>Ga0302324_100028095_pt1 | contig 10699 bp, 8 predicted proteins | sample Palsa_T0_1_FD_201949 | JGI IMG/M metagenome (GOLD analysis project Ga0302324, IMG submission 201949) | Peat permafrost microbial communities from Stordalen Mire near Abisko, Sweden - Palsa_T0_1 | ecosystem: Environmental > Terrestrial > Soil > Palsa > Peat permafrost | place: Sweden: Abisko...
GCAACAATATTCGCAAACGATCCGATTACGCCAAACGTCCCGGCTATCTCCGCCGCATTCGAGCCGGCCACACCCGTGGTGTCTTTACCTAGAAGGACTGTGCCGAAATCGGTCAAGGGCAGGATGCCGCCAATGTCACTATTTCACGGCGATCGTGACAGTGTTCGAATAGGCGGAATAAGCGAGTCCACCTATGGAAAGCACAACGGGCACGAAGTTGCTCGCGGCCAACCCAGCGGGGACCAGCGCATTCACTTGATAGAGCCCCACATAACCCGGCGCGAGGCCGGAGAACGAGACCTTGGCCGGCAGTCCGCCGATCGTTACTGTTGGAGCGGTGAGTGTCTGTAGGAGTTGGTTCAGCGGAGCGGGCGAACCGGTCGGAGGGTCTGTAGTTACTTCGCCGAGGCCGGTACAGTAGATCAGGACGAAGCTGCCAGCGGTCGCTGGGTTCGAGGAGTCGACCAAGCGATAAGACGGATCGAGGATCGCTCCCTGACCCGAGCCTTCGGCGTTCGTGGTGAAGATTGCGGGGGCGTATGGCGCCAGAAGCATCGTCTGCGTAAAGCCGGGCTGGCCGTTCAGAGCGGCAGTCAGGTTGACCGGCCCAATAGTCGCCTGTTCGGTCAATTCCCAAGGGACCTGGAGGTTCGCCTGCCCGCCGGAAACAAAGAACAGGGGCGCCACGCTGCCGTTGCTGAATCGAAGGGAGAACCCCGAAATATCGGCAGGCAATGGCGATTGCGTGGCGCTGACCGGCGACGATAGGAGGAAGTTGCCGAAAGCCGAAGCGACGCTGCCGGGGGCCACGGGCCCGGTATAGCTAGCCGCGTTCACGAGGCCGCCTGTGTCGATCGACGGCAGCCCGGTGCCCTGCTGCAGCGACAATAAGAAGACCGTGCTAAGCGTCGTGCCGTAAAGAGCTCCATTCTTGCCGATGACCACACCCGCGTTTGGGGACGCTCCATCGCTGCCGGTGAAGCTGTAGAGTACTGTCTCAGTCCACGCGCCGCCCGCAGATGTAGGCGGTGTCAAAGAGAACACGGCGCCCAGGCCGAAGCCGCCCTTATCGTTAATAATCAAACCATAAGAACTTCCTCCGATGAAGGTCGTGCCATAAAGCACTCCACCCGTGCCAATCACTATGTTTGCGGTCGGAAGTTCTCCGTCGCTGCCAGTGAAGCTGTAGAGAACCGTTTGAGTCCACGCGCCGCCCGCAGATGTCGGTGGCGTCAAGGAAAACGCGGTGCCACAGCCAAATATGCCCTGGCCGGTGCATGTCCCGGTTCCACCCAACTCCGTGGTGCCATAGAGCACGCCGCCATTGCCGATCACGACGCCTCCCACGGGAACGCTGCCGTCGCTGGCGCCGCTGAATGCGTAAAGTACGGCCCCAGTCCACGCGCTGCCTGGCCCTGCAGGCGGGGTCAACGAGTACACCGTGCCATTGCCCGAAGCCCCACCGTACTGTGTCGTACCATAAAGCGCCCCTCCGCTGCCGACGACCACACCTGCGTACGGATTGGTGCCTACGGTGGGATAGCCGGTGAAGTTGTAGAGCACGGTTTCGGTCCACGCGCCACCTGGCGCTGCCGGTGGAGTCAACGAGAATACTGTGCCGCAGCCTGTTCCGGAACCCGGAGGAACGCATGCGCCCGAGCCACCGTAAGTGGTGGTGCCATAGAGCACGCCATCGCCGCCGATCACCAAGGCCGCCTGCGGAATGGCACCGTCCCCGGGGCTGCCTGTGAAGTTGTGCAGCACTGTCTGCGTCCAGGTGCCCCCGGGGAATAGCGGTGGGGTCAGCGAGAATACTGTGCCACACCCCGTTCCACTGCAAGAACCAGTTCCGCCGTACTCTGTCGTGCCATAAAGCACGCCACCGCTGCCGATCACCACACTTGCTTCGGGACCGGCACCGTCACCACCGGTGAAGCTATAGAGCACGGCCTCAGTCCAGACGCTGCCTGGAGATGCCGGCGGCGTCAAAGAGAAAACCTTGCCACAGCCTTCATAGCAAGCTGAGCTGGTTCCTCCGCCCCCGGATGTGCCGTAGAGCACGCCGGCGCTGCCGATCACCACACCTCCCCAGAGTGCCTCCCCGTCGCTGCCGCCGGTGAAACTGTGGAGCGTGGTCAGCGTCGGGACCGTCTGAGCCAGGGTATATGCACTGGAAACCGCGAGCGCTGTCAAAAGCGTTCGGCAAATCGTCAGTGCCGGTCGCCCTACAGTCATTTGGGAAGTTTGGGCGCGATCGCTGATGGATGTCAAGGGGTCTGTATACTAACGGGTAAACATCTCCACCAACACCGCAGCGACAGCTTGCGCGACTTTTGCTGGGGCGGCGACGTGTCGGAAACGACCGGGTCTTGTGGATTTCAGAGCTTGAGTGGGTCCAACGATACCAGCCAGACCTCATCCCGTCGCGGAAGATTCACCAGATCCACTCCTCAGCATCGAACTCATTCGAAACGAGCGCGCATGAATCGCGCGCCAAGCTGATTCAGCAGGACGGTGGCCGGCTACTGCGAGTCCCAAGTCACTGAGAAGCTCGACCCATCCGACGAGAGCGCCGACGGGACCGCTTCCAACACGTTGGTGGAGGTCTCCATGGTAATCGCAAAAATATTCGCAAACGATCCGATTACGCCAACCTTTCCGCCTATGTCCGCCGCATTCGAGCTGGCCACACCCGTGGTGTCTTTACCTAGAAGGACTGTGCCGAAATCGGCCAGGGGTAGGATGCCGCCAGAGGAGGTGCAGCAGGGGGCTTCGGCAATCCATTCGGCCGACGTTCGCTTCGCCGCGCGCACGGCTGCGCTCTTGGTGAAGGATTTTCCGGTAGTTACATCCGTGATCGTGATAGTGAAGTCCGTGCCGTTGTAAATTACCCTGGCGGACATTGTGTCGCCCGGTGTGATGGTAAGGCTGCTGATTTCGAACGAAGGTTCCGGGTAAAACTCATACCAGGCGTAATAGCTGGGCTTGTTCTTGCCGTCACAATCGGAATCTGTTCCAGTTTGCTCGACAGTCGAGTCATTGTACCCATCGATGCCCACCCAAAAAGCCGCGTATTGGGCTCCCGAAGGGCAGGTGGCGGCGGGGACTATCCAGGAACCCAGGACTCCCGTAACGGAAGTGCCAGTCACGGCGTAGCCGCTCCAGTTGGTACTCGTAGCCGTGCCGTCGTCACGCTGTTCTTTAATCCTGATCGGAGAGTGCTGATGCCGGGACAGTTGCGGCATGCCCTCCGGTACGAGAGACGCGTCGGAAACCTGGGCAATGGCAGGTAGGATGGAGCGCTCCCAAAAACAACAAGCGGCTTGAAATCAATGTATCCTCCAGTTTCAAAATGAAATCCGGGCGTTTTGCGCCGGGTAAACCAGTATACACTGCCTGGGCCTTTTGCCAAGCTGATTTTCGTAAGGTTTTTACAAAGTTTTCAGCGGGTACCGGGACTCCGCAGGTAGGCGTCGTCGCCGCGAATCCAATCCTCGCGCACCGGTGCGAACAGGTCTACGGCGAGCGAGTCTTCGAGAGCCTCTACCATGTGCGGCGCATGGGGAGGGATGGCCAGTACCTCGCCCGCGCGCACGATGGTCTCGACGCCGGAGACAACGAAACGCAGGGCGCCGCGCTCCAGCATGGTGATCTGCTCGTTGGGGTGGCTATGCAGTGGAACCAGCGCCGACTTCGCCAGTTTGATGCGGGCCACGGTGATGTTTTGTCCGTGAATGGCCTGGCGGCTGAGCAACGGGTTCATTTGCTCTTCTTCAAGAAGGTCCCAGATGTAATGGCCGTGGTGCTCCATGGCGCAATATTCTATCATGCGGGCCTGCTACACTACCGGAAGGTGTCGAGCGCGATAGATGCAGGTCCGGCGGCGCGCGCGCGGACCACCTTCAGTATCCTGGCGGCGATCAGCTTCTGTCATTTCCTGAATGACATGCTGCAGTCGGTGATCCCGGCCGTGTATCCGATCCTGAAGAGCGCCTACCGCCTCAACTTCGGACAGATCGGCCTGATTACACTTACTTCGCAGCTCACTGCGTCCCTGCTGCAGCCCTTTGTAGGATTCTACACCGACCATCGGCCCAAGCCGTACTCTCTGGCGACGGGCATGGGATTCACGCTGATGGGCGTGCTGCTATTTTCGGTAGCACCCAGTTTTGGAGCGATCCTGTGCGCGGTGGCGTTGGTGGGCGTGGGATCGTCGGTATTCCATCCCGAGTCGTCCCGCGTGGCGCGGATGGCGTCCGGAGGACAGCACGGGCTCGCGCAATCGCTCTTTCAGGTGGGGGGAAATACGGGATCGGCGCTCGGTCCGCTGCTGGCCGCGCTGATTATTCTGCCGGGTGGACAGCGCCGCATCGCCGTGTTTGCCCTGGCGGCGCTGGTGGCTATCGTGGTTCTCACGCGCATTGGGGCCTGGTATAAACGCCGCAACGCCGATGCGAAAGTCAGCGGCATGGCGCCTGAGCAATCGAGCGGTCTGTCTTCGCGGAGAATTGCGGCGTCGATGGCGGTGCTGATTGCCCTGGTTTTTTCGAAGTACGTGTATCTGGCCAGCCTGGTCGCTTACTATACGTTTTTTCTGATCGCCCGATTCCACGTCTCGGTGCGGTCTTCGCAGATCCACCTGTTTGTGTTTCTCGGCGCGGTTGCGGCCGGCACCATCATCGGCGGACCGGTGGGCGATCGCATCGGCCGGAAGTACGTGATCTGGTGCTCGATTCTGGGGGTGCTGCCGTTCACCCTGGCGCTGCCCTATGCAAACCTGTTCTGGACTACCGTGCTGAGTATCGTGATCGGCCTGATTCTGGCCTCTGCATTTTCGGCCATCCTGGTGTATGCGCAGGAACTGGTTCCAGGTAAAGTGGGCACTGTCTCCGGCTTGTTCTTCGGGCTGGCGTTCGGTATGGGCGGAGTGGGAGCGGCGGCGCTGGGTAAACTGGCCGACGCCACCAGCATAGGGTACGTTTACAGGGTCTGTTCGTTCCTGCCGATAATCGGCCTGCTCACCGTGTTTCTGCCGAATTTGGAAACAGCTCTGGCTGCGAAAAGACGGGCGGGCTAGCCAGGACATCGCTTAGCAGGACGTCCACGTGGCGCATCACACGACCGTTGGGCGCGACGTGAATGCCGCACTCCTTCTCTTCGCCCTGCTCCCACCACCAGCGGCCGGCGCGTTCGTCTTCGCAATTGAAAGTTGCGCGGGTGCAAGGCCCGCAGCCGATGCTGGGGAAGCCTTTGGCGTATAGCGGATGGACCGGCACGTCATGCTGCCGGGTATAGTCTTCCACCTGCTGGCTGCTCCAGTCCGCCAGCGGACTGATCTTGACCGTGCCGTCGATGCTTTCGAGCTTGCGGATCTGTGAGCGAGTTTCAGTCTGGGATCGGCGCAGGCCGACTACCCAGGCCTGCAGAGTGGCAAGCTTGCGCTGCATCGGCCGCACTTTGCGGATCTCGCAGCAAAGCTTTCGCAGCGGGACTTCGCGGTAGAACAGATTGGGGCCGTGCGCCGAGATCATGGACTCCACCTCAGGCGCCTCAGGGAAAACGATTTCCACTGGAATACCGTAGCGCTGGCGGACCGTCTCCATCATCTGATGAGTCTCTTCCGGCAACCGCCCCGTGTCGATGGTGAAGACACGAACCTTGGGATGGATACGCGCCGCCATGTCGATCAAGACCATGCCCTCCTTCTGAAAGCTGGTGGAAATGGCGACCGAATCACCGAAAGTAGTGAGGGCCCAGGAGAGCACTTCCTGTGCCGTAGCCGATTCGAAACCGGAGTATTGTACCAATCCCTATCAAGATATAGGACATTGCGGCGAAAGTCAAGCGCTATTTCTTGACGGAGTTTCAGGCTTCAACTTTGCCTATTAGAATTATGGAGATAGCGAGATCGCCCATTTTGGCATCGAGGGTCCAATCGTGTTCGCCCTGCTTGCTGAAATTGGGGAACTTATCGCTTGAAGAATTCGAGAGGCTGAACACGGCCGGATGCGGAGTGCCGGAGGCTTTGGTGCTAAGGGCCACCAGGGCGTCGAAGGCCGGCGTGGCACTGGCGTCGGTATCCTGAGCTATCGGCACCAGCAGGGCGAAATCCCTTTGCGGCGCGACGCCCTGGTGATCGCCGTTGACCGGGTAATTGCTATAGCGAAGGGTGTAAACGCCCGCCTTAATGGGCTGTCCGCGACGGTCCTGAGCGGGCCCCGCGAAACGGATTACGCCCAACAACGCTCCCTGCGGAATAGTCGGTAAGGCTACCCCATCGTCCGTGGATTTGGGTCCGCTGGGGGCCTTGGCGCGGAGCCATAGCTCACAGTAGACGGACCCGCTGGCGCTCAGGATCTTCACCCCCTGCGGCTGGAGCAGGGAACTGAAAGCCGGAGCTAGATCGGAGGGAGGCGCGCCGGCCGTGTCCATTTTGTACTGGCCAAAGGCTACGCCGGTCGCGAGAGCAAACCACACGAATGCTTTTTTCATAGCAGGCTCGATAGGAGGTTTCATAGCAGGCAGGCCGATGGGAAAAGTTGGAGCGGGAGACGGGATTCGAACCCGCGACATCGACCTTGGCAAGGTCGCACTCTACCAACTGAGTTACTCCCGCTCAAGAGGAACTACCATTATGGCGACCCTCGCCCGGCTCTGTCAAACGTTTTGTAACCCTATAGAAATGAAGGTGTTAAAATCTTGGTTGAAAACACAGCCGATATGCTAGACTACTGGTCGGTCGGGCCTGCCTGGGGTAGCGGCAATCCTCGTTGGGCAAAGCTAGTGAAATATGAATCCGTGGGATCGAATTAAACATGAGCTGGAATCGAAGCTAAGCCCGGAGAGCTACCAGAACTGGATCGGCAGGACATTTTTCGCACGCCTGGAGGGTTCGACGTTGAGCGTCACAGCGCCGGACGAAAGCACCAAGCGGTGGCTGGAATCGGAATACGGCGCGCAAGTAGTGCTGATTGCCAGGCAGCTCAGCCTGGGAATCGAGCGGGTGGAGTATGAGCTGGCCAGCACTTCCCACAACCATTCCCAGGCATCGCGGATGACGGAGCCGGGGGAACTGGAACCGCCGCCGGTGAGCCAGCTGAATCAGAAATTCACGTTCGACAGCTTCGTCGTGGGCGCCTGTAACCAGTTTGCACACGCCGCGGCGCGATCGGTGGCGACTAATCCCTCGCGTAGTTACAATCCGCTGTTTATCTATGGCGGAGTCGGCATGGGCAAAACGCACCTGATGCATGCCATAGGGCGCGCCCTGATCGACAACCACGCGTCCATGCGTATTATCTACACTTCGAGCGAACGCTTCATGAACGACATGATCACCTGCATACGCCTCGATCGTATGCCGCAGTTTCACGACCGGTATCGCTCGGCGGACGTGCTGCTGGTGGACGACATTCAATTGATCGGCAATAAAGACCGCACGCAGGAGGAATTCTTTCATACCTTCAACGAGCTGCACGATCATCAAAAGCAGATCGTGATCTCAAGCGACGCGCCGCCTAAAGAGATACCGGGCTTGATCGACCGCCTGCGCTCCAGGTTTGAATGGGGCCTCATGGCCGATATACAGCCTCCCGACCTGGAAACCAAAATGGCCATCCTGGACAAAAAGGCGGGTGCGGAAGGCGTCAACCTGCCAGAAGACGTGCGAACGTTCATGGCCACCAAGACCAAGTCCAACGTTCGCGAGCTGGAGGGCGCGCTGATTAAGCTGATCGCCTATTCGTCCTTGACAGGATCGGCTATCAACCTGACCATGGCACAGCAGGTTTTGCGGCACCTGGTACACGCGCAGGATCGCAAGATTACCATCGACTCCATCCAGAAGGCAGTGGCCGATCGTTATGGAATCCGGCAAAACCAGCTGAAGGAAAAAAGCAACACTAAGAAGATCGTGCTTCCGCGGCAGGTGGCCATGTTCCTGGTAAAGGAACTCACTACAGCGTCGTTACCGGAGATTGGCAGGGCCTTTGGCGGCAAGCACCATACCACCGTCTTGCACTCGATCAAGAAAATCGAGCAGCTGCGCCAGGTTGATCCGGAACTCAACAGGATCGTCCACGCTTTAATCGATTCATTACAATGACGTTAGCTTGTTTTCCACAGCAGCCCCCAAAGGCTCGCCGTGGAATGTGTGCAAAAGCCAGTCCAAGCGCGGGTTTTGCACCTTACCACGCCAGAAATCCTCAACCGGGGAATGGCCAAAACTACTATAATTTAGTATAATTTAGATAGTCTTCAACAATTTGCACAGGCCCCATGAATTCTTACTCTTTCAGTACATATCTAGACAGGTCAGCAGAATAGGAGTTGAGATCAGTATGGAGTTCACCGTCAGCAAAGCCGACTTGGTTCGAGAGCTGAGCCTTTCCCAAGGAGTGGTGGAGAAGAAGACTACCATTCCGATACTTTCCAATGTGCTGTTGGAGGCCAAAAACGATCGGATTACTCTGACTGCTACCGATCTGGAACTGGGCATTAGATGCGCGTGTCCGGCCAAAGTCAAGAAGGAGGGATCCGGCACGATTCCAGCGCGCAAGCTGCTGGACTACGTGCGGCTGTTGCCGGACGCCGACCTGCAGGTCAAGTTTCTGGAGAACCATTGGGCAAGTCTTACGTGCGGCCGCTCCCGTACGCGAATGGCGGGTATGTCGCGGGAGAGCTATCCGGAGCTGCCCCAGATGCCGGAGAGCATTGCGGAGATTCCCGTGAAGCTGCTGGCGTCCATGATCTCGCGCACCGTATTTGCAATCTCGCAGGAGGAGTCGCGCTTTACGCTGAATGGCGCGCTGCTGCTGCTGAAGCCGGAGGCGACTTTGATGGTGGCGACGGATGGCCACCGTTTGGCGTACGTGGAGAGCATCTCGCAGGTGGCGGCGATGAGTAAGGCGTTTCGCGCGCTGGTGCCTAAGAAAGCCATGGCGGAGATCGTGAAACTGGCGGACGAGAGCGGGTCGGACAGCAAAGCCGTTTTTGCCGGCGACGAGAATCACCTGTTCTTTCAATTTGGCGACCGGCTCCTCATCACACGGAAGCTGACCGGCAATTTTCCGGACTATGAGCGGGTGCTGCCCAAGGAAAACGTACATCTGGCGAAGTTGAATCGCGACGAACTCCGTTCGGCGATCGAGCGTGTCGCGCAGTTTGCCGATGAGCGCTCACGAGCTATTCGGGTGCAGTTCACGGCTGGTGAAATAAAGATATTCTCGTCATCCGTGGAGACCGGCGAGAGCGAGGAAAGCGTGCCCAGCGAGTATGCGGGGCCAGACATGGAGATCGGGTTCAACGCGCAATACCTTCTCGATTTTCTGCGCGCGACGTCTCGAGAGCAGGTGGCTTTTGAATTGAAAGATCAAAAAAGCGCCGCTGAACTGCGCCCGGTCGAAGATGGAACGCAGGATCATTACCGCTACGTGGTAATGCCCATGAGAATTTGAGAGTAATCCAATGGCATCTATGTTTAACGAAGGCGGCACGGGAGACGTTTACGATTCCAGTAGTATCAAGGTTCTGGAAGGACTGGAGGCAGTGCGGTTGCGCCCTGCCATGTACATCGGCTCTACCGGCGAGATGGGGCTGCACCACCTGGTTTACGAAGTGGTGGACAACTCTGTCGACGAAGCCCTGGCGGGCTATTGCACGCAAGTGGATGTGACCATCCATATCGACAATTCGGTGACTGTGGTCGACGACGGACGCGGCATTCCGGTGGAGATGCACGACGAAGGTGTTTCCGCGGCGGAAGTGGTGATGACCAGGCTGCATGCGGGCGGCAAATTCGATTCGAAGAGCTACAAAGTATCCGGCGGGCTGCACGGTGTCGGGGTGAGCTGCGTGAACGCGCTTTCCGAGCGGCTGGAACTGGAGATCTGGCGCCCCCCCAGCGACGAACGCACGTCCTACACGTGGCAGCAGGAGTATGCCTACGGGCGTCCCAAAGGCCCTCTCACGCGAACCGGAAAGGCCGGCAAGAAGACCGGCACACGCATCACCTTCAAGGCCGATCCGACCATCATGATGGAGACCACCTTCAATTACGACACGCTGGCGCAGCGGCTGCGCGAGTTGGCGTTTCTGAATAAGGGCCTCAAGATCACGCTGACCGATGAGCGTGTGGACCCGGTGAAGGTACACGAATTCCTATACAGCGGCGGCATTGAGGAGTTCATCAAGCACCTGAACCGCGGCAAGTCCGTACTGCACGAAAAGCCTATCCATTTCGAAGGTGAGCGCGAGCTTCCTAACGAAGCTGGAACACTGGTGATGGAAGTTGCCCTGCAATATAACGACGGCTACTCCGAGAACATTTTCAGTTTCGCAAACAACATCAACACGGTCGACGGCGGCACGCATCTGAGCGGTTTTCGCAGCGCGCTGACCCGGACGATCAACGCATTTGGGCAGCAGGCCGGGCTGTTCAAGGACGTCAAAGAGAATCTGACCGGCGACGACGTGCGCGAAGGCCTGACCGCGGTGATCAGCGTGAAGATCCCGCAACCGCAGTTCGAAGGCCAGACCAAGGGCAAGCTGAACAGCGACATTGCCGGCTACGTTGTGCAGTTCGTCAACGACAAGCTGGGCGAGTATTTCGAAAAGAACCCGGCGGTGATGAAGAAGATCGTGGGCAAGGCGATCGACGCGGCGCGCGCCCGGGAGGCCGCCCGCAAGGCCCGCGACCTGA
>Ga0302324_100028099_pt1 | contig 10698 bp, 7 predicted proteins | sample Palsa_T0_1_FD_201949 | JGI IMG/M metagenome (GOLD analysis project Ga0302324, IMG submission 201949) | Peat permafrost microbial communities from Stordalen Mire near Abisko, Sweden - Palsa_T0_1 | ecosystem: Environmental > Terrestrial > Soil > Palsa > Peat permafrost | place: Sweden: Abisko...
CGGTCGCGGATGAGCGGCGCGGTTTCGCGGGTCTGTTGATCCTTGACGATTTCGATGCCGATCATGAGGCCGCGTCCGCGAACGTCGCCGATGATGGAGTGTTTCGAGGGCCACTCGCTCAGGCGGGCGAAGATGTTTTGTCCCTGACGGGTGGCGTTGGCGAGGCCCTCGCGCTCGATGATGTCGATGGTGGCGAGCGCGGAGGCGATGCAGACGGGGTTGCCGCCGAAGGTCGATGCGTGGGAGCCGGGCTTCCAGTCCATGATGGCGGCGCGCGTCATGCAGATGCCGAGCGGCATGCCGGAGGCGATGCCCTTGGCCATGCAGACGATGTCGGGCTCGACGCCGGTGTGCTGGATGGCCCACCATTTGCCGGTGCGGCCTGCGCCGGACTGGACCTCGTCGGCGACGAGGAGGATGCCGTACTTGTCGCAGATGCGGCGCAGTTCCTGCATGAAGATGGTGGGAGCGACGACGTAGCCGCCTTCGCCCTGGATGGGCTCGACGAAGATGGCGGCGACTTCTTCCGGCGCGAGCGTGGTGTGGAAGAGCTTTTCTTCGATGTAGCGGGCGCAGCCGAGGGCGAACGCTTCTTCTTCCTGCGGGCCGCCGCTACAGCCGCGATAGGCGTAGGGATAGCGGATGTGCGTGACTCCGGGGACGAGCGGGGCGAAGCGGCGGCGCTGTTGCGGCTTGGATGCGGTGAGCGAGAGCGCGCCCATGGTGCGGCCGTGGAAGGCGCCGAAGAAGGCGATGATGTTCTGGCGGCCGGTGTGGTAGCGGGCGACCTTGAGGGCGCACTCGACGGCCTCGGCGCCGGAGTTGCCGTAGTAGAAGCGATGGGGTCCGGGCATGGGGGCGATGGCGGAGAGGCGCTCGGAGAGGGCGACCAGGCCTTCGTAGTAGAAGTCGGTGCCGGATATATGGATGAGCTCGGCGGCCTGTTGCTGAATGGCGGCGACGACTTCGGGATGGCAGTGGCCGGTGGAGACGACGGCGATGCCGGCGGCGAAGTCGAGAAACTCGTTGCCGTCGACGTCTTCAACGCGCAGGCCGCGGCCGCGCTTCGCAACCATGGGGTAGGAGCGCGTGTAGCTGGGGGAGATGAGGCGGTCGTCGGCTTCGACGATGCGGCGGGCCTCGGGGCCGGGGAGGGCGGTCTTCAATTTGGGGCCGTACTTCTGGAGGATTTCGTTCGCGACGGTCATTGGGGTCTCTCCTTTGAGGTCCTGTGCGGAGTGTGGGGCGGCTGACTGATCCAGACTGTTTCATTCGGGATCGGATCGGCGCTGCGGATGAGAGAGGTCGTCTTCAGGCACGACGCGGAAAAAACAACGTCGAGGGCGGCGGGGACTAGTCGCTGCCGAAGAGACTCGGTCGCGTGCGGGTGGGCAGGATCCGTGTATATCGGCGGGGGGCGATGGCGCGGGCCGGGGAGTTGGACACCAAGGACTCATTCCAGCTTTTGCAGCTGAAAATAGCCGGGATGGTGGAGGCGTGGCGCATGAGGTCTGCTGGCCCTGAGGATAGCATGGGGCGCGGACGATTCGACAGCGGATTAGTGCAGTGTGAGCACTTTGGTGGAGGTTAGTTTTGAGGCTTTGGCCGCGAGTTTTCGGTCAAAGGTGGCGAATTCGTCAGCACGCTCGGAGCTGGCAAGATGCAGGGCGTCGGCAAAGACCATGCCGGCGGCATACCAGTCGAGCGCGTCCGAGACTGCCTCCTCGTCTTCAGCATGGGTCGTATGTCTGCCGAGCAGGGCGCGAAGATCGCTTCGAATCCTATCCCGGTCGAACGAATAACTGCCTCGCAGGACCCACTCGGTTTCCAGAAGGACAGTTTTTGGAATCCAGATTTGGTTTCTTCGGAAAAGGTCATCGGCTCTGGCGACCTGATCGGGGTGATCGCGCGCGAGGAAGCGCACCAGGACGTTAGTATCGACCGCGAGCACGGCGTTTCCTCACTTCGTTCGCGATGGCTGCGTCCATTTCTTCGAGCGTTTTCGGCTTGCCCTTGTACTTGTTTTTCTCAAGGGTTGCGATTAGCTCGTCGAAGGTAGTTGGCGGAAAGGGTTTAGCGGGCCGGAGCAGGACGCCCTCTTCCGTCTCTTCGACGATGAGACGGGTGCCGGGCTCCCACTTGCGGTTCTGCCGCACGGAAAGGGGAAGAACGACTTGTCCTTTCGAAGAGAGCCTGGTGGTTTCCATGGCGTTAGCCTCCCGGTAAGACTGAGTAAGATTATACCATTGGTTTTGGGAGTCGCCGCCGGGGCGAGTTGCCGGCACAGGAGTCCCCGTATACTAAGGTTATGTCGATTGTGCGGAATGCGGCCGCGATTGCGAAGGGGATGAGCATCACCTTTCGCGAGATGTTTCAGCCCACCGAGGTTGAGAATTATCCGGACGGCAAGGGGCCGACGCGGGGAGCGGTGCTGCAGGAGCGGTTCCGCGGCGCGCATGTGCTGCAGCGCGATGAGAATGGGCTGGAGAAATGCGTTGCGTGTTTCCTTTGCGCGGCGGCTTGCCCTTCGAACTGCATCTTTATTGAGGCCGCGGAGAATACCGCGGAGAAGCGCATCTCGAGCGCGGAGCGCTACGCGAAGACTTACAACATCGACTACAACCGCTGCATTTTTTGCGGCTATTGCGTAGAGGCGTGCCCGACGGACGCGATCACGCATGGGCATGGGTTTGAGCTGGCCAGCCTCAACGCTACGAACCTGGTGATGCGGAAGGAAGACATGCTGGTGCAGGCGGTGGGTATGCCGGGGCAGCTGGCGGCGCAGTCGGATTCTGTAAAGTAACGCGGCAAATTCGCAGCCCATCTTTCCGCAGCTTCGGGCCGGGCTTCTGCATCCATCATTCAGGAGCCTCAGATGAAACAACTGCTTCGTCCTGCATTTTTTCTGTTCACGCTTATTGCTGTTGCGCTTTGCTCGTCTGCGCAGAGTACTCCGGAGTATGTGCCGACCCCGCAGGCGGTGCCGCATGGGTCCGCACCAGGGATGAAGGTGAAACTGCTCAACGAGAACGGCGGGCAGAGGGACTTTGCGGTAGTTTTCCAGCCTGGCGATGAGTTCTATGCGGGGCTGACGCAGTTTGCCAACGATTATCACGTGCAGAGCGCGCACCTGACGGCGGTGGGTGGGCTGCACGACGCGCGGCTGTCCTGGTATGACGAGTCGAGGAAGGCGTATCGCGTGATCCCTGTCGATCAGCAGTCGGAAGTGGATTCGCTGGTGGGTGACATTGCACTGCTGAACGGCAAGCCGTCGGTGCATATGCACTGCGTGGTGTCGCTCGAAGATGGGACGACGCGCGGGGGGCATGTGCTGGGTGGGCATGTTTCGCCGCTGCTGGAAGTGTGGGTGACGGTGGATTCGACGCCGTTGCTGAAGAAGCATGATGAGAAGACGGGCCTGAACCTGATGGATCCGGACGCGAAGCCGTAGGGCGCTTTTTCGCCGGAGCGGGACAGACTTTTTCTGAGGAGGTCCAGTCGATGAACACGGCCCTCACCATTTGCTTTGGGCTGGTGGCGGCCGTTGGCTTGGCCTCGCCATCGGTCGCACAGCAAACTCAGCCCACACAGCCGAACGCTTCGGGAGTGTCCAAAAGCAAAAACGGGGATCCTCTGGATCCGAACAACAGCATGGCGATGAGAATGGCCCGCGAGCGCAATGCGATTCGCCAGAAACAGATTGTCGCCGACACCAATCAACTGCTTCTTCTTGCGCAGCAACTGAACGAATCGGTCAGCAAGAGCAACTCGCACCAGCTATCGGTCGACGTTGTGAAAACGGCGGCTCAGATTCAAAAACTGGCTAAGTCCATCAAGGACAAAATGCGTGAAGAGGCTGACACGCCGTGCGTCTTTTTTGATCAGCCGGGGTGCATCCCGAATTCGAACCCGACGCAATTCGTCCCGTAATTTCGCACGTTCTCTGCTCGCCAACAGCGTTTCCCTGTGCGGAGTTAAGAGATTTGCGCCCGATTCTATAAGATCGAGAGCAGGCGTCAGGAAAAGCCCCCAAGAATGACTGATTTACCCCAGCACCCGCTTCGGAAGATTCTCGAGAACCGCATCGCCATCATCGACGGCGCGATGGGCACCACCATTCGCACGTATGGGATGAAGGAGGCGGACATTCGCGGCGAGCGGTTCCGCGATGCCGGGAAGGATCTGCTGAACAACGGCGACCTGTTCAGCCTGACGCAGGCGAAGATGATCGGCGATATTCACCGGCGGTTTCTTGAGGCCGGCGCCGACATTATCGAGACAAATACCTTTGGCGCGACGAGCATTTCGCAGAGCGAGTTTTTCGTCGATGATCCGCGCGAGCATGGCGGACGCAAGGATCCCGAGTTTTATCAGAAGATCATCGACGATAAGTTCCTTGGGGACCTGGCGTGGGAGATCAATGAGCAATCGGCACGGCAGTGCCGCGAGTGCGCGGATCGCGTTGGGACGGCGACGGGGCGGCAGAGATTTGTGGCCGGAGCGATTGGGCCGCTGACGGTTTCGCTTTCGAATTCGCCCGATGCGGATGATCCGGGGTTCCGGGTGATCACTTTCGATCAGGTGAAGACTGCATACAAGCAGGAGGTCCGCGCGCTGATTGCGGGCGGGTCGGATTTGCTGCTGGTGGAGACGATTTTCGATTCGTTGAATGCGAAGGCTGCGCTGGTCGCGATTCGCGAGGTTTTCGACGAAGACGGGCTGACAGCGAAGAAGGCAGAACTGCCGATCATGATTTCTGCGGCGGTGGGGCGTGGCGGCGAGACGATGATTTCTGCGCAGACCATTGCGGCGTTCTGGGATGCGGTGGAGCATGCTCGGCCGTTCTCGGTTGGGTTGAACTGCTCGCTGGGGCCGGACCTGATGTATCCATTTCTCGAGGATCTGTCGGAGAAGGCGGATGTCGCGATTTCGTGTTATCCGAATGCGGGTTTGCCGAATCCGCTTTCGGCCACGGGATTTGATCTGCAGCCGAGCGACATGGCGCGGTATCTCGGAGAGTTCGCGCACGGGGGGCTGATCAATATTGCTGGCGGTTGTTGCGGTAACACGCCGGAGCACATTGCGGCCATTGCCAAAGCGCTGGAAGGACAACAGCCGAGGACACTGTCGAGCGGGTTACAGGTTACGGGTGACAGGTTACAGGGCACCGGGCGCCAGGAATCGGGTGCCATCGAGGTTGAGACGGGCGAGGAGAAGGCTGCGGATTTCGGGCCGCTGCGGCTGTCGGGATCGCGGCCATTCACGCAGCAGGCAGGTGTGTTCATCATGATCGGTGAGCGGACCAACGTCGCTGGTTCGCCAAAGTTCGCGAGGCTCGTCAAGGAAGGGAAGTACGAAGAGGCGGTTGCCATTGCGCGGCAGCAGGTGGAGAACGGCGCCAATGTCATCGACATTTGCATGGACGAGGGGATGATCGATGGTGTCGCAGCGATGTCGCGCTTCCTGCAACTGCTGGGCAGCGAGCCGGAAGTCGCGGCTGTGCCCTTCATGGTCGACTCGTCGAAATGGGACGTGATCGAGGCCGGCCTGAAGTGCATGCAGGGCAAGGGCATCGTCAACTCCATCTCGATGAAGGAAGGCGAGGCGAAGTTCCGCGAGCACGCTGCCAAGGTTCTGAAATACGGTGCTGCGGTAGTGGTGATGGCCTTCGATGAGCAGGGCCAGGCGGCGACGTATGAAGACAAGATTCGCGTGTGCGAGCGCGCTTACCGGATCCTCGTCGACGAGGTCGGTTTTCCAGCAGAGGACATCATCTTCGATCCGAACATCCTGACCGTGGCGACGGGCATGGAGGAGCACAACAACTACGCGGTGGACTTCATCAACGCGACGCGCTGGATCAAGGAAAACCTGCCGCACGCGAAGGTGAGTGGCGGCGTTTCGAATATTTCGTTCAGCTTCCGCGGCAACAATAAGGTCCGCGAGGCGATGCATTCGGCGTTTCTGTATCACGCTATTGCCGCCGGGCTCGACATGGGCATTGTGAACGCCGGGCAACTGGAGATTTACGAGGAGATTGAGCCGGAGCTGAAGACGCTGGTGGAAGATGTGCTGCTGAATCGCAGGCCCGATGCTACAGAGCGGCTGGTGAATTATGGGGAGTCGCTGAAGGCTGCTGGGGCGGGCGGATCGGCGATCACGGAAAAGCAGGCGGAGGAGTGGCGCAGCGGCACCGTCGAGGAGCGGCTGTCGCATGCGCTGGTTCGGGGTATCGATACATATATAGATGCGGACACGGAGGAGGCTCGCGTGAAACTGGGGCGTCCGCTGGCGGTGATCGAAGGGCCGCTGATGGCGGGGATGGGCGTGGTCGGCGATCTGTTCGGAGCCGGCAAGATGTTTCTGCCCCAGGTAGTGAAGTCGGCGCGCGTGATGAAGAAAGCTGTGGCGTACCTTTTCCCGTTCATGGAAGCGGAGAAGGCGGCGATGGTGGCTGCAGGCCAGGAAGTGAAGGCGCAGGGGAAGATCGTGCTGGCTACGGTGAAGGGCGATGTGCACGATATTGGGAAAAATATCGTCGGCGTGGTGCTGGCCTGCAATAACTACGAAGTGATCGACATGGGCGTGATGGTTCCGGCGGAGAAGATTCTGGAGCGCGCGCGTGCGGAGAAGGCAGACATCATCGGGCTCAGCGGTTTGATCACGCCGTCGCTGGACGAGATGGTCCACATGGCGCGCGAGATGGAGCGGCTCGAGTTCAAGGTCCCGTTGCTGATTGGCGGGGCGACGACCAGCCGCGCGCATACGGCGATTCGCATCGCTCCGCACTACAGCGAGCCGGTGGTCCATGTGCTCGACGCCAGCCGGGCGGTGCCGGTGACGACGAGTTTGCTGAGCGACGCGGGCAAAGCAGAGTTTGTGACTCAGCTGCGGATTGAGTATGCAGCGGTTCGCAAGGCGCACTCGGCGCCGAAGCAGCCGATGGTTTCGCTGGCTGAGGCTCGCAAGCGGCGGACGCCGATTACGTGGCGCGTTGAAGATATCGCGGTGCCGTCGTTTACGGGCGTGCGGGTGCTCGACAATTTTTCGCTGGCTGAGCTGCGGGAGTTTATCGACTGGAGCCCGTTTTTCCACACCTGGGAGATGAAGGGCATCTATCCGCGCATCCTTGACGATGAGAAGCAGGGAGCGGAGGCGCGGAAGCTTTTCGCGGATGGACAGGCGCTGCTGGAGCGCATCGTGGAGGAGAAGCTGATCACTGCACGCGGTGTGTATGGGCTTTTCCCAGCGAACGCGGTGGGCGACGATGTCGAGCTTTATTCGGATGGCTCACGCAGTGCTGTTGCGGAGCGGCTGTATTTTCTGAGGCAGCAAGCGAACCGCGAAGGCAGCGAGCCGTGCCGTTCGCTGGCGGATTTTATTGCTCCGCGGGAAACCGGATTGCACGACAGCATTGGAGCGTTCGCGGTGACGAGCGGCATCGGTCTCAAGGATTTGGTCGACAAGTTCAAAGCGGATAACGATGACTACAACGCGATTATGGCGGAGGCGCTCGCGGATCGGCTGGCCGAGGCGTTCGCGGAATGTCTGCATCAGCATGTGCGCAGGGAGTGGGGCTATGGATGTGTTGAGCACCTGAACCACGCCGACCTGATCGCGGAGAAGTATCGCGGGATTCGACCGGCGCCCGGGTATCCGGCGTGCCCGGACCACACGGAGAAGGGAACGATCTGGCGGCTGCTCGATGTGGAGTCGAACATCGGTATGCGGCTGACGGAGTCGTATGCGATGTGGCCCGGGTCGAGCGTGAGCGGGCTGTATTTCGCGCATCCGGAGTCGCGGTATTTTAGTCTTGGGAAGATCGATCGCGATCAGGTTGCCGATTATGCCGAGCGGAAGGGCATGAGTGTCGCTGAAGTAGAACGGTGGCTGGGGCCGAATCTGAATTACGTGTAGCCCACCACAGAGGCCGCAGAGTTCACAGAAATTCTGAGAATGAGACGGGCTCGGTTGAAGGTTCAGCTTTGAGGAGCGGCGAACGCCGAGCTGTGGGCGTCGTAGATGGAGAGAACTTTCCCGGCGCGTTGCGGGTCCGTGGACCAGGTATGCGATACGGCGGTGACGAACTGCTCGCCGGTGGTTGCGCTGAGCGCGGTCTTGTAATCCGGGTAGGACGTGCTGAGCCTCTGGAGAAGCGCCATGCGGGCGCGAAAGCATGAAGACCAGTCGGGAAAGCTGACCCAGTTCGCCTGAACGGTGACCCAGGCTCCGTTGAGAAATTCGCGGGTGGGCAAGGTCAGGGTTGTGCATCCGTCGAGCGGCGGATGGGATTGCTTCTGGCCGAAGAGGTTGCTGGCGTGTGTGGCCAGTTGGGACATACCCCATCCGGATTCCAGGGCGGCTTCGCAGGCCGCGTATTCGGGGAAGATATGTCCAGCGGCGCTGGCGGCAGCAGCGGCTTTCACGAGGAACTGCTCCTGCGGAGTTGCCATGGCGACTCTCCTTGCTCATTCATCGCATGACGGGGACAGATCAGCGCGAAGTTCCTATCGATATCGGTAAAACTGTTCGATAAGTTATCCGACCAAGCTACTCGCAATGGCGCCGTTGTTGCAACGATCAGGGAAAGCTATCCAGCTTTCTTCAGCGCCGCTGGCTTCCTTGCCTTCTTTGCAGGTGGCGGACTGGATTGCGATTTCTGGCCGGCTTCGCGCATGGGTTTTTCGTGCAGGAGCAACTCGACGGAGCGCATCTGCGGGTTCGAGTAGAACCAGCGTTGAACTGCGTTGTCTTCAAGCAGATTGAGCAGGCCCAGGATGCACATGCCCTGGTGGTGGGCCATCCACTCGCGTACCACTTCGGGCTTGTTGCCGGTAAAGTCGATGGCTTCGTAGAAGCCGTAGACGCCGGTGTAGCCTTCGCCGGCCATGCGGCGAAGATTGCGGATTGAGGCGGCCGGTTCGACGTTGAGGGCGAGGAAGGTGGAATAGGACGAGATGACGGGTCCGGCGGTCGCGTCCCACTTAAGCGCGATTTGCGGGATGCCGTAGGCCTGGTAGTGGTAGTGGCCCTGGTCGGTCTTGGCTGAATAACCGGACTCCGAGATACCCCAGACGGGAAGATTGTGATCGCGGGCGAAGGCGCGCTGAATCTCGACTGCGCCGACGAGGGATTTCGTGAGAAGGGTATCGGGATAGCTGCGCATCCACAGCGCGGGCATGAGGTATTCAAACATGGTGCCGGTCCACGAGAGCAGCACCGAGCAGCCGTAAGCCTGGGTGTGGACGCGGGACATCTTGAACCAGCCCTGCTGCGAGAGTTCGCCGCGCGCGACCGCTATATAGGTTGCGATGCGCGCTTCGGACGCGAGCATGTCGTAACACGCCCAGTGAATTTTGTTGGTGGCAAACTCGTAGCCGATGGAGAGAAGCAGGCGATCCTTATTGACGAGGAACGCGAAGTCGGTTTCGTCGGCGAGGCGGCCTGCTTCCGCGGAAACGAAGTGGAGGTTTTCGACGAGAACACGCAGACGATCGGCGGCGGCTGCAACGTCGGCGCGCAGTTCTTCCATGAGCGCCGCGGTTTCGGCAAACTCCGGCATGAGATGGGGACGCTTGAGCCGCTGTTCGAGGGCGGCGGCGTAGTCGGGCGCGTCTGCGAGATTGGGAATCGGAACGCCTGCGGGAACAGGAGCGGCGATGGGAAGCAGCGCGGCATCGATGGGCGGCTTCTCAAAGAGCGCGCTGCGCAGCGAGGCGTATGCCGGCTTGAGCCAGGGCACGTAATCGTTGACCAGCGTCGCGATGGCTTGGATGCGGGCGCGCGTCTCGTTCGACCACCAGAGGACCTCGTCGAGCGAAGGCTCGGTGTAGGGCGGGAGATTGGCGAAGGCAGCCTGCGTGTCAGGAGAGAGAACCCACGCGAGCCACGTATCGAAGCTGGCGGTTTCTTCAGGCGTGTGCAGGTTGGCCAGCGACGCGGGCAGGTCTTTTAGAGATTGCAGCAGGCGCAGGTGCGTCTGGAGTCCGCCGGAGAGGCGCGGATCGAGAAGCGGGCGCTCGAGGAGCGAGAGCGTTCCCGTTTTGAGCGTGTAGAGCGAGGCGACGAGGTTGCCGCTGTCGACGGAGGAAACCGTGATGGGCTTGAGCGGCTCCAGCGTATCGGTGGTGTACCAGTTATAGAGATGGCCTTTGAATAACGGCAGCCTGGCAATGGTGGCGTAGCTGCGCTGCATCAGGTCGACGTATTCGGGTGCGGTAAGGAAGCCAAATTCGCAAGCGGCCTGACGCGCGTTGAAGAGCAGGCCAAGGTTGGTCGGTGAAACGCGCGCGGCTTCGAAGAGGTGGTCTTCCTCAACGTTGTCGGGGATGAGGTAGTTGTGGCGTGCGCCGCCGTATTCGTGGAAGAAGCGCCACACACGGAGCGAATACTCGCGGAGAAAAATGTCGTCGTCGCGATTGAGTTGCTGGCGCGGTTCGCGAGGTGGTTTGTTGAGCCAGAGGGTGATGTCGCGCTCGAATCCCCAGAGGAGGAGGATGGGCGCGGCGGGGATCAGCGAAAGAGGATGGAGGAGGCCGACAACGAGGGCAAGAAGCCCGGAAAGAAGCGGCGTGAAAGCGAGGTAACGATCGACCGCGGTGATGCGGCGCTGCGACGTTTCGGCTTCGGCGGCGGTTTCCCATTCGAGCAGGCGCTGGCCCGTGATGATGCGGCGAACCATGGCGCGAATGATGGCGT
>Ga0302324_100028100_pt1 | contig 10698 bp, 14 predicted proteins | sample Palsa_T0_1_FD_201949 | JGI IMG/M metagenome (GOLD analysis project Ga0302324, IMG submission 201949) | Peat permafrost microbial communities from Stordalen Mire near Abisko, Sweden - Palsa_T0_1 | ecosystem: Environmental > Terrestrial > Soil > Palsa > Peat permafrost | place: Sweden: Abisko...
CAATCTCTCTGGCATCGTTATTAGTGGGCGACACAGTAAAGCAGAAAGATGAGCACGCCCAGAAAGATAAGCACATCCTTGGGTTCATGCTTCTGTTTTGCTGCGGTAAATAATAGTAGCCACTTCATCGTTGTTCTCCTTTTGTGAGCTTCGACTTTTCTGTCGCCCTCGGTCTCGTTATGGCTGAGCGGCCTCCGGTGCCACGCTGCTTTTTGCGGGCGTCTGCGGGAACGGCCCGCCAATAGCTAGACCTCAAAGTCGTTCCCACCATAAATCATCCACTTGTGGTTGAGCACGTCCTTCAGCAATCCGAACCATGCCGATGCGACTGCGCCCTTATACGTCACGCCATTGTCCGAACCGGGAAGACCGCAAATGATATTGCTCTCGCGGCCGGCAAGATTCTCTTTCGATGCGCTGAAATAAAGTGCCAATTCGTATTTGTAGAATCCCAGCGAGGCCACGAGGCTGTAGTCCGGTGATACGAGTGTCAGCAGCTCAGTTTTGTACATCGATTTAAACGACAAGCGTTCTGGCCTGAATAGAAAGAGCGCCCTGTATAGTGAATTCGTGGTGTTTTCCAGGCGAGCCGAGCCACAATCGTAGGTTCCGACCGGGCGATTTCCCTTAATGTCGTAATCGTGGATGAGATAGAGGATCTTCAGCACATTTCGCAGGTCATATTGTCCAGCACCGTCCGGTTGCTCAAGTAATTCACGGGCGACACTTATGGTTTCAATCATGCTTGCGGGTATCTCGATGATGGATGCGGGTTTGATTGTTGCGTCTTCAGACATTTAGACATCCTCCCTCTCTACACAAAACCCCGCACGACAAACTCCCGCTGAAAAGACATACCGTGTGGCGCGAGTTAGTCATGCAACGAAGCCCCAAAATCATAATCTTTAAGTATTAACTGCTAAAATATAAGGCTCTCCAAACAATCTACTCCAAGCCCTCATACACAGCTCTTGCCATTTAGCAATTGGCGTATCCGTAGCCCAATGATCGTTCGATAAACCAACCCAAATTGTAGGGCGCCGGAAAGCAGACGTTAAAGCAGTCCAAGGAATAACCTGCTCATAGCAGATGAGAATAGCCGCCCGCTCGCCGGCAATCGGAACAACGCCGCGCCCGGCGATATTCAGTCGCGCCCCTCCATCCGCGAATGGCTTCCACAACGCAAACGGCACGGGAACGCGCTGCTCAAAGGCGTCCGTCTGCGCGCCGCGAATCATGGCGACGTTGCGTAACCCGTAGGACATGACGACCGGGGGGAGCGGTGCTTCTACCCCCAGCGGAGACGTACACCATAGCGCCAGTTCCGGGTCAACCGACAACATCGAAGGCGGCGGGCACGGGGGCTCGCCTTCTCGCCATTGCCTGCGTTGACTCAGGCCCGAGCTCCCCGAAGCTACGTTCGGGAAAGCCTGAAGCAATTCCCTGCCGGCGCCGGGGGCCAAGCGTAGCGGGATCAACGCGCCGACAATCACCGTCTTCCCCTGGCGTTGCCATTCGTCTATCGAGGATTGCCATAGCGCATCCGTCGCCGCCGTCCAGCGTGGGACTACGCTTTCCGGGAATACGACGACTTTGGCGTTCGTCGCGGACGCCTCGCTGGCGATCTCCTGCACGGTGTTGTATTCGACCAGCGGGGCGACCGAGCCGTGCGAAATGGCGCCGAAGTGCGTATTGAAGGCGGTCCAGCCCGAAGGAACGACGGGCGCGAGATAGAGGGCGAGGGCGTGCGACACGATTACCCATGGAAGTAAAAAGCCGATTGTGGCGGGGTGTCTCGCATTCAACCCAGAGATTAGCAGCCACCCCAGCACGGCGAAGAAGCCGGCCCCGGGAAGGAGTAGGCCGAGCGCCATCCCTGGCCATGCAAAGCCGATTAGGCCCAGCGGCGGCACGGCGCCGAGCACCAGCGCTACGGGTACGCGCCACAGCCATTGATCCCGCTTGGCGCTCCACAGCAAGGCGTAGGGCGTCGCCAGCAGCAGCGCGCAAATGACCCAGAGCGCGGTGGCCGTCACAACCGATACCTGCGGGCCGAAGAAGTTCCTGGCGCCCACGGCGAGGGGCCAGAGCGCGCCCAGGTAATATGCAGAGGCGACGGCGTAACAATGCGTGCGCGTGCCCTGGCGGAACGCAAGCGCCGGGAGGACCAGCAGCGCGAGGCAGATGGCTACAGCCTGGGCGTGCGAGACGGCAACGCCGATGAGGAGGGCGGCGGCGATTCCGAAGATGAGCCCGCGGTCGGTCACAGCAGGGTTTCTCCCGTAACCGCCCGGAACGCCAATCGACGATCATCCGATGGAGATCGAGGATTGCCAGCGCTGTCCAAAATCAGGTACGCCCGAGTGGCGCGATGCTTGTAATACTCGAATCCTCCATTGCGATACATCCACATGAAGTCCGGAGCGAGACATGCGCGGTCACCGAGAAACATCTCTAACGGCTTCCAGTTGGGCGTAGTGGCATCGATCATAAATTCACTCCGCAACCAACAACGGGCGGTACCTCGCCCGTACGGACGCCACGGGTACCGGCCCGAAGTACCGGCTGTCGTAACTGCGCCCGCTGTACGGACTGATCACCCAAATCTGTCCGGGCGCCACGGTATACGTCCCCACCGGCCAGCGCGTCATCGGGCGCCCGTCGCTGTCGCGATCGAGCGCCGCCGAATGCGGGAGGCGCCTGCCATTGACCGAGACGCCTGCGGCATCCAGCGCCACGGCATCTCCGGCCTTGGCGGCGACCGGCTTGAGCAGCGGCTCCGCGCCATCCGGACAACCGTTCGATAGCCAGGCGGGGGCGCTACGGCGATAGTGGCGGCCGGCAGACAAGTACTCATCCATCGGGCAAAACGCCACGTAGGGGCCGGCGGGGTCCTGGATATAGAACCCAAGGGGAGCCGATATGGAAGTATTGATCTGGATGCCCAGCAATTGCATTGCGACGAAGGGGACGGCGAGCGCCAACAGGGTTACAGCTAAAACCGTGCTAATCCGTCTCATGATCCATTTCCTCCAGCAACTGGCAGCGGGCGCATGTCTCAATGATTCCCCGCCCGCCGCAGTCCTCGCAAGGTTCCGAGTCGTCCAGGTCATCGGAACGATGATTGCCCAGATAGCGGCCCTTGACGTCGAGCCAGATAGTTCCGCTCCCGCCGCACGCCCCGCAACGCACGCAGCGGCACGGCTCGGCGGCTACCTTTTCCCTCAATTCGCTCATTGCCTTAAAGCCCCACCGGCCAGTCGTCGCCCGGCAGTACGTCGGGGTGGGTCATGGGCGTGGCCTTGCCGCCGTCCGCGCGTGCGATGACGTGGAATTGATCGACGATAACCTCCCAGATTAGGCTCTCGCGACCGTCTTCGCGTTTAAATTTCCGCTGCTCGATCCGCGCCTTGCTGATCAACAGGTGATCGCCCTGATTGCAGGTAAGCGCCTTTCTGGCGGCGCCGTCGTAGAACGACAGGCGAAACCAGTTCGGCAATTGATCCTGCTTGTCCGCTACGTTCGTATATTGCGGAGACTCTGCAAGGTGCCCATTGGCGACCAGCGTACCGGATGGTAGCGTGCGGGAAGTAGGCTTCGCCTTCAAGAAACCGTCTACCTGAAACTGATTATTGAACCGGCGCATCTTCCTTTTCCTCCTCTTCCTGATCTTCCTCGGCTGCCTGCCTTCCCAGGTCGAACAAGCCATCCAGGAAGAGTTGCTCCGCCTCGGAGGTGTCTGCCAGCGGCGGTAGCTCGCTGATCCCGAAACTCCCGGCATCCTCCGGCAAAAGCAGCCGTGGGAATTCCGCAGGGGGCGGTATCTCCGCCCAGGCGGCGAGAATGGGGTCCTTGAAATACAGCGGCATCGTGCCAAGAATCGGAAACTCGCCGCTCGTGAAAAGCAACAGGTGGCCCGGCTCCGTAATCCGTTCGTTCGCGCCTTCGGCCACCTTCGTCGCCCCTTTAATCCTACTCACCTCATCCTGAGTCAATAACGGCCGCTGCACGTTATCGATGGAAGCGTTCATGTTTTTCATGACCGCCCCTGAACGATTTCCGCTGAAGCTGTACGTCGCTTTCTGGATGGTCGTCGTTCCGGTCATGTCGCTCAGTAGTTTTGCCGTGTCCGGCTGGTTGGGCGCGAAGGCGACGCGCACCTGGCAGTTCGAGACGATGCTTTCCTGCGCGCCGTACGAATCGACGATCTGGCGAATGTCCTGTGTGACAAGGAAGGCCTTCATGTCGTAGCCGCCCATATAGGAAAGGGCGCGGCTGAAGATCTCCATGTGCCCCAGAGAGGGGAATTCGTCGATGAGGAATAGGAGCCGATGAAGATTAGGCTTCAGATCGCGGGAGTGCATCTTCTCAGTGAGCCGATTGACGATCATCGTGAAGAGCAGTCGGGTCAGCGGCCGCAGCCTTTCCTCATCGCTGCTGGGCACGGTTAGGTACAGCGTTACCGGGCGCTCATGGTTGACCAAGTCTTCAATCCGAAAATCGCTATACGCCGTATTCCGCGAGACCAACGAATCGCTGTACATCTGTACGGCCGCGGTCGTCGTTGATTGCACGCCGCCGAAGTCCTTGGGCTCCTTGTTCCGCATCTCCTGCGCCGTCAGGCAAACGACGGGATGCGTCAGGGTCGGCGAGCCGTCCTGCGGATCAATCCAGTTACATTGCCCGCTCGGATCGTGCGGATAGTTCAGGAGGTCGACCAGCGTGTCGTGGAAGTCGCCGTCGGGCCGATTCATGAAAGCGTAAATGTCGGCCAGCGTCGCGACGCGGCCCTCGGCCGCGGCCTCGTAGCACTTATGTAGAATCATGCAGGTCAGCAGCGAGGTCGCCGCCTTCCTGAAGTATGCTCCGATGTCGCTCGCTTGCTTTTCGGTGTGCACGAGCATCAGCGCTAGATTCTGGGCGTCGCTGACGTCTCGATCTGTGAATAAGCGGATCTCCTGGAGCGGGTTGAATCGCGTGGACGGGACCTCCTGCACCGGCGCAAACTTCAGAACGCCATGGCCGAGCGAAGCCCGATGACCGGCCGTCTTATCGAAAAGTTCGCCCTTGATGTCATAAGCGACCATCGAGCCCTCCCAGGAGAGACAGGTAGGGATGACCAGGCTGACGCCCTTGCCGCTGCGCGTCGGGGCGAATACCAATACATGCTCCGGGCCGTTGTGCCGCAGGTAATGCAAGCGGCCCTTGTGGATGAATCCCCCGACAAAAACGCCCGTCTTCGTGGTCGCCAAGCGGCTTTTCAAAATCTCCTTCGCGGTGCGGAAGCGGGCCGAGCCGTGCAGCTGGTCTGCGTTCCGTGAAAGCCACCGCGCCCGGTTGTTGGCGATCGAGACAGCCACGGCTACGGCGAAGAGACTAAGAACCAACAGGAGCAGCAGGCCCATCAAGAACGGCCGGCGGATGGCCGGATCGGACTGACCTATATACCGCCAGCCCCAGGCGGCCCAGGCGAACGGCTGATAGACGGACAGCGCCCGCACGCGGAACCATGGCTCACCGAGCGCCTGCTGGAAACCGAATTCCCGCGCGATGTATTGCGTTGAGAGGAAATTGGCCAGGACGAACAAGCCTAGCCCAACGAACGTCGCCGGCCAGTTGCGGCCGCCGATGTAACCGGGCTTGGGGGGTTTATGATACAAGGCTTCGCGGCTCACGGCTCCAACTCCTGCGTCAGTTTGCGTTGAATCTCTCGCGTAAGTGGCGTGAATCGCCATCTTTTCGTCGGTGCATACACGATGTGCACTTTTTGGCCACCTAACGGAAACGGATACTCATTCGCGGGCTTCGTCGCCTGCAGCCGGTTCTTCGAATGCAGCACGACTATTCCCTTGCCGCCATCATCCACGTGCTGCAGGATGTGGGTGTTTGTATCCCCGATAATCTTGCCTGGAAAGATGCCGCGATTCCGCGGAGGGACGATCACGCGCACGTCGCGGCCAAGCGCAGCGGTCGCCATGTTGCGTGCCAGGATCAGGGCGTGCTCCTGTTCGCGGGTGAGCGTAGACGCGGTGACCACGGGCGCGCGGGCTGGGCTCATGTGTAGACCCTCCGGTCCGACAAATCAACCATTACGACCTTGCGATCGCCAATCGTATCCTTGATCTTTTGCTCCGGCCCCCACCAGCATTCCGCACCCCATACGACGTGCCCGTCATCCAGCAGGATCTTCGGATTTGTAACGCCCGCTTCTCGGAGGGCCGGACACAGCCCGCCAGCCTGCTCGTCCGGGATCTCACGGCCCTGATAGACGCCGTAGCCGAAGAAGAAGACCTCTTGCGGATTGGCGCTCCTAATTGCGCCGACACGTTCGCCGATTTCGTGACTCATTGCTAAGCTCCTTTCGCGCCGGAACCATTCGCGCTCGGCGGCGGTACCTGTCCGCCCGCCCCATTACCCGATCCTACCGACGCCATAGCGGGGGGCGCGGGCTGCCCGCTTCCGCCGCCCGATCCGCCCGGCGACCCCATACCCGCAAGCGCACCGCCGCCGGTCGAGCCCGCGCCCGCGGCGCTCCCCGCGCCCGCGCCTCCGGCGCTTCCGCCCACGCCGGACGACGCGACCCCGCTCACCATGCGGCCGACCTGCATCACGCCATAGGCCGCCGTACTCGCAACGGCGAGCAGTTCGCCGCCCGTGAATGCCGGGGAGCCGGCAAGTACGCCGGAAATGATCTTTGGGATAAACCAGCAGAGCGCAAGAAAGATAAGCGACTCTCCGAAAATATCGAGCGCGCCGATGACCGGCCCACAGGTGGGACAGGAAGCCGCCTGACCGGTGGCTATCTGCTGGGCAGCCAGTACCCAGGAGTTCGACAATTGCATACCTACGCCGATCAGCGCATACAGGATCATCAGCTTCACGCCCACGCCGACCGCCAGGGCAATATACTTTTCAACGTAGGGCGCCGTCCAGCGCGAGCCGCCAAAACCCAGAAAAATGAAAGCGAGCGCAACCACGAGATAGGACTCCACGAGCGCGGCGATCAGTTGGATGCTGATCAGGATGAAGCAGGCGAACGTGAGAATCGCCGCGGCGACCATGGCAAGCGCTACGGGTATATTGGGGAGTAAGCCAGCGCTAGATGACGTACTCAACAGCGCGCCCGCGATGTCGAGCCCGCGGCCGAACACCGCGCCCGGCTGCAATGGACCGACGCCGCTCGCCTGCTGACCGATCAGCGTGAAACTATTGATGATCGCCGGGATCCATGTCGGTCCGAATGTTAACAGCGCCAGGAACGCGCCGAGAAACATGATCTTTTTGATGAGACCGGCTATCCACGACTCAAGGCTCAACCGCTCCAGTAGCAACTCCGCTGCACTCCAGGAGAAGTCGATAATTGCGAGCCTCCAAAAAAGGCTCATGGCCGGGGCTTGCACCGCGGCAAACCACTGCCCACGCATCGCCTCGAAGGCGGCCAGAAATTGTGACGGCGGGCTTGCTTGCAGCATCATGGCGGCTAATTCCTTTGCCGGAAGGTGGTCCGCTGCGTGACCGCCGCGCCCGCGGGCACGAGCGCCGGCTGCGGGGTGTAGGGCCCCTCGAAGAGCATGTCCTTGTTGACTCGGACGAGAAATGGGTAACCGGCCCTAACCTTGTTGGTCGGCTGCACGTTGAGATTGCGCCGCGTGATCTGCGCGCCCTCCTGCGTAAGCTCCTGACCGACCGCGCTCTCGGCCGACTGCGTGGCGCTCGGGTAAGCGAGCACCGAGGTGGTGTGGCTTTGCGAGATCGCAAACGCGGCCATGAGCATGGACGTCAAGACTGACATACCTACCAGGCGCTTGTAATGATGATCGACCTGGTCGTGTAATCCGGCCTGCCCTTGTGCGTCCGTCCCTGACATGCCATCCAGGTCGATGGAAGAGCCGTCCGGAAAGATAATGCGATTCCACCCAACCTGTACGCGCTCCTGGGCGTACGAGATATTCGAATCGTACTTACCGATGAGGCGGGAGCCTTGCGGGATTAACAGATACTGCCCCGTCACGGTGTTGTACACGTTCTGCGAGACGAGCGCCTTGAGATCGCCGGGGAGGTCCGAGTTAAGGCTCTGCTCCAGCGTCGCCGGGATATCCCAGCCAGCCTTAATCTCGAAGGCTGACAGTGGCGGCTGACGGAGCGAATGCAGGTAATTGTCTGGGATGGCGTTGTGCTGCGATTGCAGAAAGGCGCGCTTGATGTCCTGCCCGTTCTGCGCCTGGTAGTCGGTCTGAGTCGCGCCCGTGCCGGCGCTTGCCGCATTCGCTCCCAGGCCGAGCGCCTTACTTACAGCGGCGAGCTGCGTCGTCGGATCGACGCCGCCGGTCATCGCTGGCAGCACGGGCGCGCTCATCGCGCTAGCAGTGCCCGCCTTTGTGCTCGTGGGTGCATTCATGGCTTCCTGTTCTGCCTGCCACGCTGCCTCCAGACCTGGGTCTTCGGCGGGAGTTGGCGCGATCTTCTTCGGCTGACGCGCCGCGAAGGACCGCACGGCTACGACGGGTAGTTGAGGCGGCGGGGGTGTCTGGCACGATAGCCCAGTCTGCGGATTGAATCGCATCGGTTGCCCCGTCGCATCGAGCGCGCAAGGCGCGAACTGTGGAGCAACCGCATAACCCGGCGTATTGGGAGCGGATCCTGCGGCGAGCTGCGCGGGCGTGAGTAACCGCAGCGGCGGCGTTGGGTGCTGATTCTGCAGCTGATCGTCGGCCTTGGCGGGCGTCACGGTTAGCGGCAGACCCGCATCGCGTGCGGCCTGCTGCTTTTGCCGGTTGCGGCGATACCCGCCCCACGCGATGCCCGCTAATACCAGGACAACTACGCCGAGCGCGGCTGCGCCGAGCCGGCGGCTGACTCCGTGGCTGCTTTGCGGTTTCGGGCGCAGGTCGATTCCCGTGGGCGTCTCGCTTACGGGCGGCTTTGTTCCGCCAGCAGATGGTTTCGTTTCGTCGCTCGGTGTCATCGTCTCAATCTCCAATGGCTTCCATCACCGGTAGCGCTATCCCTTGGGCTCGCTCTTCGCGATCATGACTTTCTTGGCCTTCTTCCCTACGCCTGTGACCAGCTCCGCGTTGTCGAACAGTCGATCTACGACGTAGGTGCCGTCCACAACACGATAATTCGTCATAGCCCCCTTGCCGTCCGAGCCTAACACCAGAAGCACCGGCGCTTCGTGGTGTTCCATGGCCGGCGGCATCTGCATGTAGACCTTGGCGCCATCGTCGAAGACGCGCATGGGCCGCATGTGCTCCGGGCCCGTGACGCGATAATCGAAATTCAGTTTCTCTATCTTCGCAATCGCCGGCTGGATCGCGGCGGCGGGCGCGGCGACCAGTTCCTCCATGTGGCGCTGCCACTGAGGCGGTAAGGCTTCGTCGGGATAGCTAAACGCGAGCCTGGAAATGTAGTCCGCGGGCTTCGACATCAGCCGCAAGTAATAGACCCGGCGATCCGTGGTGATCAGCAAATCCGTGTCGAGCCCGGCCAGCTTGGGTTTAATGACTACGAGTCCCACGATATCGGCTCCCTGGCCGTACGTGGCCGGGGTGACGTACCATCGCATCGTATCGCCGATGTGTGGATCGCCGACGAAATGTTCACCCGGCTGCAACTCGATGATGGACAGGTGTTCCGGCGCGCAGACTAGTGTCGCTTGTCCCGCGCCGTAGGCATACAACACGCGACCGTCCAAGCCTGGCGCCGGCATACCCGACTGTGCGTTGTATTGTTGGCTGAAAGCAACCGCCGCCGCGGCCGGGGTAGACAGCACGACGTCGAGCCGCGGCTTGAAATCCTTGGGCACGGGCGATGGGTGCGGGCTGCCGAGCGTCGCTGGCGGCGCCGTTACGCCCTCCAGAACGGACGGCAATCCTGAAAGGTCTTGCACCGGTACCTCGGCGGGCGTCCGCACGAGCGGGGCTTGTGCGAGGAGGCCCAGCGCGCAAAACAGGGGCAGTAAAGGGTATTTGATCATAGTGGCCCCTAATAGTAGTCGTACATATAGAAGTTATTACCGGGCGAGATTTGGTACACGCCCTTGCAATAGCCATCGCCATTCTGGACGGCTATCAACGGGTGCCCGTCAACCTGCGTTGGAAGATAACACAGCGGGTCTATGTCCGGGTAGATCTCCAGAATACGCCGCTGTACGTCTGCGAACGGCTTCGCCGGAGCGGGATGCGCCGGCGGCACTGCGCTCGGTGTTTGCGCCAGTATGCCCAGCGCGCAAAACGGAATCAGGAGTAGCTTGTTCATCGTCGTTTTCCTTTCGTTCCTTTATAGGACCTTCGTCCAGTTGATGTTCACCAGATACAACCCAATCGGGTTAATGAGAATCTCCTCTTGCTTGGTGGGCACGATGGTCATGAACGTCATGGATGCCTTCCATCGTTCAGTGCTTTTGACTACACCGAAATTGTCGCGCGTCGTTTCTGTCCAATCGATTGTGTACGTGCGATTGGTGCTCGCGAGCACGTCGTTCACTTGTACGGCAACCGATTCGGTCTGGGCCCGCGCGTACGGGCTGTCGGCGCGATAGAAGTCGTTGAGGTAAGCGTCGGCTTGCGTGCCGTGGGCAACGTGCGCTTCCGCGTGATCGACAAACTTGCGCTGCTGGCGATCGTCTGGCGTGACGGTGCGCGCGGCCTCCAGCCAGGCGAAGAGCGTAGCTTTTATGAGCCGCTCGTCAGCGGTGCC
>Ga0302324_100028101_pt1 | contig 10698 bp, 15 predicted proteins | sample Palsa_T0_1_FD_201949 | JGI IMG/M metagenome (GOLD analysis project Ga0302324, IMG submission 201949) | Peat permafrost microbial communities from Stordalen Mire near Abisko, Sweden - Palsa_T0_1 | ecosystem: Environmental > Terrestrial > Soil > Palsa > Peat permafrost | place: Sweden: Abisko...
CGCCGCGCCCATCGCGACGATGTGCTTCACGTTGCAGAGCGTCTCGACGTTGTTGACGATGGTCGGACACATCCACAGGCCGAGGATCGCCGGGAAATACGGCGGCTTGATGCGCGGATAAGGACGTTTGCCTTCGAGCGATTCGATGAGGCCGGTTTCTTCGCCGCAAATGTAAGCGCCCGCGCCGCGATGAACGTGCATCTCTAGATCGTAGCCGCTGCCCAAAATATTTTTACCGAGAAAATTTTTCGCGCGGGCTTCTTTCAACGCCTGATTCAAAATTTTTGCGCCGTCCACCATTTCGCCGCGGATGTAGATGTAGGCGAGATGCACGTCGTTCGCGAAGCACGAGATGATCATGCCTTCGAGCAACTGGTGCGGGTCTTTATACATGATCTGACGGTCCTTGAACGTGCCGGGTTCGGATTCGTCCGCATTGCAGATCAGATAAATCGGCTTGCCGCTTTTGCGGTCCACGAAACTCCATTTCAAGCCGCAGGAAAATCCCGCGCCGCCGCGACCGCGCAGGCCGGAAATTTTCACATCCTCGCGAATTTGCTCCGGCGGCGACAATTTTTTGCCGTCGGGCAAATCTTTCGGCTGCATCGCAAGCGCCTTCTTCAAAGCGTCGTAGCCGCCATGGCGCAAATAACATTCGATGTCCGGCGTGTAACCGGGTTCATCGGCATGTTTCAAAATCAATTTGTATTCTTGCGCCATATCAGCAACTTGACTCTCCGCCAAAATTCTCTAGTTTAGTCTGCCCATTCTGCCCGATGGTGTAACGGTAGCACAGCAGACTCTGAATCTGTTTGTCGTGGTTCAAATCCACGTCGGGCAACCATTTCATCTGCATTTCCCCACAATCTCGTCCGCCTTCGCGTGCGAAACGCCTTCGTAAAAATCATCATTGCACATCATCACCGGCGCCGTGCCGCAACTGGCAAGGCACTCGACGAATTCGACGGTGAATTTTCCGTCCGGCGTCGTCTGCGCGCCGTGCGCGTGCGCGTCCAGGCCGAATTTCTGGCAAAGATGTTCACGCAATTCATACGCGCCGCCCAGCGCACAGCTCAACGTGCGGCAGACCTTGATCTGATATTTGCCCATCGGCTGCGCGCGCAGCATCGGATAAAAAGTCAGGAGTTCGAAAACATTGATCGGCTGCAATTCGAGCTTCTTCGCCGTCCATTCGACCGCTTCCTGCGAAACCCAGCCGAATTGATCCTGGATTGCGTGCAGCACCATGAGCGATGCCGCGCGTTTTTCGGGATAATGCGTGACCAATTCGTCCACTTCCGCTTCGAGCGCGGCGGACGCGGCGAAATCGCGCTGGTGCTGGAGCGGATTTGGAATCGGTTCGGTGTGCAAGGCGTTCATGGGTTGCGCGCCTCCATCCCGGTTTTGAATCGTGCAGAAAAAATCCAAGCTTTTTTTGGGGGTGAATTTGGTTTGACTGGGTTTGACTGGGTTTGACTGGGATTGACTGGATTTTTAATTGCCCGGCCACCAAAATTTATGAAAGGCTTTCTTTCACAAATAGTTACATCAAAATTTCGACCGGCAAGACTGTTGGCGGCCGGATTTGCGGCTGAAACAGCAGGCATCCAGGATATAATCAGCGGCATTTCGCACTTCAACCAGCCGGGACGCTTCAAAGTTTGTTGAAAATCAAGGTTCATGGGTCATTTTGAATGCAAAGCGATGCGATTGCCTTCGCTGTCCAAAACCACGGCGCGAAATCCGTACGGTCCGATTTGATGCTTCGGCTTCAAAATTTTCCCGCCGTTTTTCTTGACCGCAGTAACCGCCTTGTCCAAACGGCCTTCGCAGTTCAAATAAACCAACGGGCCGTCAGCCGAAGGTTTCGCTTCGTCGCTGACCACCAGGCAGCCACCGACGGCGCTTTCCACGTGCGGCAGCAGTCCAAAGCTCATTTTGCCAAAAGTTTCTTTCGAGACCTTTTGGCCGAGCACCGCGCTGTAAAACTTAATCGCGCGATCCAATTTTTTTACCGGAATGTCGCACCAGACGATTTGATTTTTCATTTTGTTCCTTGGTTTTTTTTGTCAGCGGTCACATTCTCCCATCACGAAGTCGAGCGAACCCAGGATCGCCACGGTGTCGCTCAACATGCAGCCGGGGAAAATTTTCGGGATGATGCTCAAGTTCACGAACGACGGCGAACGGATTTTCAGGCGATACGGCACGCCGCCGCCCCTGCTGTGGATGTAAAAGCCAAGCTCGCCCTTCGGGTTTTCGTGGCCGAAATAAATTTCGCCGGGCGGACAATTCACGCCTTCGGTGACGAGCATGAACTGATGGATCAATTCCTCCATGCGCGTCATCACCTTTTCTTTCGGCGGCAAAACAATTTTGCCGTCGTCAACATTGACCGGCTCCTTCGATTGGTTGTCCGCGCCGCCGGGGATTTTTTTCAGGCACTGGTGGATGATGCGGACGCTCTGGCGCATTTCTTCCATGCGCACGAGGTAACGGTCGTAGCAATCGCCGGTCGAGCCCACCGGAATGTCGAAGTCCAAATCCGGGTAGCAAAGATACGGCTGGTTTTTGCGCAAATCGTATTCGATGCCGCTGCCGCGCAGGTTCGGGCCGCTCAAGCCGTAGCTGATCGCGTCCGCCTTGGAAATCACCGCCAAATCCCGGATGCGATCCACCCAGATGCGGTTGCGCGTGAGCAGCGTTTCGGCTTCGTTGATCGTGATGACGACCTCTTCAAGAAACCGGCGGCATTGATCCGTCCAGCCCGGCGGCAAATCACGCATCACGCCGCCGATGCGCGTGTAACTCGTCGTGAACCGCGCGCCGCTCAAGGACTCGGCGAGGTTATAGACTTTTTCGCGCTCGGTGAAAATCAGCAGGAACACCGTGACCGCGCCCATGTCCATCGCGAACGCGCCGAGGCCGAGCAGGTGCGCGGAGATGCGCGCGAGTTCCGCGCACATGACGCGGATGTACTGGCAGCGCGGTGGCAATTTGTCGTGGATGCCGAGAAGTTTTTCGACCGCGAGCGTGTAGGCGACGTTGTTCGCCAGCGGTGCAAGATAATCCAAACGGTCGGTGTAAGGAATGAACTGGGTGTAGGTCATGTTCTCGGCGATTTTTTCGTCGCCGCGATGCAGGAAGCCCACGTCCGGCTGCGCCTTCGTGATCAATTCGCCGTCCAGTTCGAGCACGATGCGCAAGACGCCATGCGTGGCCGGATGCGACGGCCCCATGTTCAAGACCATCTTCTCGCCGTGCATGTCCTGAAGTTCGTCGAGCGCCAGCGCGTTGCGCGCGGCGGTGTCGGGAATTTCAATGTCTTGAACAGTGGCCATGAAAACTATTCTTCGGGCGTGCGCACACGCGGTTCGCGGCTGACGGCACCGCCGCTGCCGGGCAGCGTCACGAACGGGCCGCCTTCGAGCGGCGCGATTTCGCTGAACGCGACTTCCGGCACGTTGGTCGGTTTGCCCGCGAGCGGAAAATCCTTCCGCAATGGAAAATACGGATAGCCTTCCCACATCAAAATCCGGCGCAAATCGGGATGGCCGCGAAAACGGATGCCCATCATGTCGTAAATTTCGCGCTCGTGCCAGTTGCTCGTGGCCCACACGCCGAGCACGCTCGGCAGCTCGGATTTTTCCTCGCTCACATTGGTTTTGATCCGCAGCTCGGCGTTGTTCGTAAGGTTGCGGAGTTCGTAAACCACCGTCCAGCGCGGGTCTTCGCCGTAATTGTCCAGGCTCGAAATGTCCACGAGATATTCAAAGCCCAGTTTCGTTTTCGCGAACTCGCAGACCTCGGCGATTCGCTCCGCGTCCGCGAGTTTTAACGTGATTTCGCCGCGAAACCCCGTGGGTCCGGAGATTAAATCGCCGAACTTCGCCTTAAGTTGACTGGCTGGGTCGAGGTTTGACACGGAAAATCAGGATTTCGCGGCACCCGTCAGTTGGGCGACCACGTTCAACTTGCTCAAAACCGGCTCGGTGCCGATCTGGTTTTGAATTTTTATCAGCGCGTCGAGCACGGCTTCAGGACGCGGCGGACAGCCGGAAACATAAACGTCCACGGGAATGATGTTGTCCACGCCCTGCAACACGGCGTAGCTGCGATACATCCCGCCGGTCGAGGCGCACGCGCCCATCGCAATGACCCATTTGGGCGACGGCATCTGGTCGTAAATGCGCTTCACGAAGCCGGCCATTTTGTAAGTGACGGTGCCGGCGACAATCATGCAGTCCGACTGGCGCGGCGAAAAACGCATGACTTCCGAACCGAACCGCGAAATATCAAACCGGCTCGCGCCGACGGCCATCAATTCAATGCCGCAGCACGCGAGGCCCATCGGCATCGGCCAGACGGAATTCTTTTGGAACCAGGCGAGCGCGGCGTCAATGCGCGTGATGACCACGTCGCCTTCAATCTTTGAATTGTAGCCGATTTCGCTTTGAGTTTGCATGGGCACGCCGCCTCCAAACGGAAGCGCAGCCAGCCTAACGCCGACAAAAAAACGAGGCAAGTCAATTTGTGATTTTTTTCACAAGGAACCGCAAAAAATTGTTTTTGCTGGAATTTTAGCATCGCCGGTTGCCTGCCTCATGCCCGCAACTTGCGCTTGTGACCGGCGGCAAATTGCGTGACAATGCGAAACCGCCGACGGCCACATGCCGCGCGAATATGAAAACTTTTGCGGAACTGAATTTTCCCGGACGACTGATCGCCGTCGAAGGCCTCGACGGCTCCGGCAAGTCCACGCAGATTTACCTGCTCAAACGCTGGCTCGAAGCCGAGGGCATCAAGGTCTATTTCAGCGAATGGAATTCTTCCGAACTGGTGAAATCCGCGACGAGCAAGGGCAAAAAGCGCGAACTGCTCACGCCGACCACCTTCAGTTTGATTCACGCAACGGATTTTGCCGACCGTTACGAACGGCATCTGCTTCCGCTGTTGCGCGCGGGCTACGTCGTGCTGTGCGACCGCTATATTTTCACCGCGTTCGCGCGCGACGTGACGCGCGGCTGTCCGCCGGACTGGGTGCGCGGGCTTTACAATTTCGCCGCGCTGCCCGACCTCACGTTTTTTTTCAAGGCGGACCTGGAAGTTTCCTTGCAACGGATTTTGGACGGGCGGCCGAAATTAAAATTTTTCGAGGCGGGCATGGACTTGCGGCTGTCGGGCGACCCGTATGAAAGTTTCCGCATTTTTCAGGGCCGCATCCTGGAGCAATACATGGCGATGAGCGGCGAATTCAAATTCATGGTCATGGACGCCAACCTGCATGTCGAAAAACAGCAGGTGCTGGTGCGCAAGCTCGTCAGCGAAAAAATTGCGCTGGCGAAATTCAAGCGCCGCAGCCCGCTGCCGCTGCCGCCGGCGGTTCCCGCCGATGAAAAGACCGTGGAAAATGGGGAGGACGTGGCCGCATGAAAGGTCTGGCCGCCAAAACAAGCTGCCGCCGCTTTTACGGCCACGGCATTCCGGGCGTGAAGCCCGGAGAACTCGCGGGCAAATTGATTGTCATCGAGGGTGCCGACGGTTCGGGCCGCTCGACGCAGATCGCACGGCTGGTCGAATGGCTGGAAACCTGCGGACACGCCACGGTGCAGGTGGGTTTGAAGCGCTCCACGCTCGTCAGCGAAGAACTGAAAAAGGCGCAGGCCGGAAATATTTTGAGCCGTTCGACGTTGAGTTTGTTTTACGCGACCGATTTTGCCGACCAGCTGGAAAACATCATTTTGCCCGCGCTCCGGGCGGGATTCATCGTGCTGGCCGACCGCTATATTTACACGTTGATGGCGCGCGACATGGTGCGCGGCATGAACGGCGGGTGGCTGAAAAATCTTTACGGCATCGCGCTCGAACCCGACGCCGTTTTTTATCTCGCGCTCGAGGCGCAGGAGCTGGTGCAACGCAATCTCGCCAAAAGCGCGACGCTGGATTATTGGGAAAGCGGCATGGACCTGGGATTGTCGCGCGACGTGTTCGACAGTTTTTTGAAATACCAGACCGCGATGCAGATGGCGTTCCGGCAGTTGCAGAAGACCTACGGCTTCACGATCATGGACGGCAACCGCTCGGTGGATTCCGTGACCAGGGAATTGCGGAAAAAAATCGGCGCGCTGCTCGCCGGAGAATAAATCAAACGCCCGGCGCGTTCGTCGGCGCGGATAAAATCGCCGGCGCGTTGGTGCCATTTTGCAACCGCCTTGGCGGACGTTTCAGCAGCTCGTCAAACTGCTTTTGCTGCGCGGGATCCAGCAGCTCGCGGATTTTCTCGCGCGCGCCCTGGCGCACGCCCTGAACCGCCTTGCGCATCTGACCCTGGCTTTCGGTGATGATATTTTCAACGGTTGCGCGCTGCTCCGGCGTGAGTTGCAACTCCTCGTTCAACTGCTCCACAAACGGCTTGCTCAAAATTTCCGGCACGCGCTGCTGCCGGGACACATTGGTGCTGACGACCGCAGCGATGGCATTGGTGCTGGTGAGTGCCGGCGGCGGACGGTGAAAATTTCTGGGATGCGAATGGTCAACGAAATTCACGAGCAGGCCGCCGGTCAAAACCCCCGCGCCAAAAATCACCACGGTCGCCAGAATGACTTTCCAGTAGTTCACTGCGCCTGGTCGTTTTGATCCACCGACGCGAGCAGCGCGTTCTCAAAATTCTGCGAAAGGTCGTCCGGCGTCGCGGTGCCCGCCGCCGGATTGAACACCGTCCACGCGCCGAGCAGCAGGGTGACCGCGACGCAGGAAACTGCCGCCCGCCAGAGCCCGCGCACCCACAACCCCGCAGGGTCCGGCGCAACGCGCGCCGCGAGCAGCGCCGTCACGCGTTTTTCAAACGCATACGGCACCTGGTCGCCCGGCGCATGGGCGCGGGCGGCGGCGATCAGTTTTTTTTGGAGTTCAGCGAGATTCATACGACTGCAATTTTTCAGACGCGCCCCTGCCGCGCCGGGTTACAGATACTTGTCCTTCGCCATTTTGCCCAAAATTTTCCGCATTTCGCCGCGCGCCCGGAACGCGCGGACTTTCACCAGCGCCACGGACCAGCCGGTGAGTCCGGCGATTTCCTTTACGGAACGGTCTTCAATTTCGAGCAACGTGATGACCAGCCGCGCCGGCGGCGACAGTTTTTCCAGCACACGGCTGACCAGCAATTTCGCGGCATTGGCATCCTCGGCGGCGCTGCCCGGATCGGCGACAAACCGCTCCAGCCAGTCGGTTTCCGGCTCGCTCAATTCGGAGAACGCCGACTCGCGGTTGCGCTGGTGGCCGCGCAGAAAATCGTAGCACGTCCGCACCGTCATCCGCATGAGCCAGTGTTCGAACGGCGCTTCGCCCCGGAAACTTTGGAGTTTGGAAAACGCCTTGAGCCAGACTTCCTGCGCGATGTCTTCAATCTCGCTTTCGCGGCGCGCGTAGCGGCGCGCGGTGGCGAAGACGCGCGGGGAATATTTCTGGACGAGCGGCTCGAAGCTGGCGGCGTCGCCTTTCAGCACCGCCGCGATCAACTCTGCTTCCGTCCGTTCCATTTTGCGAGTCTGCCGGAGAAACCGCCGCCGCCAAAGCCAAAAACGTCCGCGCCCGCGCGCTCACGGCCGCGTGATGTTCAGCGCGGTCTCCCATTCGCACGAAAATTGCGCCATGGATTCGGCGATTTTTTTTGGCTGCCCGGCCAGCATGTTCAGCAGCCGCTCCGTGCCTTCGGGCCGGTGGCGGATCAACTCCACCGCCGCCAGGATCAGCGTGAGCTGGTTGTTCACGTCGTGCCGCATCGTGGAAAGTTTGCGGCTCAATTCGCCGATTTGTTCGACGGTCAAAGTGACCGGTTCCGTTGGCAGAGTCATGCGGGAAGCATCACGGCAAATTTGCGGAAATCAAGCCGGTTTCCCCGGCGGCGTGAAATGTTCAAGGGGATTCAAATGGAGCGAGCGAAGGGATTTGAACCCTCGACATTCACGTTGGCAACGTGATGCTCTACCAACTGAGCTACGCTCGCTTCCAGAGCCGGCGCGCACACTACGCGAACGGCGCGGATTGGCAAGCCTGATTTCAGGCCTTCTTGTCGCCCAACGCCCCGCGGATCACCTTCAACAAATCATCGTGGTCAATCGGCTTGTGGAAAAACGCCAGCGCGCCGCTGGCCACCGCCCGCTGCTTGATGCTCGCATCCTGCCCGCCGGTGATGATGATCACGGGCGTTTTTTTAACCGATTCCAGCCGGTGAAACCATTCCATGATGCGAAAGCCGTCCCACTCCACGCCGCCCACGTCCGGCGGAAAACTGATGTCGAGCAAAACCAGATCCGGCGATTCCTTGCGCGCGGCCGCGACCGCCTCCGCGCCGTCCATGGCCGTGACCACGCGGTAGCCGGCGCCCTGAAGCTTCAGGGAAACGGTCTTGAGGATGATTTCGTTGTCATCCACGACCAAAATTTTTTTTGCAGATGCCGGTTCGGCACTCATATCGTCATATCGAAATAAGCTGACCAAGTTTTCGCGTTCTTCTGACAACCAACAATGACCGATATTATCAAACCCGCGTGCCGGCGCAAAGCACAATTTTGCGGCTTTGACTTTTCCGGCCGCCGCTGTGCTAGACTGTCCGCGTGAGCAACGCCTTTTACGACGCCGGCGAATCGCGCGCCGCCAAGGTTAACGATCTTTTTGCGACGATTGCCCGGCGTTACGATTTGATCAACGACCTGCAAAGTTTCGGCCTGCACCGGCGGTGGAAACGGCGCGTCGTGAAACTCGCACAAATCAAAAACGGCGACCGCGCGCTGGATTTATGCTGCGGCACCGGCGACCTCGCGCTCGCGCTCGCGCAATGCGGCGCGGAAACCACCGGCCTGGATTTCAGCCCGCAAATGTTGGAAGTCGCCGGGACGCGCCAGCAGAAAATAAACCGCCAATCGCCAGTCGCCAATCTAAAATTTCTTCAGGGTGACGCGCAGCAGCTTCCGTTTCCCGAAAATTCCTTCGACATTGTGACCGTCGGCTACGGCTTGCGCAATTTGACGAGCTGGGAGCGCGGGCTGGACGAAATGTTCCGCGTGGCCAGGCCGGGCGGACGGATGGTCGTGCTGGAATTTGGCAAGCCGGCAAACTGGCTCTGGCGGAACCTTTATTTCACGCACCTGCGCTGCTCTGTGCCGCTCATCGGGCTGCTGTTCTGCGGCAACGCGTCGGCCTATGCCTACATTTTGGAATCGCTGAAACATTATCCGGCGCAACTGGCCGTGGCGGAAAAGATGCGCGGCCTGAAACTGGCGAACGTGCGCGTCCTCAACCTGCTCGGCGGCGCGATGGCGATTAATTACGGGGAAAAATCAAAATGATTTGTGGGAAGCTGTCCCGCGCGACGCGGTGAAATCGCAGACGGGGAATTGAACGGGTTGCAACGCGACGCTTTTACGTCTAAATTCGTTTCGTGCCGACGGTGCTGCGACAAAATGGTTATCGGTTCGGCTTTTACAGTTATGATTTGGGCGAACCGATCCATGTCCATGTGACCAGGGACGGGCACGAGGCCAAAGTCTGGCTTTCGCCCGTGCGTCTGGAGTGGAACGATGGATTCCGGCGGCACGAACTCCGCGAAATTTTGGGAATCGTGGAGGCGAATAAAAAACTGATTGCCGCCAGATGGCATGAAAGAAAAAATCAATAAAATCCGCCACGTGCGCGTGGACGAGAACCGGCTGACGGTGGAATTCACCGACGGGCGTTCGCTGACCGCGCCACTGCGCCTGTATCCGACCCTGCAACGTGCGAGCGACGAGGATCGCGCCGTGTTTGAAGTTTATGGCCGCTCCATCCACTGGCCGCGACTGGATGTGGATTTGGGAATTGAAGGCTTGCTGGCTGGCGCGCGCGAACTGTCTTGTTATGCCGGCAAGACAGTTTCCAAAAAGCGCCGGACGCGCGACCTTGCCACCGCGTAGCCCGGCCGGGATGCGCGGCCTGAAACTGGTGAACGTGCACGTCCTCAACCTGCCCGGCGGCGCGATGGCGATCAATTACGGGAAAAAATCAAAATAATTTCGTGCGGAGAAAATCTGCGGCTATCTAGTTATTTGGCATCGTCGTCATATCTATCTCACCTCTTTGCGCATCTTGAGCAATCCGATGAACAGTGCCAAAAAAAGCGCCAAAAGAACAGAAAACTCTCCGAGGGCAATCACAAGTGCAGCTATGTATCCACTGCCACCCAAATCCTTGAGGTGGTGCATCTCCGTGTTTGGAAACACATAGAGTCCAACAATCGTCACCAACGACACTGCAAAGAAACGCGCTGATGCTCCAACACCAAGCAGACTGCCAATCCAAGCGAGACGCCTACGGGAAAATAATCCAACTGCCCCTGTGAACCAAAAGAGCACTATCGAATCCGCTGCAATTTCACGAATAGTTATAGGGCCGTGTTGAAGTCTCGGTGGCGACGACGAAACTGCCGAATGGCAACCGAACTCTGAACCTAACGAAATCAGGAGAGCGAATGACGCGAAAATCAAATTGCCGACGCGAGTGAGCATACAATGCCTAACAAAGATTAGACGGCGCGTTTTGCTTTCACGTTTTGATGTCGTTTTGGACGTAACAGCTTGTCGAACATAAAGTTTCTACCGTTATGACGATTAATACGCTGCCGGCAAAGGCTGCGATTTTTCAGCGCCACTTTTTCCACCCAAC
>Ga0302324_100028104_pt1 | contig 10697 bp, 10 predicted proteins | sample Palsa_T0_1_FD_201949 | JGI IMG/M metagenome (GOLD analysis project Ga0302324, IMG submission 201949) | Peat permafrost microbial communities from Stordalen Mire near Abisko, Sweden - Palsa_T0_1 | ecosystem: Environmental > Terrestrial > Soil > Palsa > Peat permafrost | place: Sweden: Abisko...
CAATCCCTGCTCATTGGCGATGGGGACCACGGTTACCTGGCGGGCGCCGTCCATTGCCGGCCGGGTGTTGACAGTGAGCACGGTCTGACGGTTGGCTGTGCCGTCGAGCAGGCGATAGATATTGTCTGGCGCCTTGAGTTCCACTCCGTTGATGGCCAGGATGTAGTCGCCCGTGGATACCGTCACGCCGGGTCCGGCGAGGGGAGCGCGCAGCTCGGGGTTCCAGCTTTCGTTGTCATAGATGCGGGTGATTCTATAGCGGCCGCCATCGATTTCGAAATCGGCGCCAAGCAGGCCGCCGGGCGACGCGGGCAATGACGGCATATCGCCGCCGCGTACGAATGAATGGCCGATAGCGATTTCGGCGCCCATTTCGTCGAGCAGGTAATTGAGGTCGGCGCGATGGTTCACATAGGGCAGCAACTGGCCGTACATCTCTTTCATCTTCGGCCAGTCTGCGCCGTGCATGTTGGGGACGTAGAGATAATCCCGCTGGTTGCGCCAACCCTCATAGAAGATCTGCTTAAACTCCTCTTTGGGCTCCAGATACATGCGCAGCGAGACATTGAGGCGGCCCGTTCCGGCTGTTGGCGGCACACGATCGGCATCCACCAGGAATAGGGAAGGACCGGCAGCAGCGGCGGGTGCGGCTCCTGCGCCACGGCCTCCGCGGCCGCCGCCACCGCCCGCGCGATACACCAGTTTGTGACCATCGGCGCTGAGGTCGTATGCGGCAACGCCGGTGACAAAGGGCGCGGCTCTGCGGTCGCTCAAACGATAGCGCTGTAAGACCCCGCCGGCGGCGCCGCCGCCTTCGGCATTGCCGCCGCGGCCGGCAGATTCCAGATAGTAAACGGAGCCTGCCACTCCGGCGCGGAGCTCGGTGTATTGACGCTCGGGGATGCCGGGCACGGCGACGATGCGTTGCTGAAGGCCGTCGAAATCAATTTGGACGTTGACCGGCGTGCGCGGGGCCGGCGCGGGCGCAGGCGCGTCGGCTTGATTGCCATCGGACGGGGCGCCCGCGCCAACAGCAGCGCCACGGCCACCGCGGCCGCCGCCCTGCCCGCCACCGGCGGGAGCGCTGCCGACGCCGCGGTCTTCATCGCTTTCGGGTAATAAAGGACTCGGCTCGCTTTTCTTGAGCACCGCCAGATACAGCCCGAAGTTTTCGTCGTGGTCGTACGAGGTCATGTCCAACCATTGCGATTTCAAACCGAAGTCGGTCGATGCGAAGAACCAGAGGTACTTGCCGCCGGCGTCCCAAACGGGCCACACGGAATCGGCGAGGCCGTCCGTCACCTGCTTTGTCTGGCCCGTCTCGGCATCGGCGATGAAGATGGCGTGATAGAGCGACTTCAGGCGGCTGGAATAAGCCACCCATTTGGAATCGGGACTCCATACGGGATTGAGCGTGCGTGAGGGCACCATCCAGGGATCGTTGCCGACCACCTTAGCCGAACCGCTGGCAATGTCGAGCACCCAGACCTTGAGGTTGGTATCGGTGTAGAGCAGCTTCTTCGAATCGGGCGACCACGAAGGCGTGTAGTAGTGGTTGGGATTGGGGAGGGCGATTTCGCGCGGCGGCGTCAGGCCATCCTGAGTCTCGATCACCAGCCGGTACTCGCCGGTGCGGTCGCTGAAATACGAGATATACTTGCCATCGGGCGACCAGGCCGGCTCATGCTCAGCCGAGCCGCTCGAGTGGCTGATGTTGCGCACATCGCCCTTCTCGGCGGGGACGGTGAATATTTCGCCGCGCGCTTCCACCAGCACGCGCTTACCGGTGGGCGAGAGCGAGATCTTGGTCATGCGGCTGGTGACATCTTCCCAGCGCGGCATCATCCACGGGAAGTCGCCTGTGGCAGTGATATTGACCAGATGCTCTTTGCCGCTCTTGACGTCGAGCTCATGAACGTAGCCCGCCTGTTCGAAGACCACAGCGCCGGATCCCGAATCGAGCGTCTTCACGTCGAAGTCGGCGAACTTAGTAACTTGTGCGAGTTTCTTCGATTTCGTGTCATAAGACCAGATGTTGGCGACGGTATCGCGGTCGGAGATGAAATAGACGGTATCGCCGGACCAGACCGGGTCCATATCTTTGGAATCGGTCCATGGCGGCGAGACCAGCGCATAGGTTTTGAGATCGACGATCCAAATGGGCCGGTTCTGGCCGCCGCGATAGTTGCGGCGCTCTTCGTCCCAGGAATTGTTCATGCGGTACGCGATGCGCGCGCCGTCGGCGGAGACTTTGCCTTGATAGGCGCGCGGCAACGGCAGGGGCTCTTCGACTCCGCCTTCGACGGGGACAGTCCAGAAGCGCGGCGCAGCGCTGGGAGCGGAGGTGGCGCGCGCCGAAGCGAACATAACGGACTTGCCATCGGGCATCCAGCCTTGCACGGTATCGGCGCCGGGGTGCCAGGTGAGACGCTTGGGCTCGCCGCCTTCGGAGGCGACGACGTAGACGTCCACGTTGCCGGCGTACTCGCCGCTGAAGGCGATCCACTTGCCGTCGGGCGAGAAGTGCGGATTGGTGGTCTGGCCGGAAAAGCTCGTGAGGCGGCGCGCATTGCCGCCAGCGCGTTCGACGATCCAGAGATTATTGGCGTAGACGAAAGCGATCTGCGTCGCGCTGACAGTAGGCATGCGGAGAAGGCGAGTGGAAGCGCCCGTCGCGCCGTTTGCCGCTGAGGCGGCGAGCAGGAAAGATGCAAGTAGCAAGGTCTGTTTCGACATGATTCAATCCCGGACTCCGTTCGAGTGGAGCCAGTATATCACCGCTTATTCCAATCGGCGCGGGAGGAGAGCTGCAGCCTGGAGAGTTGCGGCGCTCCGGGCGATCTATTCGTCTCCAGGCCGCTCTCCCGAAGGAAAAACGGCCTGGAGTCCGGCGTAGTTCGGCCGGCGGGTCACTGTCGCGATTAGCCACTTGGCGGGTTCTATCCGGCCGCTGTCCCCAACAGCTCTTTTGCCTGCTGAGCGAAGTCCTCTTGCCCGAATATCTGGCGGATTTCGGTCACGCCCTCCCACCCTGGCCAGTATTTCTTGTGCAGTTCCATGAAGCGCACTGCCCCTTCGATCGCCTCCTCCTTCGATTTCAATTCGAACTGCGCATAGCCCCCGACCACCTCCTTGGTCTCAGTGAAAGGCCCGTCGGTCACGGTCAGCTCACCGTTAGAAATCCGGACGCGGGTGCTCTGCGCAGTTGGGGCGAGCCCTCCGCTGCCGAGCATCGTACCGGCTTTGACCGCTTCTTCGCTGAGGCTCGCCATGGCCTCCATCAACTCCTTGGGCGGACGGCCCGTGTTCTCGGCGTGCTTGACCATCATCATGAATCGCATCGTCATATCTCCTTTTGATTTCGGGCTGGGCTCTCCGAACCGCTTCGGCCGCCGGAACCCAGCCTTCATTTATATGTCGAACGAGGGACAGTGAAATCGACAAGTACGACATTATTTATTTTGTTTATCACGCAATCGACCCGCCCAAGCAAGGCGCGTGCAGCCACCGGACTCCGGATCTCGCCGCGTCGAGCCGTGCGGGCGTGAGAGAATCAATCCGGAGTTGATCCACTTCCGAAGGTATGAAACCGATCGATTATGTGCGCCTACCGGTACTGGGGACGTCACTCAGCGGTGCGAGGTGATTGGCAATCCGCTAGCCAATATCCCCGCGGGTACTTACTTTAATCCGGCGGCATATGCCATGCCCGCGCTGGCTACCGGCCCTGACAACTCGATGGTGGGACCGCCCGTGTTGGGCAACCAGGGCGGCGGCGCCGGAGCTCTGACCTATCCGCATGTGACCAACCTCGACCTGACGGTAACTAAGAGCGTCCCATTAGGCAGCGAAAAGCGCGTGCTGAAGTTTCAGGTTCAGGCATACAATGCGTTGAACCATCCGGAATTCAACGCCATGAATGCCGGTATTCAATTCAATCCCGCTAATAACGCCGTGTCCAATGCAACTGCCGTCGGCCTTCCGACCGGCACATTGCCAGCCCGTGTGATGGCCTTCTCAGCCCGGTTGCAATTCTGACGGAGCCGGCGGATGGCATGCCGGAGTGCTGGAGTGCGCGATAGAACTTGACGCTTTTCAAAAAACGGGGGTTCCGGAAAGAGATTCCCCTTCCGATGTTGGCGCTCTGTACGGACGCGATGTCATGCCGTGCGTTGCGCTCTTTTCGCCCTCGCAGACTTCAAGGCAGCGGACGTCCAGAGCAATCGGCGAGATGCGCCCGGTGGACTCGGCGTCGCAACCCCAACCGCATTTTTTCGGCGGCTCTCGCCGGCTGCACTTCAACTGAATCGCGTTACGCGTCAGACTGGCGGGGCCGCCAGGTCCCGAAAAATTCCAACCGCTTCGGTTTTCTATTGACAGGCAAGCCAGCAGCCTGTATCCTATGCATAGGATTGCGAGGCATCTAGTGAATTTTAAGGGAACACTCCCTACATTGATTCTGGAGGCTCTGATGCACGAGCCGAGTCACGGCTACCGTATCGCCCAGACGATCAAGGAACGCTCCCAGGGCGTATTGGATTTCAAGGAAGGTACCCTTTACCCCGCGCTTCACAAGCTGGAGAACGAAGGTCTGGTGGAGTCCTATGACGGCGTTGAGAAAGGCCGGCCGCGGCGCTACTACCGCATCACGAAATCCGGACGCGGGACGTTGACCAGGGATCGGGCCGAGTGGCGCGAACTTTCACGAGCGGTGACGATGATTCTGGGGAGGGCATAAACGATGACTGGATTAGACAGTTGGTTGAAACAAGCAACGCGGCATCTATCGAAGGATTCCGCCGTCCAGGTCCGAACCGAGATCGAGGAGCATTACGAATCGGCGCGAGAAGCGGCAATTAGCGGCGGCGCAACCATCGATGGAGCGCACCGGTTAGCTCTGACTGCCCTTGGCAATGCGAAAACCGCGAATTGCCAATATCGCCACGTGCTGCTGACGTCCGCCGAAGCGAGGATGTTGCGCGACGGCGAGTGGGAAGCCCGGGTTGTTTGCTCCCGCTCATGGCTGAAGTGGCTGCTTGTGGCGGCGCCCGTAGCCGCGGTGTTGGCGGCTGCCGTACTGTTCCTGACCGGCGCATTCGCGCTGGCGCGGGTGGCGCTCGTTGGGGGAATAGGGCTGAGTCCGTTGTTTGCGGCGCCACTCCTGCCCGTCTACACCCCCTCGCGCAGTCGCGTTTACCGCCGTGCGAAATGGGTGGCGCTGATTGGCACGCTCGCGCTGGCCTTCGGGCCGGACGCGCTCAAATGGTCTTGGCTGATGATTTCATGCCTATGGCCTATAGCTTGGATCGAATGGACGCGGGCTTCGATCCGGCGGAAGTTGCCTGTCGCGAAATGGCCCAAGCAGTTATACCTCTGACGCAGGCGTGACACTTGGAGCATGCCGTCAACTGATCACCTCTTCGCGCCGCTCTCAATCCTTCGGACGCCCCGAGCCGTTGTTGAAATGCTTGCGTATTTCGCTCGCCGTGAGTGAGGCGGCGCAACGCCAGCGCCGCATTCGCCGCCCCGGTGGGCGGCCGCGCATGGCTTTCGAATTCCTCCCTCCTCGGTCAACGTGGTCAGAGGTTGCCGGCCAGTTCAGGCTTACTCTGAAGCGCGCGCATCTGGCGCCCGGTGACTACGGCGCCGCGGCCCGATCCGCATTTGCAAATGCGGCGCCCGACGCCTGTTCGACCGGCAAAGCTTTGCCACAGTAAACTCAAGAGACCACACCCTAACGGAAAGGTGATTTGTGCCCGGCCACGACGACCACATGCCCGAATTCCCCGGTTTGGATGAAGAAATCGAACGCCACTATTCCCAGGGACAGGAACAGGAGCGACTTCGGCGCGACACGGGCGAGGTGGAACGGCTGCGCACCGCAGACATTCTCCATCGCTATTTGCCATCGCCGCCCGCGGTAATCTGCGACGTGGGCGGCGCCGCTGGGATTTATGCCTTCCCGCTCGCCGAAAAAGGCTATCATGTGCATCTGATAGATCCGGCGCCTCTGCACATCGAACAGGCACGGACGCATTCTGTTCAAACGGGAATACCGCTCGCGTCAATTGCTCGCGGGGACGCCAGGGCATTGGATATTACTTCGGGTGTTGCCGACGCCGTCTTGTTATTAGGCCCGCTTTATCATCTTGTGAAGAAGCCGGACCGGATGGCTGCACTTCATGAAGCTGAACGCATTCTCAAGCCCGGTGGGGTCCTTTTCGCTGCGGCGATTAGCCGTTTCGCCTCCCTCATCGACGGACTATCCAACGGTTTCTTTAAAGATGCACGGTTTCGAGAACTGGTCAGCGCTGACTTAGCTACCGGCGAGCATAAAAACCCCACCAGCTCTCCGGAGTATTTCACCACCGCCTACTTTCACCGTCCAGAGGAGTTGTATTCGGAAGTTTGCGAGGCCACGTTTGAAGAGGTAAAGGTGCTTGCAGTTGAAGGCCCGGCATGGGGTGCAGCTCATTTTCGTTCGGCTGTAACCGATCTTGTCCAGCGAAATGCCCTCCTTGGAATGCTCTCGGAAATCGAGTCCGAATCTTCAATTGTAGGAGCGAGTGCGCACTTCATCGCTATGGCCCGCAAACCAGCCCGCCGGTTTCAGATTGGGTTTTGACCCATAGCCGGCGCCCGCGCCAGTCAATGGGTTGACGACCATTTCCGCATCCGCCCGCTTGGTTTCGGCCTTCAGCGCGCGCGCGACATCGGCATGCATCGCGCTGTTGTATCGGTCGGCGCCATGCGTCCGCGTCTGGCCTCCCCGTGAGCTGGGCTCCGCACCGGCGCCCAACGAGAAGGAGCGATCCGGCAAAACGATTTGGATCCGAATCGCGATTTCCGTTATGCGCGCGCCTCGCGGCGGAAGGTCCAGCCGGACCCGCTCTTTGCGCGCAATGGCGCGGAGCTCCCGCAGTCTAGCAGTCTAGCGGTTCCCTTTGCGAGAAAATGGGTTCATGTCCGATCGCCTCCCCACAATCGACTCTGCCGAGACCTTCAAGCAATTCGTGATCGCCATCAACAGTCACGATGTAAGAGCACTCACAGCGCTGATGACAGCGGACCATGTGTTCGTAGACTCGGTGGGCAATCGGGTGGACGGAGTGTGCTCCATGGAGGTGGGATGGCGTGGTTACTTCGGGATGTGTCCGGACTATTGGATTCAGGCGGACGATGTGATGGCAGAGGGTGCGGCGGTGTTGGCGGTGGGGGAGGCAGGTGGGACTATAGATGGCGTGTCGTGGCGGACGCCTGCGGCTTGGAAGGCTTTGGTTCGGGACGGCAAGGTGGTGGAATGGCGGGTGTTTGCAGACAACAAGCCGGTTTACGAGATCTTAGCGAAGCGGCAGCGGTAGCGCCTCGGGCAGAGGAACTGCCCGCCCCAGAATCAATCGCCGGAGAACTCCGAGGGGTAGGAGTGGGGGAATTTGCGTCCGCGACCCTCTCCGCATCCAGCGCGCCTGGTGTCGACTCTCTGGACGTGCTGAGTCTGATTCGACGAGATGCTGAGGTAGGTCCGCGCGGACCATAGTGTCATGGCTGTAGAATAAAACACGCGAGTCCGATTCGGAGACTCAACGAAGAACCAATACATTATGGCCACTAAATTAGACAACGACATTCTCGCCGCTGCTATCGAAGGGTTCGAGGCTCAGAAGAAGCGCATCGACGCACAGATAGCAGAGATCCGGCAACAATTGACTGGCGGCGGCGCCGAGCCCGCGGCTACGGCGGAGCCTGGGCGCAAACGGCGGAAGGTCAGCGCGGCCGGCAGGAAACGGATGGCCGAAGCCCAGCAAAAGAGATGGGCTCAAGCCAAGAAGCAATCCGTCGCTGCGCCCGAAGCCGCAAAGCCAAAAGCCCAAAAGCCGAAGCGAAAACTGAGCGCCGCTGGCCGGAAGAGTATCATTGAGGCCACCAAGAAACGTTGGGCGTTGGTCCGCGCAGCGGCAGCCGAAGCGGAGAAATAGGGTTGTCGCACTACCGCGTGCCGGGCCGTCGATACGAGGCCGCGCGCATCAGCAACCGCACGGCATGCGCCGCCCCAGCGGGCGACTACGCGAAGCTTTCGGGTTCCTCCCTTGTCGGTCTCGCCTAACCGCTCGACGCTCTACCAGGCACTCGCCTTAAAAGCGTTATCCTCGTAAGTCAAGCAGGAAGGAGAGAAAATGAGCACAACAAGAACTGCGCTATGCGTCGCCATTTCGTTTGCTTCGGGATTGTTTTTCAGGGGGTGGCTGCCGAGCGCCCGCGTGCAGGCGCAATCCAGCTCGGCAGTTCACGTCCAGCCCTTTGATGTTACCGGTATGTCATCAGAAAAGACAGCGAGTACAGCCGGATCCAGGGTGGTCGGGTTTTCTTGCGCATTCATCGGTTCCAATAATGAAACACGTTGTTATATTGCGACCCAATGAAGAATCAGGCTCTGTAAATTTCCTTCGCCGCCGGAGGCCGCCGAGAGATATGAGTGCAGGCGATTCGCGCGCCCTTCCGCGTTTCGCGCGCCTTGGCATCGACCCTCTGCGCGGACGCGATATCGGGCGGGCATCGCGCTCCTGGTACGCGCTCGCAGACTGCAGGCCCTCGGACGCCACGTAGCAATTGGCGAAATGCGTTCGTATACGGCTCCGCCGTGAATCGGGCGCCAGCCGCTTTGCATTCGCTGTCCCGGTGGGCGTCCACGCTTGGCTTTCGGTCGCGGCGATGTATTAATCTTCAGCAGAGAGCGCGAAATGCCCGAAACTATATCGATCGTCCGAATGAGCGCCGAACGCGCGGTGGTTGCGACGCTCAGGCTGGGCCCGGCCGTGTTCTCGCTGGCGTTCGGCGCTTTGGGGATCGAGACGTTGATGTACGCGCGCCTTTCCACTCACGCGCTGGGTCCACAATACAACGTATTACCCGTCATCCCGTGGCTGCCGGCGATTCCCTGGGTCGTGTACGCATTCGGTGGGATCTTGGCGCTTGGCGCCGCGGGCCTTCTTTTGAAGCGCACGGCGGGGACTGCCGGAATGATGCTGGGCGGCCTGCCGTTTCTCTGTACGCTGGGTCTCGAGGTTCCCAAGAATGCTGTGAATCTCGGCAGCATGTCGTTGCGCACCGGTGTTTTTGAGGCTCTTGCACTCGCTTGTCTGGCGTGGCTCGCGCCCGTACCTGGCGTGACGCCCGACTGGCCTGCCCGCGCAAGCCGTTATCTGATCGCGCTATCTCTCATCGTGTTTGGCTGGGAAGACTGATTCATAAGAGGAGTCAGCCCAAGCCAGTGACCTAACGCACGCAACTCGGCGGATAGCGCGGCTGCAGTCGTGGCCGTCTTTCGTCCCTCGAACCATTTCCCCAGCACGAGCAGACGTCTGTTCGCGCGATCCGCCTTCAGGTCCACTCGCGCGACTAGTTTATCGCCGAACAGAAATGGCAACACGTAGAATCCATACTTGCGCTTCTCTGGCGGTACGAAAATCTCCACCCGGTACTCGAACCCGAACAGCCGTTCCACACGCGGGCGGCTCCAAATCAGCGGATCGAATGGCGAAAGCAGCGCGGCCGCCTCAATGCTTCGCGGCGCCTCCGCCCTCGGGTCGAGATATGCGATCTCCCGCCAGCCCTCGACGCGAGCCTCGTGCAACTCGCCCGACTCCACCAATTCCCGCAGACGCGGCCTGGCGTCTCCGACGGGCATCCGAAAATAGTCGGCCAGGTCTTTCGCGGTTCCCACAGCGTGCGCCCGCGCCGCCTGGAGCAGCAGGGCCCGGCGGCCCTGATCGTACTCCACACGCTGCGATCGGTGCTCCGCCGGAATCAACCGCTCGGCCAAATCGTAGAGGCGCGAGAAATCCGAACGTCTGCCAGCGGCCGCCAGGCTCCCGCGCAGGAAGTGGGCCTCCAGCACGCCGCGCCTTACGGTTCCGATCCACGCTCCGGGAATTCTGTCGGCCGCGCCGTCCGGAGGCGGCAGATCGTCGGCGGCCAGCGGTCCTCGCCGCCTTACCTCGTCAAGGACCCAAGCCGCATAACCGGCGCGTTCTTCCAGCACCTTGGAGAATCCCCAGGGACGGACCCGGTCCGTCTCCCGCCGGTATCGCAGCAAGGGCCAGGTCTCGGCGGGAATGATCGAGATCTCGTGCGCCCAGTGCTCTGCAAACTCCCCGCTACGGTAGATCAGCGCATCGAACGCGGCGCGGTCGTATGGCCCCAATCGGGAGAATGGAACCATGTAATGAGCCGCGCACACCACGTTGACGCAGTCGATCTGAAGCAGTCCCAGCCGCCGAATCGTATCGCGCAAATGCCGGACCGTCGCGTGCCGGGGGCGCCTTTGCCCGAAACCCTGCGCCGTCAGAGCCAGGCGTCGCGCCTCGTCCAGGGAAAGCGAGGTAACCATGGAAACTCTATGTTAACGAAGCGACAGTCGAAGCCCGAGCAATTGGCTCGGACGAGCACCCCCGCGATGCGCTCCTTTACGAATCGTCGGCGATTGCCCTCCGCTGCAGATACTCGATGAATGGCCTGTCTTTCGGGTTGGTCCACGCAAGTCAGATCGCGCCGCCGAATTCCTGCGAAGACGCTGAATCCGAGATGGTGGGTCCGGGCGCAATTTTTGTTGCCGATCCGCGAGATTAGGCGGAGGGTAAGCCATTTCAACGGTTAGCGCGTTTACGCTTTTTGACGGCGTGCGTCCACCCGGAGTGCGG
>Ga0302324_100028107_pt1 | contig 10696 bp, 8 predicted proteins | sample Palsa_T0_1_FD_201949 | JGI IMG/M metagenome (GOLD analysis project Ga0302324, IMG submission 201949) | Peat permafrost microbial communities from Stordalen Mire near Abisko, Sweden - Palsa_T0_1 | ecosystem: Environmental > Terrestrial > Soil > Palsa > Peat permafrost | place: Sweden: Abisko...
GCATCGGGGAGGACGCGGGGATCGACTACGTAGCGTGCCGCGTGGGGACCGACCGCGTGGGTGAACTCGAACTGGATGAACAGGAAGACGAGGCTCACGGCGACTTCAAGCCGTCTTGCCCAGTAGGTGTCCGAGCCGCTCGGCCTTGGTGCGGAGGTAGTCCCGGTTGTGCTCGCCGGCGGGGTGCTCGATCGGCAGCTGCCGGCTCACGCGCACGCCATGTCGCTCGAGGCCGGCGATCTTGCTCGGGTTGTTGGTCAGGAGCCGGACGGACCTCACGCCGAGGTCGGCGAGGATCTCGGCGCCGATCCCGTAGTCGCGCATGTCGGCGGGCAGGCCAAGCTGAAGGTTGGCGTCGACAGTGTCCACGCCGAGCTCTTGCAGCTCGTATGCCCTGAGCTTGTTGAGGAGCCCGATCCCTCGTCCCTCCTGGGCGAGGTATAAGACGATCCCTCGTCCCTCAGCTTCGACGCGCCGCATCGCGTCGTCGAGCTGAAGGCCGCAGTCGCAGCGAAGCGAGCCGAAGACGTCGCCGGTCAGGCACTCCGAGTGGACCCGGACGAGCACGTCCTCGAGGCCGCGCACGTCGCCCTTGACCATCGCGACGTGATCCTTCTCGTCCGCCTGCGATCGATAGCCAATCGCACGAAAGTCCCCGAACTTCGTCGGCATCGTGGTCTCCGCGACCCGCTCGACGAACCGCTCGTGGCGACGACGGTACGCGATCAGGTCGGATATCGCGACCATCTTCAAGCCGTGCTCGGCGCAGTAGCGCTCGAGGTCGGGCACGCGTGCCATCGTGCCGTCGGGGTTCATGATCTCGCAGATCACTCCGGCCGGATACAAGCCGGCGAGCCGCGCGAGGTCGACTGCCGCCTCGGTCTGGCCTGTACGTTCGAACACGCCGCCGGGCCTGGCCTTGAGCGGGAACACGTGGCCCGGCGCGACGAGATCGGCCCGGTCGCACCGCGGGTCGATCGCGACCTCGATCGTGCGCGCCCGATCGTGCGCCGAGATACCGGTCTGGATCCCCTCACGCGCTTCGATCGAAACGGTGAACGCGGTCTGGTAGGGCGACTCGTTCTCGGCGACCATCGGCGCGAGCTCGAGTCGCTCGCAGCGCTCTGCGGTCAGCGCGAGGCAGATCAGACCACGTCCGTGCGTGGCCATGAAGTTGATCGCCTCGGGCCCGGCGAACTGTGCCGCGATCGTCAGATCGCCTTCGTTCTCACGGTCCTCCGCGTCGCAGACCACGACCATCTTCCCGGCGCGCACGTCCTCGAGGGCGTCCTCGACCCCGCTGAACGGCCGCCCCGGTCGGGTCAGCGGCGCTCGGCCGAGCCGGCCGCGGTCGCGCATAGACACGAGCTGGATCGTGCCGCCGTCTCCGTCCGGAGTTGAGCGACCGTGTTGTCCAGCTCGCTGGTGAGGGTCGTTCATCGGTGCAGTTTCACCGCCGGCGGAGATGGGCGCAATACACCGGAGCATGACCGGGCTCCCCCGACGGGGGTACACGCGACGGAACCATTCTCACGGGCCGGTTAGGTGCCTAGGGGATTTGGCTCTGCCAAATCCCCGATGGAATCGGCGCCAGCCGATTCCACTCTCCCCAAGGGGGGACGCATCCTCCCCCATCGCCGTATGGAACTGGGTGAGGGTCCCAGCTTACGATGCCGCAGGCTGAAATTTCGCGACGAGCTCGTGTCAAGCGACGAGCGAGGAGAGAGTCGATGCAGGTAGGCACAACCTAGATGGCCGTCACCGTCTCGAACGACGTCGCCACCGCCCCCGGTTCCGTCGGGGTACCTGAGCAGGAGGCGTTCAAACGCCCCAAGCCGACTCCGGGCGCTCTCGGCTGGGTCGAGCAAATCGCCGGGATGGCAATCCTCACCGCGCAGACCGCGGTTGCGATGGTCACGCCGCCCTACAACTGGGGCTCTGAGTTCCTGGAGCAGTCCTGGCTGGTTGTCAAGCGGGCGTTCATTCCGCTCATGTTCTGCACCGCGGTGTTCTCGTGGGGCGCCGCGGGCATCACCGGCGGGAGCATCATCGCGACGCTGGCCACCCCCGACCGCCTCGGCGCGTTCGCGATCATGGCGTCGGTCCGCGAGCTTGCCACGTGGATCAACGGAATGGTCGTCGCGGGGGTCGCCGGTACTGCGATCTGCTCCGACCTCGGAGCACGCAAGATCCGCGAGGAGCTCGACGCGCTGGCCGTGCTCGGGACGGATCTGGTCAAGACGCTGATCGTCCCACGATTCCTCGCGCTTGGGGTGATGACCGTGATCTTCAACTACTGGAACACGCTGATCAGCATCTTGTTCCAGATGGTCGCCGACATGACCGTGTGGCACCAGAGCGCCGCCGGATTCATCGCCACCTTCTCGTCGAACTTCACGATCCCCGAGGTGGTGTTCAACGGCATCAAGGTACTCACTTTCGGCTTCATCATCGCGATTGTCTGCTGTTACAAGGGCCTGAACGCCAAGGGTGGCGCCGCTGGGGTGGGCCGGGCGGTCAACCAGGCCGTTGTCATCTCGTTCTGTCTGATCTACGTCTACAACTACATGCTGAACTCGCTGCTGCTTGCAGCCTTCCCACAAACGTCAACGCTGAGATGAGGTGACTAAGTGGAGGCTTCTGCACAGCCGGCGGCGTATCAGCGCAGCGGAGAGCCCCAACCCCCGGGGTCTCTCAGGCGTCTCGCGAACGGGTTCACGGAGCCCGTACGCTCCGCGCTGACGGAGGCCGGCGAGATGGCCGGCTTCGCCGCGACAGCGTTCATGGAGATGCGCGGAGTGTTCCGCTACATGTCGGAGATGCTGCGTCAGGTCGGCATCCTGATCACGGGTTCTGCGCTGGTCCTGTTGGCGATGCAGTTCACGTTCGGGCTCACGTGCGGCAACGAGTCGGTCTACATCCTGCGCGGCTACGGCGCAAGCAGCTACGAGGGCGTGTTCAGCGCGTTGTGCCCGCTCCGCGAGGCGACCCCGTTCATGTTCGCTTACATGGTCGGGGCCAAGATTGGGTGCGGCTACGTGGCCGAGATCGGGTCGATGCGGATCAGCGACGAGATCGACGCGATGGAGACGCTCGGGATCAACTCGATCCGTTACCTCGTGTCCACGCGGCTATTGGCCAACATCCTCATCTCGGCGCCGATCTTCATCATCGGCCTGGCGTTCTTCTACCTCGGTGAGGTGTTCGTGATCTTGTACCAGATCCACGATATCTCGAAGGCGGCGTGGGAGTCCGTGCAGTGGGCTTTCACGAACGGCACGTCGATCTTCTACAGCTACATCAAGACGCTGATCATGTGGATCTGCATCGTGATCTCGTCGCTGTACTACGGCTACAAAGCGCGAGGTGGGCCTGTCGGTGTGGGCGCCGCGACCGCCCGTTCGATGGTCGTAGCGCTGGTGCTGACGATGGTCCTCAACGCCGGCTTCACGTTCTTCTTCTGGGGCGTGAACCCGCAGATCCCAGTCGGCGGCTGAGCGAGCGAGATGCAGCCGCAGCGTAGGCGCAGTGTGCGCCGAACCATGCTTTGGCCCATTGACCACCCCTGGGTCGTGATAGTTCTCGTCGGAGCAGTCCTGTTCACGTACTGGGCGATCGGCACGCGCTCTGAGCCATACCATGTTCGCGCCGAGTTCACGAGCGCGTTCAACCTCTTCAGCGGGGAGTCCGTCGACGTCAACGGACTCGCGGTGGGCAAGATCTCCGGCGTCAGTTATGCGCCCAGCCTCGGTGGCGGCGACGCGATCGTAGACATCGGGATCAGCGACCACCACTACTACCCGCTGCACGCGGGCACCACGGTCGAGATTCGGTGGGGCTCGACGATCGGAAACGGCACGCGGCGTCTGGACGTTGTCCCGGGGCCGGCCGGCGCCCCCGTGATCCCCAACGGCGGGATCATCGACACCCAGGACACGCTCCCGGCGGTCGACCTCGACCAGGTGTTCAACGTCTTCACTCAGACGACGCGCACACACCTGACCCGGTACCTGGGAAACCTGGCGTCGGGAGTGTCCGGGAACGCAACCGCGCTGCACAACGGAATCAACGTCTCGCCCCCGGCGGTCCTCGCCGCCAACGGCGTGCTCTCTGATCTGGCCAGCAACACCTACGCACTCCAGGGCCTCATCTACAACGGCGATCGGCTGACCTCGGTCCTCGCGTCCCGGGCACCGGCGATCAGCGATCTGGTGACCGTCGCGGGGCAGACCTTCAGCGAGCTCTCGGCCCACGCCAACGGTATCGAGCAGTCGATCGAGGACCTTCCCGGAGCGCTCAGCGAAGCCCGGGGCACGCTCGTCCAGCTCGACTCGAGCGTCGGCATTCTGGACGGCCTGATCACCGACATCCGGCCCGGGGCGGCCAAGCTCAGCCCGCTCGCTGTCGCCCTGCGTCCAACGCTCGCCGCGCTGCGCCGGATCGTCCCGATCGGGGTCTCGACGCTGTCACAGGCGACGGCGGCCGCGCCCTCGATCACGCGACTGCTCGACGCCGGCATCCCGTTCATGCCGAAGCTCCAGAATGTCACCTCGCAGCTCGCGCCGATGGTCGCCTGCATCCGACCGTATGCCCCCGAGCTCGGCGGCGCGATCACCGAAGCCGACAGCTGGATCCAGACCTACGTCCTCGAGCGTCCCAATGCCGCGCCCGGCGTGACTTTCACCGGCGCGCAGGACGGGCAATTCGTCCGCCAGCACGGTATCCGGGCGATGGTCCAGGCGAGCCTGGCAACGCTTCACACGGTCCCGCCCGGGACGCTCTCGACCAGTGCGTTCCTCGCACTGTCGGGCAAGCAGTACGCCGAGCCGCGGCCGCCCGGTCTGTCGGTCGGTCAGCCGTATTTCCTGCCCCAATGCGGCGCCGGCCCGAACTCGCTGAACCCCGCTGACGATCCGGAGAACCAGCCGTGAACAAGATCCGGATGATCTCAGCCGGCGCGCTCGGGCTCGCGGTCGTAGTGCTGATCTACCTGATCGCGAGCTCCGGCAGTGGCGGCGGTTACATCGTGCGGGCGGAATTCAGCGACGCGGATGGTCTGCGCAAGGACTCATCGGTGAAGATCGCCGGCGTCACCGCTGGGACGGTGTCGTCGGTGACCGTCACACCGAGAGACACTGCGCTGGCGACCTTCACGCTCGACTCCAACGCCGCGCCGATCGGTGCGGGCGCGAGTGTCGAGATCAGGCCGACCGACCTGCTCGGTGAGCACTACGCGCAGCTCAACGTCGGTGACCTGTCAAAGCCCGAGCCGTCCGGGATGTTGATCCCGATCCAACGGACCAGCGAGCCTGTCGAGCTCGACGACATCCTCAACATGTTCGACGTCGATACGCGCACTCGGCTCCGGATCCTGATCAACGAGATGGGCGTAGCGCTGGCCGGACGGGGCGCCGACTTCAACACGCTGCTCAGCGAGCTACCGCCGAACATCAATCAGGCGCAGATCCTGCTCGGCCAGGTTGCCTCCGAGAACGTGACGCTCCAGAAGCTGATCGACGAAGGCGATCGGATCACGGCCGCGGTCAACGGGAAGCGCGACGACCTCGGGAATCTGATCACCGTCGCGAGCGACGCGCTGGGCGAGGTCGCCTCCCGCCAGGCACAGCTCGGCGCCACGATCGCAGGTGCCCCGGGCGCGCTGACACAGCTGCGGACCACGCTCGACCAGGTCGGCACGGCCGCGGGCGCGATCACCCCGGCCGCCGTGAACCTCCAAGCCGCCGCCGGACCGCTGACCACGACGCTGCGCGCGCTACCGCCGTTCGCGAACTCTGCGGACGCGACGCTGGTGACCGCACGTCAGGTGGCTCCAGACCTGGAGCGCCTCGGGAGACAGGGGCAGAGCCCGCTGAAGGCGCTACGCCCGACGGCGCTGGACCTTCAGTCGGTGACCAAGCAGGCGGCGCCGATCCTCACCGAGCTCGACCAGCGGGCAATGAGAGACCTGCTCTACTTCGTCCAGAACTGGGCGCTCGCACTGAAGGGGCGGGACGCACTCGGCAGCTTCGTCGGTGCGGAGGTCAACGTCGACCCGGCAGTGATTCAGAGCGCGCTCGACGCGCTCGTCAACAACCCCAGCCTGGCGCTGGACCGTAAAGGGCCGACCCGCTCGAGCACGCCTTCGCGCGGCGTCGCGAGCCTCCCCGGAAGCGTCACGAGCGCAGCTGGTGCTGCTGGGCAAGGCGTCGGCAAAGCGGTTGCTCCCGTGCTCGGCGGAGTCTCAAAGACGGTCACCAAGGTCAAGCAGATTGTCGGTGCCGTGACCGGCGGCGGGACATCGGGCCAGCAGGGCGCATCACCGCCGTCGAGCTCGTCGCCGAACAACCTGCAGCACCTCCTCAGCTACCTGTTGGGCCAATGAGCGCCTTCACCCGCCGCCCACGCAGACGAAGGTTTCGCGGGCGTGCCGCCGGCAAGCAGCGCAGCCGGGGGTTCACGCTCACGGTCGGGTTCATCTGCATCGGGATCGCGCTCGGAATGTTCTACGTCGGCTATCACGCGCCCCAGTCGATCCCCGGGCGCTCGTACTACACCCTCTATGCGCTGATGAACAACGCCGACAACCTCGAGGACCACTACGACGTCCGGATCGGCGGGTTGCTCGCCGGGCAGGTGCTGGGTACGACGGTTCGGAATCACCTGGCGGATGTCCAGCTCCAGCTCAGCTCCTCATTCAAGCCACTTCGCTCCGACTCGCGCATCGAGATCAGGCTGCGCAGCGCGATCGGCGTGCGCTACCTCGAGATCATCCCCGGCACGCACGGGACGCCGTTGCCCAACGGCGCGACGATCCCGGCCTCGCAGACCTCCACGCCCGTGGACCTCGATCAGGTCCTGGCGACGTTCGACCCGGAGACCCGGACTCGCACGAGGGAGCTCCTCGGTGAGCTCGGCACGGGGGTCGCCGGCCAAGGCCAGGCCATCAACAACGTGCTCGGGACCCTGCCCGGGTTTCTCTCGAGCGTCGGGTCGGTCTCGGCTGCGATCAATGCACGACCAGGGGCGATGCGAGCGTTGATCTCCTCGAGCCAGGGGGCCGCGGCGGCGTTTGACCCGGTCCGCGGGAATCTCGCGAACGGATTCCAGCCCGAGGCGCAGGCGCTCTCCCCGTTCGCCGTCCAGGGCGCCAGCGTGCAAGCGACCCTCGAGCAGGCGCCGCCCACTCTGTCGGAGCTCCACAGCGGACTGCCGGCGGTGAGCGCCCTGGTCGCCCAGGTGCAGGGCCTCGCGCAGGCCGCGACGCCGGCGCTGGCCGCCGCGCCGGCCGCCTTGAACGAGACCACCGCGCTCTTGCGCGATGCCGGACCGGGCCTGCGCAGCGCCAACGCGACGCTCCACCTTGCCCGGGGCGCGGTCTCACCGACGCTGAGCTTCCTGAAGACCGCTCAACCCGCCTTCTCGCAGATCAACCAAGCGCTCGCGAGCGCTTTGCCGGTGGTGCAGTACGTCGCGCCGCGCTCGTGCGGACTCAGCGACGCGTTCACGGGCTGGAGCGAGATCATGAAATTTGGAACCGCGTACGACAATTTCATCCGCTTCACGATCACCGAGACAGGGAGCGTCCTGGCCGGCCAACCGGGCGCGGATGACCTCTCCAACCCATACCCCGCTCCCTGCGACGGGAGCGTCGGTGAGGCAGGCGGAGCCAGGCAGACGCCCGAGCAGGAGGTCGCCGACCCATGAGCGCGACCGCACGCACCAAGCGTTCGGGCGCCGACGCGGCCCGGCCGCGCCGCAGGCGCACAAGCGTGTTCGATATCCAGCCCGGGCAGCACAAGCCCAAGCTGGTGCGCAACGGTGCGATCTTTGCCCTGTTCATCGCGGTCTTCCTGTGGATCCTGTACACCAAGCCCTCGATCCCGTTCTTCAGCAGCAGCGGTCCGACGATCAAGGCCGATTTCGCCTACGCGGCGGATGTGGAGCCCGGCGACACCCCGGTCCGCGTGCTCGGCGTCAACGTCGGAGTGGTCAGCGCCGTGGGCCGCGCGCCGTCCGGACGCGGGGTGCAGGTCACGATGACGCTCGACTCTGGCGCGGGAGTCACCGTCAAGCAGGACGCTTCGGCGAGCCTGCGGTGGAGGACCCTGCTCGGCCTCAACTACTACGTGGACCTCACCCCGGGCTCACCGAGTGCCCCTCCACTTGGTAACCAGGCCATCCCGGAGAGCCGGACCAGCAGCCAGGTGGAGCTCGATCAAGCGCTCGAGCCGCTGAACGCCCAGGGCCGCCAGGCGGTGCAGACGACGATCGACCAGTTCGACGCCGGGTTTGCCGACCCGACCGCCGTCGGGCAGACGATCCAGAACCTCGCTCCCGCGATGACCAACCTCGCCGCCGGCCTGCCGGCGCTGCGCGGCACGGATCCGGGGGACCTGCCGGCGCTCGTGGCCTCGACGAGCAAGACGATGGGAGCGCTCGCCAGCGACGAGGTTGCGCTCGGCGGGATGATCGACAGCGGCGCCGTCGCGCTGGGCGTGACCGCCGCCCAGCGGATCGACCTCGGCTCGACCTTCGATCTGGCGCCGAACGCGCTCGAGCAGACCCAGGCCACGATGGCGCGTCTCAGGGTCACACTCGGCATCCTCGATCCGATCGCGGAGCAGTTGCGCCCCGGCGCGCGCAAGCTCTATCGCGCGGCAACGCTGACCCGGACGGCGCTATCGGCCGCGACGCCGCTGCTCGGCGACCTGAAGCCGACGCTGGCGGCGATCCGGCCGAGCGTCACCGCACTCGCTACCGCGGCCAAGGCCGGGGTGCCGGTCATCAACAGCCTGACGCCGACGCTCGACCGCGTGACGAATTCGTTCCTGCCGTTCCTCAACCAGACCGATTCCCAGACCAAGCTCAAGAACTATGAAGCGGTCGGGCCGGCAGTCGCCGGAGTCGACTCGGCGATCGCTTACGGCGACCAGTACGGCACGCTGGCGGACTTCGAAGCCGGGTTCGGCGAGAACACCCTCGGCAGCATCTCGCCGTGCAGCACGTTCATCACCGACCCGAGCGTGCCTCTCCAGGACAAGGTCGACTGTCAGGCGCTCTCGCAGCTACTCGTCTCGATTCTCAGCGGCACGCCCCCAACCACCCCGCTCGCCCAGAGCCCGGTCCCCCAGAACCTGGTCAATTCGCTGCTGACATCGGCGAAGGGGGTAATAAAGCGATGAGCCGGAGCGCCAGCAGAGACCGCGTGAAGCTCGAGCTCAAACGATCCGCGGCCCCATTCTTCCTCTACGTGCTGCTGTGCGTCGTGGGCGTGATCACGGCCGCCGACATCATCAACGACCTCGCGGGCAACAAACCCTGGATCAGCTACACCGCCTACCGGGTGGCGTTCACCGATGTCAAGGGCGTCATCCCAGGCGACGTCGAGCTGAAGATCGCCGGCGTGGACGTCGGCAGCATCGCCAAGTCGGCGCTCGTCAACGGCCAGCCGGTTCTCACGCTCGATCTGGAAAGCCAGTACGCCCCGCTCTACCGCGACGCGCAGGTGCGGATCCGACCGGTGACCCCGCTCGAGGACATGTATGTCGACATCACCTCCCGCGGGCACAAGTCAGCGGGCAAACTGGGTTCGAACGAGATCTTGCCCGCCACGCAGACTGTGTCTCCGGTCGAGATCAGCTCGGTCCTCGACATTCTCGACGCTGATACCCGCCAGCGAATGGCTGTCCTACTGGACCAGCTCGGACGTGGCCTCTCCGACGGCGGCGCGAATCTGCGCGCCGGCTTCCAGGCGGTCGCCCCGTTCCTGCTCGTCGCCTCGCAGATGAGCTCGGCGCTCGCCCAGCAGCACTCTGAGCTCGCGCTGCTGGTCCACAACTTCGGCGGCATCACCGAGGAGCTCGCGCTGCGCGACACGCAGCTCGCGAGCTTCGTGCGCTCCACGAGCTCCACGCTCGGCGCGCTCGCCCAGAACAGCGGTGCGTTCGCAGCCACGATCGACGAGCTGCCCGGCACGCTCAGCAGCATGTCCAGCGCATTCACCCGCGTGCGCGCGGCCGAGACCGAGCTCGACCCGGCGCTGCGATCGCTGGGGCCGGTGGCGGCGGCGCTGCCATCCGGCCTCGACGCGCTCGCCCGGTTCTCGACGGATGCAACCCCAGCCCTGAAAGCGCTGCGCCCGGCTGTACGGGAGCTCCGCCCGCTGGCGCAGGTACTGCTTCCGACCTCGACGGCTCTCGCCGGCGCGTTCACCCAGCTTCAGCCCGAGGCCCCCCAGATCGACCGCATGACCGCGCAGGCGGCCGCCCCGTCGTGCCTGACCTACATCGGTCAGTTCCTGAACCGCGTCATCTCGTTGACCAAGTTCGGTGACGGGAAGGACAACATTGCCAGCGCGCGCGCTGACGTGAGCGTCGGTTTCGACACCGTGGGGGACGTCGCCCGTGATCCCTCGTGGACCATCACCCCGCCGTGCTACACCGCGACCGCGACCGGAGCAGCCACGCCATGACGAAGGTCTCCAACCCGGTGCCGAAGATCATCATCATCCTGCTGCTGACGCTCGGCGCGGGGGTCATCCTCGCCTACTACTACGTGACCGCCGGCGGGACCCTACCTCTCTCCGGACACCTGTACACGATCACCGCCGAGGTGCAGGATCCCCAGGCCCTGCTCAAGCACGCCGACGTCCGCGCCGCGGGAGTCAAGGTCGGGAGCGTCAGCAACATCAGCAACA
>Ga0302324_100028113_pt1 | contig 10694 bp, 8 predicted proteins | sample Palsa_T0_1_FD_201949 | JGI IMG/M metagenome (GOLD analysis project Ga0302324, IMG submission 201949) | Peat permafrost microbial communities from Stordalen Mire near Abisko, Sweden - Palsa_T0_1 | ecosystem: Environmental > Terrestrial > Soil > Palsa > Peat permafrost | place: Sweden: Abisko...
TTCAAGCCGGAGGATTATTCGCCCACTGCGGGCGGTGTGAAGGACTTCGCCAACCTCTCGCATATGGAATCATGTAAATTCTAAGACTTGCCTTTAAATCTTCCCTGCTCCGCGGTCTTCTCACCGCGTACCTTCGACAGCTCTCGCGCTATCATCATTACCGTGTCGTGCTTCTTGGTCGCCTTCTTCACCGACACGAAGCCGGAAGCCCTGGAGACGTTGCTCGGATACCGCGCCGGCTGGGGTTCGGGGTCCAACTTGAGTCGGCTGCACGCGAGCGTGAGTTCGTCCAACGACGGCGCCTTGATGCACGAGTTGAGCGGTACGCGCCTCCCTTCGTTGCGTTTCCGCTCGGAGTCCAGATACTCTAGCCAGACTACCTGTCTGTCGTAAGACTTCAACGCTACTTGATCAGCACGGCGTTGACCACGCCGTCATCGCTGGGCCTGGAGGTCACCTTGGCGGACCCCAGCTCGGTCTCGATGACCGCGCCCCTCGTGATGACGCCCCGTCTCTCGTACTCTCTGTTCGCCTTGTTGGCGGTCACGCGTACTATCTTGCTCTTTACCGTCTTCCCAGAAGACCCGTCGAACACGTTCGCTTCGGCGGTCGCGCGCAGTCCGTACGAAAGAGAGCCGCCGCGCGTCCTCTTGGGCGACCTGACAGTCTCGCCCACGACCGGCTCAAACGGATAATCGTCAGCCTCGAATGCCCTGCGCGACCTGTTGGGTCTGCGCTTTCCGCCCGTCAGTTTCTTCTTCCTCAGATTCTCTACTGCCTTTACCATGATGAAAACTATCGACGGGCGCTCTGGAGGCAGTGTTAAGGCTTTCTCTGCGACCCTAGATCGTAGTGCCTGGGTTTCACGTTTGAGGCGAGGCCGACGGCTCTACCTGAGTATCATGGTCCGTCTCTCGAGCTGGTGCTTCATGGTCGAGACGTCCGTGCTGAGGCCGAAGTACTCGGCGAACTCCCCGGTCGTGCTGTAGAGCTTCGAGCGTCCCTTCTTCACCCAGACCAAGAAACCGACCTCTTCCAGGTCTCTGACGTGCTCGTATACCTGCGAGCCTCTTCGCGCCGACAGGTCCGAGCTGGAGATCGGCTGGAAGTAGGCTACGAACGAAAGGGTCCTGAGCGCGGCCTTTGAAAGGAGTGGCTTGGTCGCGAACTTCCTCGCGACGTTGTTGTACTCCGCCTTGAGCTGCATGGCGAATCGCGGGCCCGGATACTCCACTATCTCGACCGCGGACATGGCAGACTTCAGGCTTGTCGCGATCGCCTTCGCCTCGTCTGTAGCACGCTTCTTCGATGTGATGCCCGCGGCGTTCGCCAGCTGGTCGGCGTCCAAGGCGCGGCCCGACGAGTATAGCGCTGCCTCGATTCTTCCTCGTATGTCCTTGCCCGCTTCGCTCAAGCTAGCCCACCAACACGATGAGGAGGTCTTCTTCGCCGTCCTGTTCCAGGACTATCTCTCCGGTGCTCGCCGAGAAGAGGAGCAGGATGAAGGTACGGGCCGCCTCGACCAACGGCATCCCCCGCACCAGGTCCGAGAACTTGATCCTCCCGGTAGGGCCGATCCTGTCCCTCAGGATCGCCTTGAACGCCTGCAGGTTCGAGAGAATCTGGATGAGGTACTCCTCAGGATTCGGAGGCGGGGTGTCCTCGATAAGTGACGCAGAGACCGTGCTCTCTTCCCTTTCCTGCACGACGATCTCCTCGAGTATCCTGGAGAGCGCGTCGAAGAGCTCCTCTACCGTGGTGGAGTAGATCTCGTACCTGAACGGCATGACGACGATCTGCGGCGGCTCGGTGGCGTCGACCATCTTCCTCTCTCTCTGCAGCTTCTCAAAGAGGAAGAGCGACTCGACCTTGAAACGATAGATCGTCGCGGACGTGAGGGCGGCGGTCCCGGCGATGCGGAGGTCCAGGATCTCGGACTTGTTGATCGCAGTCAGGAACAGGTCCAGCAGCTCGGAGATGTGTATCTCCCAAGGGGACTTCCTCTTTGCGGCCCTGGGGTCGATGAGGAGGTTCAGGGGGGCTTTTGCGAAGGTTCCGTCCTCAACCATTCTTCACTTCGACCTCCATCTTTGAGCGCACTATCCTTGATATGCCTCCGACCGAGTAGACGCCGTAGGCGACGTTGCTCTGCGCCACCATGGTGTCCTTGAGAGAGACCACCATTATCTGGGCTCCGTTGGACCGCTCCCTGAAGAACTCGGCAAGGTTCTTCGAGTTGTTCTGGTCGAGGTTCTGGTCGATCTCGTCGAAGAGGTAGAACGGGTGCGGGTTGACCTTCTGGATTGCGAGTATCAGCGCGACGGCCGTGACCGATTTCTCTCCGCCCGACATCGACGAGGACTCCCAGTCTCCCTTGCCCCTGAAGTTCCCCATCAGATAGATGCCGCCAGCGAAGACCTCGTCCGAGTTCTCCAGCTCCAGCCTTCCCACGCCTCCGGTCAGTCGGTTGAAGGTGCCCTGGAACTCCCGGTTTATCGTCTCGAATGCGGTCATGAAGACCTTCTTCTTCTCAGAGTCGACGTTCTCGATGAAGCGCACGATAGATGTCCTCTCACGCTCGAGCTCGTTGATCCTCTCGGAGAGGTGTCTGTAGTTGTCGTACACCGCGCCGTACTCGCGGATGGCGCTCTTGTTGACGAACTTCCCCAGGGCCTCGTACTCGAACTGGACCTGTGAGAGGAGCTGGTCGCTGCTGTCGAAGACGTCGAGGACGTCCTCGTATCCGTAGAAGCGCAACTGGCTGAGGTGCTGGTCTATCTTCTCCTGGGTGCTCGCCGCGACCTGCTGGAGAGAGAAGATCTCCTTCTCGGTGTTGAGGGCTGACCTGTCCGCGGCGTTCCGCTCCTCCTCCAGCCGCTTTACCTTCGTGTTGAACTCTGCGATGACGGGCTGGCTGTTGGTCGAGGAGGCGAGGACCTTCTGGAGCTGGGCGTCGAGGTCGATGAACTTCTTGCTCAGCTCGTTCGCCTCCTTCCTGCCCGTCTGGATGAAGAGCTTGTCGTCCTCGTACTGGAGCTCGGCGTTCTCCAGGTCGACGCGCACCCTCTGGTAGCTCGGCTCGAGCATCTCCTCCAGGTTGGACCTCTCCCTCGTGTAGCCGAGGTGTACCTCGGAAAGCCGGGTGCTCACTTCGTTGAGCTGCAGCGTAAGGTCGTTGCGGCTCGTCTCAAGCTCGGTGAGCAGCCTGTCAAGCTCGAGCGAGTCCATCTCTTTCAGGGTGAGGTCGAGCGACTTTCCTTCGGAGACCATCGAGTCCTTCCGGCCCTGGAGAATCTGCTGCCTCTTGGCATAGCGGTCGACCACCTTCCGCTGGTTGTCGCTGTCCGCTTTCTGTGACCGGAATATCGCCCTGTACCTCTTGGAAAGCCGCGAGACCGTCTCGGCCTCCGCCCTCATCGCCGCGACGGCCGCTATCTTCTTGATGCGGTCCTTGCTGAGGCTCTTGCTGTCGCCCTCCAACGCGAGCAGCAGCTCCTTCCTCTTGTCGATGGCAGCCCTGAGGGCCAGCACGGCCCCTTCGACGTCGCCGAGGTCCTCGATGTCCTCGAGTCCCTGGAGTATGTTGGAGACGATGTCGTGCAGGCCGTAGGCGAACGCCCTCCCGCCCAGCTCGAAAACCTCGCCGTCAGGAGTGACGGTCCTGAACCCCTCGGAAGCCAGGACGTAGGCTATCGCCTCTGTCTCCACGAGTATCGTGTCTCCGCCGATGAAATTGAGCAGCCCTCGGTACTGCCTGTCGGCTTTGAGGACACTGGAGACGGGCCCGATGACACCCGCCGACTTTGCGACGTTGGTCGCAGGGGTAGTAGAAACCTCGGAGAACGGGATTACCGCGAAGGACTTGATGTTGAGACGCTTGCCCGCCCTGATCACGGCGGTCATGGACCTGACGTCGTCCACGAGGAACGCGTTCATCCAGCGGTCCAGGACGGCGGCGCAGGCCCTGGAGTACTGGGCAGGATAGGTGATTATCTGGTTGAGCACTCCGATGTAACCCTGCACCCCTCCTTCCTCGCAGAGCTTCCTCAGGCGTCCGTGTCCGATCCGGTCTCCGGAGATCTCGTCCGTGACCTCCTTCTTTACGCTGGTTATCGCTACCTCGGAAGCGGCCTTCTCCAGGACCTTCCCGGCTATGTCGATGCTCTGGCCGATCGTGTTCCTCCGCCTGTCGATCTCGGAGAGGTTCTGGTCGATGTCCCCGAGCTCCTGCGCAGCCTGGGCCTGGAGCTCGAACATCTGCGCCGTATTCGACTCGAGCGTCTGGATGAGCAGCCCGAAGTTCTGCACCCTCGAGTCGAGCTCTTCGAGCCGCTTCTTCTCGATGCCCATGTTCGACACGACCACGCTCAGCTCGATCTCAAGAGGCGAGAGGCTCTGGTTGATGTCGGTCAGCTTCTCCCTGACCCTCTCATTCTGCTTGCGTCTCTTATCCATGGTCGCGCGGAGGGTCTCTTCGGCGTCCCTGACTTCCTTGAGCTGGTCCGCGACCTCCTTCCTTCGGGAGTCCAGCTTCTGCTCGGTCGAGCTCATCGTGTCGACCGTGGACGTCGAGGCAGTGATCGTCTTCCTCTTCTCGTTGAGCAGCACCCGGAGCGTGGGTATCGACTCGGCCTCCAGCCTCCTCATGCTGTCCTCGCGCTTCTGCATCTCGGACTTGAGCTGGTCCAACCTGATCTTGGTCGACTCCCTCTCGTCCCTGAGGAGTGTCGGCCCCTCGCCGCCGCCCTGCACCACTTCTGAGATGAACTTCTCCCGTTCTAAGGACACCGTCGCGATTCGCGATTCGAACTCCTCCTTCCTCTTGCGCACCTCGTCCAGCTTCCGCAGCATCTCCTCCTCCTGCTTCTTGCTCGAGTTGAGCCGCTCCCTCAGCTCCGCTACTTTCCTGGAATACTGTACGGCGGTCAGCCAGGCCACCTGGCCCTCGAGCTGCGAATACTTGACGAGGTCGTTCCTCTGCTCCTCGAGTCGCTCGAGCTGGGTCTTCATCTCGCCCGTCCTCGCCAGCTCTATCTGGAGCTTGGTGTCGGCCTGTGAGAGCTGTTTCTGCGCCTCGGCCTTTTTGTCGTCGAACCGCGCGATCCCGACCACCTCCTCGATCATCTTCCTCTTCTCGTCGGGAGTCTGGTCGGCCACCCTCGTGGCCGCTCCCTGGGGGATGATGTTCAGCCCGCTGGGGGACAGGCCGGAGACCTCGAGGAGGTCCGAGATCTCGCCCTTGGTGGTCTTGCGTCCGTTGAGGTAGTAACCGTTCTCTCCGTTGTTCTTCAGCTCCCTTGAAACTGTGACAAGGTCCGTGTCCACGGGGATCTTCCTGTCCAGGTTGTCGAATTGTATCGTCGCCCTGCAACTGGTGGGCCGCTCCTCGGCATACGCGCCCGCCTCGCCCTCCTTCTTGGGGTCGTAAATCAGGCCGGACAGCCTGCCTTGTGCAGCTCTTAGGATTCTGGGAGAGTTCTCGCCCAGCGCGAAGAGTATTGCGTCGGCTATGTTGGACTTGCCGCTCCCGTTGGGCCCGGTGACGACGTTGAGTCCCTGTTCGAAGGTTATTGTGAGCGTCTTGGGGCCAAATGACTTGAAGCCTTTGACTTCTAGCCTTCGAATATAACCCATTATTTAGGCTCCGGTAGCACTTTCGAAGTATTCCAAGCTAAATAAGCGTATCAGGGCGCGACACTCCGGTCAGGGATGCCTAGAATCGCGTGATTTCGGGCTCGAAACGCGCGGCTAGACCGGGGTGCCGCACTTGGTGCAGAACTTTGCTCCTGCCCTGAGAGGCGCGCCGCAACCCTTGCAGACGTTGGCAGCTGCCATCGGAGCCATCACTGGAGCGGGAGGGACGGCAGGGTTGACACGTACCGGTACCGGAGCTGGCGCTGCAGCGGGCGCGGGCACGGCCTTCCTCTGGGGTGCCTCCACCTTTGGCTCGGGCTGGTTCCGCCTGACCACGATGTAGTCTGCGACGCCCGTGATGCGGTCCATGGTAATCTGAATCTCGGCGTTATCGTTGCCGGCGACGATGAGCGCTACAGACCCGTCGAGGCCGAACGCGATGTCCTTGGCCTTTCCTAGGGACTTTCCGGAAGCCTCGACCACGATCTTACCGTCAACTTCCTCCTTGCGGAACATCTTGGGAGCCGACAACGGGCGGTTTTCCCTTGACACGTTATTTATTGTTTTTGAAACGCGACACCGCAGCGGGTTCAGTTCTCGCGACCGCAGGCAGCGCAGATGCGTGAGCCGAGCTGAAGCCTCGAGCCGCAGAAGCCGCAGAAGGCGCCCTGCATCATCTCCGGGGGCGTGATTATCCCATTCTCCATGTCGGCGATGATCTTCTTTGCTGCCGCGTACTGCGGGAGCTTCGAGAATTCCAGGAGCTCCCTCAGCCTCCTGACTTCGAACGGCATCTGGTATCCCGGGTTGAACTCCGTCGGCAGCGCGATGCCGATGTTGAGCGCTCCCATCGGGCCCAGGTACTCTGAATACCGCCCCACCGAGTCCTCCAGCTCGTCGTACTGGGCGAGGAACTCGTTGAGGTCCATCTTCTCCTGGAGGCCTCCCTTTCCATACCACCCAAGAAGCATCTTGGCGAATATCGCCTTGACAAGGTCCACGTCGCCTGCTGCCACCATGGCGGCCTTGTCAGCGGTGTAGTTCGCAGCGCGGTACCAGGCGTTGAGGGCAGACGTGAGAGGCTGGTTGATCAAGACCGAGCTGAAGAGACCACCCACGATGCCGCCCATGTGCGGGATCGCGAAGCCCGCGGCGCCTGCGGCCAGGTCCTTTGCGATCACTCCCGTCGTGAGGTAGAGCGGATGTCCGCATTTCACGTGCCCCAGCTCCCTCGATATCATGAACTTCCATTCTTCTATGCTACACCTGTTAGCGAAGGTGGTGCTGACTATGGTGATGGGGTCGTCGTTGGTCCCCATCGAGAAGGTGGGGCTGTTGATCGAGACGATGTGCGACGAGTAGGTGATGTAGATCCGCGGCATTCTCGGGACGGCTAGGCGCTTGCCGGCGTCTTCCGCAGCGTGGTAGAGCTCAGGAAACTGCTTGTCGCTGATCTTGACGGCACCGCCGAGGAACTGAGCCTCCACCCACGGAGTGCCAAGCTTGTTCAGGAACACCTCGACTATGCGCGTAGTCGGGGCCATCTGGACTAGGTTGTTCAGAGCGACGACTCGGTTGGAGGTCTGATAATACGCGGGCGGCAGGTCATACTCGGTAAAGAGGTTGGTCTCGCAGGCCCGACAGAACGCCCTGCTCTTCGGGTTCTTCATCCTGCAGACGTGGCAGAAGACGAATTCTTCCTTGGCTGAAGGTTGCGCGGGCTTCGATTCTGGCGGCGCTTTCGTCGCCGGCTGCGGCGGTTTGACAGGCGCGTGGACAGGCGCGCTGCTCTGCCCCATTGCGCGGCTCGGGTCGGGACCTGTCGACAAACTCTCACCGAAATCGCGACGCGCGTTTATATGGATTTTCTGAGATTAACACGCTTGAATCGCGCGAGCTTTTTATACAATACAACGCGATTTCAAGCGTGACGGAATGAGAATAGACATCTCCGAGGTAAGCCTGAAGGTGCCTTATCCCGTCTTTATCCCTCTGGGTCTTTCGCAGGGTCTCCGGATCGACCCGACCAAGGGACTCGTCATTGGGGGAGTCGTCACGCGCAAGGGCGAGCGCGTCGTGATCGACCCGCTCTCGTACTCGCTGTGGCTGACTATGCAGCTCGGGCTCTCGGAGAAACAGCTTAGGGAGAGGTTCAGGACTCAGCTTGGCGCCACTGACTACAACGTCTCGATGAAGACGCTCGTGGACAAGAAGCTCGTCTACAGGCTTGCGTCCTACACCGACCTCGAGTTCTTCAAGACGGTGAGGGTCATCCCGAAGGCGACGGGTGTGGGCAGCCTCGACAGGGAGCATGCACTGCGCTACGTCGTGAAGCCGAACTTCGGAGACAAGGAGGTAATCATGAACCCCCTTGACTATGCAGTCTGGACGATGTGGGATGGAAAGACGAGCTTGATGCACTCCTGGAAGGAATCGGCTACATTCTTCAAACTGAAGCTCCCCGACGTCATACCCCGGCAGATAGGGACGCTGTTGTTGCTTCTTGGTCAGGGTCTCTTGAATCTTGACTACGTCTAGGAACGCGCCGCAGGGACAGAGCTGAGTGATGGTCCTTGTCGAGCGTCACACCAGGATTCCACCACTACGCTGAGGCTGCATACACGCTAGGCATGCAGGCCCTGACGAACTACGTCGGGGGCGCGATAACGGACCAGCTCAACAGCCTCGTGTCGATGGGGTTCGACGCCGTCAACCATGTGATACAGGGAGTCGGACAGTCCTGGGCGGACGGGGCAGACGCCGCGGGGATACCGGGAGGCGCCTTCCTGGCGGAGCAGGCGGAGTCGCTCGCCGAGAAGGGGTCGGACAAGCTCCAGGATAGCGCGAAGGACGGGGTCAAGGACTTCTCCGGCAACCTCGCCGACCAGGCGAACAAGGCGCTCGGGGCGGAGGTACACGGGCCTGCGCTGCAGTTCAATCCCGAGAACGTCAACCTCGGGCCGTTCCAGGTGGACCGGGGGATGGCGGAGAACGTCGTTGGCGTCATGGGCCAGATCCCCGGCATGGGGATGGTCGCTCAGGCGGGGCAGGCCTTCCTGGACGTGGACAAGTACGCTCAGCAGCTCGCCATGAATGAGTCGGTGAACGGTGACGAGCACTCATGGGACTTCTGGGGGGAGAAGAACGCGGCCATCGCTCAGTTCTTCGGCACTTCGCCACAGCAGTTGCAGCAGGACGGACAGGGCAATTCGCAGTCGGTCTCCGCGATCCCCGACGACATACTCGACAAGATCGAGAGGAGCCCGGAGTCCGAGCAGGCGCTGATGGACATACACGATTTTCATCAGCAGATAATCAACGAGATGGCTCAGCAGGCGCAGGAGCAGCAGGGCCAGGGCCAGCAGGAGGGCGCGGGACAACAGCAGACGGCCCAACAGCAGGAACAGGAGCAACAGGAGCAACAGCAGCAACAGGCAGACTCTCAACAGCAACAGGAACAGGAGCAGCAACAGGAACAACAACAAGAGGAGCAGCAACAACAACAGCATCCTCTGACGCCGATGTGCGAAGACGGAGAGCAGCAGGGAGAAGGGCTTACTCCAGGGCAACAGATGGCCCAGGACGACGATGGTGGGCAACCATCCGGCATGGACGTCTCCACCGACTGCGAAGGCAACCTGCACGTCACCAACACCTGCAGCACGTTCTGCCAGACCGACGAAGCGGTCATCAGCCCTGAAGCCCAGGAGTCGATGGGAGGAAACAACCCTCCCTGCTGCGACAATAACAACCCACCGCCTCCCGGAGGAGGGCCGTGTTGCGAGAACGCGCCCCCGCCGAACTGCGAGCCTGGGACTACGCCTTGCTGCGAAGACAACCAGCAGCCTCCCGGCGGCGATGCTGAACAGTGCGGGCAGGAGGAGCAGGCTTGTCAGCAGGAGACGACTCCGTGTGAATCTCAATGCGAAGGGCAGCCTCAACAGTGCGAAGGCCAGACCGCCGACCAGTGCCCATCGGGATGCGAAGGAGAGCAGCAGACCACGCCCTGCTGCGCGGAGGAGGGGCAACTCTCGTGTGCTGAAGAGCCGGGCGCATGCCCCGAACAGGAAAGCCAACCCTCGTGTAGCGAAGAGCAGGCAACCCCTTGCTGTGCACAGGAGGGAAGCCAGCCCCAGTGCGCGGAAGCGGCCACGGAGTGCCAAGCGGGCTGCCAGCAACAGTGCAGCGGGGAGCAGGCTACCCCGTGTCAGGGCGCGTGTGCTGAAGAGGCGCAGTCCCAACCCGAACAAACCCCGTGCTGCGAAGAGGCCCCAGCCCAGTGCGAACCCCAGTGCCCGGAACAGGCCTGTGAGGCCCCTGCTTCCGCGTGTGAAGAGCCCGCGCAGTGTGGGGAAGAAGAAGCTCCGGGGCAGTGTGCTCAGGAAGAAGAGGCTCCCGCCTGTCAGCCCCAGTGTGAAGAGGCAACAGGGTGCGATCAACAGTCCGCAGCTACATGTGAGGAGGAAACCCAGGCCCAGTGCGCCGAAGAAGGACCTCAGCCCACATGCCAGGAGGAGGAAGCTGGATGTCAGCAGGGAGAGGAGGGAGGTCAGCCATGCGCAGAGGAACAAGCACCGTGCTGCGCTGCTCCGGAACAGGAACCTGTGTGTTCCACTTGTCAGCCGACAGAAGAACAGTGTCAAAGCCAATGCGCGGAAGAGCAGGCACAGTGCGCCCAGCAAGGCGAGTGCGCCACTCCAGCTTGCGGTGAAGAGGAAGCTCAGTGCGCTACGGCAGCGTGCTCAGGGGAGGAACAATGCCCCGCGCCGGCCTGTAGCGAGGAGGAAGCGCAATGCCCGACGCCATGCACCGGCGAGGAGGAACAGTGTCCTGGTCCGGCTTGTGCGAGCGACGAGGAGCAGTGCCCTACGCCCGCGTGTTCCGGAGAGGAAGAAGCACAGTGCACCCCGGCTTGTGCCGAAGGGGAAGGGCAGTGTCCCGCAGCGGCCTGCTCTGGCGAGGAGCAGGAGACTGCTTGTCCTGCACCATGCAACGCGGATGAAGCACAGTGTGCGGCAGCAGAGTGTTCCGGAGAACAGCAAGAATCTGAGTGCTCCGCT
>Ga0302324_100028114_pt1 | contig 10694 bp, 14 predicted proteins | sample Palsa_T0_1_FD_201949 | JGI IMG/M metagenome (GOLD analysis project Ga0302324, IMG submission 201949) | Peat permafrost microbial communities from Stordalen Mire near Abisko, Sweden - Palsa_T0_1 | ecosystem: Environmental > Terrestrial > Soil > Palsa > Peat permafrost | place: Sweden: Abisko...
GTGTCGCCGGCGACCATCGTCGCGGTCGTGAAGTTGAGCTGAACGCCGGTGCCGCCGACGAGGAAGGACGTCAGCGTCCCGGTGCCGAGGTAGAGCGTCGCTGCCGTGCCGAGCGCGATCGGCGTGCCGTAGTTGCGGCCTGCGTCGAGCGACACCTGCACGACAACGCCCGCGGTCCCGATGGTGCCGCCCGTGACCACGAGACACTTGACGTAATAGTCGTCCCAGGCGCCGTGGGTCGCGTCGAGCGTGACGGTGCAGGTTGCCGCACCGGTCCCAGTGTGCGTGACCGCCGTGGCCGATCCCGTTGTAACGATCGGGCACGCGAGCCCGATCGCGATGTTGCCCGTCTGACAGACGAGCCCGCCTGCCTCGCAGAGAGGGCCGCCCACGAACTGCGTCTGCCACGCCGTGGGGTTGCTCGTCGCAAAGGGCTGGTAGTTGACGACGCTCGGGCCGACCGCGCATCCGATCTTGACCTGCACCTGAGACTGGGGAACGGCGAGCGCGGCCGAGGCGCCATTGTCCTGGACGGTGATCGATACGGTCGGGATCGCGGGCATGTCGGCCTCTCAGGTGATCGTGATGACGGTTGCATCGCTGCTGCCGCCGTTCGTGAAGTTGACCGTCTCGACGAGCGACACGCCGACAGGGACGAAGGCGAGCGGGGTCACGTTGATGGGCACGAGGATTTCTACGACGTGGTGCATCTGCTGCCCGCGCTGCGTCTGCGTGCCGGCGGTCGGGAGCTGAGAGGGCCAGTCCTCGCCGAGGTGCGAGAAGCCGTCGCCCATCGCGTCCCACATCGCGTTGTAGAGCGTGAACCACACGGCCTGCGCCGCGTCGAAGTCGCCAAAGTCTGGCGAGGGCGGGTTCGCGCTGCCGGTGCAATACACGTCGAACGTGAGGTGCTCCGTGCCGCTGCGTGCGGCGAGCCGCATAGACTGCTGTTCGAGCGTTCCGCGATTCGGCGGGCGCGTGCCCAAGATGCCCTCCGAGTAAAACGGCTGCATGTCGCTCGGCTTGCCCGCGCGCGGGATGAACACGATGCGAGGCGACGCCGTGGGAGATCCGGCCTGAATCCACCGGCGACCGAGAAGGATCTGGTAGTCGGGAAACGCGTACTGAATCTGTCCGCCGCTCGTGTACGCGTGGACGCCGACGGCGGGGTTGTAGATGCCCTGAGCAGTCGGGAGAGAAAGAGTCAGCGTGTTCGCATCCGTCGGGGTGAGAACCCAAAGGCCGTTCGCCTCGACGGTGCCGCCGACGCCCGAGACGACGCCGTGCATCACGCGCCCGAGGGGTACGCCGTGCGCGGTCGACGTGAGCGCGATCGGAGTCGTGACGCTGGCGCCGGTCACCGGAAGAGTGGCTGCCACCTGCCCTGCGTTGACGAGCGTCAACGTCACGTTGAGGGAGAGCACCGCGATGATCGCGCCGACGCTCATCGCATCACCTTGCGGACCGTGTCGCTCACGGCGCTCTTGATTGCCTCGCTCCACCGCGCAGGCATGACGCCTCGGGGAAGGATCGGCCGCGCGGGGCCCTTGCCGCTGGCGCCGTCCCAGCCGGTCTGGTGCACGCCGGCCGGGTGATCGATCGTCACGCCGACGCCCGCGCGCGCGAGGGGAGCGACACGAACGGAGTCCCGCATCGCTCCGGTGTCGGTGAGCGGCGGAGCGGAGCGGCCTCGGGCAAGGGTCGACTCTGCAAGCGGAGCCCACGCGTTGCCGTAGGGGTCGGCCCCCGCGTCGAATTCCTCTTGGATGAGAGCCTCAATGCGATCGGAGACGACGCCCGCCGCGCGCGAGGGGACGCTCGCGAGGTCGCGCAAGCGCGACGCGAGCTGGCCCATCTGGGAAAGGTCGCCGGTGAGCATTACGGGATGACCACGCCGGAGCCGGGGTTGAATGGGATCTTGTACGGCGGGCTCGCCAGCCCGATCACGGTGGCGCTCGTACCGGTGCTCCACACGCGTTGCGTGGCGATCTGTACGAGCTGCCCAGCAACGACGGTGAAGGCGACGTCCTGGCCGCCGACCGTGTGAATCTTGAGCGTGCCCGCGACGCTCACCATGAGGCCCGCGAACGGGCCGACCGGGTCCGCCGCCGTGTCGCTGACGGTCACCGCGTAGGCGTTCTCGTAGACCTGCGCCATGATGTTACTCATCCGCAGACTCCGCCGCCCTGGGGGCCACTGCGAGAGTTCCGCGTCCACCCGCGCATCGGGGTCGTGAACACCTGCGGCACGTCGTGGACTGCGTCGCCAGGCTGACTCACGGACGGTTGCACGTCGGGGTGAATCGACTGACGTTGGATGCCCACAAACCAGCCGGTGCCCGGACGATCTGGCCAGCCGACCGCCGAGTAGTAGTTGTGCAGGACGTTCGTGTCTGCACCCGCCTGTGGCGCAAAGCCGACCGCTCCAGAGAGGAGCAGGAAGCAAGCGATGTATGCGGTGTTGCGGGTCACGTCGTTACCCCAGGAGAGCAGTGGGAGTGCGTAGCGGCCTCGCAAGTACGAGTCCGCTTGTTCTGTCGCGTCGAGGCATGCCTGCGTCTGTTGAGCAAACGAGGCGAGGTTCACCGTTGCCGCTGGTAGGTAGTTCAGCAGCTGCGCCGGGGTCACGTAGGGGGTGCCCCCCGGTCCCATCTGTCACTTCCTCGCCGATGAGGACGGTGGAGGCGGAGGGATTGTCGGCTCGACGGGCTTGAAGCCCTGCTTAGCGGCCTCTTCGCGGCCCATGTCGCGCCATGTGGCGAGATGCTGGGGGGACGCCTGCTTCTCGCCACCGACACCGAACGGAGATTCGCTGCGGTTGCCAACGATCCACGCTTTATGGCGCGCCTCGACATAGGCGTCCAGGAACAGATCGTACTTGCTCACGGGCCGCTCCGCGCCATGAGCCACGCTGGCGACCAAGCGGGGCAACCTCGGCCATGACCGACCCAGGAATAGAGATGCTGGTCGACCACGAGCGGGTCGGTTTCGCTGACCATCGGGACGAATCGCACGGCTTCGCGAAGAATCCAACGGACCGGCTTCACCGCCTTGGTACAATCCATCATGTACCACTTCGTGAAGCTTGCGAGGTTGCGGTTGACATACATCTTTAGGCCCATGCGCCCAACGACGTTGTCTGTTGCGCCGACCTGAGTCTGAGCCGCGCCCCAGGTCGTGTAACCGACCGAGGCAGCTGCGAGCATGTTATTCAGTACGTACTCTGCTTCACCTTGCAGTGTGGCCGGGATCATGACGTGTGATGGGGTGACACGGAGGCGTTCGCCATCCTCCGCGCGGATCGTCTGCATGTACTCAAGCAACGTCAGAACGGACGTCTGAGAGAACGCGCCGCCTACCGTGATTCCGTTGACCGTGACGCCGCCACCAGTGAAGTCGTTCGCGTACGCCGTTCCAGCGTTCAGCGTGCCGGCGCCCGAAAGCGAGTAGATGTTCGTCTGGTGCGCCGTACTCCAGTTGGCGATCCCGTCGAGACCGAGCTGCGTCTGGGTCGAGGCCCATGCTCCGCTCGCTTCGACGAAATCGCGAATCTGGTACTCAGGCCAGTGCTTCGTTTGCGTCGCGTAGTCGAGGAGCATCGGGTAAAAGACCCCGAAGCCGTCGTCATCATACTTGAACCGGTCGAGCGCGTAGGAGAGTTCGAAGGGCTGCGGAACGGCCTGGTAGGTCTGCGCGCCCGGCTCATTGTAGACGCGGGGACCGCTCCAAAGGCGCATCTTCGGCATTTTGCCGATCCACGCGTCCTCGAAGATGCTGGCCTTCCCCATCGACACTTCCGTCGTATAGAGCGGATATTCGACGGGCAGCTCAGACCATGCTTGACGGATGGTCGTGTTGCACTGCGTGATGAACGGCAACCAGTTCGCGGGCGTAATCATCGATCAGACTCCGCCCCATGGGCCGTTATTCGTACCGAGCTGCACTGCGACGTAACCAGTGGGGATGCTGGCGTCCGTCGCGGGGACCTGAACGAGCAGGCCAGCGATGGGGCGAGTGCTTGACCCGCTCGTCGCGCCAACCGTGTTCTCGTTGATGAGGTAGACGGGCGTCTGCAGATTCGTGATGGTCAGCGCATCGGCGCCGGTGCCCGCAAGGAGTAGGAACGTTCCCGTGACCACGTTCGCCGTGAGTACACCGTCGGCGGTGTTGAGCGTTGCGCCGCCCATGCCCGGTCCAGTGTCCGCTTGACCGCAACTCGGGCCGTAGCAGTCGAGGATACCGATCACAACGTCCGTACTTGCCGGCGTCGCAATGTTCTTCAGATATCCCTTGGTGACAGTCGTGCCGCCCGAAAGAGCTGCAACGGACCCGCGGTATAGTGTCTGACCTGAGGCACCATGACCGATGGCAGCCTCAATCGGCTGATGGTCGATGGGGCCGCCGTAGCGGACTTTGAGAATGTCGGCTGAGAGTGCCATCAGTGCGTGACTCCTGCGCCGCCCTTGGACGCTGCATTACGTTGGTCCGCATACGACTGGTCCCGATACTTCGTGGCCGCCGCGCTCGTCGGGTCGAGGCCCATGGCCACGATGCCTTGCTCCACGAGCGCCTTCACGGACGCGGGGATGTCTGCGGCCGGTGTCCCATCGGGGATCGCGAGTGCGTCCTCGTCCACGTTGACGATCGCCTTCGGGCGCATCTCGAGGAAGTCACGAACGAATGCGAGGGGCTTCTTGGCGAGCGTGGTCGCCTCGTGCTTCGTGACCCGCCGGGTGGCCACGGCATCAGCGATGAGCGCCGAATGGGTGCGTGCGGTCGCCTCTGCCTTGAGTGCCTTGAGGTCCGCGAGAATGGCGCTGGTGATCTCGTTCTGCGAGGCAATCGCGGCTTGCGCGCCATCGCTGAGGGACGCGGAGGGGTGCATGACACGAAGCCTGGCTTCGTCCTCGTCCTCCTCGTCGTCCGCCTCGGCAGCCTTCGCGGCTTCCTCGGCCTCGGCAGCCTTCTGCTTGTGATCGGCAGCCTTCGCGCGGTGCTTCGCGGCCTCGGCAGCCTTCTTCGCCTTCACGGCGGCGGCGGCGGCTTTCTTCGACTTCGCGTCGTCGCCGTCCTCGCCATCCTCCCCGTCTTTGCCGTCCTTCCCATCCTTGCCGTCTTCCCCGTCGTCGCCATCATCGCCGTCGTCGCCATCCATTTCGGCGCGTGTGGCGGTGAAGGTTGCGAGATTGGCTTGCAGGTTGCGCAGCTTCTTGGGGTCGTTCTCTGCCCCGATGGCCGCTTCGGTTTGCTGGATCAGCGTGGAGAGCTTCTTACCCATGCGCGATCTTTGACGCGCCGCGTCTCTTTTTCGCAAGCCGGATGACGCATTGTGCCACACATCGCCGGACGAACACGCTAAGGTCCACTCATGGTCACGCGCTTACCACCGCTCGATACCGCCCGGGTCCGCGAGCTTGCCGTCAAAGCTCAGGTCGACCCCAACACGATCCGCCGCGTCGCGCGGAAAGAAGGCGTGCGCGGGATGGCCGGACGTCGCGCGCTCGCGGTGCTCATCGCGGAGGGCTACCTACCCCCGCAAGAGGTTCTAACCCTCGACGGCGGTGCGGTCGGTGACGTTCCCCTCGTTCGGGGCGGGCGGTGAGCCGGGGAGGACGGTAGCGCCGAAGCCGGACAGAACCGCGTCGGGGCTCATCACGGAGTGGACGAGCCCGACCCTTTTCGCCTCGGCACCGAGGTAGATCGCGGCCTGGAGTGACTCGATCTTGACCATCGGCAGCCCTGTCGCCTTGCTCACGATGACGAAGAATTGCTCGGCCAGCAGCGCGTTTCGCCTGCGCTCTGCGTTCTCCGCGGCAGTCGAAATGTCCTGGTGGAGATGTCCGTCCGCCTTGCGCGCGCCTGACGTGATCAGCTTGAAGACGACGCCGTCTTTCCGGTCGCGCTCCGCGATGCTCACCATCTGCGAGATTACGCCGATCGAGCCGACGATCGAGGACGACGTCGCGTAGCGCTTCGAGCACGCGCACATGAGAGCGAACCCGGCGCTCGCGGCCATCTCGTTCACCATTCCGATGAGCGGGATCCCCGCGTCCTTGCTCATTCGTTGGAGCCTGAAGACGCACTCGTTGAGGCCGGCGACCGCGCCACCGGGCGAGTGCTCATCGAGCACCACGAACTTCGGATCATCTGCGAACGCCTCGGCCACGCGCTCGACGATGCCCTCGTACGAGTCGCCGCCGTCGCTCTTGAACTGCGCGAGCGCGCCGCGGATCTTGACGACGACAACGCCGCCGCCCGCGTCCTCGTTCTCGGGCGGGGCGTCGTCGACCATGAAGAACATGCCCGACGCATCGTGCTGGATGACCTTAGGATCGATTGCCCACGCCTCGCCAAGGGCCAGAGCTCGCCGCTTCATTTGTCGTCTCCGTCGGGCGCCGGTGCGGGCTTCGGGTCTGGCTTCTCCGCCTTCGCTTTGTTCGCGTTGGCGGAGATGAGCGCGGCGTCTCCCGTCTTGTGCGACGCGTCCGCGGCCTTGTCGGACGCCCCCGCGGTGATGAGAGCTGCGCGCGCCGTCATCGACTGCGGCGGCTCCGTGATGGCGAAGTCCGGTAGTTCGTCGAGCCCGAAGCGCTTCGACGCGAACACTCGCACCTGTCCCTCGTTCGTGAACTTGAGCCCGCCGCGCGCCATCACTTCGATCGCGGTGCCGAACGCCTGGAACTGGCGAGCGTTTGCCTCGTACTGCGAGCGGCTCGCAACGTCCCACTCCGTCCACGGAGCGAGGCCGGGATCGCCAAAATTGAACTGAGCGAAGGGGCGCGCGATCTGCCCGTGTAGCGTCGCCTTCCACGCGGCGTTGTCGTCCTGGATGCCGCTGTCCCGAATATCCATGTGCGACGTCGTGGCCGCGAACGATCCGCCCTTGACCTCGGTCGTGAGGTTCTGAAAGAGCAGCGCGAGGACGATCGCCATGTCGCAGTTGTCGATCGCGCCAATGAAGCCCTCCCACCCCATCGCGTTGGCTTGGAGCATATCCAGCCCATACGAGTTGTGTTCGTCCACGCCTTTGCCGATGAGTACCGTCGAGTCGCTGCCGATGTTCGCCACCTGCTGCACGAATTGAGACCGCTCTACAGGATCGGCGGCCATCGGTGTCGATGCGAGCAAGATCGCGATCCCGAGTTTCTCGCTCCACCTGAACATGTCTCGCCGCGCCCAGTGTCGGCCTAGATATGGCTCTGCAACGGCCCGAATGGCGCCACGAATCCAGCATCTTTCCGTGCCGAACCGGGAGTGATGCACCCATTTGCCGTTTCCCTGGATGATCGGAATGGCCCCATCCTGAGAGATGGCCATCAACTTGCGGATGTCCCAGTCCCAGTACTCATAACGCGGATGCCAGTGACGCATGTATGGCAGCCACACCGGCTTCGACGTGTCCCACACGAGTTGCGCATCGGCGAAGCCCATCAGGACCTCGTAGTCGGACATGAGACCAAGGCTCGAGTCACCAGAGAACTGCGGCCAGTGAGTCACCCACGCGTCGAGCACCTCTCGCGCTGCGGCGGAGTCGTTCGCGGGCTTGAATCGCACCTCGCGCCCGAAGAGTCCCGCGCGCCGGCTTCCGAGCGTTGCCATGACCCGATCGTCGCCGAGAATCGAGTCACATAGCTGACCTGAGCGTTCGAACACCCCGATCATATGCTGGGCCAGCGCAGCCCGCGCCTGGTCTACCTCCCACGCGTTCTGAATGACGACGAGCGGGATCGTTCGGTTGACGACCTCCGCATGCGCCTTGGCGCCATTGAGCGAGAGCGGGTCGCCAGGAGGCGCGAAGGCCGGGTCGTCGCGCTGCACGACGAGCGTGCCGCCACGCTCGTCGATCTTTTTCTGCGCCTGCTCGTAGCTGAGTACTACCTCGCCCGGTCGCAATGGTGCGCCCGCCGGCGGCGCGCCTATGGGCGGCGGCAGGAGCTGCGGAGGGAGCATTACTCGGCGGCCGGCGCCAGAGCGTCAGGGGCTGACGGCGCACGCCACTGCGCGAGGTGGGACGCCGGGCGTCCAGCAAGCGCGTTGGTGTCTACCTGCCAGTACCGCTTGTATACGTAGAGCCGAAAGGGCTGCTTCGGCTCCTTGATGCCGTTCTGGTTGATGAGCGTCGAACGATCGCCGTCGTAGAGTCCGCCGTCGGTGATGTGTACGTCGAAGCCTGCTGGCTGGGCGTAGTCCAGAAGCTCCACGATGCGCCCGAGCGGGAATGGCTTGCTCGTGATGACCCGCGCCGTGAACGTCGCCCCGGTGAGCGGCGACACGCACGGGATGAGCGTTTCGGGAGGGAGCGGGTTACCAGCACCGCGCATCCGGCCCATGGCCTCTGCGATCCTCTGGTCCGGCGTCTTGGCCGACATGACCGCGGCGAGCTCGTCGCGGACGACGGAGCGCGTGTCCGCTTCCGGCGCATGGCCGCCGCCATTCGCTGCGGCGAGAAGCTCTGCGAACTGCGCGTGTGTGAGTGTGATGCTCGGCTGATCGTCTTTTGCCATGGGGTGAACCTCGTGCGCGCAGCGAGTCGCTCGCGTGGCTCAACCTTGCACGTCGTGACGTGGCGCGTCAACCGAGCGATGGCTTACCCTAGCAACCCCTGGTAGATGCTACGGCCCCCGCCGGGGATGCTTCCCACGCTCCCGTGGCCGCCGCCCATCATCGCATCGCCCAGCGAAACAAGCGCGTCGACCTCGTCGTCTTGATCTTTCTCGTGGCCTCGGAAGAGGCTGACGCGGTGCAGGAAGCCGGCGCGCCAGGGTAGCGACTCGTCGGCTGGGACGAGAATATCGCCGTCGTTCCAGCGCCGGATCGTCTTCTGCGCCCTCACGAGCTTGTTGTACCTCGCGAGCATCGAGCCGATGGGAACGCCGCGTTGCGTCAGGAGCTTCGATAGGCCGATCTCGGGGCCGCTCTGGTAGCTCCAGATCGGGGACTGGCCGTACTTGCTCAGCAGGCTCTTGCACGAGGATTCGAGCATGACCGCGTCGAGTCGCTCGCGTCGCACGTCGAGGATGTAGAGCTTCGAGCCGTAGATACGGCCAGTCACGAGGGCGAACCAGTCGGACGTAGCGCTCTGCGTGTAGGCGAAGTCGCCGCCGTGCGCGACGCGGTAGCCCCACGTGGGAAGCTGCGTGTAGAGCGACGGGACGCCGAAGAGGTTCGCGCCCTCCGGCTGCGGGTCGCCCATCAGCTGAGCGAACCAGAGTCGCTCGTTCGGGTCCGACTCCTTCATCTCCGCCCGCATCTCTTTCAGAGCGGCGAGCGACCACACCGCAGGCGCGTACGCGCGCTCCGTCTCCTTGCCCTCGTCGATGATCGCGCCGTAGTGGACGTATTCCCACCTCACCGATCGCCTGGCCAGCCGTCGGCCGATCGGGTCGTCGGGATGGCCACGACTCGCCACGCCCAGCACTGGCCCGGGTTCGCCGGCTCGCATGCAACGGGCCGTGTAGTGCGTGATCGTGTGGTCTACCGCCTCTCGGCGCAACGCGTCGTCCCACCCCATCTCGTCTAGCGGATCGTCGAAAAACAGAGCCCCGCAATCGTATCCGAGCTTCGATTGCTCGGCCGACATGACGACGACACCGCCGCCAGCATCGTTGCGCCATTCGTCGATCGTGTCCCACCCTTTCGTCGCTCCGATGCCGGCGGCCTTCGCGAGCTGGCGCAGCTGCTTCCCAAGCGTTTGCGCGCGCTGGTGTGAGTGGGACAGGAGGATGATCCGGCGTGTCGGATCTCTCAGGAGCAGCCACACGATCCCGTGGAGGGTCGTCGTGGTCTTGTAGTGGCGGATGGGACAGGCGCAGAGACCTCTGACCGGCTCCGTGGCGGCGCGCTCGATCAGCGCGCACCACTCTCGCAGGTGCCACGGCGGATTCTTGTACTCCGGCGAGAGGGCGGGAATGAAGTCTAGGAGGCTGAGGGACTCGAAGGCCACGGGCTCAGGCTAGCACGCACGCGTTCCGCCTCTTCGCCCGTGATGATCGCGTCCACCTCGCGTTGCGCCATCACGAGCACGCCTGCCCATCCGAGCGGCTCATAGTCGATCGTGCGTCCTTTCTCCGTGGCCTCGAAGTGGAAGTTCACGACGTCGCCGGGCCTGTACTCCGGCGGCTGTTCGACGCCATCGCGGTAGACACCCGGACCGACCGCGAGCACGAGCCCCCGGTGCGTCGTCTCCTCGCGCGGGTCGCCCCCGACGACGTGGATGACGCTCGACGATTGCTTGTGCTCCTTGATGACGACGCGACCACGTAGCGGCTTCACTCCACGCCTCCTTGCAAGTCCCGAGCAGTCCACGCGCGTGGCCCCGAGTGAGCGACGAGCCCGCCCTTGCCCGCATGCACGTAGACCTTGCCACCCCCGTCGCGCCACCGCTTGCAGAAGCTGAAATCCTCGCCCAGCAAGATTCGCCCTTGCGGCGTGTCTTCGAACATCTGGCCGAAGACGTTGTTGACGACCTCGGGACGCGGCGCGTCGAGGTACGGATCGCACGCGGCGCTGAGTTGCTCAAGGCACCGGCGCGATGTGAGCGTGAAGCCGAAGCCGACGCCCGCGACCTCGAGTAGTTCGCCCTCGACCGTCGCGCGATCGGGCAGGAACTGATGGATCCAGCGCACGGGGTGACGCTTGTTCGTGTACGGGGCGCCGATGAGATCCTTCCCCGTCGCGAGCATGGCGGCGACGATC
>Ga0302324_100028119_pt1 | contig 10693 bp, 7 predicted proteins | sample Palsa_T0_1_FD_201949 | JGI IMG/M metagenome (GOLD analysis project Ga0302324, IMG submission 201949) | Peat permafrost microbial communities from Stordalen Mire near Abisko, Sweden - Palsa_T0_1 | ecosystem: Environmental > Terrestrial > Soil > Palsa > Peat permafrost | place: Sweden: Abisko...
GTAGAGATGCAGTTCTTGGCCGACGTTGAGTTGATCTGCGAAGAGTGCAAGGGAACGCGCTACAAACCAACGGTCCTCGAGGTTCGCTACCGCGGCAAGAATATTCACGAAGTACTCAATCTCACTGTAAAAGAGGGGCTGAAGTTCTTCGCGGAGGCGCCCAAGATCACCGAGAAACTGCGCTCACTCGAAGAAGTTGGTTTGGGCTATCTTCGTCTCGGCCAGTCGGCCACCACCCTCTCCGGTGGCGAGGCCCAGCGCATGAAACTGGCGGCGCACCTGCAACCTGCCGCGCGCGAAGCCGGGCGAGCCGGTTCGGGCAACGGACCTCGGCCCAAGCGAAGGCTGCTTTATATCTTCGACGAACCCACTACCGGGCTGCATTTTGATGACGTCAGCAAACTCCTGGCCGCCTTTCGCCGTCTTATCGAGGCAGGGGGATCGATTGTCGTCATCGAACACAATCTGGAGGTCATCAAGACTGCCGACTGGGTCATCGATCTCGGGCCGGAGGGCGGAAGTCGCGGCGGGAGAATTGTGGGCGCGGGGCCTCCAGAGGCCATCGCCAAGTTGGAAGGTTCGTACACGGGAAAGTATTTGGCTGGCGTCCTGAACGGCAATGGCAACTCAAGGCTCCATCTTCGTTCGTAACGTGCTCAATCGGAAAAACGCACTGGTCGTCGCTTTCTTGACCTCCTGGGCAGCGTGCGCGCCGGTTTCGGCGCAGACGCCGAACTCTCCAGGAACCACTTCCTTTACGCCGGCTGCATCCTCGTCGCCTCAGTCGGGCGACCCAACTCCCGCCGAGCAGCCGCGAGGGCAATCCGGCTCATCGTCCAGTCGAAAAGATCATGGCAGGACGGCTCACCATGTTCAGGTTGCGGAGGAAGAGTCTCCGCCACCGGAACTTTCCCAGGCCGAAGCTCTCATTCAGAAGCAGGATTATGCAGGCGCCGAGCCTCTTTTGCGCAAGGCAGTTGCCGGCGATCCCACGAACGCCGCGAGCTCCGCGCAGAATTCATCGTCCGCTCCAACGTCAAACTATGTGGCTTGGTTCGAGCTGGGGTTCGTAGAGAACGCATTGGGCAAGGTGGACGATTCGATCGCCGCGTACCGAAAATCAGTCGCGGCCAAACCGGATGTTTTCGAGTCGAACTTGAACCTGGGTCTACAACTGGCGAAGACGAGTCAGCCCGATGCCGCCCAATTCCTTCTCGCCGCAACCCAGCTTAAGCCCACCAGCCATGTCGCAGAAGGTAAGGCGCGGGCATGGCTTTCCCTGGCGCACGTGCTGGAAGGCACGAAACCAGAGGAGGCCGTAGCAGCCTATCGCGAAGCGGCGACATTGCAACCGAAGGATCCGGAACCGCATGTTGCGGCGGGAGCGTTGTTCGAAAAGCAAAACAAGTTCGCCGAGGCCGAGACCGAATACAAGCAGGCGGTGGCGCTCGATCCGTCGTCTGACGCAGTGATTGGACTGTCGAACCTGTACATGCGTGGTCGACGTTTCCCGGAGGCAGCTGAGTACCTGCGAAAATTGATTGCCGCCCATCCGGAGAGAGCCGACGCCCACATTCAGCTCGGCCAGATCCTTGCTGACGAAGGCAAGAACGATGAGGCGATCGCTGAACTGCAGACTGGAGTAAAGCTGGCCCCGGCGGATTTCGCGGCCCAACGCAATCTCGCGGATCTCTATTTAACGATCAAGAAGAACGATCAGGCCGAGGCGATCTATCGTGTGCTGGTGGCCGCCAAGCCAGATGACGCCGATCTTCACCACGAACTGGGCAAGTCACTTCTGGAGCAAAAGAAATTTTCTGACGCGGAAAAGGAATTCATGACCGCCGTGAAGCTGAAACCAGGCTTCGCCGAGGCCTATGGCAACCTGGCCTTCGCGGCCAGCGAGAACAAAGACTATCCGCTGGCCATCAAGGCGCTCGATGTGCGTGCAAAGCTTCAGCCCGATACGGCCATCACCTACTTTCTTCGGGCGACTGCCTACGATAATTTGTGGCGGGCTACGGCCCACGGCAACTCCAACGACCGCAAACAGGCGGCGGCAAATTATCATCTCTTCCTCAAGGCGGCCAATGGGAAGTATCCTGATCAGGAGTGGCAGGCAACGCATCGCCTGCTCGCCATTGAACCGAAGAAATAGAAACCGAAGAAATAGCGACGGAGCGGTGGGACGAAGAAGTTAGCGCGCGGGGAGTTTTGATCATGTTGGGGACCGGGAGTGGACGTCGATTCCGCGAGCTGACCCTCGTAGTCATGCTGGCTACAGCCTGCGCTGCATGGGCGTTACCCTCTGAAGAACCTTCCGTTGACGCATTGAAGGCTAAGCTTTCCGAGACCGGCGTCGGAGGACGTCCGCATCTGTGCATTCAAATCGCGGAGCTTCAGCTGGCTGAGTCTGACAAGCTCTATACTGCCGGCGATCTGGAGCAAGCGCAGGCCCGCCTGATGGATGTGGTGGCATATTCCGAACTGGCTCGGGATTACGCCATCCAATCTCACAAGTATCAGAAGCAGACTGAGATCGCGGTGCGCGCCATGACTCGAAAGCTCAACGAAATTCTGCATGTGCTCGCCCACGATGAGGAGGCTCCGGTGCGAGATGCGATTAATCGTTTGCAGCGCGTACGCGATGATCTGTTAGCCGCCATGTTTCCGAAGGGGGCAAAATGACAACCCTGGGAGTGGACTCACGGGCCGCCGCCCGCTGGGTGATCGTGCTGATGTCCCTGGGAATTTTGATGCCATTGCCGAGTCTGGCACAGCGGCACCACGAACCACTTACCCAAAGCGAGATCGATCAGATTCGCGACGCTAGTTGGGAGCCCCGCCAGCGGTTGACACTATATGTACAGTTTGCACGAGCGCGGCTAGTGGCGCTGGAGCAGATGCGAAGCGATCCGAAAGTCAAGGATCGTCCGCGCCAGACTCATGACAAGCTGGATGATTTTCTGCTGCTCTACGACGAACTGAACGACAATATCGATACCTACGTCGGCCGTAAAGACGATATTCGCAAGCCGCTGAAAGTGATTATTGAAGGGGACACCGAGTTCCAGGCTAAACTACGTGCCCTGAAAGACGCTGCCGATATCCGGCCGGAGGAATTTCGTGAATACGAATTCGTTTTGACCAACGTTCTGGATACCGTGGACTCGTCGGCTGAGGAGCATAAGCAATTGCTCGCCGACCAGGACGACGAGGCCAAGCACAAGAAACTCAACCGGAGTTCGAACCCGAAAAACGGCGGGCAGCCGGAATGAGAAAAACAAGCTAAAGTCGTTTGCACGACCCGAGCCCCGTTCCTGATCCGTCAAAATCTGTGTAAGTCCTTGGCTACTTCTCTGACCAGTCCGGAACCCGTCCCGGAGTCCAGGGTGCGCCAGCCGTCTCCATATCTTTTTCCAGTTTGGCCAGATCTACTTCCACCAGCGTATGCAACTTGGCAAGTTGATCGGCAAACTGCGCCGCGGCAATGCCGTAGGAGTCAACGTGTGACTGCGTGGGCTTGGCCAGCGAGAATCGCTCCCCCTCCATGATGTTATTCACGCGATCGTTGATCGAGGATGCTACTGGTTCATTTCTCTTCGCCTTATCGATATCGCCACGCAGGGCCCGCAGAATTGCACGATCGCGATCCTCGATTTCGTCAGCAATCGCGCTCAGTTGCTTCTCGACGGCGGGAGTCTCGCGCAGCGCCTCGTGAATCGTCTTCAACCGCGATTGAACGTCTTCGGAAACATGCAATGCTCCTGACACGGCTCGATAGAGCCGTGTTACCTTGCGCAGAAAATCTTCCTGCGCTGCGCGATCGGCCGCGGCCATTCCGGACGCGCCCTCCGTCGCAACTTTGAACGTCTGTGGTCCGGCCAGTTCAGTCACGGCGCCGCCGACTTTGTTGAACAGCCGCACCGAGTAGCTTCCGGAAAGCACGAGCGGTCCCTGATCCGCGGCATCTGGGAAATCCTCGTCGCCTTCTTCGGCATGTTTCTTTATCTGTCCCGCGGGGTAGCGCAAATCCCAGGCCGCTCGCTGAAAACCCGAATCCGCGCTGCCGTCCACGCGCCGGATCGGTACTCCGCTCTCGTCATACACCATGAAGTAAACTTCCGGCTTCGCCTCCTCCGCCTCCGCGCGCAACTCCTCGTCGGTAGGATAGGGAAGCGTCTGATTTTTCTTGGCCGCCTCTTTCTCCGCATCTTGGCGCTTTTCTTTCTTAGTCTTGATCTTCTCCTTCAGGTACGCCGTAAACACGGCTCCGTATGGGGGATTGTCCGCAGTGTAAAATGCGTCTCCCTGAAAGGCTTTCTTTGCGCCGCCCAGCGGATGCCGCTCCACGTAAAGAAGCGCATCCTTCACTGGGAACATCGCTACCGATTGCTCTGTCGATCCGGCTTTCATCTGCCGCAGAGGAGTGAGGTCGTCCAGCACATAAAATCCGCGCCCAAAGGTCGCGATTACAAGGTCGCCATCGCGTGCCTGGATAACCATGTCGCGAACCGAAATCGTCGGCAGCCCACCCTTGAGCCGTATCCAATGCGTCCCACCGTCGATCGTGAAAAATGCCCCAGTCTCTGTTCCGGCAAACAGCAGATTTGAAATCACTGTATCTTCCGCAAACGCCAGCACCGGACCGTTCTCTGGCAAATCTCCCGCGATCGAAGTCCAGGTCTTGCCCGCGTCCGTCGACTTCAACAGATAAGGCTTGAAGTCTTCATTCTTATGGCCTTCAAGTGCGGCGTACACTGTATTGGCATCGAAGTTCGAAGCCGCCAGCCGGCTCACGTAAGTCATCTCCGGCACGCTGGTGAACTTTTCGTACTTCGTCCAACTTGCCCCGCCATCGTTGGTTACTTGAATCAGCCCGTCGTCGGTGCCCACATAAATCAGACCTTCTTTTTTCGGTGACTCCGACAGCGCCACAACGTTTCCGTAAAACGAAGTCGACTGACTCTTCGCCACCGCGTCCGGCCCCCAAACCTTCCCCATCACTGGCAGTTTGTTGCGGTCAACTTGCCGCGTTAGGTCCCCGCTGATCGCTTTCCACGTATCGCCACGGTCGTCGCTGCGAAAGAGTTTATTCGCAGCGAAGTAAAGCCGGGTGTGCGAATGCGGGCTGATAATCAGAGGCGAATCCCAATTCCACCGGAGCGGCGGCTCGTCCTTACCCTCAAGCGGCTGCAGAAGAAGTTCCTGCCCGGTCGGCTTGTCGTAGCGGATCAGCACGCCATATTGAGATTCGGAATACACAGTGTTAGCATCCGCGGGATCCACCTGCGAATGGAATCCATCGCCCCCGGTCGTCACGTACCAATCCGAATTCATAATCCCGTTGAGATTTCTCGTTCGCGACGGCCCGCACCAGGAGAAATAATCCTGGGTGCCGCCGCATACGTTGTAAAACGGGGTCGCGTTGTCCACCGCTACGTCATAAAACTGCAACGTCGGAAGATTCGCCTTGTACTCCCACGACTTCGCATCGTCCCAAGTTTCATACATTCCGCCGTCCGACCCGAGCAACCAATGCTTGGTATCCTCCGGATCGATCCACATCGCATGGTTGTCGCCGTGATGATTCACCTCGTTGACCTTGTGCAGCGTCTTGCCGCCGTCGAGCGATTCGCGCAGCTGTACGCTCATGACGAAAATACGGTCCACATTCTTCGGATCGGGCACCACACGTGCGTAGTACATCGCTCCCTGATCAAATTCGTTCCGTTTTTCCCAGGTTGCCCCCTTGTCATTCGACCGAAAAATTCCGCCCTTCGCATCGGCCGCCTCGATGGTCGCGTATAACACATTCGGATCAGCCGGTGACACCGCCAGCCCGATGCGTCCCATATCAACCGAGGGTAAGCCCGACTTAAGCTTGTTCCACGTCGCTCCCGCGTCGGTCGATTTATAGATCGCGCTTTCGGGCCCGCCATCGATCAGCGTGTAAACGTGCCGTCGACGCTGATAAGCCGCCGCATACAAGATGTCAGGATTCGACGGATCCAGCGCCACATCGACCACACCCGTGTTCTCGCTGATGGTCAAAGCGGCTTTCCAGGTCTTGCCGCCGTCCGTCGACTTGTACAGCCCGCGATCTCCACCGGGCCCCCAGAGCGGCCCCTCCGCCGCAACATAAACCACCTTCGAGTCTCGCGGATCGATCACTACTCTTCCCACATGTTCCGACTTCTTCAGCCCGAGATTCTCCCAATTCTTGCCGCCATCGGCCGACCGGTAGACACCGTCACCATACGAAACGCTGCGCTGCGAGTTGCTCTCGCCGGACCCCACCCACACCACCGACGAATCGTTGGGATCGAGCGCCACCCACCCGATGGAATACGATCCCTGGTCATCGAAGACCGGCGTCCAGGTGGTCCCATCATTCACCGTCTTCCACACACCGCCCGAAGCCACGCCCACGTAATACTCGTCCGTCTTCTTAGGATTGACCGCAATCGACATAACCCGCCCGGACGCCACGCCCGGTCCGATTGACCGAAACTTCAGCCCCGAGAAAGTGTCAGCCGTCATTCCACCCTTTTTCTCCTCCTTCGGTTCCTCTTTTTTTTCGTCTTTTTTCTGGTCTTTCTTTTGGTCTTTCTTGCCCGCGGCGGCGGCCGAAACAGCCGGCTTCTTATCGGCATCCCTGTCCTGCGTCTCTTGTCCCATCAGAGCGGACGGACCGAAGGCGGCTAATAGCAGGAGGGGGAAGACGGTAAACGATTTCATCGTAGCTCCAATTAGAAAGTTTTAGTTGGCATCCTCAGACGGGCGCGTTCCGCCCGCCGAAGGAACCTAAGCACTCTGAAGGAACCGCCCGTCAGCCTGCAAGAGAAAAAAACGCGGGCCGGACGAACCCATAGATATACAGGAATCGAATCCAACTAAGAAGAACTTTTACGTAGCCTTTTGTGGTTATATTTGGTTTCCTTATACAAGATAAAATCCCCTCATGCTCAAGAAGCACGATGGCCATGACACACGCTACGTTCAGATGCAGAAAAACAACTGCTTCGTCTGCGGCCAGAACAACCCCGAAGGCATGCGCTTAAAGTTCACGCTCGACGAAGCCCGCCAAACCTTCGTCTGCAAGTTCCGACTGGGTAAACGCTACACCGGACCACCCGGCCACTGCCACGGTGGCATCATTGCCAGCATCCTCGACGACGCCATGGGCAAGGTCAACAAACTCCACCACGTTGTCGCTCTCACCAAAGAGATGACAGTGGAGTACTTGAAGCCCGTCCCGCTGCACAAGCCGCTGCACGTGGAGGGCAGGGAAGTCAGCGTAAACGGCCGCCAGCACGTCAATGAAGCCGAAATTCGCAACGAGAACAACGAAGTCTTGGCGCGAAGTCGAGGCCTTTTTATCGCCATCGATCCTGAAAAAATGTTCGCTAAGTTTGTAGAGCGCTAGTCCCCGTCACCGGCCGTTCTTCATTTTTTCGTGTAGCGCTTCGCGATAGAGATCGCACTGCTTCCTACGCAGTCCGCCGCTTTCGACGACCACCTGTCCGTCTTCTTTGAAGAAGACATAGCGCTGAGATCCATCAAACGGCGGCCACTCCGGTACTCCACTTCCATTCGGATTTCCCGTCTTCGCGAAATTGGTGAAATAAGTCTCAATCAAATCCGCCAGCTTAAAGTCCGTCTCGCCGAACGCTCCCGCAATATTTCCACCCTTCGGATAGAAGCCGAACACGTAGGGAAGATCCGCGGAGTGCACCGAACCCTGCGCCTCCTGCCCTGGAATGGCCCGTCCAAATTGATATTCGTAGACGACGTGATGCGCGCCGTGATGCCATATTGCCTCAGTTGCGATCGGGCATCGAAAGATCAGGTCGGCGAACCATTGATCGCCCGCCGGACCGAAGAGAGGATCAGTATTTCCGGCACCGCCGTTCGACAATCCGTAGGCTTCGAAAAGCTTTTCCGCCATGCTCCCGGAAAATTCACGAATCATCTTTCTGATCGCATCCGGCGAGCCCTGCATGCCAAACTCGCGCGTCGTGGTGCCGATCAATACATCAACCGATGATTCTTCTCCCGCCGCAAGAATCTCCTCCGGCGATTTGGGAAAAACATAACCATCCACAATCGGATCGATTACCGGAATCCCCTCCGGCGGATGGTTTGCCGCCGCCTTGAGCAGTGCCTCCGCCGTCTGCTTGCGTAGAGATTCAATCGCGCCCTCAACCGGCACGTTCAGACTCGCGAGAATCTTGTCGTTCGCCGCTTCCGCCTCAGCCAGCGTCCGCAGCGGATAACTCAACGCCGAGCCGCTCTCCTGAATCACACGCTCGAACAGTCCCTCGGCCAGCGGCGAAGCCATCAACAAGCTGCTGTCGCGCGCCCCCGCGGACTGCCCGAATAGAGTCACATTCCCGGGATCGCCGCCGAATTTCGCGATATTGTCGTGGACCCAATGCAGCGCCAGAATCTGGTCGAGGAGCCCGTAGTTCCCCGATACATGATGCGGCGATTCCTGTTCCAATCCGCGCTGCGCCATAAACCCGAAAATGCCCAGCCGGTAATTGACTGTCACCAGAATGATGCCGTGCTGCACCAGCGTCCCATCTTTGTACAGGGCGCTCGATGCCGAACCGCCTTCATTCGCGCCTCCGTGCAGCCAGACCATGACCGCCAATTTTTCCTTCGGCGGCCACTTCGGAGTCATGACGTTCAGGAACAAACAGTCTTCTCTGCCATTCTCCACGTCATGCCGATTCCACCCTCCCAGGTCGCGCTGCGCGCATGGAGCGCCAAATTTGGTTGCGTCCCGCACCTCGCTCCAGCCCTTCGCAGGCTGCGGCTCCCGCCAGCGCAGGTCCCCAACTGGAGGCTCCGCATACGGAATCCCCAGAAACTCCGCTCCGCCCGTCGCCCGAGCCGCGCCCTTAATCCTTCCGCTCTGGATCGTGACCGTCAGATCGTCAGCGCCAAACGCCAGCGCCGCTCCCAAGCAAAGAATCGCAATAGCGGCAAACACTTTCATCTTCTGATCTCTCCCTGAAATTGAAATCGTATTCTAGCGAACTGGCTGGTGCCCCACCCTTCTTTCGCGTCCTTCGCGAAAGAGGGTGGGGGTTTTGACTTCCGTGTGACATTGCGAGAGCCTGTCTTCCGACGTGGCTGAAATGGTTTTTGTGGCCAGGAATACCACGACATTCGCCGTCAACTGGAACTCCACGGGCGAGCGAAAAAGACGCTCTGATCCGCCTACAGCGCATTAGGACGTTGGAAACGCACACTACGTTGTAAAATAAGAGTTCGAGGCGCTCCGGCGCCCATCCTTCGCGATCGCGAAAAGGTATCCAAAGGTCTTTAACCCATGTCCCAAAACAACGGCTCTAATTCCACCAGCCTCCGCCTCAAAACCGGCCTCGCCGAAATGCTCAAGGGCGGCGTCATTATGGACGTCACCAACGCCGAGCAGGCCACCATCGCCGAAAATGCCGGAGCCGTCGCCGTCATGGCCCTGGAACGCGTGCCGGCGCAAATCCGCGCCGAAGGCGGCGTAGCCCGCATGGCGAGCCCGAAGAAAATTCGCGAGATCATGGCCGCCGTCTCGATCCCGGTCATGGCCAAGTGCCGCATCGGACATTTTGCCGAAGCCCAAATCCTGCAGGAACTCGGCGTCGACTATATTGACGAATCCGAAGTCCTCACCCCCGCCGACGAGGCCCACCACGTCGACAAGCACGCCTTCAAAGTCCCGTTCGTCTGCGGGGCCCGCAACCTCGGCGAAGCCCTGCGCCGCATCGCCGAAGGCGCCGCCATGATCCGCACCAAAGGCGAAGCTGGCACCGGCGACGTAGTCCACGCCGTCAAACACATTCGCCAGATTGTTCAGGAGATGAAGATTCTCACCGTCCTCGGCGAAGAAGAACTCTACGCCAAAGCCAAAGAACACGGCGCTCCCTACGAGTTGATAAAAATGGTCGCGAAGGCAGGGAAGTTGCCAGTCCCGAATTTCAGCGCAGGAGGAATCGCCACGCCCGCAGATGCGAGCCTGGTCATGCAGCTCGGAGCCGAAGCCGTCTTCGTAGGCAGCGGCATCTTCATGACGGACTCGACCACCTTCGCCGACCCGACGGAAGCCGAAAAACGCGCCAAGGCCATTGTCCAGGCCGCCACGCACTACCAGGACCCGAAAGTGTTATTGGAAGTCAGTGAAGACCTGGTGGGCGCCATGAAAGGCCTCGCGGTCTCGGGATTAGACGAGGCGCATATGCTGCAAACACGCGGTTGGTAGGGATCGGACCGCGCCGTTCGCGCGCTAATGCAAAATGTATCACAGAGTACTCTGTAGTGCAAAGTAAATAAACCCTTCTGAACTTTGTTCGACGCTCGTGGCCTCCCTCAACATCATCTAGCCCTGTCCGGCTCTCGCCTGTAGAATGGTGGTCGGATTTTCCGACAAACCAAACGGAGGTGAGATGTCGTACAAGCGCATCAGTCCTGTGGCCATTTCGGTTGTAGTATTCGCGAGTATTCTCTGCCTCGCGCAAGCGCCTTCGCTTGCCAGCATCCGCAAAATCTATGTCGAGCCTATGGATAACCATCTCGACCAGTACCTGACCTCCGAGATCTCGAAACAGTTTCATGGAACGCTGGAGCTGGTAACTTCGCCTGGCGCCGCCGACGCTATATTGCGTGGCGTAAATCTCGGCGCCCAGAC
>Ga0302324_100028124_pt1 | contig 10692 bp, 9 predicted proteins | sample Palsa_T0_1_FD_201949 | JGI IMG/M metagenome (GOLD analysis project Ga0302324, IMG submission 201949) | Peat permafrost microbial communities from Stordalen Mire near Abisko, Sweden - Palsa_T0_1 | ecosystem: Environmental > Terrestrial > Soil > Palsa > Peat permafrost | place: Sweden: Abisko...
ACAACTTGCGGCCGACCACGTACGAGAAGAATATTCCCGAAAAATAGGTTGCTAGACGCCCCGGTTCACCGTGTATCGACCCGGCCGCGACCTGGGCTCGGAAGAACTCATCGAGGCGGGCCAGGATTTCGGTCGGGCCACGCCATTCGGGCGCGTGCAAATCGATGTCGCCCCGGGCATCTTCGGCAAGCGAGACGCACATCATTGCGCGCTGTGCGAACATGCGCTCGGCCATCGATCCGCCGATCATCCGCAAATCATTGCGCAGATCGCCGGTCAGCGACGCCATCACGCTTTCAAAATAAGCAAGACCGCACGACTGCTCGCGCATCGCAATAAGCAGCGCGTGTTTATTTCCGAAATGGCGGAACAAGGTCGCTTCGTTGACGCCCGCTCGTTCGGCAACTTCGCGCGTGGTCGTGCCGCGCGTGCCGTTCTGCTCGTAGAGTTCTTTGGCAGCGAGCAGGATGCGCGTACGCGTATCCTCGGCGGGCGATCCGGGTCGTGCAACCGTGTGCAGCATCAGTGATTCTTCGTGAACACGGCGTCGTCGATTGCGACGTTCGTGTGGTATTCATCGTAGGTTCCGTGCGCCATCGCACGTATGTGCGGGATGTCGATATCGGCGTCTTGCGAGACGATCATCGTGTTGCTCCCGACTTTAGAAAAATGCTGCGTCATCGCGATCGTGCCGCCGGTGTAATAGTGAAACTCTACCCGGTCGATCGTCCAGCCGTTCGGATCGACCAGAACGACCTCGTGATCGATCATCCCTCGGACGCGCTGGACCATGCGCAGCTCGAGGTCCTTACGGTTCTCGAACTGCCGCTCGCCGGCATAGTTGATCACAAACTTCTTTTCCCAATTTGCCGGATCGCCAACGTCGGAATACAGCTTTTCGAAGCCCTTGGCAAAGCCGGGCACGCGATCGAAGATGACTTCGTAGTTGTCGGGCCGCTTGAAATAGGTCGACCCGTCGAGATGCTCCCGAACGAACGGAAACGACGTCATGCGCACGTCGACATGGACGCGTGACCGGTAGGTCGTCAGACCGCTCTCGCGATCGATGACCCGGCTCATGATGGCGGCGGGCTCCGTGACGGCAGTCTCGGGCGCCTCGGCGGCGGCCGGCGTGCTGCCGGCCACGATCAGGGCTGCGATGACGGTGGCAGCGGCTCGAACGCCGTGAAAACCACGAGCCCGGCGCGGTCGCGGCGGATCGGGGGGAGCCTCTGCGTGCGGTTCGTGGGGTGCAGCGAACACACGGTCTAAGCCGGTCGTTTCGAGCGCCAGCCGGGCACCTTCTTGCTCGGTATGCAATTCGATAGAGCCGCCGTGTTCGCGCAGTTTGCGCAAACCGGCGATCAGCGCGGAGATCACTCCGGCGGGCAGCGTCGATGCGCTCAAGGTGACGATCAGACGCGGCTCGGGGCGATGCTCGGCCAATAGCGAATCGACCGCCGTTCCAATCGCCGCGCGCGCTTCATCAATATCGCTTCCCAACCGAAGGGTTAAAATGGTGGTGTCCACGGCCTCATTCAATAGTGCGTGTAAGTGCTTGCACCTGAATCGTAGCGCAGAACTTGCGGGAATGCAAGTACCTGCACGCACGGCTGCGAGCGCTTTCTCATGAATATCATCGGCAGTCCGGCAATGCTCGGTGACTGGGCGGACCAAGCGGGGCTGGCCGGGTCAGTCGTCCACCTCCGCCGGGTCGGCGGCGCGTCGATCGCGCGCGACGATGGCCGTTGGATCTATCCCGCAAGCATGATCAAAACGCCGCTAGCCGTCGCCGTCGCAGCGGCCGCGCACACCGGGCGCCTTCATTGGGACGAACCCGTCGACGTCGTTGCGGCGAACCTCACCCCCAACGACGCGCCCTCACCGCTCTGTGCCGGATATACGTCGAACCCGGCCGAGCTGGTCGACTTGATGCTTTCGCGTTCAGACAATGTGGCAACCAACGTCCTGATCGACCTCATCGGCCGCGCGCAAGCGAGCGCCGATCTGGCGAGCCTCGGGTTCACCCAGACCGCCGTCCATCGCAAGCTCTCGGGCGCACTACCACTCATCGACGATCCGGCCGCCACCGGGCGCAACACGCACTCCGCCCGGGACGCAGCGGATCTCTTCGAGCGAATCGCGCGCGACGATGTCCCCGGCGCGCAACGAATCGCCGGCGCACTCGGCAAGCAATATTGGAACACCAAATTATCGCGCGGTTTGCGTGCGAACGATCGCTTCGCGCACAAAACCGGCGATACCGACGAGGTGTCACATGATGGCGGAATCTTGACACTCGAAAGCGGCGCCCGTTACGTTCTCGTCGTATATTCGGAGCTAGCATCGAATGAAGACCACGATCGGTGTTTCGAGGCATTCATGCGAACGCTGCGTTCGAATCTACCGGGCGCCTAGAGGTACCTCTTGAACTCGCTCGTGCGCGAATTTCTCCCGGACATTCCGCGGCTCGAAGAGTTCGCGCACAGCATCGCCACGTCAGCCGACGCCGTGCGCAAAGCATCCGAGTCAATTGCAGCGACGGCGCAAGAACAGACCGCGCTAATGACCGCGCTCGCTGAAGCTGCCGGCACCCTTGCCGATGAATCCCGTGCAACCGTTGGCCGCCTTGAGTCAACCCGCACCGAAGCCCTTGCAGCGGGCAGCGATCTTTCCGCCTCCGTTCGCATCGTCGAAGACTTATTGACCTCCGTTCTCAAACTCGCCGAACTCTCCGAAGGCACTGCTGCTGCGATGGACGATTTCGGGCGCCTGATGGGCGAAATCGGTGCGATGACGGAGTTTGTCGAAGACGTCTCCGACGAAACGCAACTGCTTGCACTCAACGCCGCAATCGAAGCGGCGCGCGCCGGAAAACACGGCCTCGGCTTTGCGGTCGTTGCGGGCGAAGTCGGGCGACTTGCAAAAACGACGGGCGAATCGACCAGCGCGATCAAAGAACTCGTCGGACAGATTCAGCGCCAAGCTGAGGTGACGATTCGCACGGTTCGCGAATCCGCGACGCGCTCGGCAGAATCCGCACCGGTCGCACGGTCCGCGGCGGATACGCTCGGCAAAGTCGCAACGCTCGCAAGCGACGTCACGGGCGCGCTCGACCGCGCCGTTGGCGTGGGGCGCGATCACGCCGACAAAGCCGGCACGATCAAAATACAAACCGAGGCGATCGCGCAAACGGCGGATGAACAAGGACGTCAGGCGCTCGAGGCCGCCTTCTCGACGCAGCGTTTAGCGTACTACGGCGCGGAGATGATGTACTTCTCGCGACCCGCCTTTACGCGAACGCAGGATCGGACCGTGTTGCGCATCGCAACCCAACTGCCGCGCGGCTATCCGCCCACCCGCGCCTGGCAGCGCTTTTCAGAGCGCGTCGCACACTTGTCGGACGGCCGCATGTCGGTCGAAATGGACGTGCCGTTCGCGGGTACCGAACTCGAGGCGCTCATGCGTGTGCGATCGGGCGAACTCGACTTCGTCAGCGTCACGACCTATATCGCAAGTTCGCTATTACCGCTCGCGCAGATCTTCGATCTGCCCTTTCTCTTTGCGACTGCGACGGACGCGCACGCGGTCCTCGACGGCGGACTCGGCCGGCGTGTTCTCGATTCGTTCGGTTCCTTCGGTTTAACCGGCATGGCGTATTTTGAAAACGGCATCCGGCATTTCACCAACAACCTGCGACCGATCAGCGCACCTTCGGATATGAAGGGCATGCGCGTTCGCATCCAGGACTCGGTGGTGTACCTCGCGCTGATGCACGCGCTCGGTGCAGCACCCAAAGTGCTTCCATTCGGCGCCGTCTACGAAGCGCTCAAGCGCGGTGATGTTGATGCGCAAGAAAATCCGCTTTCGAACATGCTCGGCACGAAAATGTATGAAGTGCAGCGTTACCTGACGCTTACAGCGCACACGTATAACACGCAAATCGTGCTGGCCAACACCGACAGCCTGGAACGCTTGAGCGACACCGACCGCAGCATTGTCGATCAAGCCCTGACCGAGGTCATCCCCTATCACCGGGAATTGGCCGCGCAAGACGATCGTCAGGCGCTCGCAGAGTTGCGCCGACATATGGAAGTCACCGAACTCACGCCCGACGAGCGCGGCGAATTCGTGCGCGCCGCGTATTTCGTGTGGGAACGAATGGGTCCGATTTTTCCGGACCAAGTGTACGACCTGCTCTTGGGCGGCGATTTGGTCGCATACACGCAGACCGAAACACGCGACGAGCGCAGAAGTTCGCGCCAACGATTTGCGCTTGCCGACATCGTCGAAGCGATCGACAGCGCCGTGGGCGCGGTGCGAACCTCGGCGACCGAAGCCGCGCGACAGGCGCATGCGCAAGCGCCAAAGCTGCGCGACCTCGGTGCCGTCTCCGGTCAAATGAGTGCGGCGACGGAGGACCTCGCGATCGTATTTACGGATCTGCTACGGCGGTTCGCGAGCGCCCAGGACTCCGTTGCGGAAACGCGCGATACGGTCCGTGGACTCGCACGCGCCGTTCAAGAACTTGCCGCAATGGCGATGGATAGCCGCCACGCGCTCGAGCAATTCGGCGCGCTCATGAAGCAGATATCCGACATTATTGCACTCGTTCGCTCCGTCTCGGACCGCACCAACTTACTTGCACTCAACGCGGCAATCGAAGCTGCGCGCGCCGGTGACTACGGTAAGGGATTTGCCGTGGTTGCCGGCGAGGTGCGCAGCCTAGCCGACAAGACGCGGACGTCAACCCAACAGATGCGCGGTGTACTCGTCGATCTCGACGGCCGCGGCAAGAGTGCGTCCACTGCAATCGGCGGGGGCGTCGAGCAGGCCGAGCGCAGTGCAAAACAGGCCGCCGCCGCGGAATCCGCGCTCATTCGGATCGACGCGTTTACGACGGCGGTTATCGACACGTTGGCCGCCGCGCAGCGCGAGGCAACGAGCGAAGCACAGCGCGCCTTTGCAATGAAGGGCGACTTCGAGGAGATGTCGGTCCTGATGGAACACGGCAGCGAAGAGAGTCTTCGGTCGGTCGATTCGACCCACGAACTCGAACGCCAGCGCCAGGCGCTGTTCGCGACCGAAGCGCGATAGGGAGAATTCGGAGCCTCCCCCGAAAACCTGAGAGCTTTTTCATCTTGTTTGACAGGAGTGGACGTGAAACGGTCTTTGCTATTCTCGATCGCGGCCGTGGCTGCGCTGGCCGTCGCGATGCCCGGTGTGGCCGCGACCGTAAAGGGCCCCGCCGCGGGGAAGACGGTCAAGATCGGCGTCATCGCCGACGTCACGGGCGCTGCCGCCGTGTACGGCGTTTCGCAGAAAAACGCATACGATCTCGCCAACGACGATCTCAAGTCCGGCCGTATCGATACGGGCGGCGCGAATCTGAGTTTCGACGTCCAAGACGCCGCAAGCGACGGCAACCAAGTTGTCAATCTCTTCCAAAAGTTTACGACCGACGGCACGACGCCGCTCGTACTCGGCCCGACGCTCTCGGGCGAGGCCAAACGCGGCGACCCGGTCGCCGTGCGCGCAAGCATGCCGGTGCTCGGCACGTCGACAACCGCTGACGGCATCACCGACCTTGGGCCATGCGTCTTTCGCGTGTCGCTCTCCGAGGCGCAAGTTATCCCGACGACCGTTGCAAAAACGCATGCGCTGTGGAAGTACAAAACCGCCGCGATCATTTACGGCGACGACAATGCGTTCACCAAGACCAACGGCGATATTTTTAAGGACCAACTCGACAAAGCCGGCGTGCAGATCGTCGATACGGAGACGTTCCATCAAGGCGATAAAGATTTCCAGGCATCATTGACCAAGATCCAAGCCAAGAAGCCGGATGTGCTCGTGATCGGTGCGTTGTTTCCCGAGGGGACCAAGATTATCGAACAGGCAACCAAGCTCGGCTTTAAAACGCACATGATGGGCGGCAACGGCCTCAACAGTTCCCAGATGTACGACGTCGCGGGGCCGGGCGCGCGCGGCACCGTTGTTGGAGCGGCATGGTTTCTTGGCGGCGGGTACAGCGGCAACGCCGCATTCGTTGCCAATTACAAAAAGAAATTCGGCAGCGACCCCGATCAGTTCGCAGCCCAATCGTACGCGGCTGCGCAAGTCGCCGCCGAGCTCGTTCGCGCGGGCAAGATCACGAAGGCCGATATGTGCACGGGCTTACGCGACTTGCACATCGTTCAAACCGTGCTCGGCCCGATCGCGTTCGATGCGAACCGTGACGTTCGCAGCGCTCCGGTGATCCTACAAATCGTAAAGGGCGGGTTCGCATACCTACATTAGCAATATGATCGCACAGCAGCTCATAAACGGCCTATTGCTGGGCGCCGTGTATGCGCTCTTTGCGATCGGCTACACGCTGGTGTTCGGCGTGCTTGACATCCTCAACCTCGCGCACGCGGCGATCTTCATGCTCGCCGCGTTCGCGACATGGTCGATGCTCGGCGCTGGTTTGCCGCTGCCGCTCGCATTTCTTCTGGCAGTTGTTCTCGCCGGTATCCTGGGCGTGTTGCTCGACCGCATCGCCTTTGCCCCGCTGCGGCGCCGCAACGCCGGGACGCTCATTCCGCTGATCTCGTCAATCGGTATGGCGATCATCTTCGGCGCAATCGCGCGCGGTATCTACGGTGTCGACGAACGCCATTTTACGCTGCCGCTACTCGATGCGCCTCCGATGCGTTTCGGTCCCGTCACATTTACAACCGTCGAGATAAGTATCTTCGCCCTTGCAATCGTGTTGATGCTGGTACTCACGTATGTCATGCGCGCGACACCGCTCGGACGCCGCATTCGTGCCGTCGCAGAAGACAGCGTCGCAGCGCAATTGCTCGGTGTGAACCTCGAACACACGATCGGCGCGACGTTCTTCATCGCCTCGGCGCTTGGCGGCGCCGCGGGTATCCTCACGGCCTTACAATACAACAGCGTTACCGTCGACATGGGCGGCCAAATCGAACTCAAGGGACTGGCCGTCATCATCCTGGGCGGCATGGGCAGCATCACCGGCGCGGTCATCGGCGGCTTCGTGCTCGGCGGTGTCGAAACGCTCGCTATCGCATACAATCTCTCGGAGTGGCGCGATGCGCTGGCGTTCGGCGTCATGTTTCTCATCCTGATTATCCGGCCGCGGGGCATCTTCGGCAAACGCGCACTGCGCGCGGCATGAATCTCGCGACCTTTTACGCCCAGCACTCGAAGCTGATCGATCAAATCGGCCTCGATGCATTGCTTGCGCTATCGCTGTCAATCTGTTTGCAAGCGGGGCAACTTGCGCTCGCGCAAGCCGCGTTCATGGGCATCGCCGCGTACGTATCCGCCGTCGTTTCTTTGAACTTCCACTGGCCGCTTCTCGCCTCCATACTTGCAGCAATGCTGGCGAGCACGATCGTCGCCGGCGTTCTTGCCCTGCCGGTACGGCGCTTACGCGGAATCTTTTTGGCGATCGCGACGATCGGCTTCGGTGAAATCGTGCGCGTCGTCGCCAACAACTTGTCGATTACCGGCGGCGCCGAGGGTATCTCCGGTATTCCCCCCGATGCAACGACGCCCGTTATTTATGCCTCGCTGGCCGTTGTTGCACTCGCACTCTACGCTCTTTCGCGTACGAAGTTTTCACTTGCGATTGCCCTGGTGCGCGAGGACGAGAGTGCCGCGCGCGGCGTCGGCATCGACGTCGGCTTCGTTCGCTTTACGACGCTGGCGATCGGTGGTGCAATCGCGGGACTCGCGGGTGCCCTCTATGCGCACTCACAATTCTTCATTGCGCCTGGAGACTTCGGGTTCGGGCGCATGGAGCAGATCTTGGTTTGGTGCGTGATCGGCGGCGTCACGAGCCCGCTGGGCGCGGCGATCGGGGCGGCGTTGTTAACGATATTGCCCGAAGCCATTCGCTTTCTCGCCGACTACCGCGACGTCACCGACGGGCTCATTCTCCTGCTGGTGATTCTGTTCGCACCGCGCGGCATCGCGGGGCTGTGGCGACGCGGCGCGCGAGGACGCGCATGACGGGCGCGCTGACGCTAGAACGCGCAACGGTCGACTACGGAGGCGTGCGCGCACTCTGCGAGGTTTCGCTTACCGTCGTTCCGGGCCGCGTGCTGGGTCTGATTGGCCCCAACGGCGCCGGTAAGACGACGCTCATCAACGCAACGACCGGCATCGTCGCACTCTCGAACGGAACCATCCGTTTGGGTGAGCGGCGTATCGACGGCCTTGCGCAGCATCAGATCGCGCGCGCCGGCATCGCGCGTACGTATCAGAACATTCGACTATTCGGCACGCTCGACGTGTATGCGAACCTTGCAGCGGGCGCGTATCCGCGACCGGGCCGGCTTACGGCGCCGGCTGCTCGCGCGCTGCTCGAGCGCGCGGGCATATCGCATGTTGCACTCGATACCATCGCCGGCGCGCTTCCGTACGGCGATCAACGTCGTCTCGAAATCGCCCGGGCGCTGGCAGGCGACCCGCAAATCATCATGCTCGACGAGCCTGCAGCGGGCATGAATCCCACCGAAACGGCGCGCCTGGTCGAAATGATTGCGAGCATCTCGCAGGCAGGCATCGGCGTGCTGCTGATCGAGCACGACATGACGCTCGTGCGCGCCGCTTGTCACGACGTCGTCGTTTTGAACTTCGGCGAGGTCATTGCACGCGGTACACCGTCGGAAGTGAGTGCCGACCCGATCGTCATCGAGGCCTATCTCGGAACGGACGAAGGCGCCGCCTAATGGCACTGCTCGAAGTCGAAGCACTCACCGCCGGCTACGGCAAGATCGAAATTTTGCACGGCGTCACGCTCGCGCTCGAAGCGGGCACGCTCTGCGCGATCGTCGGCGCAAATGGTGCCGGCAAAACATCATTGCTTCTCGCGATTTCCGGCTTACTCGCCAAGCGCGGCGGAACGGTACGTTTCGCCGGGGCAGACATCACCGCGCTACCGCCGCACGCAATCGTACGCCGCGGCCTCAGCCACGTCCCCGAAGGCCGCCGCATGCTACCGGGGATGTCCGTCGCGGAAAATCTGCTCGTCGCGGCAGAGATTCGTGGCGATGCGGGACGCAAAGCGATCGGGGGAATCTACGACCGCTTTCCGATTTTGGGCACGCGACGCGACCTTCCCGCGGGCTCGCTATCCGGCGGCGAACAGCAACTGCTCGCGATTGCACGCGCGCTTGTCGCCGGTCCCAAGGCGTTACTGCTCGACGAACCATCGATGGGACTTGCACCCAAACTCGTGAGCGAAATCTTCTCCGTGATTGCGGCCGAACGTGCGCGCGGCACATCGATTTTACTCGTCGAACAAAATGCCCGCCGCGCCCTCGCCATCGCCGACCGCGCCTACGTTCTCGAACGCGGCCACATCGTCCTGACCGGCACCGGCACCGAACTCGCCCAAAACAAAGACGTCACCGCGGCATACCTTGGAGCGGCAACGTAGAATCTAGAGTTCGCCCACGCTCGTCTTAAGGTAAATCGGCATCGACTCCGCGGGGGAAGACAAAATATGCCGCAACGCATACATAGAGCACGAAGCTTACGAGTGGCGCGAAGAGGCCCACGAGCGTCGCGGAGGCATAGGTCACGAGGCCGACGCGGTATGCGATGACGGTTCGATGCACCACCGTTGCGGCAACGTCTTCGCGAAATGCGCGGGCAGAGATTAAGTGAGTCAAGATCGCGTTGTAACAGAGCGCGGAGCTCGTGAGAGTGAGGCCGTACAGGATCGTCGCCGGCCGCGTTGTCATATACGAGCCGAGCATCGATGTTGCGAACGGTATGAATACGGTTACGCAGAGTAACATAAGGTTCAAGAATATCGTCTTGCGATCGATGCGTGCGACGAGACGAAATAGCGCATGGTGCGACTGCCACATGATGCCGATGACGGCAAAACTCAAGATGTATGCGAGCAAACTCGGCCATAGCCCCAGTAGCGCGCGCGTCAATTCGGCTTCGGCCGGCGCATGACGCCTCAATTCATCGGGCAGCGCCACATTGAGAATGAGCAGCGTGATCGCAAACGCGAAGACTCCATCGGAAAAAGCATCAAACCGTGCTCTGTTCAAAACCTCGACGCCTCCAAAACAGCAACAGCCTACGGGAAGCGTCGCATTGCGTCAGGGCAAGGCGCCGAGCGGTGAAGTGTACCGGAGTACATGAGCCGCTCGGCAACGCAGCCCTGGCGCAATGCAACGCTTCCCGCGGAATAGCATAAACCCCACTGCGTTAGCAGCGGGGCTTATGTCGAGTTGTTGGTGTTGCGCTCACCTGCGCCGGTATTTCGCAGCCCGGGTGGCGTCGAAGGCCATTGGTCCGTTTGGCGTCCTTACACTTGCGCGTCTCTCTACCTCGTTACCGCGACTGCTCGCCAGTCGCCCGACATTGCTGTCGTGAGTAGATGATGTCATACGACAAAGAACGTTGCAATAGGGTAGAACACCAAGCACCCGCTTATCCACAAGAAAGTGCAGTTTTTCACAAACACTCACAACATTTTCGCGCTTTTCACAGCGTGCATGCGATTTTCGAGCGTTATTGATAACGCACAACGATCGCGAAACGTTGGGGTCCGGCGTGCGTCGGGCCGAGGCGCCGGGCGGCGAAGTGTACTTCAGTACATGAGCCACCCGGCAACGACAGCCCGGCGCGCGCCCGGCCCCCACGTACCGGCGCGCG
>Ga0302324_100028125_pt1 | contig 10691 bp, 6 predicted proteins | sample Palsa_T0_1_FD_201949 | JGI IMG/M metagenome (GOLD analysis project Ga0302324, IMG submission 201949) | Peat permafrost microbial communities from Stordalen Mire near Abisko, Sweden - Palsa_T0_1 | ecosystem: Environmental > Terrestrial > Soil > Palsa > Peat permafrost | place: Sweden: Abisko...
CAGGCCCGAGCCGCCGGTGGAGCGGCTGCGGCCCGCATCGACGCGGTAGAAGCGCTCGGTGAGTCGCGGTATATGGTCCGGGGCGATGCCGATGCCGGTGTCGATGACTGAAAAGTGCCCGCCCGCCGCGTCCGTCCACCAGCGCATTTTCAGCGAGCCCTCGGGCGGGGTGTATTTGGCCGCGTTGTCGACCAGATTGGCGAAGGCGGAGTGGATCTGCGCGTCCTCGCCCAGCAGTTTCAGATTCGATTCCGCGTGCACCAGGACCTGTGACGGATGCACCGCCCGGGCCAGCACGTCCTGGCGCAGCTGCGCCATGAGTCCGACCACGTCGATCGGCTGGCTGGTCGCGGCGCGGTCGGAAGACTCCAGGCGTGAGAGTTCAAGCAGATCCTGCACGATGCCGCTCATACGCAACGCCTGGCGCCGCATCTCGTGCAAGGGTCCGGCCAGGGTTGGATCGACGATCGTCTCCTGCGTCAGGGTCTCGAGATAGCCCGATATGACGGTAAGTGGGGAGCGCAGCTCGTGCGATGCGTTGGCGACGAAGTCCTTGCGCATCGACTCGAGCCGCGCCTGACTCGTCACATCGCGCACCAGCGCCAGCAGCTGGCCCGCCCCATAGGGCACGATCTGCAGCGACAGGAACTGCTCCACGCCGAGCGTTGAGCGCAGGATGACGGGGACCGCGTATTGACCGCCGCGCAGATAACGCACGAATTCGGGCGAGCGCACCAGGTTCTCGAGGCGCAGACCGATGTCTCCCTTGCCGCGCAGGCCGAGCAGCCGGGCCGCGGTGCGGTTGAACCAGAGGATCTCGGCCTGCGGATTGAGCACGACCACGCCGTCCGGCATGGCTGCGGTGGATCGGCGCAGCTCGCGCAGAAGTCGCAGCAGGCGCTGCTTGTGATATTGCTTGCGCCGATAGAGCCGCAGGATCATGACGACGAGGTCGCCCCAGGGACCGCCCAGATCCGGCGCGAGTTCAGGCTCATCGCGGCGCAGCCAGCGCAGCACGCGCAGCAGGCTCACGAGCTGCAGCACCAGATAGATCGCGAGCGCGAGCGCGAGGCCGGTCCAGGGCGCGCGGGCGAGCATGCCGAGGCCGAGCCCGAGCGCGAGCACCACGAGCACGCGGACGCTTAAGGATAACCAGCCGGAAGAGTTCATCTGCGCTCGTGCACCGACGCTCGAAGCCTGTCTGGATTATTCCACCGGAATAACCCAACGTCCTCGTCTATGCGAGCGCTCGGGAACCAAAGCCGGCACCGCACCTTTAGGGTTCGGCGCTCAGGCTTCGGGTCGGGCCGAGAAGCGGTAACCCGCGCCGCGCACGGTCTGCACCAGCTGATCGTAGGCAAAATCCTCGAGCGCCTTGCGCAAACGCCGAACGTGCACGTCGATCGTGCGCTCTTCAACGTAGACGTTGCCGCCCCAAACCCGATCGAGCAGCTGCTCGCGGCTGTAGACGCGCTCCGGATGGGTCATGAAGAACTCGAGCAGACGATATTCGGTTGGACCGAGCGGTACAGTTCTATCTCCGACCATGACGCGGTGTCCGGCGCGGTCGAGACTGAGCTCCCCGAACTGCACGCGCTCGGTTTCATCGTGTGCTCCGCTGCGACGCAACACGGCGTTGACCCGGGCAATCAGCTCACGCGGCGAAAAAGGCTTGGTCATGTAATCGTCGGCGCCGCCATCCAGTCCGGCGACCTTATCGCCCTCCTCCGCGCGTGCTGTGAGCATGATCACCGGCAGATCGCGGGTATCGCGCTCTCGTTTCAGCGAGCGCGTCAACTCCAGACCACTGGTATCGGGCAACATCCAGTCAATCAGGATCAGGTCGGGCCGGCGGTCGGCGAGGGCTGCACGCGCGGCGCGCGAATCTTCGGCCTCGCGCACCTCGAAGCCGGCTCGCTTGAGACCGAAGGCGATCATCTCGCGGATCGGCCGCTCGTCCTCGACGATCAAAATCTGCTTGGAAGTCATATCGTTGCATCCATGCGCAGGCACCTTAGGGTGCGTGTGTTGCAGTGGCATGACACGCCGGGCGAATTTGTCTGTCTCATGAAGGCAGCGTTGCCACGGTATCGCGTAAGTAGACCGGTTCTGCAGCCTCGGGCGATATCGCCTGCTGCAGGCCGGCCTGTGCCGCCAGCTGAGCGACCTCCAGCGCCCGGGGGCGCAATTGCCCCCAGATCGGACTCAAAGTGCTCCCAGGCAGCCCTGAGAGCGCTGGATAGGCCTCGAATCCCGAACCGGCCGCGCACACGGCCGCGCCGAGCCAGTCGGCGGGCAACCGGACGGCGGCGGGGGCGCTGACGGTCTCGACGGCCATGCCGACCGTGTCACCGGCGTACTGGAAGCAGCCCCAATAGATCTCAGCCATGCGCGCATCCTGGCATATCAGGGCGCGAGGGGGTGCGCCGTCGCACTTCAAAGCGCGCAACGCGAGCGCCCTGAGGTCGGAGACAGGCAGTAACGGCAGCCCGGAGGCGATTCCCAGGCCCTGCGCCACCGCGAGCGCCAGCCGCACGCCGGTGAAGGCACCGGGCCCGCAGCCGAAGGCGATCGCATCGAGACCTTTCAACTCGAGGCCCGACTCCGCCAAAAGCTGTTCCACGAGCCCGAGGATCAGCTCGCCCGAGCCGCGCGGGCGCTCGCATTCGCGCGCGAGGCAGTCGCCCTCGATCCAAAGGGCGGCGGAGCAAAGCTCGGTCGCCGTATCAATGGCCAGCAGCCTCACGCCGGCAACGGCTGCACAGCGCCGCCTCCCGCCGTGCCACTGAGTTCGCGCAGCAGCGCCAGCACGGGCGCCTGCTCGCGCACCTCGCGCAGGGGCGGCAGACTCGAACGGAACACGCGTCCGTAGCCGCGCTCGCTCAGTCGCGGATCGCAGATCACCACGACGCCGCGGTCGTCCTCACTGCGGATCAGGCGTCCCACGCCCTGCTTGAGAGCCAGCACGGCTTCGGGCAGTTGATATTCCTTGAACGGGCTGGCGCCCTCGGACTGCAGATGCTCGATACGCGCGCGGACGATCGGCTCCTCGGGCGAGGCAAAGGGCAAGCGGTCGATCAGTACCAACCGCAGTGCCGGCCCCTGCACGTCGACGCCTTCCCAGAAGCTCGCACTACCGAGCAACACCGCCCGACCGCTCGCTCGAAAGCGCCGTAGTAATTGCTCGCGCGGCGCTCGGCCCTGTATCAGCAGCGGCCAATGCGCGGGCAGCCTGTGCTCGAGCAACAGCGCCGCGGCTCGCAACGCGCGATGGCTCGTGAACAGCAGAAAGGCACCCCCGCCGGCGGCCTCGAGCAAAGGCAAAGCCGTGGCGACCACCGCGGGCGTGAATTCGGCGCTGGAGGGCGACGGTAATCCGCGCGGCAGATACAGCAGCGCCTGGCGCTCATAGTCGAAAGGACTCTCGAAGCGCAGCGTCGGGGCGTCCTCAAGCCCAAGCCGGCGCGCGAAATGGCCGAAGTCCTCGCCCACGGCGAGCGTGGCAGAGGTAAAGATCCAGGCACTGGGATGCGCCGCGAGCAGGGCACTGAAGCGGGTCGAGATCTCGTACGGCAGCAGGCGCAGCAGAAAACCGCGTCCGTGTGTCGAGACCGTCCGGGCGCCGGCGGGCGCCTCGGACCCGCCTGACTCATCGCGTAGTTGCTCCAGCGCAGCAACGAGCAACCGCGCGCGCACGCCGCACTGTTCGAGCCCGGGGGAAGGCGCGCCGGCGCCCCAGCTGCAGCCGCAATCGCCCAGCGCCTCGTGCAGCTCCTGCAACGCGCTCGCGCCGCGGGCGCCGAGCTCGCGCCACGCCACGACCCGCTCCTCGCCCCCGAACGCCTCGACGCAGTCCGCGAGTGCGCGCTCGAGCCGCAGCAGCGGTGCCGCCGTCGCCTTGAGTTCGGCACGCAGGTCGGCGCCGAGCAACTCGACCTGGCGGCTGCTCAGACTGATGCCGAAGAACTCGCTCGCGAGATCGGGTAGCTGATGCGCCTCGTCCAGGATCACGGCATCGACGCTCGGCAGCAGATCACCGAAGCCGTCCTCCTTGAGCGCCATATCGGCCAGCAGCAAATGGTGATTGACCACCACAATATCCGCTGCCAGCGCGGCACGGCGCGCCTCGAAGACGTGGCAGTTCGCATAATGCGCACAGCGTGTGCCGGCGCAGTTCTCGCGTGTGGAGCTGATCTGCAATCGCAGCGGGTGCGAGTCAGACAGCTCCGGCAACTCGGCCAGATCGCCGCTGCGAGTGCGCAGCGACCATTCCACGACGCGCTCGTGCATGGCATCAGCCAGCGCGGGCAGATCAGGCTGTCTCGGCCCCTGCTGCTCGAGCCGCGCACGGCACAGATAGTTGGAGCGGCCCTTGAGCAACGCCACACTGACCGGTCTGCCCAGCGCCCCGCAGAGCAAGGGTAGATCGCGGTGGTAGAGCTGGTCCTGCAATGTGCGCGTGCCGGTCGAGATCAGCACGCGCCGCCCTGACAGCAGCGCCGGCACCAGGTAGGCAAAGGTCTTGCCCGTGCCGGTCCCCGCCTCCACGAGCAGCACCTCTTGTTGCGTGAGCGCCGCACTGATGCGAGCCGCCATCTGCTGCTGTGCGGGGCGCGCGCGGAAGCCATCAAGCGCCCGGGCCAGAGGTCCATGCTCCGCGAAAATTGCAGAAATCCCTGTCATATTACATTGTACGGCTAGGGCTGGCGCGCAAAAGACCCGCATGCTCCGCAGTGCCGGTATAATTTCGTCAACGTTTGCTTCATTTAGCCACGAGGATATGTCATGGCGACCGCTCCCCACACCTTGGCATCCCTGTCGGAAATCTCAAAAAATGTGGCCGATTGGGTAGCGGATGTGCGTGCGCTGACCCTTCCGGACAAGCTCTACTGGTGCGACGGCTCGCAACTGGAGTTTCAGCGTTTGCGCGGGGAACTGAGCGCGCGGGGCGAGTTGCGCGAACTCAATCAGAAGACCTTCCCGGGCTGCTTCCTCTATCGCTCCAACCCCAATGACGTCGCACGAGTCGAGCAGGTCACCTACATCTGCACCCGCTCGAAGGATGATGCCGGTCCCAACAATAACTGGATGGAGCCGGCGCAGGCACACGCCAAGATGCGCGAGCTGTTCCGCGGCTGCATGCAGGGCCGCACCTTGTACGTCGTGCCGTACATCATGGGTCCGCCGGATTCGCCCTACTCCCGCTGCGGGGTGGAGATCACGGACAGCCCCTACGTGGTGCTGAACATGCACATCATGACGCGCACGGGGCGCGCGGCGCTCGAGCGCATCGCCACTGAACACAACTTCGTGCGCGGCCTGCACTCGGTGGGCGACTTGAATCCGGCGCGTCGATTCATCATGCAATTTCCCGAGGAACTCGCCATCGAGAGCTTCGGCTCCGGTTATGGCGGCAATGCATTGCTGGGCAAGAAGTGCCACGCGCTGCGCATCGCCAGCTGGCAGGCGCGCACCGAGGGCTGGCTGGCCGAGCACATGCTGATCGTCGGGCTGCAAAACCCTCGTGGCGAAACCCACTATCTCGCGGCGGCATTCCCCTCGGCCTGCGGCAAGACCAACCTGTCGATGCTGATTCCGCCCGATTCGCTACCGGGGTGGAAAGTGTTCACGATCGGCGATGACATCGCCTGGCTGCAGCCCGGCCGGGACGGACGGCTCTGGGCCATCAACCCGGAAGCCGGATATTTCGGGGTGGCGCCCGGCACCAACGCCAAGACCAATCGCAACGCCTACGAGACGATCCGCCACGACACCTTGTTCACCAACGTTGCCCTGACCGCCGAGAACGAACCCTGGTGGGAAGGCCTGGACGGGCAGCCCGTCATTGACTGGCAGGGCAGAGCCTATGACCCGCGCAACGGCCCCGCGGCGCAGGCCAATTCGCGCTTCACTGTGGCGGCGGCGCAGAACCCGGCGTACAGCCGTGCAGCCGAGGACCCGCGTGGCGTGCCGATCTCGGCGCTGATATTCGGCGGCCGGCGACGCGAACTCACACCGCTGGTGTACGAGGCACGCAGCTGGGCTCATGGTGTGCTCATCGGTGCCTCCGTGGCATCGGAGACCACCGCAGCGGCCAGTGGTCAGGTCGGCGTCGTGCGTCGCGACCCAATGGCCATGAAGCCCTTCTGCGGCTACAACTACGGCGACTACTGGGCACATTGGCTCAAGATCGGCGCCGCGCTGAAAAACCCGCCGCGGATCTTTCACGTCAACTGGTTTCGGCAGAATGCGGCCGGCAAGTACCTCTGGCCCGGCTTCGGCGAGAACCTGCGGGTACTGGCCTGGATCCTGGAGCGCTGTACCGGCCGGACAGGCGCCCTCGAGACCCCCATCGGCCGCCTGCCCGAGCGCGGAGATCTGAACACACACGGATTGGACATCAGCGCCGAGACCCTGGCAGAGCTCAATTCGGTGCCATCGGAGCCGTGGCGCAAGGAGATTGCGGAGTTCCGCGAGTATCTGCTGGGCTACGGTGCGCGGCTGCCAGAGGCCATGCTGGCCGAGCTCGATGAGGTCGCACGACGCCTCAAGGACTGAGACACCCGGGCGCGTGTGCGACCCTCAGCTGTCCTCGCAAATGAAATGAATGGTCAACGGCGAGTCCCGATCCGGGATGCGTCCGAGTCCGATTAGTCCTTCGCCCTTGATCGGCATGCTGTCACGCCGGACGAAGGCTTCCTCCTCGCCGCTGATCTGCACGAAGGTACCGTTGGTGCTCTGGTCCGTGAGCGTGAAGCGGTTGCGGCTGAACTCGATGCGTGCATGCAGCCGGGATATCAGGTTGCCCCGGATCACGATGTCATTGTCATCCGCGCGGCCGATCGCCACATGCGGCCGCTGCTCATCGAGGACCACCTCGCGATCCTGTATCGAGAGCCGCAGGCGCCGCGGCCGACGCACATCGCGCCCGTTCAAGGCGATGGCCGGCAGCATGCTGGTAACGTCCTCGGTTTGCCAAAGCACCTCGTAGAGCGCGATCTCGCCGCCTTGTCCACGTATGGTCGCCACGTCTATTTGTCGCACCGAGGCGCGCCATTCGGGCGAGAGCCGCTCGACCGTCGCTGCCGTCGTGATGATCTGACCAGCCTTGGCCTGACTGGTCATGCGATTGGCCGTGTGCACGCTCGCGCCAAAGACGTCGCGGCTTTCAAGCACCACCGGCCCAAAATGGCAGCCGATACGGATCGAGACCGGTTGGCCCTCGATCCGCAGCTCCGTATGCGAGGCGATCTGCTTCTGCATCTGACCGGCGGCGTTGAGGGCGTCGTCCGCGGTCGGGAAGGTGGCCATCACCTCATCGCCGATCGTCTTGATCACCGTGCCGTTGTGGTGTTCGGTGGCTTCGCGCATCACATCGATACAGGTCGAGACCATGTCGCGCGCACGCAGATCGCCCATGGCCTCGAACAGGCGCGTCGAGCCGACCACGTCGGCGAACAGAATCGCGAGTTCGATATCTTTGCCCATGCTTTCCGAATCTTAAATCACGCCGCGGCGGCGCATCAGCGGAAAGTTCATCCAGTCTTGCGCTGCGCGGCATTATACGCAGACCGAACGGCGCCGCTACGCATCGGTTTCTGCGCACAGCGCTGCGCCCTCGCGCAACAGCCTGGAGGCTTCGAACGCACTGGCCAAACCCACGCCCAATGAGCGTGAACCCTCGGACAGCCATTGCCGGAAGCGGCGCGCTCCCGGACGGCCCGCACACATGCCCAGCATATGCCGAGTAATGGCCGCCACGCGCTCGCCGCCCGCCACCTCCCGCTCGGCGTACGCGGCCATGCGCTCAATCAGCACCGGCGCATCCGGACAACGCCAGCCATCCTGAAAGATGTGCTCGTGCAATTGAGCCAGCACTGCGGGGCGATGGTAGACCTCTCGCCCGAGCATGACGCCATCGGACCACTGCAGTGCCACTTCGCTCTGCGCTGCCGTGCGCAGGCCGCCGTTCACCCCAATCCAGAGCAGCGGAAACTCCTGTTTGAGCCGCCGCACCACTTCGAAGCGCAATGGGGGCACTTCGCGATTCTCGCGCGGCGAGAGTCCGCCCAGCACGGCCTGGCGCGCGTGTACGATGAAATGCCGGCATCCGCTCTGCGCCACCGTGGCCGTGAATTCACACAGGCGCTCGTAGTCCGCCTCATCGAAACTCGCAAGCCGTGCGGCCCGATCTGCCCCGTCGAGGACACCGATGCGCATCTTGACACTCACGGGTACAGTCACGGCCGCTTGCATCGTGGCGACGCATTCGGCGACGAGCCCGGGCGTGCGCATGAGGCAGGCCCCAAAGGCACCGGCATGCACGCGATCACTCGGACAGCCGCAGTTCAGGTTGATTTCGTCATAGCCGCGCTCGGCCCCGGCACGGGCAGCGGCCGCAAGCAATCCGGGGTCGCTGCCGCCGAGTTGCAGGGCCAATGGCCGCTCGGCGCTCGAGTAGCGCAACAGGCGCTCGCGATCGCCATGGGCGATAGCGGCGGCCGTGATCATCTCGGTATAGAGCAGCGCGCGCGGGGAATAGCCGCGCAGGAAATAGCGGCAATGCCGATCGGTCCAGTCCATCATCGGCGCGACCGAGAGCGTGCGATCGATCGTCGTGGCTGATTTCTCGGCGGAAATGCCTATTTTCATAGGACTTACAGAGCTGCGCGTTGCTGCGGGATTTCTGTGCATTCCGGGGAGTTTAGCGGTTGCCGGGGAGACGTAAAGGAGACAAGAATGGCTTGTCTCCTCCATCGGCCCCACCCGGGCTGAGTCGAGCGGTCTATTTCGCATCGTGCCTCCACTCCCCGAAGACGCCGAAGCCTTTGAAGAGTTGCGGAAGCGGACTGACGCTATCCGCTTACGCGAAGAACCCGGCGCCCCAGAGTTACCGGTGCCGAGAGCCCCGTCTCTGCCCCGCAGTAATCGAAGGACCGTCCATCCCTGCTCAAGAGCCGCCCGGCCCTCTCCCTGCCACCGCTTGGTAGATGCTGAACGGACCGGTCGGCCTCGGAGTTTTCGCGTCGAAAGGCGCACGCGGTCCAATAATCCCCTCTGAAATTAATCAACGTGAAATACCCGGCATATGTCTTGGTATTTCAATTCTGAATTTCTGTAATAAATATTAACGTTTGTGCGACAACTCCGGCCGCGTCGCGGCCCTTCAAATGCCTGATTGAACTGCCCGATACCTGCCGGTCGTGAGAGGCCGGAGAGGGTCCGACGAGCGTGTTGCCAACGTAAACAGCATCCGCGAACATGTTGAACGCAGATGGGAGGATAGCGCAGTGGCCGAGATGGGCGGCATCGAGGGGATCATCGGCTCGGAAAGCGAAGCCGAGGTTGAGGCCGGCGTCGCCAACGCGGACGCTGTTGCGATGGCGATCGCGATCGATCAGGCGCGCCACGACCCGGAACTGAGTCGTAAGGTTGGGGACTACGTCGAGAAACAGTCGCGACTCGTCGATCTTCAGGCCAGGCACTTCGATGAGGAGCGGCGCCTCGCGATAGCCGCAGCGAAGCGCAAGCGCTACCTTGACCGACTGCGGATAGCCGGCGCCACGGTTGTAACCGTCATAGGAGTCGGAGTGCTCGCGGCCTTCATCGGCATGATCTGGGATGCGGAGCACGATAGCTCAGTCGTGCTGGACGCCGTCACTACGCCGGCCCCATTGTCCGAGCGCGGACTCACTGGCGCTGCGCTCGCGAGTGATTTGATCGGACAGCTGGATCGGATCCGCTCAATTGTCACCAAATACTCACTGACCAGTGCAGGCGAGGTACGAAAGGACAGCGGCGAGGACATCAAGGTGGCGATTCCGGAGACCGGCCTGTCTTTGCAGCAGGTATCGCGGTACTTCCACCGTACCTTGGGCAAGCAGCGGCGCATGTCGGTCGATTTGATGAGTAGCGCAACTGGTACGCTGAGTCTTAGTGTGCACATCGAGAACTCGGTTGACGAGATCCAGGTCACGGGACCTGAATCTGATCTCGACCACTTGATACGCGAGGCGGGTGAGCGGACGTTCCAAGTCCTGGATCCGATCAATTTCGTCGTGTACCTTTCGCATACCGACGGTCGGGACGAAGACATGCTTGCGTTCGCGCGGCAACTGGTCGCGACGGCAACCAGCCGGCAGGATCGAGCAGACACCATCGGCCTTCTGTCCGGATTCGAACCGGACCGCGCGCTCGCTGAGCGCCACGCAATCATTGCCGAGGCGATTGCCCCTGAATCAGGTCCGGACGTGCTGATGCTCGCCCGGGCGGAGCGCGATCTTGGGCATGACGAACAGCTGCTCGCTGCGCTCCGCCGTTTCGTGGCGAAGCGCGCAGTGGACCAGCTGCCCAATCAGCGCGAGAGTTTGCCCCGACTACAGGCTGCCGCAGCGGCGGAGATCGACGCGCTGCTCGGCGATCCGACACGCTTCGCCGCGCTTGATTACATCGGCATAAGCCCTCTGGTTACCCAATTGGCGAAGCGCGCAGCCGCTGCTGCGCGCGTGCATGATCTGACATTGAGTCGCCAGCTGCTGCAGCAAGCGCTTGACATCGGGTCCCCGAGCACCGATGACGGATTGAGGGCGCGCTGGTCCATCGATGTCGAGGCGGGAGACTGGCAGTCGGCCTTGGGCGATGCGCGCGCGCTGTTGGCGTACCAAGAGCGGCTCAAGGCCGAGAATCCGGTA
>Ga0302324_100028128_pt1 | contig 10690 bp, 8 predicted proteins | sample Palsa_T0_1_FD_201949 | JGI IMG/M metagenome (GOLD analysis project Ga0302324, IMG submission 201949) | Peat permafrost microbial communities from Stordalen Mire near Abisko, Sweden - Palsa_T0_1 | ecosystem: Environmental > Terrestrial > Soil > Palsa > Peat permafrost | place: Sweden: Abisko...
CGTTCCGGGTGGCGGAGTCCACGTTGCCCGACTGGCGCGCGAAACTCGTGGCGGCCGGCGTGCGGATCGAGGCCGAGGTGGCGTGGCCCGGGGGAGGCCGTTCGATCTATGTTCGGGACCCCGGAGGCAACAGCGTGGAGTTGGCTACGGCCGCCGTGTGGGGGTCTACGGGGTCATCGGACGCGCGCCGGTGAGCGCGGGCGGGATCGCGCTCCCCCCGCATCCCAGGACGAGCTAAATTAGGTGTGTCGGGTGTCTCGGCGGGACAGGACCGAGACAGTAATCCACTGTGAGGCCGCCAAGCATGCCCGACAGCCAACCCGCGTGGACGGACAACAGCCCGGTCGCGGTCCGTCAGGTCAAACGCTTCATCCATCGCATTCCCGGCGTGGGCGGGCTGGCGCGCTACGTCGCCCAGAAGTTTCGCGATGCCCGGGTCAAGAGCACGGCGTCGTACTGGGAGACGCGGTATCGGACCGGCGACAGCTCGGGGGTCGGTTCGTACGGCGTACTCGCGCATTTCAAGGCCGAAGTGATCAACTCCTTCGTGCACCGGAATCGCGTTGCCAGCGTGATCGAGCTCGGGTGCGGTGACGGCGCGCAGCTCGGCCTCGCGCAGTACCCAGCCTACGTGGGCATCGATCTGTCGCCGACGGCGGTCGCGCGATGCAAGGAGCGGTTTGCGGGGGATGCGTCGAAGCGGTTCTTCGCGCTTGCGGCGGCCAGCGACTATCGTGGCACATACGATCTCGCACTGTCGCTCGACGTCGTCTACCACTTGCTCGAGGACGATGTCTTCGCGGACCACATGCGGACACTGTTCTCGCTCGCCGGCAAGTACGTCATCATCTACAGCACCAACTACGACGGTCCCGGGCATCGCGCGCACATCCGGCACCACGCCGTGACCGACTGGGTGGCCGAGCACGCACCCGAGTGGGTGCAGATCGACTTTATCAGGAACCGGTACCCGTATGACCGGCAGCGCCCCGCCGAGACGTCGTTCGCCGATTTCTATCACTTCGGTCGCCGGTAACCCGGGCGGTCGGACGCCGCCACATGATTGGCGAATGAGTCGGTCTACGTCGTAGGACGCCGCGGCAACGGTCATGGCGTACGACCTCTTCGTCAGCTACGCGCGCACGGACAACAACCGCCCGGCCAACCCCGGCGTCGTCACGGCGTTTGTCGAGGCGCTGATTCGCGAGCACCGCCGCAATACCACCGACGAGTTGTCGGTGTTCTTCGACCAGGACGAGATTCGTGTCGGCCAGGATTGGGAGCTCCGGCTCCAGTCCGCGCTGCGCGATTCCAATCTTCTGCTCGCCCTCATGTCCCCGCACTACTTCGAAAGCCCGTGGTGCCACCGGGAATGGGAGGAGTTCACTCGGCACGAGGGCGACCGCGTCGTGGGCGGCGAGGGGATCTATCCGATCTATCTCGACGAGGTCCGTCAACTCCACGACGACGCGTCCGCGGATATCAATGCCGCATGGCTGGACGATCTTCGCCGGCGCCAGCGTATCGATTGTCGCGCGTGGTTCGCGGCCGGTGCCGGCACGCTCGATCGCGACGACGTCCACCATCACCTCGAGCTCCTCGACCAGCAGCTCGATGCGCGCATCGTCCGGTTGCGGCGTGTGCAGGCGTCCCCCGGCACGGTGGACCAGCACAATCGGGCGTTCGTCGGCCGGCAGAACGATCTGCGCCACCTTCGCGGGATGCTGACCGGTGACGGTGCGCTCGGCGGCATCGCGGTGATCCACGGCCTGGCCGGCGTCGGCAAGAGCGCGCTCGCGACCGAATATTCGCACCGCTTTGCGGCCGAATACCCCGGCGGACGCTGGCTGATTCCGTGCGAGGGGTTGGCCGATCTGCCCAGTGCGCTGCTCCGGCTGGCCGCGCCGCTGGGCATCGTACTCGACGAGAGCGAGTCGCGGGACGCGGATCTCGCCGCGCAGCGCATCATCCGCGAGCTCGCCACGCGCACCGACGCCACGCGCGCGGACACCCAGACCGACCCCGCGTGTCTCCTGCTGCTCGACAATGTGGATGACGCGGCGTTGCTTGCGCCCGCGGAGACCGCCCGCCTTCCCGTTGCCGCGTGGCTGCACATCCTCGTGACCACCCGGCTCAGCCCCGATCATCTGGCGACGCAGCAACAACGCGATGCGAAGGAACGCCAGTTCCTGGCGGTCGATGAGCTACCCGAGGACGAGGCGCTGCAGCTCATGCAGCGCCATCAGCCGGGTGGCCGCTTCGCGAGCGAGGCCGACGCGCTCGCCGCCCGCGGGATCGTGCAGCGGCTCGGCGGATTCACGCTGGCGGTCGAAGCGGTTGCCGTATACCTGGGCCTGCACCCGGACATCGCCGCGGAGGACTTCTTGCGGCGCCTCGCGGGCGACGAGCTGACGACGTCCGATGACGTGGCCGCGACCGTCGATCTCCGGCACCGGCGGGAGCGGCGCGACAATCAGCTGGCGATGCTGCTCGGTGCCACGGAGCAGGGACTGAGTGGAGCGGAGCGCTTCGTGCTGACGTGCGCGGCCGTGCTTCCGTCGGATCAGATTCCGCTGCCGTGGATCCGCGTGCTGACGGAGCGGCTGTTCCCGGAGCTCGTCCGATCGGAGCCTGGATATCCCTCGCCGTGGCCGCAGCTGGTGCGCCGGCTGCTTGGCCGCCGGCTGCTGGTGGAGACCGCCGATCTCGATGCACACGGCGATCGACGGATTGTCCGCATGCATCGCCTCGTGCAGGACTACTTCCTTACGGCGGCGCCGGACGCGTGGCGGGCATGCGAGGCGGAGCTGATCGACCATGCCGTCGCCCGCGCCACGCACTCGCACGGATCGTGGCGGGATCCCGACAGCCAATGGGAGATCTTCGCGCTCGCCGCGTGCGTTCCCCGGTGGGCGCGTCCCGACAATCCGCGAGTGCTCGAGCTGGCCATCCAGTTGGGGACGCCGCTGATGGGCTTGGGCATGTACCGGGAAGCGGAAACCATGTGCCGGCAGGCGGCCAGCGCGCTGGGTGATGGTCTGTCGCTGCCCGCGATTCTACTGTTGACGCTGACGGGCGCGACGACCGCTGTCGCCTCCAACACCGCACCGGAGGCCGAAGCAATCCTGCGGCGTGCGCTGCAGGCCGCCGAGACCACGTTCGGTCCGGAGTCCTCGCTCATTCCGCTGATTCTGCAAATGCTCGCCGGGACGCTGATCGAAGAATCGCGATACGAGGACGCAGTCGAGGTGGCGCAGCGCGCGGCGCGCGCTCTCGCGAGGCAGGGTGGCACGGACCGCGAATCGGAAGCGATGACGCTGCTGGTTCAGGCGGCCGCGCACTGCGGCGATCATCAGCTCGAACCGGCCGCGCGGGCCGCGCGCGAGGCGCTGGCGGTCCTTGATGCGGACGGGGACTCGGCGCCCTCGCTCGTCCGGCCGCTCGCGATGATGACGTTGGGCGTGATGGACGCGCAGACCGGGAGACTGGCGGAGGGGGAATCGATGCTGCGCCAGGCGGTGAGCGCGTCGGCGGCGGTTCTGTCGCCCGAGCATCCCGTATCGCAGATGCTGCGTGGCACGCTTGCGGGCGTGTTGGCGCGCGCGGGTCGCACCGCCGAAGCCGAGCCGCTGCTGCGCCAGGTGATCGACAGCCTCGAGCACACATTCGGCGAGAACCACCACGGACTGATTTTTCCGTACGGCACACTGGGCGCCTTGCTGCAGACGACGCGGCGCCCATCGGACGCGGAGCCGCTGTACCGTCGCGTGGTGTCGATCACGACCGCGACCTACGGGGAGCAGAGTGCGGATGTCGCCACGGCACTCGTCCGTCTGGGCACGCTGCTGGGCGAAGTGGGCAAGACCGCCGAGGCGGCGACCGTGCTACAGCGTGCAGTGGCGATCCAGGAGACCCTGTTCGGTCCGGACGACCCGGAGGTCGCGCAATCGCTGATCATCATGGCGGCGGTCGCGCTGAAGGAGCGGAATGGTGGGGCCGGGCTCGCGCGCTATCGCCGCGGGAAGGCGATACTCGATGCGTACGCACGCCGGACAGGCCAGCCGCACCGATATGCGCCGCTCTTGAAGCCCCTGACGCTCATGGTCAACGTGGTCATGGGCGCGGGACTCGGGCTCGTGTTGCTTGGCGCCGGGCTCGCGGTGTGGCTCGTCGTGACGCTCGTGCGGCACATGCTTCGATAGTGGCGCCGGCAGGGCGTCCACGGCGGTAACTCCATGCCGTCGCACGGTCTGGTTGTGTTCTCCTCCAGTGACATCGTGCCGGGCGACCTTGCGGACCTCCGGAATACGGCAATGTTTGGTGGCTGCGCGCTCCCCGGTCCTCGGTCCTGCTCATTCGAGCTGCCACTGGGTGCCGGCAACCGACGTGCCGTTTGGAGGTGGTGCCATGATCTCGCTGTCGCATCTCTGGCTGCCGATCGTCGTGTCCGCGATCGCGGTGTTCGTGGTCAGCTCGCTGCTCCACATGGTGTTGACGTACCACAATTCCGATTATCGGCCGCTCTCCAACGAAGACGAGGTGCGCGCCGCGATCAGCAAGGGCGGCGCGACCGCGGGCCAATACATCATCCCGCACGCCGTCGGGATGCAAGCAATGAAGGATCCAGCCATTCTGAAGAAGATGGAGGAGGGGCCCAATGGCTTCATCATCCTGCGTGCCCCAGGCCTGCCCAGCATGGGTCCCGCGCTCGGCCAGTGGTTCGTGTACACGCTAGTGCTCTCGTTCCTCTGCGCCTGCCTTTCCGGAATCGCTAACGCACCCGGTACGCCACACGCGATCATATTCAAGTTTGTTGGCATCAGCGCGTTCCTGGGCTACGTCGGCGCGCTCACCCAGCAGTCCATCTGGCGGTCGGAGCCGTGGCCCGTGACGTTCAAGCACTCCCTCGACGGCCTGGTGTACGCGCTCGTGACCGCCGGCGTGTTCGCGCTGATGTGGCCCGCGGCGTAGCGGGTCACTTCCCGCTGTAGATCTCGGTGCTGAAACGCGGCGGCGCGCGGCTGATCCGCGCGCCGAAGATCGACGGGACGAAGAGATACGCCAGCAACACCAGCCAGAACTCGCGCTGCAGCGTCACATCGAGACTTGTGATGCCGGGTGCGTCGGACCGCAGGTGCACGATGATGCCGACGACCGACGCCAGTCCGGCGATGGCGATGAGCGCGGTATTCCCCAACCGGCGGTGGCTCCGACCGATCAGCGAGGAGAGCGGGATCAAGCCGGCCGCGGCGAACACGCCGGGCAGAAAGAGGTGAAACTGTCCGGACGCGAATCCGAGCGCGGCGAACGCGGCGATGATCGCGGCGACATCCACGAGGTCGGACACGAACCGACGGACCGGATACGCGAAGGGATGCGACGGGTCGTCGTGCTCGCCGACCAGCTGGACGTACCAGACGGCGTGGTAGATCAGGAACCAGGCTCCAAACCCCAGTGCCCATGGCATCGGGCCGTCCTGACTCGCCACTGGTCGCCACGTGGCGGCTTGCACCCACCAGGCGATCGCCGCCCCCAGCGTCGCCGGATAGAGCAGCCCCGACACGAGCCGGTACCGGCGCCGAGCGTCGATTACGACCATCTCAGGCCCTCACGTCAGGCATCCATGTCGAGCGTGTCACAGCCGGCGGCGTCCCACTCCCGCCGGCTTGCCGCGAGGACGGCGCCGAACCGCGACTCCGCTCCGCTCACTGTCGCGTCCACACTCCCGACCCGGTGGGGCCGGTCAACGACAGGGTCGTCGGATTCTGGATCGTGTACGTGCCCTCGATGATCCGGCCACCATTGGACGCCATCCGCCACCGGTTGCTCGACGCCGTCAGGTGCCCAATGTCCTCCGTGGACGACACCAACCGATAGGTGCCATCCGGATGATTCTCCATCTCCTGGTGCACCAGTGTGCCGCTCACGATCGGTGCGGCATCCCAGATGCCAGAGAGGTCCGTCGTGTGCGCCGGGTCCACCGACGACGCCTGGCGCGTCCACTGGACCGTCAATGTCCCGCTCGTCGTCTCGAGCGTGGTCGGGCTCACCACGATGTAGGTGCCCTCCGTCACGTTGTGCGTTACGGACGTCGTCGTGAATCGCCCACCCGTCGCCTTGATCGTGCCAGACTCCACGACGGAGAACTGCACCCGATACGTGCCATCCTTTTCGATCGACAGATTGTCCACCCAATGTCCACTCACGTCATCCCGCGTGAGCGACCAGTGCCCGATCATCGCGTGGTCCACCGGCGACATGCGTGACCACGCCACGTAGCCGCCGATCGCGAGTACCGCGACGACTGCGGCGACAGACGCCATCATCTTGCGTGACGCACCCGGCCGTGTGAATGGCGCCGGTGGCGGCGGTCCTGGGGCAGGAGCTGGTTGCGGGAACGGGTGGACGAATGGCGGCGGCGCCGCGTGCGGTAACGGTGCGGCGGTCGGCGGGGAAACCACGAATGGCGCCGCACGCAACACATCGGCCACCGATGGTGCGCCCGCTGCGGTACCCGCTACGGTACCCGCTGCGGTACCGGATGTGGCCGATGCGGCACCCGGTGCGGCACCCGGTGCGACGTCTGACGGGGCGTCCGAGTCCGGCACATCGTCCGTCTCGCCGATCGGCCCTGGACGCGACAGGAGCAGCGTGACGGTGCGCGCCAGATAGTCGAGATGCTGCTCGAGCGGGGGCGTCAGCGCGTCCAGCCAGTGCTGCGCGCTGATGAAATACTCGAGCGACTTCGACATCGGGACATCCTCGATCCGAAACGGCACGATCGGGATCCCCTTGTGCACCCCACGCTCCACCTCACGCCGGATCTGCCCCGACTCGTTGGCGCTCGATGAGTACACGAGCACCATCACCCGTGCGCCGTTGATCGCGTCGATGATCTCCGATCCCCAGTCCATCCCCGGGGTCACGTCGCGTGGCGCGATCCAGCACCGGATGCCACGCGATTCCAGCACCGCGCAGGCCGCGTCCGCCACGGTCTTGTCGTGTGAGGAATAGCTGATGAAGGCGTCGTGGGCCAAGGCATGCACCGGCTGAGGACGCCGTAACATCGGCCTGCGCCCACCGGCGCGGCAAGGCCCGACCCGCGACTCGCCGGGCGCCGGTCGGAATGGCCAATGGAAACAGCGGACCGCCCGCTCGCGGCCGGCTCGCCGCCCCGTCGCCGCCCCTTCGCCGCCCCTTCGCTGGCGCCGCCCGGTTGGTGCATATGCCGTCTACATTTCGTTAGGACGGCCCGTGATCGACACTACCCGGGCAGCCGATGACATCGCAATTGGCATCCGCGTGCGGCCGACGTGATCGCTCCGGCCCCCAACGACCCGCGCGAACCCCGGCGCCTACCACTCACTTCGCTCGATGATCGGATATTCATGACAGGGATCGCCCTCGGCCCAGCGCAGCGGAATCCACGCAACTCCCCCGAGCGTCCCACGACGTGGCGGGAGAAAGTAGGGATCCTCCGGTCCCTGCCCAAGCTGCTCGGGCTCGTGTGGGATACGCATCACGGCTACACGGCGGCGATGATCGTGCTGCGCGTGGTGCGCAGCGTCATTCCCGTGGCGTCACTCTGGGTCGCGAAGCTCATTATCGACGCCGTCATCCACGCGGCGGCGGGCGGCGGTGCCGGCCCTCTCTGGCGCTATCTGGGCATCGAGATCGCCATCGTGCTCGTCGGCGAGTTCCTCGCCCGCGCATCGGCGCTCGTGGAGTCGCTCCTCGGCGATCTCTTCTCCAACGTCGTGAGCGAACGGCTCATGCGCCACGCCGCGACGCTCGACCTCGCGCAGTTCGAAGACCCCACCTTCTACGACCACCTCGAGCGCGCGCGGCAGCAGACGACGGGGCGCATCGGCCTCATCGCGCAGTTGCTCGGGATGGCACAGGACGCGCTCACGCTCGGCACGCTCGCCGTCGCGCTCCTGGCGTACAACCCGTGGCTGCTCCTGCTGCTCGCGGCGGCGGTGTTTCCGAGTTTTCTCGGCGAGACGCATTTCGCGGCCCTCACCTACTCACTGCTCTTTCGGCGCACTCCCGAACGACGGGAGCTCGACTACCTCCGTTACGTCGGGGCCAGTGATGAGACCGCAAAGGAAGTGCAGATGTTCGGGCTCGCGCCCTGGCTTACCGAACGGTACGCCGTCCTCGCGCGCCGCTACTTCGAGGAGAACAAGCGCCTCTCGATCAGGCGAGGCGTGGCAAGTGCGCTGCTCTCGGTCCTCTCGACGGTCGGCTACTATGCGGCGTACGTCGTCATTCTCCAGCGCGCGGCGGTGGGCGCCATCACGATTGGATTACTCACGTTTCTCGCTGGCTCGTTCATGCGGAGTCGGGATCTGATCCAGCGGCTGCTACTCGCGGCCAGCGACGTCTACGCGCAGACGCTCAACCTGAAGGACCTCTTCGCGTTTTTCGAGATGCGGCCCACGATTCTGTCCCGCCCCGGGACGCCCGCGGTGCCGAATCCCATCCGTCAGGGCTTCGTCTTCGAAGACGTCGGCTTCCGCTATCCCGGGAGCGAGCGCTGGGCGGTCCGCCATGTCAGCTTCACGATCCGCCCCGGCGAACGGCTCGCCCTCGTCGGCGAGAATGGGGCCGGCAAGACGACGATCACAAAGCTCATCGCCCGCCTCTACGAGCCCACGGAAGGACGGGTGCTCCTCGACGGGCGAGACCTCCGGGACTACGATCTCGCGTCGCTCCGCCAGGCGATCGGCGTGATCTTTCAGGACTTCGTGCAGTACGACATGCGGTTCGACGAGAATGTAGGCGTCGGCGAGATCGAGACGACGCGCCGGTATCTCGAGCGGTTGAACGACGACAAGACGGACACGATGCCGGATCGGGATGTGCTGCCGCCGATCGCCGATGCCGCCGAGCGGTCGCTCGCGCGATCACTGCTGCCGAAGTTTCCGCACGGCTATCGCCAGATGCTCGGCCGCCGGTTCGCCGAGGGCGTGGACCTCTCGGGCGGTGAATGGCAGAAGGTGGCGCTGGCGCGGGCCTACATGCGCACGGCGCAGCTGCTCATCCTCGACGAGCCGACGGCGGCGCTCGATGCGCGGGCCGAGTACGAGGTGTTCGCGCGGTTCTCCGAGCTGATGGCCGACCGGATGGCCATCATCATCTCGCATCGCTTCTCGACCGTGCGCATGGCTGATCGGATCATCGTGCTGGCCAACGGCGAGGTCGTCGAGGAGGGAACTCACGACGAGCTCGTGGCGCGTGGCACGGCGTATTCGGAGCTGTTCGAGATGCAGGCGGCGGGATACCGGTAACCGGTCCCCGCCGTCCGTGCATCCGTTCTGCGGCGGGCGCTACTCCGCTTGTTTCTTGGCCGTCGGCGGAAGCATCCCGTTGAGCCGCAGGTAGACCGCCAGCTGGCTGTAGTGGTCGGCCCAGTCGCCGGTCGTCAGGGTCATCACCGCGGCCCGAGACTTGGTCTTGCCGCCGAAGAACGGCAGCTGCTCGCTGAGCTTGGAGTCGTCCACCCCAGCCAGCGCCTTGTCGCAGAACGCAAACGTCTCCTTGAGCCGCGCCACGAGGGCCTTGCTGTCGGTCGCCGCGACTTTGGTGCGGTCCGGTGCCTTCACGCCGCCGATGGCGCCGCAGAGGTAGTCGTTGCCCTGCGCGAGATGTGCCATGATCGCGCCAAAGGTCATCTGCGCGGGAGTCGGCGCGTAGCCGAACTTGTCGGCCGGGATCTCGTCGGCGGCAGCCATGATATGCTTGGCCTCGCTGGAGTAGTTATCGCGGAACGCGTCGGCGACGGGCGACGACTGCCCCGCGGCGATACACGGCAGAAGGACGAGGGCGGCGGTTACGAGCTGGACACGCATGAGATGGCACTCGGGGTTAGGGAGACGTTCATGTTGCTGCGGGTCGCACCGGTTGTCCAGTGACGCCGGGTCTCACCCCGGGGGCTGGCGGCCGCGGCCGTGGGTTGGCACGCCGTCACGATTGCTTGGTGTACACGTGCCGGTGATGGGTCGGGGCGGAGCCGCCACTCGTCGCGTCATACTCGTCACGCAGCGTCGTGCCCTTTCCAGAAATCACCAGTCGGCCGTGCTCCGTGGCGACGACCTGGCCGCCCTTGAGCACCTCGACCGCGTAGACGACGCTGTCCGCATAGGCGCGTGGCGTGCAGTGCGTCGAGACGCCGCCACCCAGCTCGGTCGTGCCACCGCCCGACGTGGTCGTGCAGTCGAACGCCGATGTGCCGGCGCCGGTTCCCTCGTCCGTCGTGGCGGAGATTCGCAGCGACTTGCCCGACCACGAGAACACCAGCGTCTCGCTCTTGGGCTGCCCGTGATCGTCCGGGCCATTCGTCGAATCCATGACCCACGTGCCGACCAGTTTGGCGTACACACCCGACTGTGCGGTCACGCGGGTACTCAGGGTGGCCAGCGACAGCACTCCACCGACGAACAGGGCCAGCGCACGACGGTCCATGAGATCGCTCCGAGCCGCTGTGCGGCTAGAAAATTGGTAAGTAGCGAGTTGAAAGTAGACCGGAATGTAGAAAAATGCAGAGAAAAGGACCTAATGGAGGAAGGCGGGCGACGCCGACGATTTTCCTTGGCCGGCTTGTGTCTCGCTGTCTGGGACGCGCACTTTCTCCACCGATCGCCTCACTCCAACACCCTTACCCATCATGTCGCACGGATTGGCCGGA
>Ga0302324_100028129_pt1 | contig 10690 bp, 8 predicted proteins | sample Palsa_T0_1_FD_201949 | JGI IMG/M metagenome (GOLD analysis project Ga0302324, IMG submission 201949) | Peat permafrost microbial communities from Stordalen Mire near Abisko, Sweden - Palsa_T0_1 | ecosystem: Environmental > Terrestrial > Soil > Palsa > Peat permafrost | place: Sweden: Abisko...
CTATCCTCTCGAATATACCTGCCGGAAGTCCCTTGCCGGTGAATTTTGTTTCCTTTACGGCCCAGCCCAGTGGCGACAATGTGGTCCTGAACTGGGTGGTAGGCGACAACAGCCAGGCCAGCAGCTACGAGATCAATCAATCCACGGATGGGGTGCATTTCGCCGGGATCGGCGAGGTGGCCAATGAGGCGGATCGGCAGGCATATAGCTTTGTGCAGGCGAAAGCAGGTCCCGGTCAGCATTATTACCAGGTGCTGGAGACGGACCTGGACGGGAAGACCATTTACAGCAATATTGTTTCGGTCACGATAGCGGCGGGTGATTTTTCCGTCGCGGTGCTGAATAACCCGGCTGCCGGCAATACCGATGCCCAATTGCAGATCAATGCGATGACTCCGGGCACAGCCCTGATAGAGTTATGGAGCGTAGGGGGCGCCAGGATAAGTACGCAGCAGCAGCCTGTAGGGGCAGGCGTCAATACCGTCAGCATCCCGGTCAGCAAACTGCCGTCGGGTAATTATGTCGTGAAGGTGCAGGTGAATAATAACAGGCATGTCTCGCAAGTAATAAAATTATAAACAGGCGGCGCCTAAGAGAGTGGCCGGGCACTCACGCGTGACGCCTCACTGCTCCAATGCGCGGACCAATTCCATGGCAGGCTCCCGGTACCGGGAATAGCCATGCGCAATCTCCCGGGCCAGCCCCAACGCCTTATTTTCTGCCTCTGCGGTTTCCACATCATTCCTTTTCAGCCAGGCCAACGCCAGATACCATTGCGCCGTCTCATATAGTACATCCCCCGGCTTTGTCCTAAAGACGACATCCCCCAACTCGCTCACCGCGTTCCGCCCATCGCCCGTCGCCAAATAGGAAAGGCCCACATATAACCGCATATAATCCCTCACCAGCAGCCCCCGCGGCCCGGTTCCCTTCACAGCAGAATCCCCCGCGGCCAGGACCGCTGCATAATGCCCGTTCCTGTAATCATGGTAATATACCCTCACCTCCACCGGGTCTTCCCCACGCATATAGGGCTTGTACAACCTCGCGTGGATGCTATTGGCCAACGCCACCTTCCCGCCTGCGACGCCTGCACCCGACACTGCCGAATCCACCCCCTTCCCCGCCTCCACCTGTCTGTTACCCACGCTTCCCGCCGCGGAATCGACCCCGTTTCCCTTGTTCGCATTGGCGCTATCTGCCGCCGTCGACGCCACTGTCCTATCCCAAAACCCTCCACGCCTGATCATTATTAACATGACTACCCCCGCAATGATCAGCAGCAGCGCCACCACCCCAACCATCCAGCCGCTTCCCAAAAAGCCGCCCCTTGCCGGAGCTTCGCGATACTCCTCCGGCATGTCGTCACCTTCACCAACATTCGCTTCCCCATCGGCCGTCTCCGACTCGTCCATTCCCGCTGCGCCCGTATTATCCATTACACTCATTTCCTTCTCAAAAGTATCGTCCGCCGGCCCACCGGACCCGTCGGGATTCTCCGTTCCGGTTACCGGCTCTACCGTCGCGCCGAAAATCGGTCCCGCTCCCGCCCTGTTCATCAGCGCCTCCACATACTGAGTTCGGAACTCGTCATCTTCATCCAGGGCCCGCTTAAAAGCCTCTCTCTCCTCCGGGGAGAGTCTGTTTTCCAGGTATAAGGCGATCCGCGAAGCATTTTCTTGTTGGTGATCATTCATATCTTTCGTTTGTTACGTAATGACACATTTCCCGGTTTGCAACCAGCACCCCCGCCGGTTTTAACAAATTTAAGCGTTCATGGATATAATCCAGCTGTAGCGGGTTTATTTATATTAATTTCGACGGCTATATGAGCAACGAAGCATTAAAGGAACATATTTTAAAGAAGGTGAAGTTTTCCGACGAAGAACTTGACTTATTCCTTTCTTATTTCAAGGAGAAAAAGGTAAAAAAGAAACAGTTTATCATTCTCCCCGGATCTATTGCTAAATATCGATCCTACGTGGTCAAAGGCGCTTTCCGCGCTTATGTGACAGATGAAGAAGGCTCAGAGCATACCATTCAGTTTGGTATAGAAGACTGGTGGATATCGGATTATAACAGCTATATTTTGCAACAGCCTGCTACCATGTTTGTGGTTGCATTGGAAGATAGTATCGTATTACAGATTGACCATGAAAGCGAAGAAAAGCTGAAAGCTGCCGCCCATATTTATGAAACTTTTTTCCGGATCATGGCCGAAAGGTCTGCCGCCTACCACCAGCGCCGGGTGATCTCCAATTTAATTCAAAATGCTGAACAGCGATATGTTAGTTTTATGGAGCGGTACGCCAGTATCGCCTATCGTGTACCGCAATATGCGCTGGCCTCTTATTTAGGTATGACCACACAATTCCTTTCTAAAATCCGCAGTAAAAGCTTAAAAAGTTAATCTACATTCACCTGATTTTGTAAACTGGTTGATCTTTTAATAACTGCCATCCAGGTAGCTTTGCCTTGTAATTTATATCATAAAACAAGCAAAGAACATGTCATTAAAATTAGAAAACAAAGTAGCCGTTATCACCGGCGGCAGTGCCGGCATAGGATTGGCCACTGCTAAACTATTTGCCGCCCAGGGCGCAAAAGTCGCTATTACCGGCCGTAATCAGAAAAATTTAGACAAAGCTGTAGCGGAAATAGGTAACGGTGCCATTGGAATCCAAAGTGATTCAGCCAGCCTTCCCGATCTTGACCGGCTTTATTTTACTGTTGAAGAAAAACTCGGCCGGATAGATGTACTCATCGCAAACGCAGCCGTTTATATGCTTGCGCCTTTGGCCGATTTCACAGAGGAAATGTTTGACAAACAAAGCAACGTTAACTTCAAGGGAACTTTCTTTACCGTTCAAAAATCGTTGCCCTATCTGAATGATGGCGCAGCGATCGTATTACTCTCATCTGTTGTAAACGAAAAGGGCTTTCCGAACCATTCTTCTTACGCCGCAACAAAAGCAGCTATACGCTCTATGGGCAGAAGCTTCGCAGCAGAATTATTACCCCGTGGTATTCGTGTAAATGTTATAACACCCGGCCCGGTTGATACCAACGCATTTGCCCAGGTCACCTCCACACAGGAAGAAGCCGATGCTTTAAAAGCAACCATGGGAGGATTTACGCCAATCAAACGCGTAGGCAAGCCGGAAGAAATTGCTGCTGCGGCATTATATCTTTCGTCGCCGGAGTCCGCCTTTATGGTTGGCGCAGAATTATTGATGGACGGAGGATTACGGTCCCTGTAACCAATTTAGACTAACTTTCGGGCAGAACCTAATTAATAAATACAACACAACATGGTAAAATTTGCATTATTAGCCCGTTTAGAGGCTAAGCCCGGAAAAGAACAAGAAGTAGCAGCCTTTATTAAAAGCGCATTGCCGCTTGCACAGCAGGAATCCGAAACTATCAGCTGGTATGCGTTACAAATTGGCCCTTCCACCTTTGGAATCTTCGACACTTTTGAAAACGAAGAAGGCAGAAAAGCCCATTTAGGGGGACAAATCGCAGCTGCGTTGATGGCTAAAGCGCCGGAACTGCTGGCAATAGCCCCAGTTATTGAACAGGTAGATTTACTGGCAGTTAAATAGCTTTATGGAATTTTTGCCTTTGGCACTCTACTTATCCTAATCCTTAGGAATGCTACGCAACTATATCCGCATCGCGTGGCGGAATATCCGCCGCAATAAGCTCTTTGCCCTCATCAGCATTGGCGGGCTCGTACTCGGCAGCACTGCCTGTCTGCTCGTCTGGCTGGTTTGCAGCTACGAATTCAGTTTTGACGACACCCACCCCAACGGGGAACGGATCTACCGGGTGACCAGCCGTTCCTACCGGGCCGAGAACGACGTGCGCGCGCCTAACATCGCTCCTCCGGCTCCGGCCGCCTTCCGTAAACTATTAACGGGCGTGGATGCGATAACCGATATCACACCCTATGAGGTCAACTCCGCCATCCGTTCTTTCGGCAAGCCGGCAAAGGAATTCGATGATGGGTATATCGTTATTACCGATCCGGCCTATTTTACTGTCTTTCAGCGAGACTGGCTCGCGGGAAGCCCCGCCGGGTCGATGACCGCTCCCTTCCAGGTCGTTCTCACCGAAAGTCGTGCCCGGCAATACTTCGGACCGGCGAGACCCGAACAATGGATCGGCAGAACAGTGACCTACGACGATTCGATCAACGTATCGGTATCAGGCATCGTCAGAGACTGGAAGGGCAACACCGACTTCCCCTACACCGAGTTCATTTCCTTTAGCACCATTACCAGTGGCCCGCTAAAAAACCGCTTTCGTCCCGATGAATGGCACGCCCGGCACCGTCCAAACATCTGGTGTTTCCTTCTGCTGTCCAAAGGCACGAACCCTGCCCGGATCGATACCCAGTTCCGGCAATTGGCGGCAAGCGATCCCGACACCTGGCGAAAGATGGACCTCCGGCTTGAGCCGCTGACCGACATTCATTTCAATACCACTTACGCACCCGGTGACAATATTCGCAGCAAGGCCAGCCGTCCTGCCTTATATGGAATGATGAGCATCGCGGTTTTCATCCTGCTGATCGCCGCCATTAACTTCATCAACCTTTCCACCGCGCAGTCCCTCCGCCGCGCCAAAGAGATCGGTGTCCGCAAGGTGCTGGGCGGCCGAAAGATCGCCATCATTTTGCAATTCCTGATGGAGACTTTCCTGCTCGTGTTCGTTGCCGTAACGATCGGTCTGCTGCTGGTACGCCCAGCCCTTCATTGGTTCGGTGACTATTTTCCCGAAGGAATGCCTTTCCGGCCCTTAAGCCTTCATGTCCTGGGATTTAGCCTGCTGCTCACTTTTATTATCTCTCTATGCGCAGGTTTCTATCCGGCGGTTGTCCTCTCCTCCTACCTGCCCGTCAACGTCCTCAGGGGTACTGGCGCTGCAAATGATCATCGGAGCGGCCGCTGGCGAAAAGGGTTGATCGTGTTTCAATTCAGCATTGCCTTGCTATTCATCATGGCCACGCTCGTCATCGGTAAACAGCTCGAATACATGTTGAATTCCGATCCGGGTTTTCAGACGAAAGCCATCCTGTTAACAAGGCCTCCCCAGCAGGACAGCGCCAGCAGGGTTCTTCTCCTGAAGACAGAAATGAGCCGCATCCCGGGGGTGGAGGCCGTCATTGCTCAGGGCATTGAGCCCATAGGTATGTTAAATGCCTATATGGATACTTTGGTCTATAAGAGTAAGACGATTACCCGCCTGCCGATCCTGCCGGAAGCCGCTAACGAGGAGTTTCTCCCCTTCTATGATATCCGGTTGGTGGCCGGCAGGAACCTCCTTCACAGCGATAGTCTGAATGAATTCCTGATCAATGAGACCGCTGCCGCAGAACTTGGTTTCAGCCGCCCCGATCAGGCCCCCGGTAAAATGGTGTACTGGCGCGGCAAGGCCTATCCCATCGCGGGCGTCGTCGCCGACTTTCACCAGCAATCCTATCGCAAGGCCATCTTGCCCTTGTTCCTGGGTCACGTTCCGGACTGGGAGAAAACCTTCGCCATTCGGGTGAAGCCTGGCAATTTAGCCGCCACGCTCAGTCAGCTCGCGACGACCTGGAAGAGCGTCTACCCCGATCTCGACTTCCATTACTGGTTCATGGACGAAGAGATCGCCAAAATTTATGAAAGCGAGCAAAAGATGGCGCATCTGTTGCAATGGGCTATGCTGACGGCGATATTCATCAGCTGCATGGGGCTCTTTGGTCTGGCCCTCTTCGTCACACGCCAACGGGCAAAAGAGATCGCGATCCGAAAAGTATTGGGTGCAGGCCTCCGACAAATTCTCATCCTGCTCGCCGTGGATCTCCTGCGTCCGATCGTCCTGGCCTTTTGCATGGCGGTACCGCTGGCTACCCTGCTTATGCACCGCTGGCTGCAGCAATTCCCCTACCGGACATCCATCGATGTATTCGTCCTGCTCCTCGCGGCAGTCATTATCATCGCGTCCGCCCTGGCAACCGTTGCTAGTCAGACTATCCGATCCGCATTGGCCAATCCGGTCAACAGTCTGAGGACGGACTAGCCAAAAAACAACTTCAAAAAATTACGAAGTAAGGGTTTCGGTCAATGCGCTTCAAAACATTGAAGAGATAACCGGGTACATCGCATTTGTGAATCAGCACCTTTAAAATCACTCCGAGCGCAGGGTTTCCACTGGATTCAAAAGGGCGGCCCTGATAGCCTGGATGCTGACTGTCAGCAAAGCGATCACCAGGGCTGCTATTCCTGTCAGGACAAACACCCACCAATGGATGGCAGTGCGATAGGCGTAGTCGGCCAGCCACCGGCTCATCGTCCACCAGGCGAGGGGGAAGGCGATCAGGCAGGCTAAGGTTACCCATTTGAGAAATTCTTTTGACAGTAGCACCGCCAACCCGGTCACGGAAGCGCCCAATACTTTGCGGATGCCTATTTCTTTTGTCCGTCGTTCGGCGGTATAGGCGGCCAACCCAAACAATCCCAGACAGGAAATGACGACGGCCAGGACGGAAAATATACCTGCCTGCTTTCCGATGCGGGTTTCCATGATGAAATTCCAGTCGAACCGATCATCGGCAAATGTATAGTCAAAAGGACGGCCGGGATTGTAGACTTTGAAGGCGGCTTCCACTTTGGCAAGGGCGGACGACAGGTCTTTGCCTGGCCTCAGCCGGATGTTGAGGAAAGTATAATTTCCATCTCTTTCCGGCGCGCAGCTGATCACCAACGGTCCGGCGGTTCCGTACATATCGTTGAATACAAAATCATTGACGATACCGACTATCATGAGCCGGGTTGTGTCATTATAGGTAAAGAATTCTCCTACCCGACCGGCCTTCCCCATCAGTTTGGCCAGACTTTCATTGATGATCACATGACCACTGTCAGCCATGATATCCCGATCGAAATTTCTGCCTTCTTTCAGGGTGATTCCCATCGTAGAAAGATATTCAGGAGATGCAGACTCCGTGGCTATCTTTATTTTGCTTTCCGGATCGCCGCCTCGCCAGGTCAGCTTGTTGGACGTTGTCGTCTGCCACATGGCCAGCGGCGGGCTGCTGGTCAGGGCGGCATCGGCCACGACGCCTGTTGTCAGCAAGTCGGATTTGACGGCGTCGAAATGTTCTTCCACATTGCCACCTATATAGATATATAAGAGATGCTCTTTATTGATCCCCAGGTCGCGGTCTTTTACATGCTGTACCTGCTGGTAAATGATCACCGTGCAAATGATCAGGGTGACCGAGATGACAAACTGGGTTACCACGAGCCCTTTACGGACAAACCCTGCGCCGTTATTCAGCCCGATCTGTTGTCCCTTCAGAACTGCCGATGGATGGAAGGAAGAAAGATAGAAGGCCGGGTAGCTGCCGGCCATCAGCCCACAGAGTATACCGATGGCGAGCATGCCGGTAAGATGAGAAGGAGTAAAGAGATCGAAGACCAGGTGCTTGGCAAATACGGTGTTGAAACCCGGCAGGAAAATATAGACCAGTCCTACAGCCAGTGCTACGGCGATAAAGGACATGACCAGTGCTTCGAGGATAAACTGGCGGATCAACGCCTTTCGCAATGCGCCGAGGGTTTTTCTCACTCCGATCTCCCGGGCGCGATGACCAGCCCTGGCCGTAGCAAGGTTCATGAAATTGATACAGGCGATGATCAGGATAATCCAGGCAATCGTGGCAAAAAGCCTTACATACCTAATGCTGCCACCGTCGGGGTGGCCGTTTGTATAGTTCGCGTACAGATGCCAGTCGTTCATAGACCACAGCAGGCAGTTAGCGTTGGCATACAACTGAGCTTTCGGACGAAGGACCTTTGTCAGCTGTTGATTGATCCTGTTGACATCGGTACCTGGTTGCAGTTCTACAATGGTACGAATGCCATAGGTAGCCCAGTTATTCAGCCATGGGTTATTTTCCACGAAATTCGCCACCGGCGCCAGATAATCGAACCGAAGCGAAGCATTGGGAGGCTGGTCTTTTACCACCCCTATGACCGCGTAATCCTGCTCGTTATTGAGGCGCAGGGTTTTGCCGACCGGGTCGGCATCGCCAAAGTATTTTTGGGCCAACTTTTGCGACAGCACTAAAGTATGGGGGTTGTTAAACCCGGCAGCGCTGCCTTTGACGAAAGGCAATTGAAACATCGAGAAAAAGCTGGTATCGACATAGAAACCGTTTTCATAGGTAGCCTTATCTTTCAGGGCAAAGAGGCTCCTTCCATCTCCAAGGCGGGTGTTATTGACGAGACCCGGTATGGTGCCCCTGATGGCATCCGACATATTGCCGGGTACGGAGGTATAGCTTTCGATCCTGCCGGAGTAGTCGATGTTCATCCGGATCGTATAGATCTCGTTATGCTTGGGATATTGGCGATCGAAGGACAGCTCATCCGCCACCCACAAAAAGATGAGGACGGCGCAGGCGATGCCCAGGGCGAGACCGGCTACATTCAGCAAACCGTATACTGGATTGCGCCGGAGGCCGCGGAAAATGGTAAGCAGGTAATTCTTAAGCATATTCAGTCGGCTGCCAAGAAAATGCCAGTTTTATTGGGCTTTGTCTATCAATAAGTTGACAGAACTTTTTGGCTTTTGAGTGTCCGATAGTGAACACCAACTGTGCGCTTTAATTATAACCCGCTGCCCCCCGATCTGTTTTCGTCATTCATTTGCGATTCACCTGCATGGCGGCCTGCCCTTGACGGATCATTTTTTTGCTGCGCAGCATTGTATGCCGCGTCACCTGTTTTACCATTTCCTTTTGCCCCTTTTCCGGTCTTTTTATCGGAATGAATATTTTCGGGCTTTTTGTTCACGTCTTGCGGCTGATTTGAATTTTTCATAATAACTCATTTTAGACCATAGTGGATGCAATTCCCCTGCCAGCACTATTGGTTGTCTTTCAGATTATTATATTATTCAGGCGGTCAATTTATCAAACCCTACCGTATCCCTGAATATCTGCGGCGATACCCCTACGTTTTTCTTGAAAAAACGACTGAAATAAAATTCATCATCATAACCCAGTTCGAAGGCTACCTGTTTGACAGGCTTTGAAGTGAGATATAACTCCCGTTTCGCCTCGATGATCAGTCTTTCGGCAATCAGGCTCGTCAGCGTTTTATTGAAATAGGTTTTGCTGGCTTTGTTAAGCGCCTTTGCAGAGATATGCAGCAGTTCACCATAGTCACCTGGCGTACGAAGCGTTTTAAAATTTGTCTCTATCGCAGCTTTCAGATTTTCCAGGGTCGATGGTAATTTGCCGGCTTCCGCGGATTCGACCGGGCGTTGTTCCATTTTAACCCGGGTAGCGTTGATCAGGAATATTTTCAAATAAGAAAGCAGCACATCCTGATCCGGTTCCTGCCTGTTTTGCATTTCCCTTTTTATCTGATCGGCGATAACGGATAAGCACCGCATCTCATCCGGTTTCAGATCGACTACCGGCGTATCGTACAGGTTATTGAAAAGGACGCCGTTGCAGGAGACTTCATTCCGATGTTTGAACAGGCAAAAAAAGCTGGGGTGAAAATTGATCAGCACCCCTTCCAGTTCACTGTCGGGCTTAACCATGAACGGCTGATAGATCGCAAAGCATAAAAGACAGTCACTTTTGAAGCTGTAAGTGGTTTGATCTCTTAAGACCTGGCCTTTACCTTTCGATACCAGCAGCATCGAAAAATGATTGTATTTCCTGAGGCTATTGAAAAGGCTGTCATCGTTGAAAAAGGTGATACTCAACGCCGTTTCCTTCGTCCGGGGATCAACCAGTGTAAGCGCCTCCCGGGGCAATCGTCCCGATTGTCCATCCCAAAACTCCGTTTGTCCATGGTCTGTCATACTGTATATGCTCAATTTTGCTTCATCAAATAACAACAATCATGGAAACAAAACAAAAAAACCTTCCTACCCCACCCTGGGATATGGAAAGCGCCGCTGAAAGACTACTGTTGGAAGAAGCCGCCTGGAATACCCGTAACCCCGAAAGGATCCTGGAGGGCTATGCTGATAATGTGGAAATGCGTGACGGTGTGGATTTCATCAATGGAAAGGCCGCCTTCAGGCAATGGCTGCAAAACAGGTTCGAAAAACAATTGGACTATTCGGTCAAGCTGGATCTTTGGGGAGCGCTGAAAGGCCGGATGGCGGTCAGGTTTGAAGCGGAATGGCGCGATGCCGCGGGGAAACGGTACAGAAGTTATGGTGTGGAGGTCTTTCAATTCAATGAGGAGGGCTATGCCGAAAGACGCTTCGCAAGCCAGGAATTTATGACCATGTAAGGGTTTTGCCTATTGCGGGAAAGGGTACAACGTATTCCGGCACCGGGGGGCCGTCATCACTTTGACGGCCCCATTAATAAGTTTTTAAGGGGAATGGCTGAAAATAGGCTACTTTTATAGCTTCCCAACACGACATCATGAATATCAGAATAGCCAATATCAGCCTCAATACCACAGATTCCGAAATAAGAAAATTGTTCACTCCTTACGGAAATGTCGATTCAGCTCTGGTCAACAGAAATGCGCTGAATGGCCGGTCGTTGAAATACGGTCAGGTCAACATGCCTGTGGCCGCACAGGCCAGGCAGGCCATCGCCTCCCTCGACAAAACGGTACTCGATGGAAAGATCATTTCTGTCAGTGAAGTGCCTTCGGAG
>Ga0302324_100028130_pt1 | contig 10690 bp, 8 predicted proteins | sample Palsa_T0_1_FD_201949 | JGI IMG/M metagenome (GOLD analysis project Ga0302324, IMG submission 201949) | Peat permafrost microbial communities from Stordalen Mire near Abisko, Sweden - Palsa_T0_1 | ecosystem: Environmental > Terrestrial > Soil > Palsa > Peat permafrost | place: Sweden: Abisko...
CGACCGGGTACGGAACGATGGAAACCAGCGAAAACCCGGCGAGCGCCGGCGGCGGCAACACCGCCGGTTCGACGACGCCGGCCGGTAACAAGCCGGGCTCCTTGCTATGCTCGCACTTCGAAACGAACGTCGCTTCGTAGGGATCGACGCCGGCACGCACCGCGGCCCCGCCACAATAGTACGTAACGAACGCTTCCAGCGGGTGCGCTTGGCGCGGCGGCCCCGACGAAACGTATGCGAATACGATCGCCGGTACCAGCGCTGCAAGCAAGATGTGCGTGGGGCGGATCACGGCGTCGTCGCGATTTTGTTCGCCAGCATTTCGGCGACCGCGCGCTGACCCGCGGGCGTGAAGTGCATGTTGCGCGGCATGTAGGGACAAACGGGAAGCGCGCGCAGATCCGGGCGCAGATTCCAAAGCGGCAGGTGCGCGAGCGCGGCGACCTGCGCGACGCGCCGGTCCGGCAGATCCGGATCGTACTTGGTAACGTCCCCGAGATCGACGTGATGCGGATAGTAGCGCAGCGCGCGAGCATCGCAAACGGCGGCCGACGGCGGAACAAACGCAATCGCGACGCGCGCTCCGTTCGCGCGCGCCGTACCGGCGATCTCCTCATAGCGCGCTGCCGTCGCTGTGACCGCGTCGCGGTCGAAGCGTGCGTGCCCGCGTTCGAGGAACACGAAGTTTCCCAGGAAGTACCCCTCCGGCTCCGGCCGGTGTTTGACGAAAGACGACAAGGGCGCAACGACGTGTAGCTTAAGCCACGCGTGCAGTTGCGCCAGACCGAAGATCGCCGCGGCACCATTTTGCGGTGGATTGGCGAATCCGATGCTGTTCCGAAAGTCGTCGTCGCTCGTCAGGACATCCTGCACATCATTTGCAAAGTTCTCGATAAGGACCAGATCTGGACGATAGCGGGGCACGAACGCGCGCACGACCGCCGCCTCTTCGTTGGGACCGTAGCCCGTAATCGCGAAGTTTAGGACCTCGACGCGACGGCCCGGGAAACGCCGCTGCAAATCGGCTTGCAGCAGGCTGGGCCACGCCTGGGAAGTATCCACGCCCTCGGCGCTCGTGAACGCGTCGCCGGTCACCAAGATACGCAGCGCGTGCGGCGGCTTTGGTTCGGCGAACTGCGGGCCCGGAAAACCCAGCGCGTTCGCTGTGATGCGATAGTCGTACGACTCCCAGCGCAGCCGCGTCGTGCGCGACGGGATCAGTTTCCACCCGAAACGTTGATCCGGCTCGAGCGATGCACGCTCGCCCCAGCCGTAGACCTCTTGCGGATCGAACGCGGCGATCGCGAGGTCGGCGCATACCGGAAGCACCACGATCGCGATTGCAGCCGCGCCGGCAACGGCCGCAGCCGCGCGCATTCCGCGCCGCGCGCGCAGTCGCCCGAGCGTCGCTTCGACCCACGCGGTAACGCGCTCGAGTATCAGCGCGAAAACAGTCGTTGCCGCGAGCGCTGCCACGATGCCGGTCGCAATCCGCGCAATCGCGTGCGCCGCCGGCACGAAGGCGAGCACGAACGGCTGGTGCATCAAGTAGAGCGAATACGATCTGCGACCGATCCAGCCGAGCGTCCCCGCACGTTCGCCGCCGATCGCCACGAGCGGGTAGAACAGCACGAGCGCGCCCGCGCCGAGCAGCAACGGCGCCACGATCATTCCGCCCAGCGTGAACGAAAGAGCCGCGCCGGCCGCGCAAGCGAACGCGCCGCCGAGCCACACGGCCGGAGCCCGGAGCAGCGCCGCAGCCCGCGCGGGCTGCGCGAACCAGAGCTGCGCGAGCGCCATTCCCGCGACGAACTCCGGCAACCGGGTAACGAAGAATGCGCCGCGCTGCCACGGGTCGAGGTAGGCGGAGTGGAACAGCAGCGGGCCGAGCGCGAGCGCCACAAAGCCGATTGCGCAACCGCCCACGAGCAAGCTCGCCGCGCCGTAACGGCGCAGGCAGAGCCACAGCAGCGGAAAGACGAGGTAGAGCTGCAGGATCAGCCCGACGTACCACCACGCGGGCGTAAAGTAGTAGAACATGCCGGGCAAGAAGCGCAGCCCCGCAAGATCCGCGTAGAACCGCCAGTCGCCCGTCGAGAGGCTCCCGGTGAGAAACCCGAGCGGCAAGAAGAGGATGTGCGCGCCCCACCAGAGGGGCAGAATCCGAAAGGCGCGGCGGCGGTAGAACGCGCCGGCGTCGAGTTCCCCGCCCTTCGCGAGCGCACCGTAGGTGAGGCCGAAGCCGCTCGCGATCACGAAGAGCGTGACGCCCACGTCGCCGAACCAGCCGAAGTCGCGCACGAGCGTGAGCGGCCAATTCAGCAGCCCCGCGCCGCGAACGGGCGCGAACTGCGCCAGCCGGATTGCGAACGGTGGCCAGTCGAAAGTCGGATTGTTCGCGAACGCGCCGCCGGCGATCCGCTCGACGATATGGTTGAGCAGAACCCAGAGAAAGGCGACGCCTTTCAAGCGGTCCAGCCACGCGAGCGACGGGGCCGGGGCGCTGGGTTCGGCTACGCTACTCGCTCGACCAGTAATCTTTCAGCGCCTTGCCGCGCGAAGGATGACGCAGTTTGCGCAGAGCCTTCGCTTCGATTTGGCGGATGCGCTCGCGAGTGACGCCGAATTCTTGGCCGACTTCCTCGAGGGTTCGCTGGTGGCCGTCCTCGAGACCGAAGCGCAGCACGAGCACCTTGCGCTCGCGGTCGGTCAGATTCTTGAGGACGTCCGCCATCTTCTCTTTGAGCAGCATCACGGATGCCGCTTCGGCGGGCGCAATCGCTTCCTGATCTTCGATGAAGTCGCCGAGGTGCGAATCTTCTTCTTCGCCGATTGGGGTTTCGAGCGAAATCGGCTCCTGCGAGATCTTGATGACCTCGCGAACCTTTTCGGGCGTGAGGCCCATCTCGTGCGCGATCTCTTCGACCGTGGGGTCGCGGCCCAGTTCTTGCAGAAGCTGGCGCGAGATCTTGATGAGACGGTTGATCGTCTCGACCATGTGCACCGGGATGCGGATCGTGCGGGCCTGGTCGGCCAGCGCGCGCGTGATCGCCTGACGTATCCACCAGGTGGCGTACGTGGAGAACTTATAGCCCTTGCGGTAGTCGAATTTTTCGACCGCGCGGATCAGGCCGAGATTGCCTTCCTGGATGAGATCCAAGAACAGCATTCCGCGGCCCACGTATTTCTTCGCGATCGAAACGACCAAGCGGAGGTTGGCTTCGGTCAGCTTGCGCTTGGCCTCGAAGCCGTGCTCGACCACGCGACCTTGCGCCTGCCCATTTTTCTGCGCTTCGAGTTCGCCCGCTTCGATCGCCATCGCGAGCTGCTTTTCTTCTTCCATCGAAAGCAGCGGTACGCGTCCGATCTCTTTGAGATACATGCGGACGGGATCGTCGAGCGACAGCCCTGCGGGCATCGCATCGCTCTCCGGGGCAGCGTCGTCGGCGGCCGGCTTCTCTTCTTTTTGCTCCTCCACGACCTCGATGCCCATCGACGCGATCTCTTCAAAGAGGGCGTCCATGCGCTCCGGATCGACGTCTTCGACATTGTCGAAAACGGCATTGATTTCTTCGTACGTCAACGACTGACGCTTTTTACCGCGCTCGATCAGCTTTTTGATCTGCTCCTCGAGCGGCAGGGCCGGCGCCCCATTTTCCGCTGCCGCGCTCGCGGCTTTCTTGCGTGCCATAATTTCTGTTCTCACCCCCTTTCTGTTTGGAGTGCTCCCTATCTCGTTCCGAGTCGTTTTCTCTTGCGTTCCTTTAACTCTTCGCCCAACAGGCGGTGTTCGTCTCTTTCTTCCTGTGAAACGTGATCGCCCGACGCGAATGCGGCGTCGATCTTTAGGTCGAGCTCCCGCCGCCGCTGCTCGAGGCGACCTTCCATTAAACCCTCAACGACGCGGTCGAGATGCGCCCGGCGCGCGGCTGAGTCCTGGAATCTGACTTTCGACGACCGGTCGGGCTTCTGGAGCGCGATCAGCAAGTCGACGGAATCGCGGTCCTCACCGAAGGTGGCGTAGATGTCGGACGCGGTGGCGAGGTCGGCCGATTTTGACACCAGCACGCGGTAGATCGCGCGGTAGCGCTCCTCGCGGAACACCTCGGGGCCGATGCGGTCGGCGTATTCGGCCACGAGCGCCGGTTCGTCCACGAGCGCGGCGAGGATTTCCCGATCGATCGCCGGCGGCTCGGCGGCCGGCGCCACGTGGCCTACCCGCGAAGCTGAAACGCCGGTGCGCGGCGCAAAGCTGGCCGGATCGTGCGCGAACCGGGTGTTGCGCAGATCGTCGACCGAAAGCTCGAGCGCGCGGGCCACGTAGACGCGCCAGCGATCCCACTCCTCGCGGGCAAGCGTGCGCACGAGCTTCTCGGCGGTTTGAGCCGCTTGGACGCGAGGGAGCCGTTTCTCGACGATCTCCGCCACCTCGCGATCGAGTTTGAATTGGATCCACGGCAGCGCGGCCTCGAGCCGCTCGCCGAACGCGCTTGCTCCCTTGGCGCGAATGAACGTGTCGGGATCCTCGCCCGGCGGCAACTGCACGATGAAGGCCGTGCAGCCCGCCGCGCCGAGCAGGTCGATCGATTTTGCGGTCGCGGCGCCGCCCGCGGCGTCGGCGTCGAAACACAAGAAAACGCGCTCGGCGTACTTCCGGATTTCGGCGGCCTGCTCGGCCGTGAACGCCGTGCCGAGCGCCGCGACGGCGTTGGTGAACCCGGCCTGATGCAGCGCGATGCAATCGAGGTAGCCTTCGACGACGATCAGCGACTCGCGCGCGGCCGCCGCGCGGCGCGCCACGTTGAGCGCGTAAAGGCCGCGACCCTTCGTGTAGACGGGCGTCGTCGTCGTGTTGAGATACTTCGGCTGCGCATCGTCGAGCGCGCGGCCGCCGAAGGCCACGACTTCGCCCGTGGTCGCGTAGGTTGGGATCATCAGCCGGCCACGGTAAAAGTCGTAGTAGCCGTGCTGGCCGGCCTTGAGGAGCCCCGCCGAAGCCGCGATCCGCAGATCGACGTTGTTCGCGGTCAGCTCGCGGACGAGCCCGTCCCACCCCTGCGGCGCGTAGCCGAGTTTGAACGCCTCGATCGTCGCGGCGGTCAGCCCGCGCTGCTCGGTGTACGCGCGCGCAGGCGCGCCCTCGGCTTCGAGGCGGAGCACGCGATGGAAGAACGCCGCCGCCAACTCGTTGGCGGCGTAAATCTGCTCCTTTTCGCCGCGCGTGCGCGCGGCTTCGGGCGACTCCTCGGCGAGTGCGATCCCGGCCCGGCGCGCGAGCATGCGCGCGGCTTCCGGGAACGGAACGCTCTCGAGCAGTTGAATGAACTTGATCGCGTCGCCGCCCTGCCCGCAGCCGAAGCACTTGAAGAAGCCGCGATCGGGATGGACGTGAAACGAGGGCGTGTTCTCGGAATGAAACGGGCACAGCCCGACCAGATCGTTGCCGCGCTTGCGCAATTGCACGTAGCTGCCGATGAACGTGCCGATGTCGGTCTTTGCGAGGATCTCACGAATCGTGGACGGGTCGATGCGCATCAGTAGATAGTGGCGTACGGACGCTGTTCGAGGTGGAACTCCTCGAGCAGGGTCATCCAGCGAATGTTGTAGTAGCGCGGGTCGCCGTAGTCGTCGATGCGATCGAGCGGCAGCTTCGCGAGCATCCCGGTGATCGACTCGAGCACCGTGCGCGAGGGCGTGAAGCCAAGCACGTTGCTGAGCTTGGCGTTGCTCATCCGGTAGTTGCGCACGAGGCGCGGCAGCGGCGCTTCCTCGAGATCGACGCGGATCGGCGGATCGACGAGCGAGAGGGAGCCCGCCACCAGCATCGCGAGTTGGCGGATCTGGTAGTTCTCCTCGAGCACGTTGAAGATTTGGCCGCCGATCTTCTCGAGCGGAGCATCGAGCGCCGCCACGTGGGCCGCCGCGACGTCCTCGACGTCGACCAGGGGCCGCCACATCCAGCCCCCGCCGTGGAGGAAGAGGCGGCGCCGCACGATCGCGTCCTTCACGAACGTGTTGACCACGAGGTCGAAGCGCATGCGCGGGCTATAGCCGTAGACGGTGCCTTGCCGGAAAATCACCGGCGCGAATCCCGAACCCGCCGCGCGCAGGATAACGTCCTCGGCGTACTTCTTGGAGATCGAATACGCGCCGCGCGGCGCTACGACCGTCGTTTCGTCGCACATCACGGGCGAACGGGTCAGCTCGTGCGAGGAGGCTTCGCTATCGTAGATCGAGGCGCTCGAGGCGTACGTGAATCGCTCGATCCCGCGCGCCTTGCAAGCGGCGACGATCCGTTCGGTGCCGATCGCGTTCATCTGCCAGTTTGCTTCGGTGTTGTATTCCGCGGTCGGATCGTTGGAGAGGCCGGCGAGGTGGCAGACGGCATCGACACCGCGCAGCCAGCTCTCGCTGAACTCGCGAACGTCGCCCGGCACGATTTCCACATCGTAGCCGCGCAGCGGCCGGCGCCCCCAGAACAGCCGGTCGAGCACGACGGGACGATGGCCGGCTTCGAGTAGCCGCCGGCAAAGAACCGCACCGATATAACCGCCGCCGCCGGTCACGAGAACGCGCATGCGCCGGTCTTAGCCGTCGACGACGGTCGTTCCGTTGCCGGCGAGCGCGCGCGCAAGCGCGCCGCGACCCTGGCCGCACACGAACGCCGCGCGCGCGCCGCGCGCGAGCGCGTCGAGCGCGCTCTCCATCTTCGGACGCATGCCGCCGTCGAAGGTGCCGTCGGCGAGATATCCGCGCGCTTCGGAGACGGTCAGCCGCGCGATGCCGCTCGCCGGGTCGGCCGCGTCGCGGCGCACGCGTTCGACGTTGGTGACGACGACGTACGCGTCGGCATGGAGCGCGCCGGCGAGCGCACCCGCCGCCGTGTCGGCGTTGACGTTGAGCGCCGTCGCACCGTCGGCCGTTACCGCGAGCGGTGCGACGACCGGAGTCATCCGGGCGTCGAGGAGCGCGCGGAGAATCGCGGGCTGCACCTGGGTGATCTCGCCGACGAAACCGAGCGACGCGCCGTTGCGCGCGTTCATCGGCTTTGCGACGAGGAGGGCGCCGTCTTGGCCGCTGATCCCAGCCGCCGCGATGCCGCGCCGGAGCAGGGCGCGCACGAGCGCCTTGTTGACTTCGCCGCACAGGACGCGCTCGGTGATCTCGAGGGTCGCGGCGTCGGTAACGCGCAGCCCGTCGATGCGCGTCGGAAGGATGCCGCGCCGTGCAAGCTCCGCATCGATCTGCGGCCCGCCGCCGTGCACGAGCACGACGCGATCGCCCGCCGCGACGCGTGCCGCGACATCGTCGAGCAGCGGATCCTCGCCCGAGGCCGCCATCGCGTTCCCACCATACTTGAGGACGATCAGCACCCGGGCCGTTTCGGTTCGCACGGGTGCGGTGCCCGCCGCCGCGAACTCCGGCCGTCAGCCGTGTCGATCGCGCCCGGTCCCAAACCGCTCGAGTTCTGGTTCGAGTTCGCGAGCCCGTACTCGTACGTGGCCGCGATGCGCATCGCCGGTTTGTGTGCTGATGCCGGCGTGCAACTCGTGTGGAAGCCGTTCATGCTCGGGCCGATCTTCGAACTCCAAGGCTGGAACGACTCGCACTACAACCTCAATCCCCGGCGCGGCGCCTACATGTGGCGCGACATGGAGCGCCTCACGGCAAAATACGGTTTGCCGTGGCGCAAGCCCGCACGGTTTCCGCGGCCGACGACGCTTCCGGCTCGAGTCGTTGTCGCACACGCGAACGAAGGTTGGATCGGCGACTTCATCCGCACCGTCTACGTCGCGAATTTCGGCCAAGACCGGGAGATCGGCGAGCGCGACGAGGTCGCTGCGATCTTACACGCCCTCGGCCAGCCCGAGACCGCTCTCGATCGCGCGCTGGGCGAAGAGAACCGGCCGCTCCTGCGAGCCGCGACCGACCGTGCGATCGCGCTCGGCATCTTCGGCTCCCCCAACTGCGTGGTCGGTGAGGAACTCTTCTGGGGCGAAGAAGCACTCGACGACGCGATCGCCTGGGCCACGGGATAACCGAGCGGCCGGGAACGGGTTGCCTTCGCGACCAATTCAGTTCGCCGTGAAGCGGATTTTCGATCCGATCCATCACTTCATCGAACTCGACGACGGCGAGATCGCGCTGCTGAATACCGCGCCGCTGCAGCGTCTGCGGCGGCTGCGACAGCTCGGGCTCGCTTATCTCGCATTTCCGGCAGCCGAACACACGCGCTTCGGACACGCGCTCGGAGCGCTCGCCGCCGGCGACCGCGTGCTCGAGCTGCTGCGCCGCCACGATTCCGCCTGCTTTAGCGGCGAGGCCGGCTTCGCGGCGCAGCGACGTCTGCTGCGCGCGAGCTTGCTCTTGCACGACGTCGGCCACGGTCCGTTCAGCCACGCTTGCGAAGCCGTGCTCGGCGTGCAGCACGAAGCGCGGACGCGCGCGATCTTGGCGCTGCCGGAGATTCGCGGACCGCTCGAGCGCATCGGCGTCGAACCGTCTGCCGTGCTGGCGCTGATCTCGGGCGACCCGGGCTCGCCGTATCCGGTCTTGCGAGAACTGGTCAGTGGTCCCAATCTCGACGCCGACCGGATGGATTATCTCTTGCGCGACAGCTACTTCACGGGCGTCGTGAGCGGCCGCTACGACGCCGATCAATTGATGGGGTCGCTACGTGTGTTCGAAACCGGCGGGCGGATGGTGCTCGGGGTCGATGGCCGCGGCGTGGTGGCGCTCGAGTCGTTCGTGCTCGCGCGCTACATGATGTTCTCGACGGTCTATTTTCACCACACGACGCGCCAGTTCGAACGGATTCTCCAGGCGGCGCTGCGCGAGGTATGGCCCGACCCGCGAGCGCTCGATCCGATCGAGGAGTTTCTCGACTGGGACGATTTCCGCGTTTTCGAGGCCTTGCGTTTCTCCCCGAGCACGGTCGCGCGGGCCGTGCGCGAGCGCACGACGTTGTACGCGCTGGTCGCGGAATTCAACGCCGAGGGCGACCTATCGGCATTCGAAGCTTGCTACGCGGCACTCCGCGAACGATACGGCGACGCCGTCTGGGCCGACGCTCAGGAGCAGTTGATGCATCGCCTGCCGCTCGAAGCGGATGCCGGGACCGCGACCGTGATGGTCTCGACCCACGGCGGTCTTGTCGACGCCCGCGAAGCCTCGGATTTGATCGCTCGCGTCACGGGAAAGGCGTACTGGCGCAAACTCTACGTGGAGCGCGCCCGTGCCGACGTTGCCGAAGCGCGGGCGCTCTGTCGCGCGATCACCCCTTCATCTCTAGCAGCAGGGAGAACGTGAAAGTCCTCACGACGACCTTCGAAGAGGCCAAGATCTTCATTCCGGACGTCTATCCCGACGAGCGCGGCTTCTTCAAAGAAACCTACAACGCCAAACGCTACAAAGACGCTGGCCTACTCGACGACTTCGTTCAAGACAGCGTCTCGTTTTCGGCGAAGAACGTGATTCGCGGCCTCCACTACGATCCCGAGATGTCGAAGCTGGTCCAGGTGCTGCGCGGCAAAATCTGGGACGTGATCGCCGACATCCGCGCCGCTTCCCCGACCTACGGCAAGTGGGAAGGCTTCGAACTTTCCGAAGACAACCACCGGCAGCTGTACATCCCGAAGGGTTTCGCGCACGGCTTCCTGGCGCTTACCGGCGACGTGATCTTCTCCTACAAACACGGCGCGCTCTACGACCCGGCGCGCGAAGGCGCGATTCGCTGGGACGACCCGACGCTCGGGATCAGCTGGCCGCTCGTGGGCGAGCCGCTGATTTCTGGGAAAGACAGAACAGCGCCGACGCTTTCTCGCTAACGGAGTCGACCTAGACTACCGCGCGGAGGAAGCTCTGCGCGACGTCGCGGAAAACCACTTTGCCCCTTTTTCATTGTGAGCAATTTCTTGCTACAAGCATGAGCGAACTGTCTAAAACCAACGTAGGCTTACTCCACAACGCACCCGAAGGCTCGGTCGACACCCTTACCCCTAAGGTGCCTATGGAATCCAGGCTTTCGGCGAGCGACTCGAACGCATTGGTGCAAGCAGCGCCCGCTTGCTCGCTCGTGATCCCGGCCTTTTCGGACAAGCACCGAATCGGCGCCGCTCTCATCCCGAGCGGCGTCGAAACCTCCAGCCTGAGCGTCATCATCCCCGCGTACAACGAGGAACGGCGCATCGCGGCCACGCTGAGCGAAATGCGCAGCGCTCTTCCGGATGCGGAGATCATCGTTGTCGTAAATAATAGTAGCGATCGATCGGCCGACATCGTTCGCGCAATCGCGGCAACGGACGGAGCACTGAGATTGATCGACGTTCCGGCGCGGGTCGGAAAAGGCGGAGCGGTACGCATTGGCTTCGGTCTTGCGACGAGACCGAACGTAGCCTTCGTCGATGCTGACGGCGCGACGTCCGGCGACGAAATCAGGCGCTTGCTTTCGTTTCTGGAAGACTACGACTGCGTGGCCGCGTCTCGCTGGCTGGCGGGAGCGACGATCGACGTGCGGCAGTCCGTCTCGCGACGCTTCTTGAGTCGTGGCTTCAATGCGTGCGTGCGCTTGTTCTTTGGAATGCGTCTGTCCGATACGCAGTGTGGAGCGAAGCTTTTTCGTCGCGCCGTCTTGCTTAAGATTCTCGACGAGATCGAGACAGCCGATTTCGCCTTCGACGTCGACCTACTC
>Ga0302324_100028132_pt1 | contig 10689 bp, 10 predicted proteins | sample Palsa_T0_1_FD_201949 | JGI IMG/M metagenome (GOLD analysis project Ga0302324, IMG submission 201949) | Peat permafrost microbial communities from Stordalen Mire near Abisko, Sweden - Palsa_T0_1 | ecosystem: Environmental > Terrestrial > Soil > Palsa > Peat permafrost | place: Sweden: Abisko...
CACCAGGGCCTCGGCAGTCCTGGTCGCGCCAGATTTTCCAGAGATTGCGACCGCAACTCTGCGCACGCCAAACCCCTACCTCGCCTTTGCTCGCGCCATCACACTCTTTCATCAGCCGCCCGTCTACCCACCGGGAATTCATGCCACCGCCGCCATCGACTCAACCGCCAGTATCGGCAAAGATGCACACATCGGAGCATATGTAGTCGTCGGTGCGGGCGTTTTCATCGGCGACCATGCCACGCTGCTACCGCATGTGGTTATTTATCCAAAGGCAAAGATTGGCGATCGTTTCTTTGCCCACTCCCATGCCGTCGTCCGCGAAGGCTGCCAGCTGGGCGACGATGTTCTTCTGCAGAATGGAGCAATCATCGGTTGCGACGGTTTCGGGTTCGCCAAAGGCGGCGATGGCCGCTGGCAGAAGATTCCTCAGTCAGGACCCGTGGTAATGGGAAACTTCGTGGAAGTCCAGTCGAATGCCTGTATCGACCGAGCCAGCGTCGGCGAAACCCGCATCGGGAATGGTGCCAAGATCGACAATCTGGTGCAGGTGGGCCACGGCTCTTCGGTTGGCGAAAATACCCTGCTTTGCGCCCAGGTCGGTCTAGCCGGATCGACCGGCGTCGGCAACAACGTGACCCTTGCCGGTCAGGTGGGGGTCGCTGGTCACTGCAAAATTGGTGATGGAGCGATCGCCACCGCCCAGTCCGGAATTCCCAACGACGTCCCACCCAGCGCGGTCGTCAGCGGTTATCCGGCGATCGACAACCGCCAGTGGCTTCGAGCCACCGCGGCATTCCACCGCCTCCCGGAACTCGTCCGCGGACTCCATCGTCTGGAAAGAGATAAAAAAGGCGATCCACACGCGGAAAAGTAGGTTACGCTCTCCCCATGGTGGTTCAAGATCGGTGCTACGGCGAATCGCCATCGCACCGCATCCAACCTTTTTATGTCCAACGAGATACTGATCGGACCCACAGATATTCAGACCGCCGGCCTCGATGGCGCGAGTGGGCAACAGGCCACTGAGAAGCCGATTCGCGTGTTGCTGCTGGATGATTTTCCTGAGAATCTCCTTCTGCGCTCCACCATCCTCCGCAAATACGGGTACCTCACTGAGACCGCCAGCACGATTCATGACGCCAACGTGTTGCTTGATCAGATCGACATCGCCGTCCTCGACTACCACCTCGGGGCAGGCCAGTTTGGCACCGATGTGGCTGCCGAACTGCGCCGCCGTCGCCCCGAAGTGCCGATCATCATCCTTTCCGCCACCCTCGAACGCCGCTTTGGCGGCGTCGAAGACATGCACTTGCTGAAGGGATACAGTTCGAGCGACGATCTGGTGAACGCGCTGCGCTCTTTCGAAGCCAAACTTCGCGGCAAGCCGGTGGTCGTGGACGCCCGCGACTTTTTCTATTCGCGTATCAACATGGCGATCGGCGACGACGTGGTGCTTGAAGTGTTAGACGGCGAGGGCAACTGGCAATACGTCAACGAAGCCTGCGTCCGCCTGCTCGAGCGCCCGGCAGATTGGTTCCCAGGTAGGAACTTATTCGAAGAATTTCCACAGATTGCGGCTGATTGGCGCGACATCCTCCACACCGTCGTCGAGACCCGCGAAACGTATATCGATCGCACCTACCGCGGTCTGCTCAATCTGCCCCGCAAAGGCGAAGAATGGGTCTGGAACGTCCTGGCCTTTCCCATGACCCTGCACAACAACCAGCCCGGAGTCGTGCTTACAGCGCGTATTCTGGAACGAAAGGCATGAGTAAGAGACCCGCTATATCCCCCACTATATCCAGGGCCAGAATCGCTCTTCTTAAGGTACACGGCTTCAGCCGTGCCATCAGTCCAACAGAATCAATCCCGCTTCAGTCGCTGAGGGAAAGTCTTCCCTTGCAGGAAAGCTTGTCGGCAGTCTCCATAACCCGCTCTCGCTTCTTCCTTCGCGCCATTCTGACAGGTATTTTGGCCACCATCGCTGGCTGCCATTCCCGCTTCGTCGAGGTCACCATCGACAATCAGGGCCCTGCCGCGCTCCGTCTCATTGAAGTCGACTACCCCAGCGCCAGTTTCGGCGTCGGCAGCATCGCCCCAAACTCTCAATTCCACTACCACTTCAAAATCCAGGGGTCCGGCCCTGTCAAAATCGAGTTCACCGACGCTCATGGCAAAACCCACAACGTCGATGGGCCGGATCTGAACCAGGGCCAGGAAGGCCGCCTCACCATCGCAATCGATGCTGCTGGCAAAGTGACCTGGCAAACCAATCTGAATGTCCCCAATTGATGCAAGTTACGAAAGTGCTTACCGATTTTGGGGCCGGGAGTTTACAATTCAGTCAAGGGATGAAGGCCATGCCGTCGTCCTCCCCGCACTCATACTCAAAACCGGAGAATTGACATGGAAACGAAAGTCTGGACCCGCCCTGATTTTGAGGAAGTAAGCCTCGGCTGCGAAATCAACTGCTACGCGCCCGCGGAAGTCTAAACCACTTGCTGAAATTCAAACTGCTGGGGACTGCCGCCGGTGGCGGCATCCCCCAGTGGAACTGTGCCTGTGCGCTCTGCCATCTGTCCCGCACTCATCCTAAGATTTCCCCGCCTCGGCTCCAACTCCAGGCCGCCATTTCCAGCAATGCAACGAGCTGGTTTCTGCTCAACGCCTCGCCGGACCTCCGCGTTCAAATCGAGGCCAACCCCGAACTCCAACCCAAACCCCAGTTCGGCCAGCGAAACACCCCCATCTCCGGAATCGTGCTGACCAGCGCCGACCTCGACCAGGTTCTCGGAATTCTGCTCCTCCGCGAATTCCAGCCGCTCACCATCTACACCACCCGCCTCATTCGCAAGATCCTCGAAGCCAACACCTTCTTCCGCATGCTCGAACGAGTCCCCAGCCAACTCACCTGGGTCGAAATCCTCCCCAACCAGCCGTTCCAGCTCGGCGAAGAAATCACCTGCACCGCAATCCCACTCGCAGCCTCTCTGCCCCATTATGCGAAAGACACCGACACGGACGGCCTCACATACGCCACGCTAGGCCTCGTCCTTGAGGCCCAAAACGGCCGCATCGCCTACACTCCGTCGTTACCCGAAATCACGCCCGAACTCCTCGCGATCTACGAAACCTGCGACACCATATTCGTCGACGGTACCTTCTGGAGCGACACCGAACTCAACCGTGCCCAGTCCGGAACGCCGTCAGCCCGCACCATCGGCCACATCCCCATGAGCGGCAACGACGGCACGATCGCCCTCCTTTCGGGAATCTCTCGCCCCAAAAAGATCTTCATTCACATCAACAACACCAACCCGGTTCTCGACCCCCGCACGACGGAATATCATCAAGTCATCGACGCCGGATGGCAGATAGGACACGACGGATGGCAACTGGACTAGCAACCGAATTGGAAAACGAGCCAGCAACCGAAACCATGCTCACCAAACAAGAACTCCGCGACCGCCTCCAGGCCGTAGGCAAGGTACGCTATCACCATCGCCATCCCTTCCACCTCCGCATGCACAAGGGCGAACTCACCCGCGGCCAACTCCAGGCCTGGGCGCTCAACCGCTATTACTACCAAAGCCGCATCCCCATCAAAGACGCGCTGGTGCTCACAAAGAGCGACGATCCTGCCTTTCGCCGCGCCTGGCGCAAGAGAATTCTGGATCATGATGGAGATCAGGATGGCTACGGCGGCGTCGAAAAGTGGATCCAGCTCGCCGAAGCCTCGGGCCTCGAACGCAAATACGTCACCTCTTATACCGGAATACTCCCCGGCGTCATCTTCGCCGTCGACGCCTACCTCGCCCTCGTCCGCGACAGCCCGTTACTCATCGCCGTCGCCTCCTCGCTCACTGAGCTCTTCTCCCGCGACCTTATCTCCCTCCGCATGGACCAGATGCGCATCCATTACCCCTACCTCATCCCCGGTCTCGCCTATTTTGAAGACCGCCTCACCCAGGCTCCCGAAGACGCCGCCTTCGCCCTCGACTACGTCTCCACCCACGCCAAAACCCGTGCCGAACAGGAGCAGGTCATCCGCGCCCTCGAACGCAAATGCGAAATCCTCTGGGCCCAACTCGACGCCATCGACTACGCCTACGTCCGGCCCGGCAACATTCCCCCCGGCTGCTTTGTTCCGGAGGTCGCCGAAGGCTGACATGGACCTTCAAGCCACTCCGAAACTCGCCCCAGGCTGCCGCCTCCATCCCAGCGAACCTGTCCTGCTCGTTCCCGAAGGCACCCTCAATCTCGCCGGTCCCGCCCGCGACATCCTCGCTCAAATCAACGGCCAAACCACCGTCGCGACCATCATCGACCAACTGCTCCAGCAATATTCCGGAGCACCCCGAGAAGAAATGAGCACCGACGTCCTCAATCTCCTCAATCGAATGGAACAGCGTGGCGTCCTCCGCACCTGAAACATGACAACCGCCGCCCCAATCCCGTCGACCTACAAACCCTTCTCGCTTATCGCCGAGGTCACCCACCGCTGCCCGCTCCACTGCCTCTACTGCTCCAACCCCGTCGAACTCCAGCGCGCCGATCAGGAGCTCACCACCGCCGACTGGCAGCGCGTCTTTCAGCAAGCCGCCCAGCTCGGCATCCTCCACGTCCATCTCACCGGCGGCGAACCCCTCGCCCGCAAAGACCTTCCCGAACTCATCCGCTCCGCGCGCGATGCCGGACTCTACGTCAACATGATCACCTCCGGCGTCGGCCTCAGCGAAGAGCGCCTCGCCACCCTCGTCGATGCCGGCCTCGAACACCTCCAGCTCAGCTTTCAGGACATCGACGAAGCCTCCGCCAACCAAATCGCCGGAACCCGCGCCCACGCCCTCAAGCTCGCCCTCGTCCCGGTCCTCAAGAAATTCCCCCTCGCCTTCACCGTCAACCTCGTCGTCCATCGCATGAACCTCGACCGCCTGGAAGCCTTCATTGCCCTCGCCGAAGACCTCAACCCCGACCGCCTCGAAATCGCCCACGTCCAGTACTATGGCTGGGCGCTGAAGAACCGCTCCCTGCTCATGCCGACCCAGAAACAAGTCGACCGCTCCATCCCCATCGTCGAGGCCGCCAAAGAGCGACTCAAAGGCAAAATTCACCTCGAAGCCGTCTTCCCCGACTACTACGCCACCTTCCCCAAGGCCTGCGTAGGCGGATGGGGCCGTCAGATGGTCCTCATTGACCCGCTAGGCCAAGCGATGCCCTGCCACGCCGCCGCCGTCATCCCCGGCCTCCACTTCGATAGCGTCCGCGACCACGACCTCGACTGGATCTGGAAGTTCTCGCCAGCCTTCCAACGCTTCCGCGGCGACGCCTGGATGCCCGAAACCTGCCTCGCCTGCCCCCGCAAAGAGAAAGATTTTGGCGGATGCCGCTGCCAGGCCTTCCTGCTCACCGGCGACGCCGAAGCCATCGACCCAGTCTGCACCTACAGCCCCTACCACGGCATCCTCCAATCTCTCCGCACCGTCCAGACCGAAACCCTCCCGATCTGGAGAAGCTAATTCCAGAAAGTGGTACTACTCCGTCGTTGGTGACGACTTATGGTGATGTCCGCCGCTCTTGAATGCAGGATCGTCGAACGCCGACTTGCCATCCGCCGCCGAAAACCCCTTGATTAACGCAGGATTCGGACGAAACTTCTCCGCGCCACCATGCAGCTGCCGCGCCTCGCTCAAAATAATCCCCGAGCGCCCCACAAAAGAATGGATGGTACCGCGAATTTCAATCTCCTGCCCAGACAGCATCTGCAAGGCGCCGACCTCCTTGCTGTCCTGTCGCAGACTGATCACGGTGAAATGGCAGGCCTCGTCCGGGGTCTCCGGACTGCAAACATCCAGAAATCGCGTTCCATCTGCTAGCTCGATGACTTCGTAAACGTGGGCGCGAATGCAGACGTCCTGATTCAGGTGCTGTGTCGCGTCCACCAGCTTGAAACACGGGTGAACCCCTGCAAAGCACATGCAAGGCACACCCATCCCCGCAACCGCCAGCCAGAAAAACGCCATTCGGCGCATCCGGACCCTCCCTAAAGGTTTCTGAAAAGTAACGCAACCTTACGGGACGAATTCGCCTTTGTATAGTATCTAGCGAGGTTTTTCGGGGAAAACATGTGAGTTGTTCCCGTTTCAGAACGAAGAAAGCAAAGGACTTATATCAAGAATTATTGCCTCTTAGCGAATAAGCTATTGGCGAAAAAGGAACTAGCTGATTTCGACCAATTGCTCAGCCAAGGCAACATTACCACCCGGCTGTCCATAGCGCCGGTCGATATATTCGTTCAGGATCACCTTGAAATCCGAAACGATCGTATCGCCACGCAGCGTTCGTAGTAACCGGCCATCCACATAGACTGGCGCCTTCGGCTCTTCAGCATTGCCTGGAAGCGAGATGCCGATGTTCGCATGCTTCGATTCTCCCGGCCCGTTCACGATGCAGCCCATGACCGCGACCTTCAACTCCTCGACCCCCGGATAACGTTCCCGCCACTCCGGCATCGTATCGCGAAGGTAACCTTGAATCTGCTGCGCAAGCTCCTGAAAAAACGTGCTCGTCGTCCGCCCGCAACCCGGGCAAGCGGTTACCTGCGGCGTAAAGCTCCGGATCGAAAGCGATTGCAAAATCTGCTGCGCCGTTTGCACTTCCTCCGTCCTGTCCCCGCCCGGTTTCGGGGTGAGCGAAACCCTGATCGTGTCCCCAATCCCCCGCAACAGCAAGGGGGCCAATCCGGCCGCCGAGGCAACTATCCCCTTCATCCCCATCCCCGCTTCGGTCAAGCCCAGATGGAGCGGATAATCGCACCGCGAAGCCAGCACTCCATAGACATCGATCAGGTCGCGGACCCCGCTCACCTTCGCGCTCAAAATAATCTGGTCATGGCGCAGCCCATATCGCTCCGCCACCGCTGCCGAATCCAGCGCGCTCACCACCATCGCTTCCATCATCACGTCGCGCGCATCCAGCGGCTCCGCCAGCCGCGAATTCTCATCCATCATCCGCGTCAGCAGCGCCTGGTCGAGCGAACCCCAGTTCACCCCAATCCGCACCGGCTTCTGGTTCTCCACCGCGCACTCCACCATAGTGCGGAAGTTGTCGTCATCCTTACGCCCAATCGAAACATTTCCCGGATTGATACGGTACTTCGCCAGCGCCCGAGCGCACTCAGGATACTTCCGCAGCAACTGGTGCCCGTTGTAATGAAAATCCCCAATAATCGGGACCTGAATCCCCAAACGATCCAGCCCCTCAACAATGGGAGCGACCGCCTTCGCGGCGTTGTCATCGTTCACCGTCACCCGCACCAACTCGGATCCCGCCGCGGCCAGGGCCGCAACCTGCTGAATTGTGCCCGCGATGTCGGCGGTGTCGGTATTCGTCATCGACTGCACCACAACTGGAGCATCGGAGCCGACGCGAACATTCCCAACTGTGACCGTCACAGTCTTCCTGCGAAAAATTTCGGACATACCTACCTCAGACCTTTAGTTTACAACCTTGGTCCGCTTTCGAGGCGCGTGTCACCGATAGTGAGGATGGCTTACTAATAGGCCAGTTCTTCGGCACTGACCTGCGCTCAGTCTGTGGTACTTGAACTACAGTGGAGGAGATTCGAAAGGTTCGTAGCGAGCCTTTCGCCCAACGGGAAACGGCGAAGAGGCCAGGGTGAAATCCTGGGACTACAATGAAATTAAGGGAAACCAATGCTCTTTGATCCTGGTATCGTCGTGACGGAACCCGGCTCCTCTCACGTTCTGCTAATCGTGGAGGCTAAAGCCGGGGGGTCGGAAACCACATCCGAACCTCAGCTAAGAAATTATATGTGGGAGATGGGCTGTCCAGTCGGTCTGCTGGTGTCCCCGTCGAAGATCGTTCTGTACCGCAACCTGTTCACTGGCTATTCTGACGAATCCGTAGAGAGGGTTGGTGCATATCCCGCTCCGTTAGGCTGGAGCCGGTATGCAGACCGTAATTGTGGCATCGAGTTCGAGAGTCGTGTCCAGAGCTGGCTCGAAGGTCTGAAGAATGACAGGGCCTCAGAGTTGACCGACGAAGCCGCAGGCGCGTTTGAACAATTTGTGATACCCGGTCTCCTACAGGGAGAGATTCACGCAGCAGGTCCCCGCTTGACGGAGTTCACGATCCAACAGACCACATAGGCAAGGGGAGATCCACAATGCCTTCCCGCTCAACCTGCTAGAAAGAAATCGTTTGGAACACGTATTTGTTGAAACCAACTGGCTTGTAGGATGTCTGGCACCCGCCCACCACAAGGTCCACGCTGCAATTGAACTCCTCGACAAAGCAAAGAGAGGCGAAGTCACTCTACATCTCCCCGCGATCTGCATCGCCGAGTGTCACCGGCCCATCCGCGACAAGTTTCAAGTGAGGCTCGAAGCAGACCGTGTGCGTAAATTCCTTCTCTGGGCAAAGTCCAACGGAAACGTTTAACCTCAGCAAGAAGAGACAGTTCGACGCATCCTCGACCAAATGGAGAGCCTGGTCAAACGGGATTTGGAGCGTCTAGCTGACTCCCTAAATGATCTCCTCGCTCAAAAGGGAGTTGAGGTCTTTCACCTCGAAGAGGAGATGTGGCTCCGAACTACTGAGCTGTCCCATTTGGGACTTCAGTTACAGCCTTTCGACCAAGCGATTCTTGCCTCCATTCTTGTCAAGTCAGAAATGCTTAAAAAGCAAGGGGTCAATCGCTTCGCGTTTTGCGAAGCGGATTCCGACCTTCAGCCCTGGGACAAGGCTGGAGAGGCAAAGGAGCCACTGGCGAGGCTATATGATGACGCTTGGATTTGGGTGTACGGAGATTTTCTGATTCAAAGACCAGCGATGCCGAAGAATTGGCCGAACGGATGGGAGTGACGCCTCGACCGGCCTCGCTCCCATCCTGTGGCTTCACTGGGTTCAAGGCGCCAGCACAAACGCAGTCAACGCCTCCGCATCGTATTGGCTTTGCCGGCCCCAGCCATTGTTGGCCGTTGCCGCCACATACACATCGACAGCGAATGCGGCGATCGTGCATGTGCCCAGCAGATCGGCTACACTCTCAGCGATCGGCGACAGCCCAGGAGCATCCGTCACCGGTAGTCCACTGATTGGCAACGGCGGCAAGTTCAACGGGTTCGCCCCCTTCACCGCCGACACCGAGAACGTAGCAAAGTTCTCTGGCTGGCTCGCGGTGAACGGGATCGTCACCAGCGAAGTGTCCTTGATGCCGTAGTAGAGCACGCCGCACACCGGGTCCGCCGGCACGCCGTGCAGCGTCGGTGCCCCGATCGTCGCCGTGCAGGAATTGTTATCGACCAGGATCGTCAGCGGCGTCGCGATTTCCACGAAATTCCCCAGCCCGTCGACGAACACGATCCAGATGGTGTTCAGCCCATCCGGCAAGTCCGTCGATTGAATGAAGCCTCCCAGCGCCGGATTGAGCCAGAGAAACAAGTCGCTCAGCGCCCGGATCGGATAGTACCCCGGCTGGCCGCCCACACTTACCGGCCCCGTCGTCTGCGCAACATATTCGAAGCCGTTCCAGTGTTCGTCGGTCCAGGTAATGTTCTGCGACACAAACCCCGTCGTCGAGTTGTAGTTATAGACCTGGTAGTAAGCCGCGCCGTCATTCAGCGCGCGCATGTAATTCAAGGTGATCGGCAGTTGACCGCCAAACGGCGTGTCTTTCACTTGATAGAAGTATGTCGGATCGACGGTCGTGTCCGCCAACCCGATCAGCGTTCCCGACGTGATTACTTTATCGAATGGGATGAATCCGATACCCATCAGCAATGGGCCTGCTGGCTGGAATGCAAGGAAGTCCGCTTCGTCGATGGTTTCGTCCGTGGCAATCAGGATCACCCCCGACCCAATCGACGTCACGCTCGACGGGCGGTTCGGCACTCCGCTGACCACCACCTGCGAAGTCCCCGCCGCCACATTGATCAGTTGAATATCGTTGACCGGGTCCCTCTCCGGAACAAGGATCGAAGTCTGCGCGGCGTCGAACCACGTCAGGAAAAACGGCGCAGTTAGGCCTGTGACAATTCCCTGCCGCGTGCCGCTGCTCAGTTGAAAGCGGCTCACTCGTCCGGAGTCGGGCCCGGTCGTCTGCTCGCTGATATAGGCGTATTGCAGGTCGGAGCTGATGACCACCCCAACCGCATTTTGCAGCCCGGTCAGCAGCGCGGTCTTCGTGCCCGTGCTCAGATTTATCTGCCAAAGATTGCCCGCGGGAGCATATTCCACGGCATAAGCATTGCCGTGTGCTTCGTCCAGGAACATTTGCTGCGGCGCGGTCATGCCCGAGGCAATCACGGTCGCCGATCCGCGATTGGGTGTCGCAAACGCCACCTGCAGCAGATCGCCGGTGCGCTCGGTGACGTAGACATGCAAACCGTCGCTGCTCACTTTCACGTCCTCCGGCGAGTTATAACCAGTGCCCAGCACCTTGTAAGCCGGATCAAGTTGATACGTCACCCATTGGATCTCCATGTTGTAGCCGGAGCTCACCACCAATACCTTGGCATAGTTGCCGCCATTGGTCTGCACCGCCAGCACATCGCCGTTGACAAACGAAGATGCCGGCACATTCGCCGTCGAGTAAGTTAGGCTCTGCAGGGTCGCCGCGGTAATCGCGGAAAAGTCGGTCACGCCGAGGTTTGCCAGCTGCGC
>Ga0302324_100028133_pt1 | contig 10689 bp, 8 predicted proteins | sample Palsa_T0_1_FD_201949 | JGI IMG/M metagenome (GOLD analysis project Ga0302324, IMG submission 201949) | Peat permafrost microbial communities from Stordalen Mire near Abisko, Sweden - Palsa_T0_1 | ecosystem: Environmental > Terrestrial > Soil > Palsa > Peat permafrost | place: Sweden: Abisko...
CAACAGCCGCACGCCATTGCCGCGGAACATGATTCGCAGTGTGCCGATGCCGACGGACAGGATGATGCCGCGGCGGCTGGAGAAGAACTGGTCATCGGGTGATTCGAAACCGGCGCTCGATCAGTTTTCCTTCAGCTCCAGTCGCAAATAATCATACACGACGCCGGTGCAGAGATCGCCGGCGGGGACGGTTAGCGTCATGGAATTGTCGCCCTGCTTGAGCAGTGAAGCGTCGAATGGCTGGGAGTATTGGCGCCAGACGCCTTTGTCGGTGTTGTAGCGCAAGGCATTGGTGGCGACGGTGCGGATGGTTCCGACGCTCTTGCCGTTGACGCCGACGGTCAGGCCGCCGTTGCCATCGGCGCCGGCGAGGGCGACGCGCAGGGTGGCGTTGCCGGTGGGTGCGTGGTCCATGTTGAATTTGATGGTCCAGGTGGTGGCGTTGCCGTGGCCCCAGATACGCCAGGGGCCGTTGGTATTGGTTTGCGGATATTGGGTGAGGGATTCCGCTTTCACCCAGCCGAAGCGCTGGTTGGCGGGGTCCTGGGCGGCGGGGTTGATCCAATCGGTGGACGTGCCGTGCGGGACTTCCTCGAAGAACCAATCCTTGTGGTAATCGCTCTGGCCGATGGTGTAGGTGATGTCATGGGGGAAGAGCAGCGGATAGCGTAGGCACCAGCCCCAGAGCCAGTAATTGGCGCCATCGCCCTTGAAGAATTTGTCGCCGGTGCGATCGGGATAACCGATTTCCCAAATTTGTTTGCCATCGCGCACGGGCTTCCAGTCGAGTTGGCCCAGGTCCAGATCTTTGCCGGCTTCGACGGTGATGTTGGTCTGAGCAAACTCGCCGAGCACGCCGTCGGCAAAGGCGTGCAAGGTGTAAATTCCGGGGCGGACATTGGTGATGGTGAATTTGCCGTCGTCGGTTCCGTCGGTCCAGAACTGATAGTAATTGCCATCGTGTTCCCAGGTGACGAGGTTGCCGTTGCCGGATCGCTGGACGAATCCACCGGCGTTGCTGGTGTAATCCGGATGCGCCAGGCCGACGGTCAGATGGGGCAGTTGGGTGGTGGCGGCCTCGGGATCATCCAACACAAGTTGGCCGGTGACGTTTGCGCGCTGATCTTTGTGCGGATAATCCAGGCCGTTGACCCATTCGTAGGGCCACTGGGCTTTTTCGGCTTTGGCCTGGGCCAGGGCGTCCTGCCAGAGCGCGATGGCATTATCGTGCCATGCTGGGGGAACCGTGGGATTGCCAGCGGTGGCATTCAGCGTATCCAGATCGGCTTGTGATGGAGTCTCGGGGTTTGCCAGCGTGTTGCAATAGACGAAGATCGGCCCGATGACCTTATTCCAGTTTTCACCCGCCGGGATGTTGCACCCCGCCCCGCCGGCATAGTGGCCGGCGCACCAGTAATCGAGAATGATCGGATCAGGATTATCGTCGGCATCGTAATGGCAGACGAGTTCCAGTTTGGAAGCGCCGCCGGAGAGATATTCCGTGGTCGGATTGATGAACCAAACCCCGATGTGGTCTTTTGTGCTTGACCAGCCGTAGGCGGGAATTTTGTACTGCACGGCGTTGTAAGAGTACTTGTGTTCGACGGAATTCTTGTAGTAGCCGGTGCTGAGGATGCGTTGTTCCTTGGCATGGACCACGACGCCGGCGCCCCAATCCTGCGGGGTGCATTCGAGCATGTTGCGGTCGGCGTCGACGGAGATCCAATTAAAATCGTGATTGAGTCGCGTGATGTATCGGCTCTCACCCTCGCCGCCAGGACCGTATGAGGCGGGATGCGAGAAAATTCCGTAGGCGTAGATTCCGCTGGCGCCGCGCTGCAGGTCGTAACGAAGTTCAATATCCATTCGCCCGGTGTCAGTGCCTTTGATGGAAATTTCGGCTCGCTCACCGCCGTTGGTGGAGGGATCGATGGTGACGGAGTTGGCGCCCTGCGGCGATCCCCGTGGGGTTTGTTCCCAGGAACCACCGCCGCCCATGGTGTTGATTCCGTGGAAGACCAGCGCCGTCATGTTGCCGTCGAATTTGCTGATCGTCGCCTTGACGATGCCGTTGTCCATCGTCCAGGATTGGCCGTTATCGACGAGCGTTACCGGAGCGTTGACGTCTGATTTGGCGACAACCGGCCCGGCATCAGCAGCGCGCAGCGGTGCGCTGGACGCCAGACAAACAAACACGGCGGAAACGACTGCGAATATTCGGGATGGGAACATAAGAAATCCTCCGACTGGAAGAGCGAGATTTGGTGATTCGAGACGCGCAGCTCTGCAAGCCTTGGATTTGGCCCGTGCCCATTTATGGTTGGGGCGGTCGCAAATCAAAAGGCATATTCAAGCGCGTCACGATTGGATTGGGCTTCGGACCGGAACTTTTGGCGACGGCACATGGACTCCAGAAGAATCTCCTCCGACAGGCATAGCTTACCATAAATTCAGTATTTTTTCACCAATGGAGTTTCTGCCGGAGATACCGCTCAAAATGGTGAATCGTTGCTTTGGTTGAGGTAGCATATTCGAGATTTAATCCACAAACACAGGAGCGAAACGATGAACGCCGCAAAGGGAGGCAAACACGTTCTGATTCAGGGAATGTTTTTCATTTTGGTTGGCTTATTGTGGGGCTTGGTCGTGCCGCATACCCCGTTTCCGAGGCTGGCGTTGTCGGCTCACATTCAGTTTGAGGGGAGCGGCGTGATGTTCATCGTCATCGGCATTCTGCTGCTTGCGTTGCCGCATCGTGTCGGGGGCAAGTCGATCTGGATGATCATGCTCTCGGTGTGGCTGACCTGGATTATGGTGTTGTCAGAAGTAGCCAATTCCTGGTGGGGCACAAATCAGATTCTGCCCATCGCCGCTCACGAGGCGGGCGCTACAGGCGGAGCACCCTGGCAGGAAACGATTGTAACACTGGCTCACGTCATTGCCGGAATTGCGTTGATCATTGCATGGATCCTGCTGATCGTTGGATTTGCGAAAATGCCGCCGGATGCATCGCAAACCGCCCCGCCGGCAGGGCCGGCCGGCAAATCCTGATTCGCGCCTGCTCGGAATAATTGGACGGTATGATGCCCAACCTCATGGCAGACGACTCGCAATTCTCTCCCGACCAGAAATCCGCCTTCAAAGCACAGGCCGCCACCGCCGCGCCGGGCGATCCCTATTGCGGGAACTGTGGGTATCTCCTCAAAGGCCTGGAAGATTCCTCCCGTTGCCCCGAATGCGGAAAGCCGATCATTGAAGTGCTCATGCGCAAGGAGTTTTCCGTCGCGCGGGGTAAGCGATATCGGTCCAAGGCGAATCTCTTCGGGTTACCTGTGATTGATGTGGCTTACGGGCCCTATGGCAACGAAAAACGCGGCCGGGCGCGGGGAATTATCGCCATCGGGGATTTTCCGATGGGCGTTTTGGCGATTGGTGGATTACCCAGAGGCATCGTAGCTATCGGTGGTGTTGCGGTCGGATGCTTCGCTATCGGCGGGAACAGCATCGGATTGATCACCTCGTTAGGAGGCAATTCCGTCGGTGGGCTGGCTGTTGGCGGCACGGCATGGGGCGTTTTTGCCATTGGAGCGGTTGCGTTTGGAGTTGTGGCCGAGGCGATCACGCCAGTCGGCGTGTATGTTCGAAGTTTCCTGCGTCCGCTTCGGCATGTTCCGCCGGTGTTTAACAACCTGCGTTGGCTGCTGGGAGCACCGAGGGGTCTGGGCTTCGCGACGCCCCTTCTATATGTGCTGGGATTGCCACTTCTCTTGGGCGCGGGAATCTGGTGGATGGTCCAAAACGCAAGGTCCAAAGAATCAGAATCCACCTAAACCACTCCGCCCAATCCGTCCGATAAGGCAGATGTGGAAGCAGCAGCGCCCATGGTCCCGAATCTTCGGCGGCGGTTGCGCGCGAACTTGGCAGAATTCGGCCAATGCCTCCCGGAAACGGCGATGGCGTTGCAAGCCGCTCTGCCGAATTCGAGCGCGACCTTCTGCCGTGGGCGTTGGGCGATGCCGACCGTGGGCGCTTCCGATGCGGTCCGTCGGCCTGATCCGATTGGACAGACGCTTTTTGTTCTTCGAGAAATGAAATCCACCATTGAATCCGGCGAACCCATCGCCCTTTGCGGCATTGGCGATGGATATCTCGCCGGCGCGCTGATTACTTTCGACATTCCCGTGATGATCGTCGAACCCGATGTCGCCAATGTGCTGGCCGCGTGTTGCCTGCATGATTTCACGGGCTCGGATGGCGCGATTCGGCAATTCGATTGGTTCGTCGGGGAAGATTGGATGGAGCAAATCCATCGCGCTGAAATGACCGCGCCGAAAATGTGCGTTCGCCAGCATCCCGATGCGGCGGCGATTGAATCGAATTTACAAAACCTCACCCGGGAGCCGCTCACGTGCGCTTGAGCTATGTGATCCATTCTCGCAATCAGCGGGACGCGTTGCTGCGGACGATCTCCACGTTGCCCACGGTCACGCCGCTGCGTTCCGAGCATTGGCAAGTCTGGGTTGTGGACAACGCCTCCAGCGACGGCACCGCCCAGGCGGTCAAGGAACAATTCCCCGGCGTCAATCTCATCACAACCAAATCTGACCGCGATCGATCGGCATTAAATGAAGCGTTCAACCGCAGCCAGGGCGAATATCTCGTCTGGCTCGACGCGGCCACAATTCCCCACAGCAGCCGAGCGGTGAAGCATTCGCTGGAACATCTCTTCCATCGCCCGCAGACGGCGGCGGTCGTGGGAAAAGTGATATTGCCGGATGGCACGAGCATCGGCCCGGAATTGCCGACTGTGTTGATGCCCGGCGCGGTTTGCTTCCGGCGTGCCGCGCTGCAAAGGGTTGGCGGATTTGATCGAATGTATCCCGGCACCTGCGGCGATCTGGACCTGAGCTTCCGGCTTTGGCAGGCGGGTTATCAGATTCAACGACGAGACGACATCATCTTTGAACATTCAAGCGAAATTCCGGCCGCCAAAACGGATTTGGCCGATCGACTGATGCTGGCGCGCAAATGGTTGCCGCCTCAATATTCTCAGGATTGGCGTCAGCGCGGCGAGGCGATTTTGCGAGCCGACGGCGGTTGGCGGAAAGTGCGCGGACAAAGCTGGAAATTTCGCCTATCGCGGCTTCGCCATCCATTTACCGAGCCGACGCCGCTGAGCGAATCGGCGATGGAAAACATTTTCGGATTTCGTCGGCAATCGGAAGCCATCGGCCAATGGGCGCGGCAGCACTGCGTTTGGCGCGTGGTACTTGCTGACTTCGGACCCAATATCTGGGCCACTTACAACGCCTGCCGATGCAGCGGAATGCAGCTACGCTGCGTGGCCGACAATCAGTCCGCCTTCACGAAGATGGAATATCGCGGCTTGCCGATCGTGCCAGTGGCCAAGGCATTTGAAGGCGGCGGAATCGACGGGGTGATCGTGACAAACCTCAATCCGGCGGAAATCGACGAGCGGGAAAAAATCATCCGCCATTATTTTAAGGGACCAATTCTCAAACTCTGGCAACCGCCGAAGTTGGCGACGACCGCACAAGTGGCGCAGGCGGCTTAACACCGTTTACTCCGCACCCCGCCGACATACTTCAATCTATCAGAAGAATATTTTTATCGGTTATGGTTTCCGCGCCGACGAAGATGCGTAGGCTCGAATATGGATATGCGTTGCCACTTCGAAACCCGTCGGCTGGCCCGGCGACGTTCGCGCGGGCATTTTGCAGTGGGAAGAAGAGTTCCCGCCTGCGGCGGCCAATGTTTCGGAGTTTCGCGCTCAGGCGCGACCCTCAACCGTCCGTCACGCCCGCTTGCCCGACCTCCGCTTCAAATGCGCAAACGCGCGGTTCCGCAAATCCAAGGGAGGTCGGACATGCGGGGCTGTGAAGGACGGTTGTGGGTCGGCCTGTGGCCGAAACTCCTTTGCATCGGCCGCCGCAGGCGGGAAACTTTCTCTTCTTCGTCCCATCGAAAATGCCGCCGCGAACGTCATCGGGTAAGCCCGCGGGTCTCGCGGCGGCAGTTCTCTCACCTATTCGAGCAAGGGCACGCTCGTCGGCGCGGGATTCGTCACCGATCCAATTTGTCTTTCTAAAGCGTCTGTTTCGCTCAATGGCGAATCATTGCCCTTCGTAGTAATCTTTTCGCCGGCATGAGGAAACCCGGTGGAAAACTGATTTCACGTGACGGCCAGCCTTCCTGGCGAATGACTTCCAGCGACATCGAGGCGTTTGTCACCCGCGCCGGCGGGCAATTGGGGCCGGTGATTTTTGATAAACGCAAGAGGAAGATTTCGCCGTTTTCGGTGGCGCCATGGTGCAAGGAGAAGTTGCCGCCGGGCACGCCGAACATCATTCGCGCGCTGCGGGGCGATTTTTTTTGCATGCCGTTTGGGGGGAACAGTTCCAAATGGGATGGAGAGATGCATCCCCTGCACGGCCAGCCGGCCAATGACCATTGGAAATTTGAATCACTCACCAAGGCGCGCGGTGAAACAACGCTGCACTTGTCGATGCGCACGACGGTCCGATCGGGCCGGGTGGACAAGACGATCACGCTTCGGGATGGGCATCCCGCGCTGTATTGCCGGCACATCATCAGCGAGATGACCGGGCCGATGAATTTCGGGCATCATGCGATGCTGAAATTTCCGGATGAGCCGAGCAGCGGAATTTTTTCGACAAGCCCGTACGTTGGGGGCCAGGTTTTTCCGGGGGAATTTGAGAATCCGGCCATCGGGGGATACAGCTCATTGAAACGCGGCGCGGAGTTCGATGATCTGCACCGCGTTCCCATGGCCGACGGGGGCGAGGCGGATCTGACGCGCTATCCCGCTCGATTAGGATTCGAGGATCTGGTAATGATCACGCGCGATCCGAAAATTCCGCTCGCATGGTCGGCGGTTTCATTTCCCAAGCAGCGTTACGTCTGGTTCGCGCTGCGGGATGTCAGCGCCTTGACGCAAACGGTTCTCTGGCTCAGCAATCGCGGCCGGCATTATGCTCCCTGGAGCGGCCGGCATGTCGGCGTGCTGGGTGTCGAAGACATCACGGGATATTTCCATTACGGCCTGGCGGAAAGTTCCGAGCCGAATCCGATTTCACAACGCGGATATCCAACATGCTTTGAATTCCACGGCGTTCCACTCACGGTGAATTACATCATGGGATGCGCCCGGTCGCCGCCGGGATTCGGCGAGGTGAAAATGATTGAGCCGGAAGACACCGGAAAACAGCTTCGCCTGATTTCAGCCGGGGGCAAGTCGATTCGACTCGACCTGGACTTCCGCTTCCTGCAAATTTCCTAAGGCTTCTCGCGTTTCGATCGCTTTTCGATAGATATCCAAAAGGATGTCGTGATTCTGCTCAGCGCCGAAGTGGTTGACGAAATCCGCGCGAGCCGCCTGGCGCATGGATGAGAGCAGCGGACCGTTGCCCGCCAGCGGAAGAATTTTCGCGGCCATATCGGCAGGATCGTTGGGTTGGAAGAGAATTCCATTTCGTCCGGGCTGGACGAGTTCCTTCATTGATCCCAAATCCGAAGCCGCCACGGGAGTCCCGCGCGCGAACGCTTCGACGATGGTTCGGGGAAATCCTTCATACCAGAGCGAAGGGAAGACGAGCATGACGGCTTTGCCCATCAGGTCGATCACTTTGGAAAACGGCTGGCGGCCGAGATAGTGGATGTTGGGATCGACCAGCGGCTTGACGCGCGCCGCCAGCGGGCCATCGCCGACAATTTTCAGCGGCAGCGAATTACCGATGGTCTCCCACGCCTTGATAAGCGGCTCCACACCTTTTTCTTCGGCGAGCCGGCCGACGAAGAGGGCATATTGCCCATCGCCGGTTCCGGGGCCGGGATCGGGATCGATGAAATTCGGCTTCAGATGCAGCCGATCAACAGGAAATCCACCGGCGAGGAATTTCTCGCGCGCGAAATTCGTCAGGGCGATGTAGGCGTCGATGGCAAATTTATAAGTACCCATCGCGCGGTGCATCATCAGCGCGGCGGAACTTATCGCCGAGGCGGGCAGGCTGCCGCGATAGCATTTGTGAATGACCGCCGCCAGCGGCGCGTGGCCGAGGCATTTCTCGCAGGGCTTGCCGTCGCGGAAGAACGTCGCGGCTGGGCAGAGCATGCGGTAGTTGTGTAATGTTTGCACGACCGCCGCCCCTTCCGCGCGGGCCGACCAATACACGGATGGCGAAAGCAGCGGAAACGTATTGTGAAAATGGACCACCTGCGCGCGGTGGCCACGCACATAACTGCGCACCTGCGCGGCAGAATCGCGGTTCCAGAGCGTCGCGCGGGCGAGCTGCAATTTGCCCATCGTCTCGATGGAATCGTTGTGCAGCGAAAATGTCTGCACGTCGTGGCCGTGCTTGCGGAGCAATTCTGCCTCGGCTGCGAAGACCTGATCCTCGCCGCCCGCCTGTTGATAAAAGTTATGACAAATCAGGATGCGCATGTGGATTTTTCCAAAGCAACTGAGTTTTCCCGCCGCGACGCGACGACGGGATGCGTCTTCTCGATATACGTGCAAATGGAGTCAGCGAAATGATCGATGTTGAACGCTTCGCTGCAATATTTTCGTGAGGCCTGGCCAAGCTGCCGCGCCCGCTGGGGATCATCGGCCAGTTTCTCGACGGCATCGGCCAGATCGGATGCATCGCCGGGATTGAAAAGCAATCCGGTTTGACCGTGCTGGATATATTCCTTGAATGCGCCCTCGCGCGCGGCGATGACGGGGCAGCCGGCGAGCATGGCTTCAACCGCCGCCAGACCGAATCCTTCGCCGCGGCTGGGGTGGATGTAGATGTCGATCGCGCCCAGAATTCGGCGAGCATCGGAGCGAGCGCCAAGGAAATGGATTCGCTCAGCCGCCGGGCCGGCCTGGGCCCAGTCGCGCGCCTTCTGGATCAACTCGCCGGCGCCAATCAGCATCAGATGCACCTTGCGGCCTCGCCGCGCCAATTCATGCATGGCGGCAATGGCGGTGTAATGGTCCTTCCATCCGACAAATTCAGCGGTAAATGCGAGGGTGAGGGCATCCAGCGGCACACCGAGCGTCTGTCGCATCTGCGGGGGATAAGGATCGTATTCGGGATGGTCCTGAATGTTCTCCACGCCGTTATAAATCACTTTCACCGGGCCCAGATGCCCGATCGGAAGTTGCGCTTCCTTGACGGCGTTGGAAACGAACAGCAATGGATCGTGCCGCGAGACGATGGCCATGACGATCCGACGGAACCGCCCTTCCACCGCGCCACGAACGGCGTGGATCCAGAACATCACACCAGCGCCAGTCGCCCGTGCCGCGATCTTGGAACAGAGATACGCCTTGAAGCTGGTTCCGACGATGACGTCGATGCGATCTTCCTTGACGATCCGCTGGATGTTTTGGATGGGCTTGAGGTATCCCCGGTCGCCGATGCAGCGGGCCTTAATGCCCAGCTCTCCGAAGGCTTCGGTCATGCGATGCGATGGTTCGGAGAAGGTGGCCAGATGAAAATCGATGCGTTGTTTATCGCAGGCCCTGGCGAGATAGAGCAGGCATCGCGGCACGCCGCCGTGGAACGGCAAATCGCGGTGCACAAAAAGTACACGCAGCGGCAACCCGCCGGATTTATCGGTCGCGCTCCGCCCGGGGGCAAAACGATATCGGACGGCAAGCATGAACATGGACACGGCGGCCCATGCGGATGCCAGGAATTCCAGGAGGCGATTTATGGGCAGAACGAGCATGACTGTTGAATCGGGTGTTGGAGGTTTAGGATTCATTCCGGCAAGCAAGCGTTGCCGGATTTTTGGGCAGTCGCGCGACAAAATCGACCGATTATTCCGAATGGGCGGCGCGCGACACGGGGGCCGCTCCAATCCAGGCTGAAAAGCCACAGCGTAATGTGGTGCAGGGCGTAAGTGATGATGATGCTCCAGCAAACGCCGGCCATGCCCCAGCGGAGGGTCAGCCAAACGCCAAGCGTCACCGCGGCGACAGCGGCAACTACACCGCCCCAGAATACCGCGTTCAATTTTTGACGGGCGCGGAGGAGCGATCCGTATACCCCGCACATCCCGGCGATTACCGGTTGCAAACCGATCACCCAGAGCAAGCTGGAATATTGGGCATATTTCCCTTTGTAAACCAGCGCGATGATCTGGTGATTGAAGATTCCCAACCCCAGCCAATAAATCGCCGGGGCGCCGGCGAGCACCAGCAGCGCCAGGCGGTGCATGCGTTTGCCCTCCGGCGTGTGGTGCGAACGGACGAACGCCGGCAGAAGCAACAGGCACAGCGCCGCGTTGGCCTGGATGAAGGGATTCACCAGATTGCTCAGTGCACGCAGCGCGCCGGATTGCTCAAGTGTAGCCAGTTTGGGCAGGAGGAAATAATAGACGTTGCCGGGAATGTAGCCGAGCAATTGCGTGGCGGCGGCCCAGCGGCCGTATTTCCAGTGTTCGGCGGCGACATCTTTCAGCAACGCGCTATCGAGCGATCCAAAATGCACATGCCCCACCACCAGCCAAAGGCCCGCGACCAAGCTGCATGCGCCCATGAGCACCAGGCTCACGCCGACGCCCATGACGCCGATGTGATGAAACACCAGCAGGCCGGCGACGATCAGGAAGAGGTAAACAAATCCCGCCATGGCCGCGCGGCGGGGATTGAATTGG
>Ga0302324_100028134_pt1 | contig 10689 bp, 7 predicted proteins | sample Palsa_T0_1_FD_201949 | JGI IMG/M metagenome (GOLD analysis project Ga0302324, IMG submission 201949) | Peat permafrost microbial communities from Stordalen Mire near Abisko, Sweden - Palsa_T0_1 | ecosystem: Environmental > Terrestrial > Soil > Palsa > Peat permafrost | place: Sweden: Abisko...
TGAATCCCGCTGAGCGGCGCGCAGACGCGTGAAGTCCAATTTGCGCATCATGTCGGCATTCATTCCCTGTTGGGCAAGGGCGCGCAGACCGCGGTCAAGGCGGGCATCCACCTGCTGCTGAACCAGCGATTCCGGTACCGGAAACACAAACTTCTCGTTCAACGCGGCGAAAAGCGACTCGCGGGTTAGCTGCTCCGACTGGCGCTGCTTGGCGCTGAGCAAATGCTCGCGGATGCGTGCTTCGAGAGCGGCCAGGTTTTCGTAGTCACCTACCTCGGCGGCGAATTCGTCGTTCAATTCAGGCAGGTTACGCTTCTTGATGGCCTTGACTTCGACCGAGTAAGCGACTGTTTTGCCGGCGAGATTGTTTTCGGTGTAGTCGGCCGGGTAGACGACTTCGACCTGCAGCTCTTGGCCGACTTTGGCGCCGCGCAGGGCTTCAGTGAATGCCGGCAGGGTTTCAGCGCCGCCGATTTCTACCAGGGAGTCTTGGCCGGCGAGCGGCGGAGCGTCTTCTTCTGCCTGCACCTGGCCGGTGTAGCTGATCTGAGCCCAGTCGCCGTCGATGAGCGGGCGGTCTTCCTCTACTGTCTCGATGGTGGAGCGGGACTCGCGCAACTGCTTTAGTTCCTGCTGGAACTCTTCTTCTGTTGCTTCGACCACTGGCTTAGGGACGGTTACATCCTGGTAGCCTTCGAGCGAGAAAACGGGGACGACTTCGAATACGGCGGCTCCGGCGAGCGGCTGGCCTTCTTCCAGAGTCAAGCCGGTAAGCTGAGGCTGCGAAACCGGAGGCACTCCAGCAGCGGCGATAGCAGCCTGGAAGCGCTCAGGAAGCAGGGACTCGACTACATCCTTCTTGATTTGTTCGGCAAAACGGCGGCGAACGACGCTTTCGGGTACTTTTCCAGCGCGGAAGCCGGGAATTCTGGCGAACTTCTTGTACTCGCGCAGGACGCGGGCGAAGGCTTTGTCGACTTCCTCGACGGGCGCTTCGATCTTGACTTCGCGCACGCACTCGGGATTCAGAACCGGGCCGGCGGCGTGGGTGTGGCCTTCATGCTCATGGCCTTCGTGATCGTGACCTGCGTGGGAGTGGTCGTGAGTTTCGCCTTCCAGAGTCTGGATGGAGGTTTCGGCTTCAGAATGGGGAGTTGTTTCGATGGTCTCAGGGGAACTCAAGGTTGTGCCTTCCAAAGTACTAGGGAGCTGCTTGCGCGCCACAGCCTTGCAGAGTTCCTGTACGGAAAGCCTTCCGAAACACGGACGGCAAACCGCAAAAACAGGGCTGCGGGCAGAGGGCGCTCTATTTCATGGTAAGAGGGTTCGCTGAGGCGGTCAAACCGGCTCGCGCACCAGCTCGTGCCAGCTCGCTCAGCCGGACTGTGAAACCCGCGGCGGGCGGCGAATCGACTTGGCTTATTCTTCCTCGGGAAGGGCCTGGCGGATGTAGCGGACGAAGCGGGGATGGGCTGCTCCGCAGCGATCGTAGTTCTGCCGCGCCTCACGCAGGCTTAGCTCTCCGTTCACCGTGGAACGCACCTCGGAGGCGTCGTCGGAATCCTGTCCATCGTCTTCCCACCAGCAGATGGGGCAGAGCCCGAGAGCGTCAGGAGCTTCTAGGGTCTTATTCAGGCAACATGGGCAACGAAACAGGTCCGGCAACGTATTTCCTCGGGGATACAGACGAAGAATCTCGAGCAGGTGATTACAGCGGCGTCCAATGGGTAACTTCGATATAGCCAAAGAAAGCGCCTGACGGCAAATTGCTTGCGGCAATCTTGGGCTGCTTTCTATCGATATTTCTCAATTCTTTTAAATTTTCCAGAATTACTGTTGACCGAACGAAGAGTTGCTCCTAACATGGCTCATGTTTTGCTCCTCCCAACTCTGCGTCTGTTAGTTCCCCCTCGTAACTCTATCCGCTAGCTCCCCTGGCTCTCATTCCCGTGATCATGCATTGGTTTGAGGCTGGTGGGAAGCCTTGTGGAAGCGCTTCGGTCTCGATTTCCGGTAGACCTGGCCTGTTTAGGAGGGATTTCCCGCCTTTCAAGCTATAAGCCTGCCTGCCTTACGGGGCCTTGGGCGACTCCCCACTCCGACAACCTGGAAACCTTAGGACAACCAATGAAGGAGATACCATGACTCGTTTTGGTTTGAATCTTCGAGCGTCCCTGACCGCTCTTGCGCTGTTATCGCTCACGGCAGCCGCCTTCCGGCCTGCAGTCGCTCTGCCCGCAAACAATGTGCCCAAGGGGCTGGCTATCGCCACCGACCGGGGCCGTGTCGAAGCGGGACAGGAAATAAATCTCACTCTCGTCCTGAAACTGCAAAACCGGGCCGAATTCGACCGGGCAGTCGAGAATCTCTACGATCCTGCGTCGTCAACGTACCACGAGTGGTTTACGGAGCAGGATTTCGCGAAATACGCCCCAACAGTCCAGGATTTCGAGACGGTCAAGACCGAGTTGGTCAAGCAGGGATTCAGCGTGGTCTCTGCCGACCCTCAGCGGTTCTGGATTCGGGTGCATGGCACCGCGGCAATTGTGGAGAAGGCCTTCCAGACTGAATTGCACACCTTCGAATATCGCGGAGGCGTATTTCAGGCGCATGTTCGCGATGCGCAACTGGCCGGAGCCGCTGGAGCTCTGGTGGACTCCATTTCCGGGCTCGAACGGCACACGTCGCGGCCGCAGTTGAAGTATGTGACCGACCCGAAGACCGGTCTGCCGGTGGTCAAGAAGCCGTTGACGACCAAGGCCGATTTCACGGCCTTCGAAGAGTCGCTCACCTCCACGCCGCTTACTAAAGCGGCTCCTGAATTGCTGGGGCTCGATGACAGCTCTGTGGCGTATTTCAACGGATACCAGTACACGCCGACCGGGCTGACGGCTGCCTTTACACCGGCCCAGTTGGAAGCGCACTACGGTCTGACAAAGTTGATTAAGGGCGGGTATAACGGCGCCGGGCAGACGATTGCGCTGGTTGAAGGGTATGGTTACCCGACGGCCGAGGCGGATGCGAATGCGGCTGCCACGCTTTTTGGCTTGCCGGTGTTGTCGTCGTCGAATTTCTCGGTCGTTTACCCCGAAGGCAAGCCTGCAAACCCAAATGCGGGCATTCTTTCGGGCTGGGATTCCGAGATCGCCCTGGACATTCAGTCCTCCCACGCGATTGCGCCGGGGGCCAAGATCGTCGTTGTGGCTTCGGCGGGCCAGGACAATGAGGACCAGATTGCTTCGCTGAACTACATCATCACCAACAAGGTTGCGAGCACGGTTTCGAGCAGTTGGGAGAACGACGACGAGTTTCTCGCCGGCGCGCTGGAAGAGGAAGCCTTCAACACGGTGCTTGAAACCGGTGCGGCGGCTGGGATTTCCTTTCAATTCTCGAGCGGCGATGGAGGCGATCTTGGGTTGGGCACGCCGGTAGGAGCAGTAGGAGTGCCGTCCAACTCTCCGTACGCGACGGCGGTGGGCGGCACTAGTGTCCTCAACAACCCCTACAGCACGGGCGCCCAGATCGTGACTGGGTGGGGCAACAACGTCGTCTACCAATATGTGTATGGCGTTGAAGATCCTTTGGAGGGGTACTATTTTGGTGGTTCCGGCGGCGGCCAGAGCCAGTACTTCGCCAAGCCGACCTGGCAGAGTTCGCTTCCGGGCTCGTGGCGTCAGGTGCCGGACGTAGCGGCTTTGGCCGATCCGTATACCGGGTTTCCCATCATCATCACTTCTGGCACCACCCAATACGGCGAAGTGTATGGCGGCACGAGTCTGGCCAGCCCAATCTTTACCGCGACCTGGGCAATTGCCGATCAATACAACGGCAAGGCTCTCGGGCAGGCGGCGCCAGCAATCTCGAAGCTGAAGGCCGGCGAGATTCTGGACGTGGTCCCACCCACAGCCGCGGTCAACGCTTATGACGTTACAGGGCTTATCGAGGATTCGAGCGGTTTGAGCACCTACACAGCCGCGCAGATCTTCACTGAGGCGATCGACCTTGACACCGGGGTCGGCGACTTGACGCTGTACTCGCAAAAGTCGTTCCTGAGCGCGGACTGGCCCGGCGCTTTTGGACTCAGCGGGTACGATGTCGCGGTGAGTTTCGGCACCGATTCGTCGCTGACGGTGACAACCGGTTGGGACAACGTGACCGGATGGGGCGAACCCAATGGGCTGCCGTTTATCCAGGGAGTGACCGGGAAAACGACCGGGGCTGTCCTGAAGAAATAGCAAAAATGCGACGCAGAACGCGGGAACGGGTGCCGAGGCGGTTGCCTCGGCACCCGTTTTGTTCCAGAGCCCTGCAATTCCGCCAGCCGGGCAATCCTTACGGGACGAAGAGCTGCAGTCGCACATGCCATGCGGTGCTCTTGCCGGGAGCCAGGGTGACCATGCCGGTGTCCATGTTGCCCCACTCTTTGCCAAAGGGGTCGCCGAAGTTGAGCTGATGCTCGATGGCGATGAAGTTCTTAGCCGGCGGCGCGTAGGCCTGGATGGTCTTGATGGTGGGCGACAGGCCTTCGATTTTTACACCGTAATGCGCCGCAGGATCCGCAATTGTCACCGTTATCACGCCACTCTTGCTCTCAAGATGGCTGAAGTTGTCATCCAGGAACTGGCCGCCCAGCGCCTTGCCATCGGGGGCCTGAAAGTCGTAAGGGGTGCCGGCGACGGGCACGATTTTGCCGGTAGGGAAGACGTTGTCGTAGTTATCCACTTCAGCCAGGGCGCTGCCTGGGATGTGCAGGCGGACCTGTTTGCGGTCTCCGCTGGGCAGGTTAAAGTAGGGATGCCAGGCGATCGATACCGGCTCTGACTCGCTGCCGACGTTGTGGGCCACGATGGAGGCGTCTACACCGTCTGCTGTCAGGGTGATCTTAATGACCAGATCGGTCTTGGAGAACCAGTGGCCGTCAAAGTTGCCGCCGTGGATGACGCCAGTGACGCTGCCGCCATTCGCGGTCTGTGTCACTTTCAGGTCTTCGACCTTGGCCTTCAGGATCAGTCCATGCATGGCGTGCCGCTCGGCTCCGGGGTTCTTGCCGATGCTGTTGGCCGGCAGGGTGAGAGCGTGGCCTTGCCATTCGGTACTGATGGTTTTGCCGTCGGCGGAGAGCTTGCCGCGGATGCGGTTTGGATACGGGAACAGGAAGGCCGCGCCTAGACGGTAGCCGAGATCGCCGTTGGGTGTGTCCTGATCATTCAGCATCTTGGCGGAGTCTTCCAGACTGGGCGACGCGAGCACGTCTACTTCGCCTTTGCCGGGGAAGAAAGAGGTGATCTGCTGCACTTCGAGTCCGCGGCCGGGCAACACGGTGACGGAGGTGAACTCTGGCTTGGTGGCGCCGGGTGTGGGCTTGCGGCTGATGGTGACGGCTTTCAGGCCGTTCACTTCAACAGCTGGCGCAATGGTCTGCTGGGCTTGGCTCACAGTGCCCAATATACCGGCGGCGATGGTTACTACTGCGAATGCGGTTGCGATTGTGCGAGAAACGAGATTCATGGGTGTCCCCTGAAATTAGGTGTGGAATTGCCTCTTTGGAGCGAATTGCGAGCGTTTTTTTTCGGGCAAATTCGGAGCAAATTCGGATGCGCGAAAAGGTTTTCTCCAAGCCGCCTCATTTTACGACACACTGGGCTGAGCCTGCTTCTTACAATGAGCAGATGCCCGATACCAGAACCGAAGCCAGCACTCTGGAAGAACTGAATGCGCGGATCGTCGCCTGCGAAAGCTGCCCTCGGTTGCGAGAGTATTGCGCGGAGATTGCGCGCGTGCGACGCCGGCAGTGGCGGGATTGGAGCTACTGGGGCAGGCCGGTGCCTTCGTTTGGCGATCCCAAGGCTCGGGTGATGGTATTTGGTCTGGCTCCGGGTGCGCATGGGTCGAACCGGACGGGCAGGCCGTTTACTGGCGACGGATCTGGGAACTTCATGTTTCCAATCCTGTACGAGGCGGGGTTTGCTTCGCAGCCCAATTCTGAGAGCCGGGATGATGGCATGAAGCTGACTGATATGTGGATCAGCGCGTCGGTGCGCTGCGCTCCGCCAGGGAACAAGCCGACGCCGGAGGAGCAGCGCAATTGCGCTCATTGGCTGGATGAGGAAATGGCTCTGCTGCCCCGATTGCGGGTCGTGGTTTGTTTGGGCAAGATCGGTTTCGATGCCTTTGTTGCCTATCTTTTGCGGACTGGGGTGCTGGCTTCTCGGAAGGGAATTGAGTTTGGACACGGCGCTGAGTACGCGCTGCCCAATGGGTTGCATCTGCTGGCGACATACCATCCTTCGCTGCAAAATACGAATACCGGCTTGCTGACCGAGGCGATGTTCCTGAAGATTTTTCTGCGGGCGCGGGAGTTGATGCGCAGAAATAGGGCGGCGCAAGAAACAGAAACAGGGTCCGCCAAACCTATCCAGATTCCCGTTGCGTGAAATTATGCCTGTTTGTTGCATACTGGAAGTAGAGCTCCTTTCCCAATGCCCGTCAGCATTCCATTGAGTCCTCCGTTTCACCGCAGATTTGCATCGGTTCGCAGCAGAAACTGTTCGCAAAAAGGGGCGCAAATCACTGGCTAATCGTCCCATAGCGACACAGAAAAATGCTCGCAAATCATTCATTCATTTGGAGATAAGTCGAGCAAATGTGATACCCCCCCGGTTTTTGCTATTTGGCCAGCTCTTTTTGCTCTTTTTCAGATAGTCGAGACCACATTCTCCGTTCATGCAATTGCCCTGGCTCGGGCGATCGAGACCATATTTCTAAAAGCTCCGTGCTAGTATCGGGACCATGATTTTCAGGACCGTTACTCACAGTGCCACGATCCGGTGCGCCGTCCTTGCTGTCGCTGGTTTGGTTTTCGTTTGCGGAAGCGAAGCTCCTTTGGCTGCTGCGCCGAAGATCACTGTTCTGCACGCTGCACATCTGCTGGATGTCGAAAACGGCGCGTTGGTCAGCCCTGGCGAAGTGCTGGTGCAGGACGACAAGATTGTCGAAGCGGGCAAATCGGTGACTCATCCGGCTGGGGCGGCTGTTATCGACCTTGGCGATACGACCCTAATGCCAGGCTTGATCGATGCGCATGTGCATCTATTTCTGCATCCCGGTGCGGAAGATCTGCAGACTGTGGTCGAGTCGGTACCGGAGCGGACGATTCTGGCTGAGCTAGCGGCGCGAGATGATCTGATGGCCGGCTTTACGGCCGAGCGGGATATGGGAACCGAGGGAGCGGGCTCCGCTGATACGGCCGTGCGCAATGCCATCAATGCGGGACTGATTCCAGGGCCGCGCTTGCGCGTGAGTGGGAATGCGATCAGCATTCTGGGCGGCCATGAGGATGCGATCGATTACAACCCGGCCTCGCACATCCCCTCGAACGCCGACTATGCCAACAACGCCACAGAGTTGGTGGCCGTGATTCGTGAGCAGCTCAAGGAAGGCGCGGATTTCATCAAAATCTACGAGACGGGCAAGGATCGCCTGCGCGATGGCAAGTTCACGACGCCGTACCAGTACACAGAAGAAGAGTTGGCCGCAGCAGTAAAGGAGACGACGCGCGTTGGAACCCGCGTGGGCGTCCACTGCACCGGCGAGCCGGCGGCGCTATATGCGGCCAAGGCCGGCGTGGCCTCGATCGATCACGCGGATTACCTTAGCGATGAGACGATGCGGCTGATGAAGGAGAAACAGATTTACGCCGTCCCGACGTTCACGATCGTCGAGTATTTCGGCAAGCATGCCGACCCCTCGGTGGGGGACTGGGACGACTCCATGCAGAAGTTTCACGCGGCTGAGTTCAAGAAGCAGCTTGCGGCCAGCGTGCCGATGGCGGTTGGTTCGGATGTGGGGCCGTTTCCTCATGGGACACAGGCGCGGGAATTGGAGTTGATGGTCAAGTTTGGAATGCCTGCCGCGGATGTGCTGAAGGCAGACCTGATTCATGGTGCGCGTCTGCTCGACTGGGAGGGCAAGATTGGCCAGCTCAAGCCGGGATTTTTCGCGGATGTGATTGCCGTGCCGGGGAATCCACTGGCGGATATTTCGGTGCTCAAGTCGGTCAGCTTTGTGATGAAGAACGGCGTGGTTTACAAGGGACAGGGAATAGGGAACAGGGAATAGGGATTTTGGGGCGGCGATGAGAAATATTTGCGCATGGCGGATATGGATGCTGGCTGGAGTGGCGGCGATGGCTTTGAATTCGAGTGAAGCGCAGTCGCCGGCGCAGCATAAGTGGGCTGTGGTATTGCATGGTGGCGCCGGGGTGATTGAGCGCTCTTCGATGACGCCGGAGGCGGAGGCGAATTACCGGGCTGGGATTCGCGAGGCGCTGGATGCAGCGGCTGCTGTGCTCGACAAAGGCGGTTCGTCGCTCGACGCGGTGGAGGCGGCGATCAAGCTGATGGAGGACAATCCGCTATTCAACGCGGGGCGCGGTGCGGTCTTTGCTGCTGACGGGACGAATCAGTTGGACGCCTCGATTATGGATGGCAAGACGATGCAGGCTGGAGCGGTTGCGGATGTGCGGCGGACCCGGCATCCGATATCGCTGGCCCGCGCCGTGATGGAGCAGTCGCCGCATGTTTTTCTGGTGGGCGAAGGAGCCGATGCCTTTGCTGCGCATGTGCATCTGGAGCAGGTTCCGCCGAGCTTTTTCTTTACTGAACATCGCTGGCAGCAGCTTGAGAATCAGTTGAAAAAAGAGGGTGCGCCGATTCCGCCGCGGCCGGAGGGTGCGCCAGCTCCGCCGTCGAAGCCTTTGGCATTCTTTGAGACTCCGGATACGCATAAATATGGCACTGTCGGCGTGGTTGCGCTGGATCGGAACGGGAATGTTGCGGCGGGCACTTCGACTGGCGGCACCACGGCCAAGCGCTGGAATCGCGTCGGCGATTCGCCCGTTATCGGCGCAGGCACCTACGCTTCGAACCAATCCTGCGCTGTCTCCGGGACTGGCGTGGGGGAGTATTTCATTCGGCTTACCGTCGCGCGTACGATCTGCGCTTTGGTCCAGTACAAGGGCATGAGCCTGCAGGTCGCGGCGGATGAAGTGGTGCAGAAGCAACTGGTGGCGCTGCATGGGGACGGCGGGGTGATCGCGCTTACTCCGGATGGGCAGCTTGCGTGGAGTTTCAATACTCCGGGGATGTTTCGCGCCAAGGTTGCTGAGGGTGGCGCGGCGCAAGTGGCTATCTATCGCGATGAGCCTTAGCGCGGGGGCGGTCCGGGCGACCGGTATTCCCTTGGTTTGCTGAGGCAACGCAGGGCATGTCCGTAGTTACTCGACTACGTTTGGCGCGATGAAACGCGCCGAAGCTCGCTGTTGGTGAACTCACACATGACTAGACTCGGGCACCCGTTTCTTGCCCTGTGGAAAATTCACCATATGGGACGGAAATTTTGTGGATTCTGGCGTAATTTCTGGACAACTTGTTGAAAAATATGGGTGTAGAAAAAAACATTGACTGTTCTTATGCTTTTTATACATAATGGTGATGGGTACTTTTAATCATTTGGAGGAAAATCATGCGTCCTACTTTTGTAGTCAGCCTTCTTCTCTCCCCGATGCTTATCACTGCGTCGGCCTTTGCTATCCAGCCCAAGTCCGACGTTCCTGCCGCAACGCAGGATCGCCGGGTCAGCACGGGCATTACCGCCCCTAAGATTGAGTCCACAGATATCCAGATCCCGGCGGACGCACTCGGTCCGATCGCTCTGGAAGAGGCGCGGGTCGTCCTTGCGCTGAACGTCGACGAGAACGGCAATCCGCAGAATGTGCGAGTCGTGAAGTCGGTGAATTCGGATCTGGATGCCCGCGTTGTTGCGGCCGTCAGCAAGGCTCACTTCCGTCCAGCTACGCTCGACCATCAGGCGATTCCGATCGACGTAAACCTGATCTTCGACGTAAAGCGCTAACCCCGGTATCGAATCTGCCAGCGTCGGGCAGGCTGCAGCGAACTGCTGAGCCTTCCCGTAGATATCCCCCTCCTGCACATCCCTCCTCTGTTCTAGCGACGAACTTGCCGCCGGGACAGGGGATTCTCATTTTGGGTCAGTTTTCGGGTAATTCGAGTGCCTAGAAGGTGCTTATGCGCCGGCTTGGGACCTGTCCGGAAATGGACACCTGAATCCGCACCCGGACAGCCTGTCCTGTCTTTCTTATCGCAAGTAGTTGAAAATACGTGGCCTGCAATGGCCACAGACGTGCAACTGCTGTAAGCGCGATGGATATCTCAAGACCTGACATCAAGAAGAAGAAGCGCCGTCAACAGATTCTCTGGGGCGCTGTTGCGGTGGTGGTGGTGGCCGCGATTGCGTTTTTCGTGACTCGGCTCAAGCCTGCGTTGACCCCTGTGGATCGAGCTACTGTATGGACCGACACGGTAAAGCGTGGCCCGATGATCGTGCAGGTGCGGGGTCCGGGAACGCTGGTGCCGCGCGAAGACTCGATCGAGCTGATTCCTGCTCAGACGGATGCGACGGTGGTACGGATTCGGGTCTTGCCGGGGACCAAAGTGACGCCGGATACGATCCTGATGGATCTCGCCGATCCTTTGCTGCAGCAGAAACTGCTGGATGCGCAGCTGGCGCTCAAAGGGGCGCGCGCGGACTACAAGAATCTGCAGGCCACACTGCAGAGCACGCTGATGGACAAGAAGGCTGCGGCTGCCGGCGTAAACTCCGACTACACAC
>Ga0302324_100028136_pt1 | contig 10688 bp, 14 predicted proteins | sample Palsa_T0_1_FD_201949 | JGI IMG/M metagenome (GOLD analysis project Ga0302324, IMG submission 201949) | Peat permafrost microbial communities from Stordalen Mire near Abisko, Sweden - Palsa_T0_1 | ecosystem: Environmental > Terrestrial > Soil > Palsa > Peat permafrost | place: Sweden: Abisko...
GGCGATTCCGACAAGCCCGACGCCCGCTACGATCCCGACTTTTTCGTCGATACGCTCGGCGCGCTCGTCGATCACCTGCGCCTCGACGGGTTCGGCCTCGTGGGCCATTCGCTCGGCGGGCTGATCGCGGCATCGTACGCCGCTCGCGCGCCAGAACGGGTGTCGCTGCTGGCGCTCCTGGATCCCGCCGGATTCCGCCGGACCGGGCGCCTCGTGCTGCTCGCCGCGGCCAGCCGTCCGGCCGCATGGATCTTCGGTTTCCGGCCGCCGGATCGGCTCGTTGCACGGACGCTCGAGCGGGCCACCGTCGACCCGTCCGTCGTGCCGAAGTCGGATTACGAGCGCGCGGTTCGTCTGGCGCGGGACCCGGCGTACCGGCGAGCCTTCGCGCGCGTCTACGCGAGCGCGCTGCCTGCCGTGCTGGCGCTGGATGCCCTGCACCGGCGGCTCACCGAATATCGCGGACCGGTTCTGCTCTTTTGGGGTAGGCACGACCGCTACGTCCCGATCGGCGCCCTGACGGGGGCGCGGCGCGTCTACCCGCATGCCGAAGTGACGATCCTCGAGCGCAGCGCGCACCTCCCGCAGGTCGAGGAACCCGAGCCGGTTGCCGCGCGGCTGCGGGCGGCGTTCCCGCTAGCGCACGCGGATGCCGCGGCGACCGCGCCGAATGGGGCGCCATGAGCGTAGCAGCGTGGTCGCTGGCGGCAACGCTCGTCGCTGGGCTCCTGCCCCCGACGCCGCCGCCGGCGCTGGGCGGAGTGGAGGTCGGCAAGCCCGCCCCGCCGTTCTTCGTGCGCTCGCTCGATGGGAAATTCGTCGGCCGGACCGCGCTGCACGGACGCGCCGCCTTCATCAACGTCTTCGCGACGTGGTGCGGCCCCTGCCGGATCGAGATTCCGGCGATCGTCGCGGCCTATCCGCGCTACCGTGCTCGCGTTGCGTTCTTCGGCGTCGACGAGCAGGAGCCGGCAAGCAAGGTCGCGCCGTTCGTCAAGCGCATGCACGTGCCGTATGCGATCGGCATCGACGAAGGGCAGATGGCCGCGACGTACGGTGCGTCGTCGATTCCGCACAGCGTCTTCGTGGACAAGCACGGGATCGTACGTGCCGTGTTCAGCGGTCCCTTGACCACGGCGCAGCTCCAGCGCGACATGGCGCTCATCGACGGTGGATGACGTGACTTCGCAGAAGGGAAGCCGGATGGATCGAGGACGTTTCGTCGCACTGACGGGCGCAGTGGCGACGCGGCTGGTCTACCCGCGGGCCGCGTCCGCAGCGCAAGCACCGGCGGCGGGCGAGCACGTCGCGCAGGCCGAGCTGTTTGCATCGGCGCCTGCCGCGCAAGCGAAGCAGTGGGTTCAGTACGTCATGGGGTCCGGCGTCCCGTACCTCAAGCAGATCGGCTTCGGTGTGGAGCCTGCGGAAGCGGGCGACCGGCGCTTCATCGAAACGCAGGTCGGTATTCCCGGCGGCTCGTGCAATCCGAACACGCTCAAGAAGGCCTATCTCCAGCAGGGTGCGTTCGGCGCCTTGATGACGCCGTACGCCGTCGACGTGTACGTCGTCAAGTCCGGCAACTTCTTCACGACGTGGGGAGGGAAGGAAGGGAGCACGCCCATCGGCCACGAGCAGCGGCTGCTCTTGCTCGACGCCGCGTACCTCTACGATCTGGACCGCTCGGCGACGGTGACGGCGGTCGCGCACGAATCGGTGACGGCAGCGGGCAAGACCTTCGCGACCACGCGCGTGACGACGACTTATGGCGCAACCGCCGCTCGCGGCGACGAGCCGCGGGTCACCGACATGACGGTCTGGCTGTCGCCGCGCGTCCCGCTCGGAGTCGTCAAGCTCCACGTCGGCTTGACGGGCATCGACCCGTTCACGCTGCGACTCGACTCGTTCGGCGAGCACTTCAAGACGGCGGTCGCGATGCCGCTCGATACGGTCAAGGCACTCACTCGTAGCGCCTAACGGCGCCCTCGACGCTTAGGACGCGGCCACGTAGGTGAACTTCGCCTCCTGCGCCGCGTTGAGCGCGGCGACACCGGCGGGAACGAGGATCGCGCCGGGGGCGAGGTGCGCCTGCAGATCGGCGAGGATCGCGTCGACCCCACGGCCGCCGCCGAACGGCGAACTCGTCGCGAGGAACGTGGCCAGGCCCATCAGGGCGTTGTTGCACACGAAGAACGACGCGCCGCGTTTCGTCAGCCCCTCGATCGAGCCGTCGGCCGACGGGTGCAGCGGATCGCCGGGGCGTGCGAGCGGGTCGAACGGCCGGCGCGGCCGCGCAACAGGACTTCCCTGGGCATCGGGTTCGATCCACGACACGTCGTCGCCGCGCGCCGCGAGCGCCTTTGCGAGCCGGTACGTGGTCCACGCAGCGTCGTCGACGCCGAGAGGCGACGCGCCGCCATAGAAGACCGCGGCGACGTGTAAGGTTCCAGGACCTTCCCCGAGGTCGAACTCGTAGGCGTTCAGCGAGTTCTTCATCTGCGAGAGCACGCCGGCTCCGTCGATGCCATGCGCGCCGAACACCTGACGGTGCTGGAACGGAGCGTTCAGCGCGTCCTGGAAACGCGCGAGCGGGAACGCCGCCGCGGCAACCGCGGATGCGCCGAGGAAGTCACGTCGTGTCGCCATCACAAGGGCGCTGGCTTTCGTTCGTGCCGCGCACCGGCCTGCGGCGCGAGTGCAGGTTAGTTCATGCTGAAATGCTTGCCGAAGAACTTCTCCTGGGTCGCGCGAAACGCGCCTCCCGGTGCGGGGCCGCGCTCGGGAATCGGTTTCGTGCGCTTGCGCTCCAGGAGCGCCCGCAGTTGTGGCAGCAGCCGCCGCAGGAAGCCGAGTTCGACCGTCAGCCGCTGCTCGGTGCTCGAGAGCTCCAGCAGCCGCTGCTTCATCGAGTCGGCCACCTGCAGCGCATCCGCGACCAAGAACGACGCCTCGAGGGGCACCTCCGGCAGATCGACCGCCGCTCGCATCCCCGAAAACTCGACGAGCAGGCGGAGATACTCTGCGAACACGTCGCGCATCTCGTCGATCAGGCGTCGCTGCGCCGGGCCGTTCGAGGCCGCGTCCTCGGTCAGATACGTGACCTCGGCGAGCATGTAGGGCTCGCGCGCGATCACACGCTCGATCCGAAAGCGGCGCCGGCCGACCGTGTTGACGTAGTAGCGGCCGTGTTCGAGCGCGGTGACGTCCCCGATTTCCGCGGTCGTACCGACGTCGTGCGGCTGCACCTCGGGGTCGCCCGCCTCGTCGCCGTCACGGATCAGCACCACCCCGAATGCCTCGCCGCCGTCGAGACACTCGGCGATCATCTGCTTGTAGCGCGGTTCGTAGATGTGGAGGTGCAGCGCGGCCCCCGGAAAGAGGACCGTGTTGAGCGGGAAGAGGCGCAGGCGGCCCGACTCCCTCCTCACCGCGCTCGCGCCCGTCCCTACCGCTTGGCGGGGCCGGGCAGGCGTCCCGCGACGCACTTCCAGTCGACGGTGGAAAGGAAGGCGTCGATGTACTTGGGGCGATCGGCCGGCGCGTAGTCGAGTATGAAAGCGTGCTCCCACACGTCCATCACGAGCACCGGGGTGAAGCCGGCAAAGTTGCCGTCCTCGTGCAGGGTGACCCAGGTGTTCGTGATGCGGCCGTTCGTGGGGTCGGCGTACGCGATGGCCCAGCCGACGCCGCGCATCGCTCCGACGGCGGCAAAATCGTCACGCCACCGCTCGATGCTGCCGTAGCTCGCGCCGAGGGCGTCGTACAGCGCTCCGGACGTCGGGATGTCGGAACCGGACGCCGTGAGGTTGTCGAAGTAGTACTCGTGCAAGCGCATGCCGTTCACCTCGAAGCCGAGGCGTCGCTTGAGCTCCGCGAAGAGTGGGTCGGACCCGGAAAGCTTGCCGGCGGCCGCGCGCTCCGCGAGTCGCTCGTTCAGAAGATTTGCGTTCTTCACGTATCCCTGGTACAGCCCGAAGTGGACCTCGAGCGTGTGATCCGATATCCCCTGCAAGCCGCGCAGCGACTGCCATGCGCGCGGGGTATAGCTTTCTTGTAGCGTGTCGGTCATTCATGCCTCCGAGTCGTGAACCAAACCGGTTCGTCCCAAGACGTTTCCCGAGGGGCCGATGCACCAAACAGCGCGGGTCGCCAGGGTCGAGGAGATACCGACCGCGGCAGGAAAGCACGGCCGGTAGTCACTTCCATCTCCATCGGGTTTGCGACCGGAGGGCAAGATGAAGAATCCGCTGGATTCGCTCACCGGGACGATCGTCTGCGGCGTCGCCTTGACGATCATCCTGTACTTCGTGGTCAAGGCACTGTCGCCGGTGGGGGCGTAGCGCGAGATGGATTGGGTCGGCGGGCTCGCGCGCTGGTTCCACTACATCGCCGGGATCGCGTGGATCGGGCTGCTGTACTACTTCAACTTCGTTCAGGTGCAAGGGCTTGCCGCGGCCAACAAGGCCGCCGACGGCGGCGCCGCCGGCATCACGAAGTATATCGCGCCGCGTGCGCTGCAGCTCTTCCGCGGCGCCGCGATCGCGACCTGGATCATGGGCGCCATCCTGCTGTGGACGCTCTCGTCGTCGACGCAGAACGGCATCGTTTCGGCGTTCACCCTGCAGGCGCCCTACACGGGCATCGGCGTCGGGGCGTGGCTCGGCACGATCATGCTCTTCAACGTCGTGGTACTGATCTACCCGAACCAGATGAAGATCCTCGGCATCGTCCCGGCGACCGACGAGCAAAAGGCGAAGGCGCGCCGCATCGCGTTCCTCGCGTCGCGCACGAACACCATGCTCTCGCTACCGATGCTCTTCTTCATGGCGTTCGGCTTCAGCCACAAGAATGTCGTCGGGCTGTAGGTGTCGACGGACGCAGACCTCGCGTACCTGACGCGCATCCATCCCGGGCCGCCACCGCTCGTGCTGGAACTCGAGCAGTTGGGGTTGCGTGACGGCATCCCCATCGTCTCGCGCGAAACCGGCCGGCTCCTCTCGACGCTGGTGCATGCGATGCAAGCAAACCGGATCCTCGAGATCGGGACCGCATATGGCTACTCGACACTGTGGATGGCGCTCGCCCTCCCGCCCGCCGGTCACATTTGGACGATCGACCCGGACCGATCGCGCACCGACATCGCGTGTGATTTCCTCCGCCGCGCCGGAAAGGCCGACGCGGTCGAAGTCATCAATCAGCCGGCACTCGACGTGCTCGCCTCCTTCCCGCAGCGCAACCTCGACATCGTGTTCATCGACGCACTGAAGTACCAGTACGAAGGCTACCTCGAGCTCGCGGTGCCGCTCCTGAAACGATCGGGGCTCGTCGTGGTCGATAACCTCCTGTGGGGCGGGCTCGCGGCGGCGGCGCCCTCCGAGAGCGACACGGTCGACACGCGCGCCATCCGCGCGTTCAACCGTGCCTTCCTCGCGCATCCGCAGCTCGACGCGACGATCGTGCCCCTCGGCGACGGGACGGGCATCGGGGCGAGAATCGCGTGACGACGGGCGCGAGCGGCGCCGCGCCTCCGGCAGCCTTCCGAGCGGCGATGCGCCGCTTTCCGACGGGCGTCACGATCGTCACGACGACGTTCGACGGGCACCCGAAGGGCTTCACCGCGAATGCGGTCGCCAGCGTGTCTGCCGAGCCGCCGCTCGTGCTCGTATGCGTCAGCCGGCAGGCGCGAACGCATCCCGTCATCGCCCTCTCGGGTCGGTTTTGCGTCAACCTGCTGCGCGTCGACCAGGAGCCGCTCGCGCGCCGCTTCGCGACCCGCGACGATGCAGACCCGTTCGCCGGGCTCGCGTATCACGCCGATCGGACGGGCTCGCCCATCATCGACGGCGCGCTTGCGTACCTCGATTGCGAGCTCGCGCAACAGTATTCCGCCGGCACCCACACGATCCTGATCGGCGCGGTGGTCGGCTGCGCCGCCGGCAGCGGCGCACCACTCGGCTATTTCGACGGCGCATACCGCGATTTCGGGGTGCTCGCGTCGTGACGGAGGCCGCGCCGGGCGGAGAGCATCGGATCGTCATCGAGCACTTCCCCGTCGGGCCGCTGCAGTGCACGTGCACGATCGTCGCCGACCCGAGCTCTGGAGAAGCGATCGTCGTCGACGGCGGTGACGAGCCGGACCGCATCGTCCGCCGGCTCGACGAGCTGGGAGTGCGCGCGACCGCGCTCGTGCACACGCATGCGCACTTCGATCACATCGGCACGCTGCCGGCGCTGCGCGAGCAGACGGGAGCGCCGGGGCTGCTGCACCCGGCCGATCTTCCGCTGTACGCCGCGCAACGCGACCTCGCGCGCGCGTTCGGGCTGCCGCCGCCCGACCTGACCGCGCTCGACGGCGATCTGGCGCAGGGCGATCGCCTGCGCGCGGGCGAGGCGACGCTCGACGTGTTGCACACGCCCGGCCACACGCCCGGAAGCGTCTCGTTCGTGCTCACGACCGGCGGCTCGACGCGCCTGCTGACGGGAGACACCCTCTTCCGCGGGAGCGTCGGCCGCGTCGACATCGGTGGCACGACGCTCGAAGAACTCGTCGGATCGATCCGCGAGAAGCTGCTGCCGTTCGCAAACGACACGGTCGTGGTTCCCGGGCACGGGCCGCTCACGAGCATCGGTGCGGAGCGCGCGGCGAATCCGTTCCTGCGCGCCTAGGGGCGCGATGGACTAATGCAGCTTGATCGTGACGACGCCCGCACCGTCGACGACGCGCGGGGGCGGCGGCGGCTCTGCGGCAACGCCGTTCGCGGCTGACGCGGGACTCGCGCCTGACGCGGGACTCGATGCACGCGCGCGCAGCAACATCGCGTCCGTGATCGCGCCGGAGGCGCGCTTCGCGCGATAATCGTCGATCGCCGCGCGCAGGGCTGCGAGCGACCGCTCCGGGTAGTCCTTCTTCTTCTCGGGGTAGCCGCCCAGCTCGGCCTCGATGTCGGCCTCGGAAATCACGTACGCCTGGTCGACGGTCTTCCCGTGCGCGAGGTCGACGAGCAGGCTACAGGTCGCCGTCCCGAACCCGCACCCGGTCGTGAAGTACGACACGTCGTCGATCACGTCGCCCGGACCCACCCGCAGGTAGTACGTATACATGTCGCCGCACGAGTCGCTGAAGTACTCGCCCGATGCCATCGGATCGTCCATCGTGCGGAACCCGCTCCGCTTCTCGACCAGATCCTGAAACTTCGCAAAATTCACGAACCAACTCCTTCGCGCTCCGCGATCTCGAACCGGCACGCGCTGCCGCCGGTTGCGAGAGACTCGACCTGGTGTGGTTCGCCTGGCATCGTTTCGCTCAGCACGGCATGGATCACCGCACAGACCTCGGGATGCTCCGCGACGGTCTTCGCATACGGACAGTTGTGTTCGCGCAACTCCAGGCCGCGCTCGGTCTGCACGACCTCCGAGTCGACTCCGTTCTCGCGGAGGATCTCGGCGAGCTCGTAGACCCGGCCGCGGGTGTCTTTGCCCTCGAGCCGCGGACCGTGCCGCACCGCTGCGCGCTCTCCGATCCGCTCGAAAATCTCGCGAACGGCGTCGGCGCCGCGCGTCTCGCGGACGTCCTGCAGCACCGCATTGAGCACGCGATCGTAGCGCTGGGGAAACAGGGATTCGGCGGCCGGGGTCAGCGAGTACTCGAGCGTCGGTTTCGTCCGGCCACGCCGGACCGACCGCTCGGCGACGAAGCCGTCGCGCTCGAGGAAGACCAGCTGCTGCCGCACCGCGTTCGGCGACAGGCCGAACTCGGTCGCGAGATCGACGGCGGTGGCCGCATGCCGGCGACGCAGCGTCGAAACGATGCGCCCTCGGGTCGACTGAAAGAAGCGCGCGTCCTGCATCCTCTCCGACTCTAGCACCAATTGCGAAGATAGTCCAGCACTTCCTTGACTTTCTTGGCGCTGCCCCGTACGATGGGGGTCATGGCGGAAAGCGGCTTGGTTGTTCGAGGTCTGCGCGTCAGCGTGGGCGGCAATGAAATCCTGAAGGGGATCGACCTCGCCGTGGAGCCGGGTTCGGTCCACGCGCTGATGGGTCCCAACGGTAGCGGAAAGTCGACCCTCGCGTTTGCGATGAGCGGCCACCCCGGCTACGCGATCGAGAGCGGCACGGTCACGCTGGACGGCGAGGATCTGCTCGCGCTCTCGCCCGACAAGCGGGCGAAGGCCGGTCTGTTCCTCTCGTTCCAATATCCGGCGGCGATCCCGGGCGTGAGTGTGGGCAACTTCCTGCGCGCCGCGCGCCAGGCCGTGCGTCCGGACGACCTCCCGCCGGCGAAGTTCCGGCAGCTGATCTACGACAAGATCGACACGCTCGACATGGACGTCGCGTTCCTGAGCCGCTACGTGAACGACGGCTTCTCGGGCGGCGAAAAGAAGCGGCTCGAAATGCTCCAGCTCGCGGTGCTCGCGCCGAAGTACGGGATCCTCGACGAGACGGATTCCGGGCTCGACGTCGACGCGCTGCGCGCCGTCGGCGCCGCGATCGCCGCGCTGCGCGCGAGCGACGAGGGCCGGCGAACCGGTTTCCTGGTCATCACGCACTATCCGCGCATCCTCCAATACGTGGCCGCCGACCGGGTGCACATCATGCTCGACGGCCGCATCGTGAAGTCCGGCGGCCCCGATCTTGCGAACGTCATCGAGCGCGACGGGTACGAGGCAATCCGCGACGAGGTGGCTGGTGCCGTCGGCTAGCCTCGAGGCAGCGGCGGCGGAGCGCGAGCGAGCGGCCGGCGCAGACGGGCTCGCGCCCATACCAGTGCGGGATGCGTTCGAACGCTTGCTGGCGCCGGTAGCAGCAAACCCCGAAGCGCATCGACTCGTCCCGCTCGACGTGCGCCGTGCGGCGTTCGACTCGTACGAGCAGTCCGTCGCCCCGGGCGGCAAGCCTGGGCGCGATTGGAAGCACGACTACGCGCGCGCGGCCGCCGAGATTCCCTGGGACGAGCGCCCCGAAGGACCCGCGTCGGCGGCGCGCCCCGAGCCGCTCGTTCCGCACGACGCCGTCGCCGCATTCGCTCGGCCGGCGTTTTCGCCCCTGCGCGTTGCGAGCAACGCGGGGCATGCCGATGGGCGGCAGGTGAACTACGTACGGCAGATCGTCTCGGAGGCCGACCGCGCGTTGTTCGCCCGGTCGTTCGGCAGCGCCGTGCGCTGGGGCGACGACAAATTCGCGAGCCTCGCCGTCGCGTGCATGCAGGACGGATTGCTGATCCACGTCCCCGCGGGCGTTCGGCTGGATGGCCCGATCCTGATCGAGACGCGCGTCGCCGGCACCCTCGGCTTCAGCTTTCCGTACGTGCTGGTCGTCCTCGATGACGGCGCCGAGGCGACGGTGATCGAGGACCTGAGCGGCGCGGGCTTCTCGTGCGGCATCGTCGAGGCGATCGTCGGCGACCACGCACGACTCGACTACGTCGCCGTGCAGCGGGCCGGCTCGGCCAGCACCATCCTGATGAACCGCGGCGCGGTCTGCGCAGCGGACGCCACGTGTCGCTTCTTCGTCGCCGAAGTCGGTGCGGCGCTCAGCCGCTCCGTCATCGCGACGCGGCTCGCCGGCAAGGGAAGCTCCGCCGAGATCACCGGGTTCTTCTTCAACGCGGGCGATCAGCACGTCGACCTCTCGTCGCTCGTCGAGCACGCGGTTGGGCCGACCGCCTCGCGCACCACAATCAAGAGCGCGGCGACCGGGCGCGGGCAGGGTCGCTACCTCGGGAACATCCGCATCGACGCGCACGCGAACGGCAGCGACGCGACGCTGCGCGACGACGCGCTGCTGCTGAGCAAACGCGCGCACATCGACTCGGTTCCCGCGCTCGAGATCGCGTCGAACGACGTCAAGGCATTCCACGGCGCGACCGTCGGCTCGATCGACGAGGACGAGCTCTTCTACGCGCAGACGCGTGGCATCGAGCGCTCCGAGGCCGAACGCATGATCGCGCTCGGGTTCTTCGAGCCGCTCGTAGCGGCGTTCCCGGCCGAGGGCCTGCGCGCGTTCCTGCGCTCGACGCTGGCAGAAAAGGCGGGCGGGAGTTCGCCGGCGGAGTCCGCCTAGATGATCGCCGCGAGCGACACGAAGCAAGCGCGCATCGTCGCGGACTTCCCAATCCTCGCGAAGCCGACGTCGCGCGGGAAGCGGCTCGTCTACCTCGACTCGGCCGCGTCGTCGCAGAAGCCCCAGGCCATGATCGACGCGCTCGTCCACTACTACACGACGGACAACGCGAACATCCACCGTGGCGTGTACGAGCTGGCCGAGCGCGCGACCGAAGCATTCGAGGGGGCGCGCGAGAAGGTCGCGCGCTTCGTCAACGCCGCCGCCGCCGAGATCATCTGGACCCGCAATACGACGGAAGCGATCAACCTCGTGTCGTACACCTGGGGCCTCGCCAGTCTCGGGCCCGGCGACGCGATCCTCACCTCGCAGCTCGAGCACCACTCGAACCTCGTGCCCTGGCAGCTGCTTGCGGCGAAGACCGGCGCCGAACTGCGCTTCATCGAAGTGGACGCCGAGGGCCGCCACCAGCTCGACGACCTCGACGAGAAGCTACGCGGCGTGAAGCTGGTCGCACTCTCGCAGGTCAGCAACACGCTCGGGACGATCGCGCCGCTCGATCGCATCGTCCCAGCCGCGCACGCGGCCGGTGCAATCGTCCTGGTCGATGCGGCGCAGTCGGTGCCGCA
>Ga0302324_100028139_pt1 | contig 10688 bp, 8 predicted proteins | sample Palsa_T0_1_FD_201949 | JGI IMG/M metagenome (GOLD analysis project Ga0302324, IMG submission 201949) | Peat permafrost microbial communities from Stordalen Mire near Abisko, Sweden - Palsa_T0_1 | ecosystem: Environmental > Terrestrial > Soil > Palsa > Peat permafrost | place: Sweden: Abisko...
ACGCACTGCGGCTTCTGCTCGCGAGATCAACCATTTGATCAAGGATGCGGTGGCCAAGGTGGAATACGGTTCCAAGCAAGTAACCTTTCGGGCGAGACGCTACACCAGATTGTCGACTCCGTGAAGCGAGTGGCCGAAGTGGTATCGGAGATCTCGAATGCCTGTTTGGAACAGTCTCTGGCCATCGAAAATGTAAACAGTGCCGTGGCCAGCGTGGACATGGTTACGCAATTGAACGCTGCTCAAAGCGAAGAGCTTTCCTCTGGGCGAAGGAACTACTCTCGAACTCTGTCGAGTTGGAGGCAATGGTTGGCAGCTTTCGTATCGAGGGAGGTGAGAATGGCAATAACTCATCCTCGATGATCGCAGTGCGGCCCCTTGCTTAGGGAAAGCCTGTTACCAGCAGCGCTGGGTGAAACAATAGCCAGAGAACGAAGGCGCAAGACAGCTGTAGGCGACAGTGCGGCACCCTTCGCCGCTGAAGGAATTCCACGCGTCTCTGCGGACAAGGATCTTGATTCGCCAAAAAGATGCGGACCATCCGCCGTGCAAGACTATTTGTTCCGAAGCGGTCCGTGCCCCGCGCCTCCTTGATCTAAGAACGTAGACGACCCTCGAAGGGGCCGTCCGGGTGACTGGCGCCGCAGCGTACCAGCACGTCTATTGCCGAGTGAAGTGAGCGGGGTATTGCATAAAATTCGATAAAATTTGGCCTTTTTTCGACTTCAGCGACGCTTTCCAAAGCGACCTTTTTGTATAGAAAAGGGCAGCCTGAGGGGGCCTGATGCGTCGAGAATGGCGTCGAAAGTCCAGGAGGTGGCGGCCGGCACCCGGCTGGGGCTTTCGGGGTATACGAAGGGATTGGCAACGCTCAAGGGGTTGCGGTCAAGGTTGGGAGATGGTGCGTCGTTGGCCGAGGTGGGAGAAGGCTCCGGCTCGGGGGCTTTTTGCGCGCCTGGTTTGGCTTCCGGGGGAACGACGGCATCGCCCGGGTTTCCATCCTGCTGCTGTTTGCTGAGCCACTGGGCGCTGCGGATTTGTGCCTCGACGGGCGACACCGTGGGTTGCGTTTGGGATAGGGAGACGCCACGGCCGGGAATCAGTCCTTCCATGGCGATGATCAACGAAACGGCCTTGATCTGGCCGGCGATGGAGCCCCTGGTTACCTCGTGGCTGAGATTGGCCAGTTCCCAGAGCCGGGCCAGGATCTGGTCGCGACCCAGGTTGAGCTTGCGCAGCCCTTCGACTTCCTTTTCCACCAGCTTTTCACTGACGGCGTTGCGGTGCTCGATCATGTAGTCGCGGACCCGGGGCTTGGATTTGGTGTAGGCGGCGGTGTCAGGATTGAGACCGGCCGCTTCTGCGGCGGCGCAGTCGGTCATGGTTCCGGATAGGACCAGGAGAGCAAAGGCGACTTCCTGATCGGTGATGGGGTCGGCGACTATATTTTTGGGCATGGTGAGTCTGTTCCTCGTTTGCTGAAGATTTGGGGGAGCGGAGTTGTCGGGGTTTGTTTGCTACCGGCTAGTGACGCACAAGGGTTGAGAGTGGCAGTGGGCCACTCTTGACTGGTGTTGGGCTTAATTTTGGACAGGGATCGGGTGTGACACCGGATAGCGGCTAAGCTATCCTTCGCTCGCGCTTAAGGCCCCGAACTGGCGGCGCCCCAAACTGGGGGCAACTGCCGACATGGGCGCGCCGCACGAGGAGCTGCGTCCTGTCGATATCGTCTACTTTAAGCAATAGCGCCTTTTCAGGTTTGATGTAAGGGGCGAGATGCGCTTTTCGGCACGGGAGTACCTGCCCGAAGGTTACTCGCGTTGGAGGTGCGCGCCGGCATGAGTAGGGCACGTTTGCATAGCCGGTGCGCACCGTCGGGGCCGATTCCATTCATCTCTTCCATATCTGTAGCCTGGGGCCTGAGCCGTCATCGCGTTGGACCTGTCAGTTGGCGAGAACTTAACGTTCCCGGTGGACCCCGTTGGTGACCGCCACGTAGCCCCCCGCCAAATCTCCAGCAGCTACGTTCTGATTGGTCAATATGGGGTCGGTTGGCTCCAATCCGTCTGGGTTGCTCTGGGCAAGAATCGCCAGTAGTACGCTTCCATCGATCGTCACTTCCCGCAGCTCATCCGCATCCCTCATTTTCGGCTGCATGCTGAGGGTCACGCTCAGGTCTCTCAGGGAAGTGGCCGAAACGACGTGCTCGAACTCCAACTCAAAGAAATATTCTTTGCCCGCTACAGCTTTGAATGATGCGGTCGGAGTTATCTCCCCGGACTGCATTGTCAGCTCATGGTAGCCGGGGACCAGATAGAACGTGGCGGTCTTGTGCGGGGTCAGCGCAACCACCCTGGTGCCGTCGACAAATACAGAAACCGCCGTCAAGAGCCTGCCCTGGCGATACACGTGAATAGTGGCAACCTTGCTTGTTTCAATAGATTGCGCGGCCAGCAACGATGAAATGACGAAAAACAGAGCGAAACAGCGGTGGAGCATACTATTTACCCCTCAGTGGCAGTAAGCTACGAGGTTTCAGAAGGACCTCATACGTCTCTTTGCCTAAAGAGAAGAACGGCTTTTTGCCTATTTCGTGCATGTTGCTTATGTGCCATGAACGGGGACCAAATGGACAACGGGGGGACTTTGGCACCAGGCATAAACACGGATGAACGCCGAACACGCTGATCTCACGGTATAACGTGACGTTCTACGGTTCACAGCATTTGTGCCTGCAGGTAGAGGGTTCCCGTGTAGGTGCCTGCCGGTAGCTGTGGTAAATCCTCCAGGTTGATCTCCAGGTTCAAGGTATCCGCGCGGGAGCCATTTGCGCCCATCATGAAGAGCTCGCAATATAGCAGCAGGCTGGCGCCACCAATGGGGTTGCTCTGGGTAAACGGGGTGTACGCCTTCGGGAAACCCGTAGGCACCTGGCCCAGTACGGCGGAAGTGGGGATGTTTGTCGCAGGAGAGCCATTGGTGAGTGCCGCGCCGGCGCTGGAGAAATAGCCGTAAAGATTCAGCTTGCAGAGCCGGCTGAGGCCGGTCCAGGTCGTGGTCACCCCCACCCCAGCGGAACTGGTAGCCACTCCCTTTGATATCAGGTGAAAGCTCACAGAGGCGGGAGTGGCGGTTACAGTTACCGAACCGCCAAGCACGGCCGCCGGCTTGGCCACGCCCTGACCAACCCGGACCGCCTGTGCGGCCGCCTCCGCCGTTCGAAAATACAGGAGGAGGCAGAGCATGAAGCCAATTTTTCTCATCTTTATGTGTTTCCCCGGCACGCCGCAATCTCTCGAACTACAACTCTGACCGTCCCGCCGCGATTCCGGCGACCCGTTTGACGATGATGAGAGTTTCCGGCTCCGCGGCATTCTTGGTCGCCTTCACCGTGCCCGGAGCAGATTCAACTTCGTAGTTGCCACCATTCAGAAACTTGTCTGCGAGCACCTGCAGTGAATGGGTATGCGGCCTTCGTTCGCGCAAAAAGAAACGACCATCGGAATCCGTAAAGACGGGTACGCCGCCGATCAGCAGCGCAGCCCCTTCCACGGGCTGACCTTTCACATCCATAACCCGCCCGCGCAGGATGTTGCTGCCGATGGAATAGTGCTGAACCGAGCCGCGACCGTCCGTCGACTCACGCGTCAGGATCCCTGAGGCATCAGCGGTATAGCGAAGGCTACCGTCTGGTGCCACAAAGCTGCCGCCGTGCAGGGTGACGCCGCGGAACAGACGGACCTGCAGGTCGACGATCAGCGCTTGTACAAAGGGCGATGAATTGCGCTGAGGAACGTAATAGGTCTCATACTCGGCGTTGACCGAGACCAGGTTCGAAAGGAATCCGCCGCCAAAAGAGATCGTGCTTTGCCCGTGCGACCGGGTGAACACTTCGATGACGTTCCATCTGGGCGTCAGAACCTCAGAAAAGTTGGCGATGAAGGAGCGGGTCTTTGCGGCGTTGCTGGGCCGGCTCTCGAGATAGCTGGCCGTCGTGCGGAGCCGGCTGGTAAAGTCCTTGCCCGCGGTGTAGGCGGTGGAATCGTTCGAATTGCCGAGATAGGTCGAGTGATAGAGCGAGGCAAGCAAGCGTATCCCGGCGATGTTAAGGCTGGCAGTAGCCTGATCGATCGAACTGCGGACATTGTTTTGCGAATCGCTCAGCGGAGTGAGAAAGTTCTGCCGTCCGATGCTGATGCTGAAGAATCTTGTCGGTTTCAAAGTGACCAACGCGTTCTCCCGGTCGGGTTCGCTTAGTAAGGGCGCTTCCACCACCGCGCGATGAAACTGGTCCCCAGCTTCGATATAGGCGGCCTGCACGACAATCCATTTGCGCCGGAAATCCAGGCTCGCTGCACCGTAAGGCTGGTTAGCGCCAACCCCTCCGGCGAGTCCAATCTTCAGCCTGTCTGCGGGCTGCCAATCAAGGCCTTCAATGGCGGTGATCTGTCGTGAAAAAATCATCTTCGACGAGATCGATAGACCCGGTGCGAGGGGCCGATCCAGAAAAACAATCAACGCCGGGTTTTCTGCCCGGGCACCTTCGAACAGCGGGCTGTCGAACGCCGTGGACGTGGCGCCTGCAAAGGCGAACACGCCCGTGTGGTGCAGCGTTGTCATCACCCCGGCGCCCTGCGCAACCACATAGTGGCTGGTGTCGAAGACATCGGTCGGAAGTACAAAGTGGATCAAGTCATCACCCATGATCCAGGTCGCTCGGCCCACCACTTTGGTGAAGTCGGCTCCGCCTACAAACCGCCCCGCCACTGTTCCGGCGCCCATGGAGGCTTTATAACTGGGGCCTCGGACCGACAGTGTTCCACCCTGTGCTTCATAGAGACTAGAGGCGCCTCCATTCACTTGGAACACCTGGCCGATGAGTTGCGGAGTAGCCGCTGCCAGCAGCCCGATCATGCATAGACGCGCAGGCCATGCTCCTCCCAAGGGCACCACCAGAATCAGAAACGGAATCATTTGCCGCCAGGGACAATTGGCACCTTCAGGGTGAAGTGCTCAAAGCGGAACTGTAGCGTATCCGGCGGCTGCTTCTCGTCCCAGCTCAGCTCCAGATGTCGCCTGCCCAGGGGCAGAAGGGGAAATCCCCCGCTGCTCTCTGACGCATGGGGACCGCTCATGCGCACATCCTGCACCCGCGTCAGGCTAGTACCGTGATTCTCCACATCACAGACGATGGTCTTGGCCGCGGCTTGCCAGGTGGCTATGGGGACATTGATCTCCTCCTTATTCAGGGGATGCTTCTGGTACAAATAAACCGTGTGGGGCAGCATAATGCGTACATCCAGGCCAGGGTGGTGTTGCAGCGAGGAGAAGGTGGAGTAGACGGTAAACCACGCCGGCAGTTGGTCGGCATGGGCCTTATAGAAGATGTAGTACGTTTGTCCCGGCTCGAGCCTCGCGCTCATGGCCGACAGTTCCACATGGATGTGTTGATCGAGCGGGCGAAAGACTCCCTGTCCGTCGGGCGTGATGCTGAAGCTTTTCGGTTCCAACACCACCACCATGGGTGTCAGGGTTCCGTTGGTGAGGGCGAACTTGCCGTCGGCCTTCAGCTGGTACTCAGAAATGACGGGCTGCACTGTCTGGGCGAGCAGACAACTTCCTAACAGCGACCACGCAAACCAAAACAGCGATCGAAGCAGCAAAACCCTTCTCCCTCATCCCCCAGGTCATCGAAAATGAGACGTGCGTCGGGTGGGGATGCTCGTGCGAATCGACAAACGGAATCTGGTTGCACGGCACGCAATCGTTGCGAATTCCAGACAGAACTTACAGAGCCTGGGCTTGTATATTGAGCGTCCCCGTATAGCTACCGGCAGGGAGCTGCGGTTGGCTTGCGAGATTGATTTCGAGGCTCAGGTTGTCGGTCCGGTTGGCGGTTCGGTTGGCGGCCGAAAGTCCTTGGGTAAAGAGGGTCAGGCCGGCTCCGGCCGTGCCCAGGGGGGCAGTCTGGGTAAATGCGGTGAAGGATGTCGGGGTACCGGTCGTCATCTGGCCGAGCACTTCGGAGGCGGGAATATTGTCCGGAGTTGCGGCTCCGTCGGTCAGTGCCACCGTCGCGCTCGCGAAATAGCCCACCAGCGTAACCGTGGTGCGGCTGGCGCTCAGAACCCAGGTTGTCGTAATGGCCACCGGGGACGTGCCCGTCGCGACTCCTCCGGAAACCAGTGGAATAGCGACGGCCGAAGGGGTCGCTGCGACGGTGAGCGATTCACCCAAAGTCGCCTTTAGTGCCACGCTTGCGGTGTTGGAATTCAGCTGACAGAGCGCGGCTGAAGTGCCCAGAATGAACAGAATAGCCACAGAAATGCGCTTGTAGGACATGGCATTGTTTCGAATTGACATTTGCGATTGCTCCTGAATACTCATCGAGTGTTCGAAATTCAACCAGCAATCAGAATCTCTTCGGAACCAACCGTGACGAGGGTGCGATGGCCCGAGGGGGCGATTGAGATAGCTCTTAGAGACTTATCGTCTTCCACGCCCGAAGCTTTAGGGCTGGGTCACACGCGACCATGGGTATGATCTGCCCTGAGCGAATACATTACCGGGTATCTGCCCGGGCCGCTTGCGCGGGTAGCGCTACTGGATTCTTCCGTTGACAACTGATCGAGAGTCTCGACTCAAGTTCGGCGGCCAAGCCCGACGCAATCGTTGCGGAAAGATTGACCAGTGCGCCTTTGAGGGCATGTCCCACCTGTTCCAGTGCCTTGGCATCTCCCCGCGCAATCGGACATAGCACATTGGAGCTATAGCCTCCCCGTCCGAGCGGCGGCCAAGGGAAGGCGGCAATCGTCGGGATCTGAAGGTCAAAGCGGACGGTTACGGCACAAAGGACGAAACAATGAGCAAATCCGGATTGCTCGGTGATGCGGCGGAATGTCTCCGTCGCGTCACCACACACCTAAATCGGCTTTTTAGGGGCTTGCGGGGTGTGCTTCAAGGTCTCAATTGGCGCATACTGAAGCATGAGCGAAAACAAGATTCCGTTGTGTGATCGCCATCATTTCAGAATGAGGCCTGAAGAGTCGTCCTTCTTGCCCGCGATCATTTTCAAATGTGGATCGCCAAGTTGTGGGCGCTACTATGGAAAACCGCATGGGTACTTCAGTGTGCTTCCAGGCGTACCGACACTGGAACGAATTGACCCCACGGATCGCCAGATGAAAGCCTGTCCGGTAAAACGGCACTCCCGCACTTTCATGGCAATTACACGGCCGAAGAACACGGCGCCGGGGGCTAAAGATCACTGGTGCTGGTACTGCTATGAGTGCAATCCGGCAAAGTGATCAATGAAAATGAATGCTGATGTGGGAAGGACAGTGGAAACGATTTGGAACCCCGAAAAGAAAAAGTAAGCTGCAGTGGCACCTTTGACGGCTATGAGGTGACTGGCTGGCGGTACATGGACACTGTGAGTTGGCATGTGAAGGTGTGGCTTGCAGGTCGACCGGGTGACTGGATTGGCTACACGGTGACGGCTGGGAAATTCGAGTTGAACATGTTCGCTCAGACGCAAAAGGAAGAGGCTGTGTTACACCTTATTCGCCAATGGGAAGCGGAAAAGCCGAATCTAAGCGTCTAGACTAGCCGGGAGTCTGTGGCCCCACCGTGGCGCTCTCATCCCAAGAGTCAAACTGCAAAAAACCGAGCGGTCCGTGCCTTGTACCTTCTTGATCGAAGAGCGCAGATGACCCTCGCAAGGGGCTATCCGGGGCGAACTGAGCAAGTGGTTTACGCTCAGTTGCTTTTGCTGTTTCTATTCGGGATCGGAGGCGGTAGCGTAATCAGGTTGCCATCCTGGAGTATCACGCGTGAACCTTCCACGGGGATCGCTTTATCAGGATGAGCAGGCATCTTGCCTGACCTTGTCGAAAGGTGCTTTTTTAAGTCAGATTGTTGGAGGAAACTCATAAGGTTCTCCAGTGATTCTGTTTTCTGTGATGAGCGCCCGTCTGAAGCCAAGCAAGCGACAGCTGGAGGCGAGGAGGAGAATCCGGGCTGTATCGAACCATACGCTTCGTTGGTATGGCGTGCGGTCACGGCACTTCGAGGGGCAAACCAGCCAGTAACGACACAATGACCGACGAGAGTCGCTCGACGGAGGGGTAAGTTATAGCAATGAATAGTCACAACGCAGCGATCACGATCCGGAAGCTAGCCCGCGCGGCAAGAACTGGCACGTCGCCAAGAAGTCGCCTGCGATGAAGAGGGGGTGAGCGTGGCTTCTTACCCGCCGGAGAAACCACTGTGAGGCGAGCGCGACCCTTCCGCACGCGCACCGCGCCGACTACCACTGTGCACCAGCACCGACAGCTTGGCAACCAGGCCAGAGTATGGCGCGAGTCTTTCACTTCTGTCCAACTAAGTCTTCGAAAACAACTCCACCGCCGCGGGAATATCCTTCGCTGGTATTGGCTTGCCAAACAGGTAACCCTGCGCGTGGGCACACCCATCTGAACGGACCGCATCAAGTTCTTCCTCGGTCTCGATTCCCTCCGCCAAAACAGACATGCCTATGCCTTCGCCGAGCACCACAACCGAACGGACAATGGCGCGTTTTTTCGCAGCGATACCGACGAGTGAACGATCTATCTTGATAGTGTCAAATGGTAACTTAGCCAACTGCACCAGGGAAGAGTAGCCAGTTCCGAAATCGTCCATGGCGAGTCGTACTCCTTCCCCGTGCAAATGATCCAGGGTTGATAAGACAGACTGCGAATCCTTAAGCAACACCCCCTCCGTGATTTCAATCTCCAGCCTGTTCGGCGGAAGGTGCGAAAGTGTCAGAGCATGCTTTACAGAGTCCAGAAACAAACCGTCTTTGAACTGGAGGGGGGACGCATTCACTGCAATCACGATGTTCGATGGCAAACTGGCCGCCTGCTTGCACGCAGAGCGCAGCACCCACTCCCCAATTTTGACGATCATGCCGGTCTCTTCTGCGAGCGGAATGAAGTTCCCTGGGGATATCAGGCCGAGCTTCGGATGTCGCCAACGGAGCAGCGCCTCAAATCCAGTGAGCGCTCTGGTTCGAATGTCGATTTGTGGCTGATAGTGAATCTCGAACTGATGAAGCAGAAGAGCCTTGCGAAGATCGCCCACCAAGGCATGACGCGTTACGGTCCGCTCTTCCATGGCTGCATCAAAAAAGTACACACTACCTGGTCCGGCCGCTTTGGCGGCGCGAAGGGCAATGCTGGCATGTTGCAGCAGGACCTCAGATTCCGTGGTGCCTGGCGGGCCCTGGGCGACACCAATACTTGCGCTCCCATTCACAACCACACCGTCGATGAAATAGGGTCGTTGCAGCAGATTCGTGAGACGCTCTGCGACCAATCCAGTTTGTTCTGCCGACCGGCTTGGCCGAAGCAAGACGACGAATTCGTCTCCATGGAAGCGTAGAACCGCATCCTCCTCGCGCAAGGCAGATCGCAGCCGTTCAGATCCCACTTCAAGTAGTTCGTCCCCAAAGGTGTGGCCATACAGTTCGTTTATCTTCTTAAAACGATCCATACCAATCACCAGCACGGCGAACTCCGGGCTTGGGTGCTCCGCGTAAATCAATGCGACCTGCGCCGCAAAGCCTTTCCGGCTTTCAAGGTTGGTCATGGGATGGCTTGTGCTAACCATCATGCAGTCGCCCCAAACTTTACAAGCCTTTGTTTCTACCTGAACATCCTGGCTACCTGCGTACGCCGCAGGATAAGACAACACCGTGTGTTCAGCGCAGGTTTGACAGGAAATATAACGTGCGCGCCTTCTGCGGTACCAGGGCCATCCTACGAAACAGCCCTGAATAAAAGCATCGGCGGTTCTCCAAGCAAGCTTCAATCGAATCGATAAACCGTCGAGTTCTTTCCGGAAGGATGACCTTTCCTGGTTCTTGCGGAGGATGGCTACCGTTCTCTACTCGATTTGCCGATGAAGCCGTCAGACGTCGACTCACGCCTTTGTTCAAATACTGGGTGGTAAGACTCTACATCCTGAGTTTATTGGTAGACGGAGAATATTATGGCAACAGCGCAGCCTCTCCCTTTGCCGTCGACGGTCATTGCCCCGGGGAGGCGAAATCAAGGAGTCCTCGTCTTTGACCGCTCTCACCGAGTGGTGCATGCAAGCAACACTCTGCCCGAATTGCTGCAGCTTCCATCCGAGGCTTCTCTGCTGGGTGAAGCGGTCGAGGAAATCTTTTGCCTTGCGTTTGGAGAGAAGCAGGCCACCGCATCCTCAATTAGCCAGTGGCTTGACCGACCGGTAACCCAATCGGGCGGGCCGATCGAGATCCCGCTGGTGCTACAAACTGCGGCGGACGCACGAATCATCCACGCAACGCTGTGCTCGATCAGCGAGCAGTTTCGCGTAGCCACTTTCGATGACGGGTCTCCGGCGGGCGTCCAGAGCATTGCTCCGACTCTTGCCTATCGAGATCCGCTGACCGGTGTCGGCAATCGTTCTCTACTGGAGCGGAAGCTGGATGAGAGTCTGGTCCGCCTCGGGTCCGGAGAACTCGAAAGTGTGACCGTGCTCTTCCTTGACCTTGATCGGTTCAAAGTGATCAATGACACGCTGGGTCATGGCACCGGCGACGAGCTTTTGCGCCTTGTTTGTGGGCGGCTACAGAGCACCCTTCGCGACTCCGATACGCTGGCGAGAATGGGTGGCGATGA
>Ga0302324_100028140_pt1 | contig 10687 bp, 14 predicted proteins | sample Palsa_T0_1_FD_201949 | JGI IMG/M metagenome (GOLD analysis project Ga0302324, IMG submission 201949) | Peat permafrost microbial communities from Stordalen Mire near Abisko, Sweden - Palsa_T0_1 | ecosystem: Environmental > Terrestrial > Soil > Palsa > Peat permafrost | place: Sweden: Abisko...
GACAAATATCTTCAGACCGACACTTCCCTTCTCCTGTGAGCTAACCACACGGACGTCAAAGCTGTTTTTCCATGTGGACTATGGGCAAAGACAGGCCGGGCGTGAGCGGCACCTCCCGGCGCTCTCCCTCGATATAACCACGAGCGGCATACAGCGGCACACCGGTGAGGGTGGCGCCCATCTCCAGGCGCCGGAAACCCGCGGCTGCCGCAGCCGCCTCGCAGACCTCGAGGATTCTGCTGCCGACCCCACGCCTTGCCCACGAGGGGTGTACAAAAAAGGCCCGTATCTTCGCCGCCTCGCGCTGCGGATCAAGCAGAGCATCTTCGCGGCCGGCACAGTGGTCGCTGCCATAGAGCGTCTTGCGCTTGCTCCAGCCTCCGCAGCCGGCAAGGAACTGCCCTTCATGAACGTAGGCCTCGGCTACAAAGTAGGTGCCATCCTCGATCAACTGGGTATCCACGCCAAAGACGCGTTCCAGAGCCAACTCCAGCTGCTTTGGCGTGTAGTCTGCCCCCTGAAGTCCCAGAACGGACTGGCGGATAAGTCCCTGGAGCGCCGGAACATCAGAGAAAACGGCTTGCCGGACGGAGAGGATCATGCGGTTCTACGGTTTAGCTGGAGCACACTGCTTGGCTCCGGTGTCGGCGATACCGGCGATGAGCCATTTGCCGTCTATGTTGACCAAATTGAAGAGATCGGTTCCACAATGGTCGGGCGTGCCATCAATGAGAAATTCGAAGGGCGCCCAGACCATCGCCAGATTATTATCAACACGCACCAGGGGATCGTGGATGCGCTCTTCGATGTGAGTTTTGCTCGGCTTGCTTAGGTGTTCAGCGAAATCCTCGATGGTCATCTGCTTTGGTTTGCCGTCTCGCATGAGTACCAGCACGGTACCGGGCAATGCCGCGGCCTTGATGGCTGCAGGATTTCGATCCATCATGCCTTGAAACAATGCATCGATGGGAGCCAGCACAGACGAGTCTTGCGCGTCAGCATGGATGGATGTGACGGCAAACGTGAAGCTGAGGATCGCAAGGATACCAATCTTCATGGGTGGATGGCTTCCAGGTGAGGCAGAAGAACAACGCTCTCCTGCTCGTTGGGATCGGTGCGGGATATCACGGCGACGGTCTCCTCTGTGGTGCTGGGGTTGTAAGGCAGGTGAGGCATGTCGGCCGGAATGTAGAGGAATTCCCCGGGATGGAGCAAATTATGGTGCTCAAGCTGAGGGCCGTACCACATGGCTCCGACGCCTTTGAGCATGTAGATCGCGGTCTCGTGGGAGGCGTGCTTGTGGGCCTTGGCGCGGCCTCCAGGCGGGATGGTGAGCAACTGCATGTGGATGCCCTGAGAACCGACGCTTTCTGCCGAGATGGCCGGAGAATACATGAGGCCTTGTTTTCCCTGAAAGGCTTCCCCTGGGCGAACGACTCGGCAGGTGGGGACGGAGACCTGGTTAACGGATGCCATGGCGTACCTCGCAGCGTGATGTCTTTAAGAGTAGCGATTGCGAGGGCCTGCTGTCGATGGAGACCTGCCCTTTACGCAAGCGTATCAGTGGCGTAGGCTTATCCGGTTCCAGGGCCCTTCCCTCGCAAATTCAAGGAGGAATTCATGCTGCGTTTTCGACCTGTCCAACTGGTATGTATCGTCGCCGTTGCCGCTTCGGCAGCGGCCGCCTTCGCGCAAAACCCATTTCTGGGCGACTGGAAACAGAATAACGACAAGAGCCATTTGACCGGGGACGTGATTCAGTTTTCTCCCGCCCCGGACGGCGCCATCAAGTACACAGCGGAGACCCGCTCCTACACATTCAAGACCGATGGCCAGGAATACGCTGGGCCCACAGGCGCCCAAAATACCTGGAAGAAGATGGACGATAACAACTACGAACGATCCATCAAGCGGAACGATATTCCTCTGGGCACCTACACCTACAAGATCTCAGAGGATGGGAAAACCATGGTGGAGGAAGGAACCGGAACTCTGCCAGGCGGCAAAAGTTTCGATGACACGACCACCTACACCCGCGTGGCGGGCAGCAAAGGGCTGATAGGCAGCTGGAAGGACACAAACGTCAAACTCAAGGAAGACTCCATGATGAGCTGGAAGGCCGGCAGCTCGCCCGATAGCATGCGCTGGGAATTGCCGGACATCAAAGCTTATCTGGATGTTTCGTTCGACGGTAAAGATGCAAGTCCGGTTGGTCCTACCGTTCCCAAAGGTCTCACCATCGCACTGACCAAGACCGGGCCGCACAGCCTGAGCATGGTTGAGAAGCTGAACGGTAAAGTGATCGCCAAAGCCACTTACAAGTTGTCGGCTGACGGCAAGACACTGACGGAAGTTGAGACACCACCGGATGGCAAAGCCCCTGCCACCGTCATCTTCGACAAGCAAGGGATGTAGGTGCTCCTTCAAGCGACGCGTCGAAGAGGGTCATCAATGACGATGACCCTCTTCGTCAAGGCGGCACTAGACTCTGACAAACAGCCCCTTCAGATACAGCGGATAAAGCAGAAGAACGTTGAGAAGAACAATCACGATTGCATATGCCAGCGACGAAGGATAGGGAGATAGCCAGCTCGCGAAGAGGTTCTGGTACATCCATTCGTGCATGGTTAGCCCATGGAGGCGGATGCGGTCCAACAAGGTGGTGATGATGGTTGACAACGTGAAGGCGAGAATCGCATTCGTGCCCAGGACTTTCGCCGGAAGGAGCCCGCGACGGAAGCCCCACAGGTCGACAACCGCGTAAACAGCGGCGAACACCGCCAAGCTCATACCTGTACTCAGGAGAGCGAAGGTGCTCGTCCAAATGCGCTTATTCAAGGGCAGAACGGGGCTCAATAGCAACCCCGAGATTCCGAGCGCGCACCCCGCCATGGCAAGCCCCAGCGCCTTTATTCTGCCCGAGCAGCCCGTTCCCATCCATTCGCCCGCGACGATGCCGGCGAGGGTAGAAAACATAGCAGGCAGAGTGGAGAGGATGCCTTCAGGATCGTAAGTAACTCCTTTTCCCGGTGTGACGCCCCAAATCCAGAGGTGGTTTATACCAAAAACCCGGCGGTCAATGTAGGCGGGAAGGCTCCCGAATGTGTCGAGCTGGCCGGCACCGATGCCGGGGACCGGAACCAGCTTCAGCAGTGCCCAATACAGAGCAAGCAGACCGAAAGCCGCGCCTGCAATCAGCAGCACCCGCCTGGAGATTCTTGCCTTCTCACCCTGCACACGCGTGCTGGTTCCTAAGAGATAGAGAACGCCACCGCAAAGATAGCAGACGGCGATTCTCTGGAGAATTCCAGGAATGCGCAATGTGTGCAAGTGGTAGTCCGGAAATCCATTCAACACCAGGCCCAGGGTAAACAGCACCAGGCTCCGCCGAAGCAGACGTTGGACGAGCATCATACGGCTAGCTCCGCGTTTGATCTGCGAGGCGAACGAGAATGAGATCGACAGGCCGGCCATGAAAAGAAATGCTGGAAAGATCATGTCCGTTGTGGTTGCGCCCATCCAATCCGCATGACGGAGAGGACTGTATACGTAGTTGTATGTGCCTGGGTCGGTCACCAGGATCATTCCCGCAATGACAATTCCGCGGAAGACATCGAGCGAAACGAGCCTGTTTGCCTGCAAGGTCTTGGCAGTCGCTAACGATGTTTGCTCAACCAGCATCTGAGCTGCACCCCCTCCCCGCAGGTGAGCTAACAATACAACATGGCAGCAACTCCCGCGATCAGGGCTCGACCCGGCGGCTGACTGTAACGATCCGGCCGCGCCGAACACTATCGTCCAAAGCCATAAATAAGAACTGCAACGATCCGTTTGCCCTTCGGGAAGTGAGGTCCTGAAGGGCAGATTTTTGTCTGCCCTCTCTCAAGCGCGCGAAATATTGACGGTCTAGTCAGCAACTTCAAGGCATCTGATTTCCTGGAGGTGGATAACGATGAGCAAAGAGCAGAATTTGGCTGCGCTGGGGAAGTTTGCAGAGGCTGTGAGTACACGCAACTTTGATTTGTTCAAAGAGGTCGTTGCCGCAGAGAATGTTGAGCACGATCCGGCACAGGGCCAAGGCCCGGGACCCGAAGGCTACCGCACGTTCTTTTCGGGTCTTACGAAAGCCTTTCCGGATATGAAACTTGCTCTGGAAACGATGGTGGCTGACGAGGACTCGATTGCCTTCGCCTATACCATGACAGGTACCCACCAGGGTCCCCTGATGGGAATACCACCGACAGGGAAAAGGGTGAGTATCCGGGGACTACAGATTTCGAAGTTTCGGGATGGCAAGATGGTGGAGCGCTGGGGAAGTTCGGACCAGCTCGGCCTGCTTCAACAGCTGGGTGTTCCAGCGTTGGCCAGCGCATAACGGCACAATTACAGTGCCTATTTTTCCAAGTGTTACGGCGGGGCTGTGAAGCCCCGCCCCTGCAAAAGCTCCTTATTGAACCTTCCAGAAGGCTGGCTCCTTTTTGACCCATTCGCTTGGCGGGTTACTCTCACGAGGATTGATCACGAACAGGTTGGTCGCCGTCGCCTCAATACTGGCGGCCGTAAGCTCGCTGACCTTCTTCATGCCGTCGGCCCCGAGCTCACTCGAGAATTTGTCAGAACTCTGCATGCTCTTGTCGGTTTCCGCGAGAGACTTCATGGTGTTGAACACCAGGAAGATGGCTCCCCCGGCGGTCCCAGGCGTAGGGTTTCCATACGTGAGTTCGAAGGTGTCCCAGTGGGTGTCGGGATCGACTTTGCGGTAGGTCTCGATGTACATTTTGGCGAGTTCTGTGAAGTCGTGCGTATGCCCGGGTTTCACGACAAAGGTAGTGATCTCAAAAAAGCGCGCGCCGTCGATTGATCCCTTGTTGAGGCTGAGATCAGGACGAAGCATCATGACGGCGGAGTCGTAACTCGCAAGCAGGTCGCCATCCGCCTGGGAAGCCTGGTCGAGCTTAGCGCTCAAGGCTTTGTTGCTGCGCACCGCGGTTGCCTGCTTTTCCCAATCTTCAAAGCTGTCGTAGCCATAGAGGAACAGAGAGCGGGAAGCTCCGGAAAGGGAGTCCAGCGCAAAGTAGGGAGCGGTGGACTTGGCATCGGCGAAGGCGTGGATAAACGCGCTTTCTGAGCGCTCGTGCAGCATGCCACCCTTGCCGGGTTTGAGGTATTCGCGGTCAATGCGGAGGACCTTGGGCGGACCGTCCGCCATCGCGCTCTGCGCGTTGAGCACGGGTGAAAGGGCGGCGGCTAGCGTCAGCAGTGTGGCGCAGCCGAAAAAGACGTTACGGACGAGAGCGTGCATAGTTCTCCTCGAAACGGTTGAAATCGCTAATCAAGACAAACGGGTACGGTGACACGTGTTCGCGCTACCGGGCCAGAGGAGAAGGGACGAACGGGCCCCGGAGATGCGCGGACGTGGAAAAGCTGTTGCCCACCGGGGAACCTGGGATGATTGGCAAATCTAATCCCGCTGGGTTGTGGTTGTCAATTTTGGGGGATGGCTTTCTGGAGGCTGCCCGCGAACATTGCGATGAGCTTATGGACTGACGCTTGGTCGAGGTCGCGCAGGGAGGCGTACTCACTGATCTCCACGATGCGCACGCGGTTGTCCCGGAGAAGTGCTCCGAGCATCTCGGTGCCCTCGGACAGGTTAGGCCTTCTGCGTGGGGGGAAGTAGACAGCCGATACATCAGCGCCGCGGAACACGTCGATCATGGTTAACAGGGTCGATCCGCATCATTTACTGTGCAATGCTTGCGGCTTTGAGTGTTTACCTTTGAGCAAGTAACCGCGGGCTTTCGGTCACTCCCACGTCCGTACTCTGGTTAATGATCACCATCGCGATTACTTTTCATTCACTCGCTCGGTGGAGCAAGAGTTAGCTCGGCCGACGGTGGAGGGTGTTTTGAAGAAGACTCTCGTTGTAGTGCCCTGTCGCTGCAAGCGGATCGCTCCCGCCTTATCAACCAGTACGAACTCGACCACTCTTCTCGTTGAACGCCCAGCCGCCGTTTGTGGCGGACCGTGACCTGAGTACTTGAATTTGCGAAGTTGAGAAAGACGGCAGCCAGAGGGCACGCGTTATGGACCGGCGACGCGGGTGAAGTCTCTCTGCGTAAAGAGCATACTCGCGCCATCAGTGCGTGAGAGGAGGTTTGTGCCGGTCCTTATCCTTTACGTATTTGTTATCGCTGTTTGTGTGTCAGGAAGTGCATTGCGCGGAATATCGATCGCGCTTCATAGAATGAGGCCTCTCATGCGTCAAGAGACCCGCTCTTCTGCTTCTTCCGAAACGCGGAACACTTCTTCCCGGATGATGCGCTCCGTGGCTTCATTCAGATAATCATCGAGAGCACTCTTGATTTCGAGAAACTCTGGCCAAAGAGTTTTGTTGACGAAAGAAACAGGAGCGCGCAAAACCACGGTGGAGTAGCGCTGTCGCGGGTACCGGTACGGAGTGAGGCCGTGACGACGGCATAACGCGGTAAACAGACGGCGGCTCCAGCGATCGGGCAAGCGGAAAGCGGTCTCGACGGACGTTTCCTTTTGCTCGAGCGCCTTCAGGGCTGTGCGCACCCTCTCGATAGCGGCTGCCGCCGCATCCTGCTCTCCAGTCGTGGTCGCACCCTCGAAGAGGGCCGCAATCTTGCGTAGCTTCTGGCGAAGTTCCTGTTCCGTGCTCACTTGTCCCTCGGTTGCCGCAGGCGCAAAAGGTTATTGGAACATAGAAGACCGACCGGACGAGGGGATGGGAACAGATGAAAACGTGCCGTTTGTATGGAAAAGCGGTCTCAGCTTAGGGGATTCTCAGCAGGGCATAAGCTCTGAATTTGTATCCCGGAGCGACTCTGCTTCTGCCATTTTTCGAAGCGGGTCGAGCGCGGCGACATCCAAGTGGTCACTTAAACCTTGACGCTTGTAGTTTCCCTTTGGCTGGTCAAGGTTTCGCCACACCGGGGTTTGCGGTGACAGAGCACTGGTTGTTAGACGGGTCTGGAGTCATTCCAAGTTTGCAAACTCACGGACGGATGAGAGACTAACGCGCAGGACCACTGTTTAGGGGGTCGAAGGTCAAAAGGAGCACCGCCGAGACGAGCCGCGCGGCCTTTGACAATCAGCCACTCACCTGGCGGTGATCAGACGATTTGGATTGCCAAGAGTACAGGAGTTGTCTTGCGTTCGGAATTGGACGTCGCGCGCGGTTCGGCTAAAACGCACATGGAGATCCGCTTATCACCCACGAAGAGTTGCGCGGTCTAGCTGAAGACAAGCTTGGATACGTTCGCATGGTTTCAGAGTTTTGCGCGAGGAAACCGGAGTAAGCTCTGCTTGCTCCATCGGTCCCCGGTCACTCACTTTTTGCTCAGCAGATCTATACTGATTCCCTATGAGCAAACCAGCGTCTGCTGGAAAATGTCAATTCTGCGGTGAGATCGTGAACCGGGCGGTCATGGCTCGCCACTTATCGTTGTGCAGCCAACCGGGAGGTTCGCGGTTATCACCTGGCCCAAGCTTTCACCTGGTGGTGGAAGGGCGCCGGGCCAATGCGTACTGGATGCACGTGGCGCTGCCGGTAAACACCACACTAGGCAAGCTCGACCGGTTCCTTCGCGAGATATGGCTTGAGTGCTGCGGCCATTTGAGCGCCTTCGAAATCGCAGGCGAACGTTATGGCTCCTCCCCCATGGACGGGGAGATGGGCATGAACCGGCCGCTGAAACAGGTAGTGGGTACGGGAATGAGCTTTTCCTATGAGTATGACTACGGCTCGACCACGGAGCTGAAGTTGAAAGTGGCCGGCGTCCGCGAAGACGGGACTCCAAAAGGCGCCGTACAGTTGCTGGCCAGAAACGAACCGCCGGCGATTCTCTGTCAATCTTGCGCGACCGGGACAGCTACGGAAATCTGTGCTGAATGCGCATGGGACGAGACGGGATGGCTGTGCCCAGCGTGCGCGGAAACGCATTCCTGCGCTGAGGAGATGCGTTTGCCCGTCACCAACTCTCCCCGGGTTGGGGTGTGCGCATATAGCGGTTAGGGCCTCTACCAATGGGGAAGGGGGATACATATCCTGTCGCCGCAATGAGGCGCGGCTCGTGCCCGGTTTGCGGGTGGCCCTGACCAAGCCGGCAACCAGAGCCGATGCCTTTTCCCGTACGGAAAACAGTTCCTTGGACTCGGGGCGGCCTTCTGTCGCGCGTCCTTCGTCCCGCATCCTTCTTGAGGTGCTCTTTTCCTTTTACCCGAAGAGTGTATTCTGGTAGCACCTAATTAGGTGCCAAAAACAGGGGGTGAATATGCTGGACATCACTCGTGACATTCAATCACTGACTACATTTCGCCGATCGTCCGGCGACTTCATGAAACAGCTCAAGAAGACCAAACGCCCCGTAGTGCTCACGGTTAACGGCAAAGCTGCAGCCGTGGTTCAGGACGCCGAAGCCTATCAGCGTCTGCTCGACATTGCCGCGCGCGCCGATGCCGAGGAAGGTATTCGCCAGGGGCTCGACGACGTAGCACATGGCCGTACACGACCAGTCCGAGAGTTTTTCGACGAGTTTGAAGCCAAGAATGGCATACCTCGTTAACATCACTGCCCGAGCAGAGCGCGAATTTGCCAGCCTGTACCGGGAGATCAATGCCGAGGAGTCTGATGCAGCCCTGAAGTGGTACCGAGGGCTCAAGAAGGCTGTTCTCAGCCTGGAAGAAGTGCCAAACCGCTGCCCCGTGACGCCGGAGAAAGCGCAACTCCACCATCTCCTTTACGGCAACAAGCCTCACGTCTATCGTGTCATATTTCGTGTTGTTGAGAAACAGAAGCGGGTTGACGTGCTCCATATTCGCCACGGCGCAAGAGACAAATTGAAGGCGTCGGAAGTTGGGTAGGATAACCGGCCCAGCACAATACCACCCCAGTGAAAGGGTCACTTCCGCGTCTGGCCACGAATCTCGGCCACGAATCTTTTGACCCAGAGGTGATCGTTGCCTATAAACAGCAATACGCCTATGCGGAAAGTGTGATTGCTTCGTCCATGGCGGGACGGCCCATCACAGTTAGCCATGCAGATTTTAAACGGATCAAGCAGAAAGGAACTTGGGAACATCTGCTTCGATCCGCCAATCAAGGCGCGGTGGGTGCTTTGGCTCACGTCCGGCTCGCAAAACCTAAGTTATTTCTTTGGCCCTTCGACATCGCCCGATGCAATCCCGGCATCAGACCGCATGAGGAGTTAAAAGCTATGGACACCAAAATGCTGGTTCCCGTGGTTATTGCTGTAGTCGTAGTCATCGTCATCGCAGCACTGCTCGTGATTCGCAAGCGGAAGAGCGACCAATTAAAACAACGTTTCGGCTCCGAATACGACCGCGTCGTACAACAACAAGGAGGTGCCCGTCACGCAGAGGACGTTCTGGCTGAGAGAGAGAAGCGAGTGGGGACATTTTCCATCCACCCTTTGCAGGGAGGCGACCGCGAGAGATACGCTCAAGAGTGGTCGTTGGTGCAGAAGCGGTTCGTCGATGATCCTTCCGCGGCAGTCACAGAAGCAGACAAGTTGGTAACAACCGTTATGGGTGCAAGGGGTTACCCAATGGTTGACTTTGAGCAAAGGGCTGCGGACGTCTCTGTGCACTATCCGGGAGTGGTGCAGAACTATCGATCCGCGCGGGAGATTGTCCAGCGCCATGGTAACGGGCAAGCGACCACCGAAGACCTGCGGCAGGCCATGGTCTACTTCCGCTCGCTGTTCGAAGAACTGCTCGATTCCCCCAAACCCGAAAAGATAGGAGTCTCCCATGAGCGAATTGCTTCTTAACGACGAAAATCTGACGACGGCGGATATTGCGCATCCTGAGAAAAGCAGGGAAGCTCAGCCATCTGCAATCGACGACCGCAACCTTGAGCCCGGGCAAGCGGTTCCGACGCGCCTGACACCAACGGAAGCCACCCCGTTGTTTCCCGACGATGAACTGCATAGTTTTCGCGCGCACTGGGATCAGGTTCAGACCTCGTTCGTCGATGAACCCAGGCAGGCAGTAGAACAGGCTGATAGTTTGGTGGCGAACGTAGTCAAGCGCATCGCCGAACAATTCTCCAACGAACGCGCGCAACTAGAAAAGCAGTGGGACAGTGGCGATAACGTTTCAACGGAGGATCTACGGCAGGCTCTGAGGCGTTATCGGTCGTTCTTCGACCGCCTTCTTACCTTCTGATTCGAAACGGAAGAGGCTCCGCCCTCAGTTTCAACAAACCCAACAATCCCCGGTGTCCCATCCTTCGCGCTTTTGCGAAGGATGGGATCTAAGCCGACCCAATCAAGACAATGGGTCGACAGGATAGCTATTACCCTCGACGCGGTCCCGCGGAAAAGCCGTACCGTGGGGCCCCAGAGATTTGTTGCGGAGATGTAACGGAAAAGCACAGGGGCCAAACAGGCTGGGGAAAAATGGCGGTTTTGGAGAAGAAAGCAGCCCTCAGCGGCTAAAGCCGAATTCATTAAACAGCAGTTATGTACGGGCTGAAGGCCGTACCCTTCAGAGAAGTGAGTTTTTCCGCAACCTGTAAAGCCCGGACCTCGTTTGGGGCTTACGGCCCGACGAAAGTCGTACCTGGTACAAAGCCAACGCGCTACATCCGGGACAGCTTTCTCGAGGTGGGGTTCTCAGACAAATGGATTGAGAATCCTCA
>Ga0302324_100028142_pt1 | contig 10687 bp, 7 predicted proteins | sample Palsa_T0_1_FD_201949 | JGI IMG/M metagenome (GOLD analysis project Ga0302324, IMG submission 201949) | Peat permafrost microbial communities from Stordalen Mire near Abisko, Sweden - Palsa_T0_1 | ecosystem: Environmental > Terrestrial > Soil > Palsa > Peat permafrost | place: Sweden: Abisko...
TATCGCCGGAACCATTTTTTTTGGGAGATAGAGGTCAGGCAATCGGACAAGTGGTTACCAATATATTAGAAAGTAACTAGCAATTTGTGTCGATTTACGTCATTCGTTGAGATATAAAGTCAAGATACGAAGATATTTAAGTTTAGCATAATCAATCAGATAGGAGATGTGTTAGGGGTTTTAAGGTGCCGACGGAAAATGTGCGCATTTTTTTTGTTTGACATCTTTTTGTTAGTCGGTTTAAGGTTCGCAGAGCCAAAGGAGACTTAACATCCTAGGCCGGCCTGATTCCAATGAGCCAGGTAACGTTTTTTACGGTTACGACCTGAATAAATTGCTACAGCGTCAACAAGAAACCCTCTGAACTATTTAAGGTCCTAGCCGATTGAATTCCTTTAGGGTTCTCCGTGCCTGCGAATTGGACGTTTTCCGAGCGGGCAAGACGCGGGCAAAGCAGAGCGGCCGCAAACCTTGTGATTGCGGACGGTCAGGATAGACCTGCGGCAAATTACCACATCAGATTTTCCGTTGTGCTGAGGTTCGAGAATGCCGCATTCAGCAAGGATACTGGCGGTCAGCGAAGACATTGCTCTGCGTCGACTGATCGAAACCTTTCTTGAAGTCGAAGGCCACTACGCCCGTTGTGTCTCGCTCCCATCCGACGCATTGGAAGTACTACGCGAAGATGCGGCTTGGGATTTTCTTATTTTGGACGCGGCGAGGAATAAGGGCGTGGACACGCTTTTCACCTCCGACCTTCTTGGCCGATTTGGAAGAGAAAAGCTCTGCATTCTCTCAGAAATGGGCGACGTTACGTGGAAGGCGCACGCGCAGAGATGGCAAATCACCAAGATATTGGTGAAGCCGCTGGTGCGAGGAGATATGGAGAAGCTGATCGCCGATTCCATCACGATCAAAGATGCTCCCGCAAAGCTATCCTCTCTCCCCATCCAGGGAACGCCCCCATATGTGTTGGAAGAACTTGGCAATGATGCCTTTTTCATGGCGGTATCGCCGGCGATGCTGGAGTTACACAGAAATATCCGGATTCTGGCGTCGGTCGACCATCCGGTCCTAATTCTGGGAGAGAGCGGCGTCGGTAAGGAAGTTGTGGCGAGGCTTCTGCATAAGTATCACGCTCGTGCGGAAAAGCATTTTGTGAATGTGAATACCGCCGCGCTGCCCAGTGAGCTGCTGGAGAGCGAGCTTTTTGGGTACGAAGCAGGGGCTTTTACGGGAGCGCTCAAAGCGAAACCGGGAAAGTTCGAACTTGCCGACAAAGGTACCCTGTTGCTGGATGAGATCGGCGAGATGAGCCCCCACATGCAGGCGAAGCTTCTCCACGTCCTGCATGACGGGTCGTTCAGCCGCCTCGGTGCGCGATCCACCACGCAGGTGGATGTCCGCATCCTTGCGGCCACCAACGTCAACCTGGAGGTCGCGATTGCCGAGAAACGCTTCAGAGAGGACCTCTATTACCGGCTCAACGCGTTCACGATCCATGTTCCGTCGCTCCGGGAACGCCGCTACGAGATTCCCTTTCTTATCGAGCAGATGATGAAGCGCGCCTCATCCCGAGCCGGCCAGCAGCCATTGTTGCTTTCCAGCCGGTTGATGGAAGCGGCGCAGGAATATCATTGGCCGGGGAATCTTCGCGAGCTTCGCAATTTTGTGACCCGGCTGCTCGTCCTCCAGGATCCGGAGTCCTCCTATGAGGACTTGAGGGCAAAGACTCGAGCGAAGTCCGGTCACGCGGTTCAGGGAGCGGTTGCCAGCTACGGCGTGGAGTCAACGGCACCTAGTCAACTGGGCATGAAGGGCGTGGTCAACGGAGTGAAATATGAGACTGAAAGCCGCATGATCAAGGAAGCATTGACGGCCTCAGGATGGAATCGGCGGCGCGCGGCGTCTACTTTGAACATAAGCTATCGTGCACTGCTCTATAAGATTCAACAACACGGGCTAACGTCCTGATTTGTTACTAAGTGGCCGAACAATGCGTGCACCAATTGGTGGTTGCCGGCCAACTCCCATTCGCGCATCTTCACTTCTAGTCTGTACCCGCAAGACTAGCGAAGAGTAGCTTTTTCCGGGGAAAAAGCCATGACGCGACTCATTGCTTTGTAAAACACCCGGCGTGAAAGTGCTGTAGCTGCGATCAAGGCCGAGTGTATGTAGACACATGGCGAGTCTGCGTCCCTCGCCCCTGGCCATTCGGAATCGCGTTGAGGTCAATCTCGTGCAAAGGACCGGCTTGCACTATGCGGGAAATGCTCTTAGAGCGCTCCGACGGTTTGTCGTCTCACATTCTGCGTCGCTCGGTATGAGAGGATGACTGGATGAGGCGTAGGTTTAGCCGTAGAGCATTCTTAAGAAGCGCGGCGGTGTCGAGCGTAGCAGTGGCCGCCGACAGCCGAAGCAGTTGGGGCACCCCCACAAACGAATCGAAGTACGAACCCGGGAGGTTGACCGAGTGGGTCAATATATTTCTCGGGACCGGTGGGCATGGGCATTGCTATCCCGGGGCGACGGTGCCGTTTGGGATGGTGCAGCTGAGCCCGGACACGGGCACGGCGGGTTGGGACCATTGTTCGGGCTACCACCACGATGACAACTCGATCGTGGGATTTAGCCATACGCATCTGAGCGGGACGGGCGCCGGCGACCTGATGGACTTTCTGCTCATGCCGGCGCGCGGGCGTCCCTACCATACGGACCCAGGCGATGCCGCTGTACCGGGTTCGGGCTATCGGTCGCGTTTTTCGCATGCCGACGAAGCGGCTTCGCCGGGGTATTATTCGGTGCTTCTCAAGGATACGGGCATCAAGGCGGAACTGACGGCGACCTGCAGGGTCGGTGTGCATCGCTATCATTTTCCGGCGGACAGAAACAGCTATTTTGTGCTCGATTTGGCCCACGGATTCGTCGACTCGACGGAGGGTAAGGCCGCCGAGCTTGGCCGGGCGAAGGTGCTCTCCGCGGAACTGCATGTCGTTGGCAATGACACGCTCACGGGAGGCCGGCGGGTTTCGGAGTGGGCACCGGGCCGATATCTTTATTTCGCGATGAAGTTTTCGAAGCCATTCACCGGAGTCGGCATTGTTGCCGACGGCCGGCCTCTGAATCCGGGGACGCCCAACGCGAGCGGTACCTCCTTGCAGGCGGTAGTCAATTATCCCCTAGAGCGGGACGAGACCATTCTGGTCAAGGTGGGGCTGTCGGCGGTCAGCGTCGACGGGGCGCTCCGGAACATTGATGCTGAAGTTCCTGGGTGGGATTTTGACGGAGTTCGCGCCGCGGCCGACAAGGCCTGGGAGAGCGAGCTTTCGCGGGCGACGATTGAGTCGCCCAACGAAGAATTTAAGTGGACTTTTTATTCCTCGATGTACCACTCGCTGCTGGCGCCGACGATTTTTCATGATGTGGACGGGCAGTATCGCGGCATGGACCTGAATGTCCACCAACTGCCCGAGGGCGGCAAGAACTACTCGACTTATTCGCTTTGGGACACGTATCGGGCGCTTCATCCGTTGTACACGCTGGTGCAGCGGGACAAGGTACCGGAGATGGTGAACTGCCTTGTCCGCATGGGCGAGGAGAGCCCCGACGGCCCGCCGGTATGGCCGCTGCAGGGGGTCGAGACGGGGTGCATGATTGGCTACCATTCGGCTGTGGTTGTCGCCGAGGCGCATGAGAAAGGTATTACGGGAGTGGACTATGCCCGTGCTTATAAGCTCTTCCGGAAGCGGGCGATGGTTGACGATTATCGGGGTCTGCCCGCGTATCGCGAGCTTGGCTATGTGCCTTGCGATGAAGAATGGGAGGCGGTGAGCAAGACGCTGGAATACTCCTATGACGACTGGGCGGTCGCGCATCTGGCGGGCGCGGCTGGGGCGTCGGAGGACAAGGAGTTACTGCTGAAGCGTTCGCGGAATTACAAGAACGTCTTCGATCCGTCGATCCAGTTCATGCGGGGCAAGCTGAGAAGCGGCGCATGGGCGGACCCTTTCGATCCGCGCGGGATGGGGCACTTTCAGAAGTGGCGCGACTTCACCGAGAGCAACTCCTGGGAGGCGACGTTTCTCAATCAGCATGACGTGAAGGAATACATGACGCTCTTTGGCGGCGATCCACAGTTCGTTGCGAAGCTGGACCATTTGTTCAATCAGAGTTCGGAACTGCCGCCGGACGCTCCTCCGGATATTGCCGGCATGGTGGGGCAGTATGCGCAGGGCAATGAGCCCGACCACCATGTGGCTTATCTGTACGCTTATGCGGGTCAGGCGTGGAAGACGCAGGCGCGGGTTCGTTCGCTGCTGACTACTTTTTACCGTAATGCGCCGGACGGCTTGGCGGGCAATGAAGACTGCGGGCAGATGTCGGCGTGGTTCCTGATGAGCGCGATGGGGCTGTATGCCGTGGATCCAGTGAGCGGCAACTATGTTTTCGGTAGCCCGCTCTTCGACAGGGTGACGCTGAATGTGGGCGATGGGAAGAAGCTGGTCATTCAGGCGATAAGCAATGGGCCGGATCGACCGTATGTGCAGAGTATGAGCTGGAACGGAGCGGATTACCGTAAGAGCTGGATTCGCCATGCCGATCTGGTGGCTGGCGGCACGCTGGTGTTCAAGATGGGCACTAGGCCAAACGAGAGTTTTGGTGCGGCTCTGGAGGAACGACCGCCGTCGTTTGTTTAGCTAGGACCGGGAATCCCGATAATTGCAGAGAAAAGCCGCCTCGACTTATAGGCGGCTTTTCCTTTGACTTAGTCGTACTTGGTATCTCGGGGGCTGAGTTACCAGTCGAGCTTATCGGGGAAGAACCTGGCGATCAGGTCGTCGTAGTAGGGCTTGAGTTCTTTGACGTTTGGTTTGGCTGCGCCCTTGGAGTAGAGGTCGTAGGGGTTGAATTTTACGACCCACTTGAACATTTCTTCGTCATGCTTCGACATGAGGTGCCGGTAGGCGCCTTGCTGATGGCAGGAGTAAAAGGAGTGGTAACGCAGCATGTAGAGTGCCTCTTCGGGCATGTAATCCTTGACGACGTGGCCGATGTAGGCGTCGTGGCCCCAGGACATGTGGACCTTGTCGAGGCCGCAGTTTGGCTCGTAGATACCGTATTCCGTTTGATATTCGGAGACCTTGCTGTCGGGATTGGCGGCGAAATATTCGGGGAAGACGATTTTGTCGGAATAGGCGCAGCCGACGGGGAAGGTGTCGCCGACGACCGCCCATTGAGGCTCGCCGTAGAGACAGAGCACCTTGCCGAGGTCGTGAATAAAGCCGGTGAGGACCATCCATTCGGGATGGCCGTCTTTGCGGATCGCCTCCGAGGTCTGCATCAGGTGCTCGATCTGGGTGAGATCGGTGTCGGGATCGCTTTCATCGACCAGGGTGTTGAGATACTCGGCTGCCTCCCAGATGCTCTTCTTACCTTTGTCGAGGGCGAAGTACTGTTTTTCTTTGGCGACGACGAAGTCGAGGGTTTGGAATTCGTGGTTGTCGCGGTAGAAGGCGGCGACGGTCGGCACGACGGCCGCATCATAGTTACGAAACTCGGACTCACTTTTGCCTTCGCGGTATCGGCCCGCGACAAAGTCTGACCAACTGTCTTCGATCTCGAGCCCGACTGGCTCGATGGTTGATGCGTTTCCGGTCATGATATTCCTCCCCTTGGAATTCTCCGACTAATCGCTGTACCGCTTACATAGCAACAGTGTACTCCCGAGATGGAAGTGGAAGGCGGGAATGTTTCGCCTGTATTGGCGATGGTCACGCACTACAATCGAGGACGGGGAATCGTTATGTCAGAACTTAGTCGTACCGGGGTTTCGCTGGAAGCGGACCTCTTGAAGCAATTCGATCGGCTGATTACAAAGCGCGGATATGCGAACCGCTCGGAGGCGTTCCGGGACCTCATCCGTGAGGCCCTGCTGGGAGAGATCGTGGATTCGAACAAGCCGGTGGTCGGCACTTTGACGCTGGTTTACGACCATCATGTGCCGAATCTTTCGCAGAAATTGACGGAGACGCAACACTCCGCGGGCACGATGATTCTGGCCGCCACGCACATTCATCTCGATCATCACTATTGCCTGGAGGTGATCATTATGAAGGGGCGCGGCAAGGACCTCAGAGGCGTTGCCGATCGGATGTTAGCGCTTCGCGGGGTGGAATTGGGAAAGCTGGTGCTGACGAATTCCGGGAAAGAGTTGAAGACGACCGATCATTCGCATTGACGCCTTGCTGTCGATTCGAAGAGCCCAGGCCTAAAGGCGTCTCCGCTAGCTATTCATCTCGTGGGGCTAAAGTCCCATCGTTATAAAGGACTTCATTTTCGGGGGGAGGGATATGTGGAGAACATTGGAGACGGGACACTAGCTCGGGGATTGACTGGCCGCGATGACCAACTGGCCGAGGCTCAAACCGCCGTCGCCTGGCGGCACCTGTTCCTGAGTGAATACCTGCAAACCGAGGCTCACGAGATCGACCCCACCCGCGCTCGCCCTGGTGATGTAGTCATCGTGAGCGGCACGATCGGTGATCATGGCATGGCCATCATGAGCGTTCGAGAGGGTTTGGAGTTTGAGACGATCATCGAGAGCGACACTGCAGCTTTGAATGGTCTGGTCGCGTCTTTGCTGGGGTTCGCGTCAGACATTCATGTTCTGCGCGATCCGATTCGCGGCGGTCTTGCCACATCGCTCAACGAGATTGCGGGGCAATCGCGGGTCGGCATCCTTTTCGAGGAACGTCGCTTGCCGGTGTCGCCGGATGTGCCAGCGGCTTGCGATCTGCTTGAGATGGACCCCTTCTATGTCCCGAATGAGGGGAAACTGATTGCGATCGTCGATCCGCGGACCGCGGACGTGCTCGCTCGAATGCGGGACCATGAGCGTGGTCGCAAGGCGGCGATTATCGGCACAGTGACTAGCCAACATGTGGGTATGCTTGCAGCGAAGACAGCGATCGGGGGGACACGCATCATTCCGCTGCAAATCGTAGAACAAATCCCGCGAATTTGTTGAATGGCACAGCCACTCGATTCTCATTGGGTGCGTTGTTTCGATCCGCGTGGAACGAAGAGCATGAAAAGGCCGGAGGCGATGAGCGATCCGGACATGAGCAGAAACCCTGCTCGGGAATTGCCCGTCTGAGCTTGTAGTAGGCCGACAAACCATGCTCCTGCAAAGCCCCCGAGCGCGCCGCTGCTATTGATTAGCGCAAGGACCTCGTCGAGGACGGTCTTAGGGATGATCTCCGCGATGAAGGCGAAGAAGGACCCGTAGGGCGCGTACATGCTTCCTCCCGCAACGATGAGCGCGGCGTAGGCAAACCAGAAATTCGATGTTGCAACCAGAAAAGACACGAAGAGCGAAAGGCCGGCGATTATCAGGAAGGGCCATACCGCAGACCTGCGGCGCTGCGATCGATCCGAATAGTGACTGGTCAAGAGCATGAGGATGACTGCCAGTAGATAAGGCGCGGCTGCGAGCAGGCCGGTGCGTTCGATGCCGGCAGTGGAGCCGGCGCGAATGATGGTTGGCAGCCACAAAACAAATCCGTATACACCTAAACTCCAGCAGAAATAGAGCGCGCAGAGCAAGAGTACGTCGCCGCGAACGAACGCCTTGCGCAGGCTGTCGATGCGGGGCAGGGAAAGCTGTTCGCCGGCCAATTGCCGCTCGATCACGGCGCTGTTGCTGGCGCTCATCCACCGGGAGTCTCGCGGTCGGTCGCGCACAAACGACAGCCAGACAAAAGCCCAGAGCACCGCTGGCAGACCTTCCAGGATAAAGGTCTTTTGCCAACCGAAGGCGTGGATCAGGTAGCCGGTAATCACGGACATCCAGAGCACCGTGGTTGGATTGCCAAGCATGAGAACGCTGTTGGCGCGGGAACGCTCGGCACGGGTGAACCAATTGGTGATGAGCACGAGCATGGCTGGAAAGACGATACTCTCGGCGACTCCGAGAAGAAAGCGGTCGAGCGCCAGCAGCGAAAACTGGCGAATGACGCCGGTGAGCGCAGCGAGGATTCCCCACGCCAAGAGCGCCGCAAAGACGATGCGCGTGCTGCTGTGGCGTCGAGCATACATGATGCCCGGCACCTGAAAGGCGAAATAGCCGAGAAAGAAAAGCGAGCCGAGCAGCGCGGATTGAGAAGCGGTGATGTGCAGGGTTTCGGCGAGGCCTGCGGCAGCGCCGAGTCCATAATTGGCGCGGTCGAGATACGCGAGGCTGTAAGTGATGAAGAGGGCGGGGAGGAGGTATATCCAGCGCTTGCGGCTATCGCGACGGTTAGTGACTTCGTCTGGTTGCTGCACATCGCCTCGCGCTTCGTTCAATGTGAAGAGGGTAGACGCTCCTCTCAGCAGTTTCAAGCGGACGAAATGCGCGGGTAGATCAGTTAGAGCGATACACCTCTTTTCCAGGGAATGAAATCGTTCTGCCCTAGCAACTCGGCCTTGGTGTGAGTGATGCCGCTGGCGACTTCGAGGATCGTTTCGAGGATTGAATCGCCCAGTTGCTCAATAGTTGCCTCGCCTCGGATAATTGCGCCGGTGTCGACATCGATGATGTCGGGCATGTGTTCGGCGAGGCGAGTATTGGTTGCGACTTTGATGACTGGTGCGATCGGATTGCCGGTTGGTGTGCCGAGTCCGGTGGTGAAGAGGACGATATTAGCGCCGGCTCCGACCTGGGCGGTGACGCATTCGACATCGTTGCCTGGGGTGCAGAGTAGATTCAGACCATCGCTTGTTACATATTCGGGATAATCAAGTACGCCGCGCACTGGAGAGATGCCACTCTTTCTTGCCGCACCAGCGGATTTCATTGCATCGGTGATCAAGCCGTCCTGAATATTGCCGGGCGAGGGGTTCATTTCGAAGCCGGAGTGGACTGCTTTGGCGCGGGCGTTGTAGTCGCGCATCAGCTGGATAAAGCGGTCGGCGTCATCGGGATTCGAACAGCGATCTATCAGGTTTTGCTCCGAGCCGCAGAGCTCCGGGAATTCGGAGAGGATTGATTTGGCTCTGAGGGCGGCGAGCAGATCGGAGACTTGCCCCAGAGCTGGGTTTGCTGAGAGGCCAGAGAACCCGTCGGAGCCACCGCACTTGAGGCCAACGGTGAGTTTTGAGATCGGAGCAGGCTTGCGGACGAGTTGGTTTGCCTCTATGAGGCCCTCGAATGTCGCTTCGATCGCATTCGAAAGCATTGTGGTTTCGAGGCCCGACTGTTGCTGATCGAAGAGCAGAACGGGTTTGTTGTTGATGGGGCTCCGCTTGCGAAGTTCATCGAAGAGAGTAGTTGCCTGTGCGTTTTGGCAGCCGAGACTCAGGACGGTGGCTCCCGCGACGTTGGGATGGTGAATGTATCCGGCGAGCAGCCCGCAGAGGGCTTGCGAATCTTGCCGGGTCCCGCCGCAACCACCCTGATGGGTGAGAAAACGGATGCCGTCGACATTTGGGAAAATGCGTTCACGCGTCGCGGAGGTGGGCGGTTGAGGCACGGATGTTTGTTGCGAATATCGTTGCACTAAATCTCGAACCTGCCGGCTGTATTTCCTGGGGCGGCCGTAGCCGAGCTCTTCTTCAAAGGCCTCGCGGAGTGCATCGACATTGCGGTTTTCGCAAAAGACGAGCGGAATAACGAGCCAGTAATTGCGGGTGCCGACCTGGCCGTCTTCGCGGTGATAGCCAGCGAAGGTGCGGTGCTGCCAGCGAGTTACGTCGGGGGGCGTCCATTGGAAATGAGTTTCTACGCGGGCGAAGTCGGTGGCGTCGTGCTGGACGTTGCGGGTGCTTAACAGGCCTCCGCGGGGAATGGCTTCGCGCACACGGCCGACAACACCGCCGTACATGATGACTTTGGCGCCAATGGCCAGGTCTTCGATGGCGAATTTGTGCTTGGCCGGGATCGTTGTCGCCGGAACATAGCTCTCGCCTGCGAACGATATGGGTTCGCCGGCGGCCAGATTTGTGAGCGCAACCAGGACGTTATCACGGGGGTCGATTTGGAGTACTTTTTCCATGGGCATGGTGTGCGTCGATTCTATCGGAGGGCAGGTATGCATTGCTTTCGAACCGAATGCGAGCCCGATTAACGGTCTGCCGCAATCGCCTTCTACAATTATTCGGGGCTGCCACCGTAAAGGCCGAATTACTGGAAAATCGACGGATTCCATATTGATTTGTCGACTTCCGACGCTCACTTTTTGTAGCCTGCCAACGGCCTGGAAATGCGTCTAAAATGGTTGTGAAGGGATCGAACACCATCGGCAGAAAGGCGTGAAGGCATGGCCGGCACCACTCTCAACGCTGAAGTCAAGATCGCAAAAACTCCGACTCCGCCTACCTTCGCCACCGTTGGCGAAGAGCGTTTGCATCGCAAACAACGTCTGGCGTCCGCGTTCCGGTTGTTTGCCAAGTTTGGATTCAGCGAAGGCGTGGCGGGTCATATTACAGCCCGCGACCCGGAGCTTCATGACCACTTCTGGGTGAATCCCTTCGGCATGCATTTTGCGCACATACGAGTGTCGGATCTACTGTTGGTCAACGAGCACGGGGACGTTGTGGAAGGCGATCGCCCGGTCAACGAGGCCGCTTTTGCCATCCACTCGCGGTTGCACATGGCGAGGCCGGATGTCGTGGCGGCCGCCCATGCGCACTCGCTTTATGGGAAGAC
>Ga0302324_100028143_pt1 | contig 10687 bp, 10 predicted proteins | sample Palsa_T0_1_FD_201949 | JGI IMG/M metagenome (GOLD analysis project Ga0302324, IMG submission 201949) | Peat permafrost microbial communities from Stordalen Mire near Abisko, Sweden - Palsa_T0_1 | ecosystem: Environmental > Terrestrial > Soil > Palsa > Peat permafrost | place: Sweden: Abisko...
AAATGTGGGCGATGTCATCCCCGGGATGAGCGGCGCGCGCAAAGTGCGATTTTCTATGGGCGGCAAAGGCAAACGTGGTGGCGGCCGAGCGATTTATATCGCAGTTGTGTCGAAAGAAACGATTTATCTGTTGACGGCGTATGCGAAGGCAAAAAAGGACGACCTGACACCGGACGACAAGGCAGTTCTTAAGGCACTGATAACGGTGCTCATCGCTCAGGCGGGAAACATGAAATGAGTAAGAAACGAAGCAAATTGGGACTCGAATTGGAAACTGCCGTGCACGAGGCGATCGCCCACAGCCGCGGCAAGGTCGCGTTGCCCACCCGCATCATCGATCCCATGACTCCGGCACGCGTCAGGGAAATACGGAAGAAAGTCGCGAAGAACCCGAAGGAATTCGAACGCCGCTTTGGCGTCCCCGCCCGCACGCTTGAGGGGTGGGAGCAGAACAAGAAAGTCGATGTCGCCGGACGCGTGCTTCTCCTCGTGATCGAGAAAGACCCCAAGGCAGTGGAACGCGCACTGGCCGCGGCTTAAGCCCCAAGGCGTGAACTGGCGGGCGCTTACCCCATTGTAACGACTGCTACATCGAAATGAACTTGGCAGCATTGCGCTTCAAAACTTGCTTCCAAGCTACGTAGCTCGCCGCTAAAACCATTGTCCCGGCGGACAAGCAGAGCCGTGGCCGACGACAAATGTCTTCCTGTCCGATCCCTTGAACTTCGTGCTGCACGGACGGACCGAAGCGATAAGCTTTGCGAATTCCGGCAGATATCGGTTCAAATCCGTTGGCTTGGCGACAAGCGTCGCGGAAAATTCGGCTGGGCTATCGGCCTCGTATTGGCCTGAGGCCGAAAGCGTCGCCAGTCCGCGCCATGCGTCCCTGCACAAGAGCGTCTTCTTTCCGAACAGCATGACCACTCCCGCTGCCTTGCATGCCGGCGGTTTCGCGCCATCGTCCCCGAACGAATATCCATAATAGATTTCTATCCTCGCTGTTTGCGCAGGCTCGAAGCCTCGACCAGATGAGGGGTAGCCTGCGCCGTAACAGAGGCGCGGGGGTTCGAGGAAGACAATGGTGCCGTGATCCGACCCCGTCCAACCGTCTGGTAACGGGCAGTACATAGCATGTTCCGGCGGCTTGAACGTAAGGTCATAATTTCCGGTGGAGAAATCGCCGATTGCCGGAAGCGGCTTGAAAGGCAGCTGTGAATTTGGTGACGCTATCGCATCGTTTACTGCAACTGTCAGCATCACTGCTGCGAAATGACAAAGTATTCGAGTCGATCCCATCGTAGTTTCCAGTATGCGCCGCTACTTCCTCTCCGCCTCCGCCTCGATCATCAGCGTCACCTCGTCGGACACAAATCCCGTCCACATCACATGCGTAAGTCCGAAATCGGAGCGTTTGAGCGCGGCAGTCGCGTCGAAGCCGAGGCGGTAGGGTTGCATGGGCTCTCCCGTGCCGCGACCGCCGTTGAAGGTGACGTTCAGAGTGACGGGTTTCGTGACGCCCGCAATGGTGAGATTGCCGGTGACCGTGCCGGTGGTGTCGCCTGTCTTCGCAACGCTCGTGGAAACAAAAGTTGCCGTCGGAAATTTGTCGGACTGGAAGAGTTCGTTCGGCACGGAGCTGTCGAGCTCGGGCACATGCGTGTCGATCGTGGTGGTGTCGACAACAACATTGAGTGTGCTGTTTTCCGGCTTTACCCGATCGAAATTGAGCGTGCCTGAAACCTTGCCGAGCCGGCCGTAGAATGTCGAAAGCCCGATATGTTTGATCGCGAACAGGACTTGCGTGTGCTGCTCGTCGAGCTTGTAGACGCCCTGGGGCGCAAGCCCCGCGGCAATCGCCGGCCCGCCCACCATTCCCAGCCCCAGCAGCGCAACCGACAAAATTCTCGCGATGCGCTGCATGGAAGACCTCAGAAATCTATCGGGATCGCGCTGTTCGTATAAGCCGCGGCGACGATACCGCCGTCGACCGGCAGGATCGCGCCCGTCACATAAGACGATGCGCGCGAACAAAAGAAAATGGCGGCACCCATCATATCTTCGTCATTGCCGATACGGTGACGCGGCACGCTTTCCTCCAGCTCCTTGCGGCGCGTGGCCAGAACCGGCGCCAGCATCTTGGTGTCGAACGGGCCCGGAGCGATCGCATTCACATTGATATGGCTCGCGGCCAGATGCTTGGCGAGGTGCTGGGTCAGATGATGGCAGCCCGCCTTGCTTGCGGAATAGGAATAGCTTTCCAGCGTGGGCGACAGGAATCCGTCGATCGAACCGATATTCACCACGCGCGCGGGATCGTCCGCAGTCCCCGCCGCGCGCAGCACAGGTAGCAACGCCTGCGTGAGCGTGAACACGGCCTTGAGGTTCAGATCGATCACCTTGTCCCAACCGGACTCGCTGAACTTGTCGATCGGCTCGGCCCAGGCGGCACCCGCATTGTTGACCAATATGTGGAGCTTCTTCTCGCGCGATTTCACTTCGTCGGCGAGCTTGTGCACTTCGGCAGTGCTCGCGAGATCGTGCGCTAGCGGAATGCATTCGCCGATCTTCGACAATTCCTTCGCGGCGCGCTCGCAGGCATCCGCCTTGCGCGAAGAGATATAGGTCTTGACGCCGGCTTCCACGAAGCCGCGCGCGATCATCAGCCCGATGCCTCGCGAACCGCCGGTGACGAGCGCCGTCTTTCCCTTGATGTCGAACAGGGAGGAAATGGACATGTGATATCTCCGAAATGCCCGATCAGACGGCCTTGGCCATCGCCGCGTCCTGGGGCTGCGTGCCATTGGAGCGCGGACGGCGTGGACGTTCAATGCGCACGGTGCTCAAAGGGCGCGTCGGCCTGAGCGATGTCACGATCCAATCGTCTATCATTCTGCGCTGATCGTCGGCGGACAGGGGAAAACCCGAGCGCATCGTCTGCGTGGCGATCCCATCGACCAGGGCGACGCACATCCTGGCGGCCCGTTTTACGTCGATATCGTCGGCGAGATCGCCCGCCTCCTGCGCCGCCACGATGAGGCGCTCCACGCGGCCGATCCATTCGGAATAGCGGGTGTGAGTCAGCTTCCGCACGGTTGCGTTGCGCACGGAGCGCTCCCAGAAGCCCATCCAGAAATTCCAGTTGCCGCGGCGTTCCTCGTCCAGCGGCAGCGACAGATAGACCACCTGACGTAGCGACTCGAGCTTGTCCGGCAGCGCTTCCATCGCCTCCATGTCGCCGCGCACATAGCGGGCGGCATATTCCGAAGATTCCACCAGGAGCTTGTCCACAGAGTCGACATAGTGGACCAGCGCGCCGGTGGTGAATCCCGCTTCGCGCGCCACCGCGCGAACGGTCATTCCCTCGAGTCCCTTTTTTTTGATAGTCCGGTATGCTGCGGCCAGGAACGCTTCGCGGCGCAATTTGTGGTCGACTTTCTTGGGCATGGCCGAACTCGATTTGATTGTGCGCTGCAGCGAAGCGCCGTTCTGGGGGAGAATGCCGCGCATTCCTGCGGCAATCAACCGGGGCTCGTGACTCTCTCCCAATTCGCGTGTCCGCTAACAGACCAATTTTTGGAACCTTTCGAAACATGCGTATAATATAACGTTCGTTATAAAAAGATTGCACGGTTCCATAACAGGTGTTATGGTTTCTGGGCACCGGTTGATTCAAAGACAACAACGATGAGGGAACCCACCCGTGAAATTCGACATCTTCTGCGAGATTCAGATCGCCAAGCCGTGGCCGCCGGAGCACGAACGCCAGATCCTGATGGACACGGTCGAGCAGGCCCGGGGCGCGGATCGCGCCGGTTTCGAGGTCTGGTGGCAGGTCGAGCACCATGGCGCCCCCGAATTCAGCTATAGCGCCGCCCCGGAAGTGGTCCTGACGGCGATCGCCATGGCCACCAAACGGATGCATGTCGGCCACGCGGGCGTACTCGCCCCCTTCAGGATCAACGGACCGCTTCGGGTCGCCGAGCGAGCTGCCACACTCGACATATTGAGCGGCGGCCGGTTCGAGCTTGGCCTCGCCAAATCGGGCGGCAAGGAATGGGAGACGTTCGGGGTGAACCCCGAACTCGCCCGTGGTGAACTGCGCGAAGCGCTCCAGATGATCCCAAAAATGTGGACCGAGCCCGCATTCTCCTGGGATTCGAAACTGTTCCAGATGCCGGAGCGCGAGGTTGTTCCCAAGCCATGGCAGAAGCCGCATCCGCGTCTGTGGCAGACGGCCTCAAGCCCGGATTCCTTCCGCATGGCGGGCGAGCTCGGCGTGGGCGTCTTGGGCACGACCTTGCTGAGTCCGGTCGAGTTTATGAAGTCGATGCTGGACGAATACGAGGCGGGCATCGCCGCGTGCAAGACACCGGCCGGCAAGTTCGTCAATCATCAGAAGGGCGTGTTCACGTTTGTGCATGTCGCCGAGTCGCGCAAGCAGGCGATCGAATGCGGCGCCGCATGGTCGGCCCTGTGGTACGTCCATGCCGCGCCGATCATCTTCAAGGTGCCGCGTGCGGTGTGGTGGGATCAGATTCGCGCCGGTCTCAATCCGCAGCTCGCGCGCAATCTCGTGAACAATCAGCAGACGGCTGCGCTTACCGCGGGCGATCCCACAAGTCTCGAAGACACGCCGGACGAATTGCCCGTCATCGCGCTCCTGAAGCGCATGGCGCGCGGCGAAACGGTGAGCTTCCAGGAAGCCCATGAAGTGACCGAGACGCTCGATTCCGTCATCATCGGCGATCCCGAGCATTGCATCAAAAAGATGGATGTCTATCGCAAGATCGGCACGGACCGAATGATGTGCCTGATGCAATATGGCAGCATCCCGCACGAAGCGGTGATGCGCAGCACGCGGCTCGCGGGCGAACACCTGATCCCGTATTTCGCGGAACGCGAGAAGGCAAAGGCGAGTTAGGTTTTTCGCGGGCCCCTTCCGTCACGCGGCTAACACCTCGCGACGGAAGGGGCCGCACCGCCCTCGCCTACTTCGCCGCCTTCTCTTTTTCCCCCGGCCGATAGTCCGCTTCGATATGCCCGGCAAGCTGCGCGCGCGTAAAAAGCACCGGCTTCGTCTTCATCGCGACGAAGAGCGCCGTCTGATCGGCGTAATGCGCCGAGGTCTTGTCGAGCGTGGCGGAGCCGAATTGGTGGATGCTTTCCGACGATAGTTTTCCGTTTTTGTCCCAGGCCACGAACATGATGAAGGTGTCTCCGCCTTCGGCCGTCAGCGTGCCGTCGGGCTGCGGCGCGCCATAGACTGCGCGATAAGTGTCCGGTCCGCCGTCGATCGCGAGATCGAGCGGGCCCCGCCGGATACGATTGACTTCGCCCCACGTCGGATCGAGTCGGCCGAAATGCGCCTTCAAGGTCTTGATCGCCGCCTGCAACGACACGAGCGGATCGATCGGCGCTTCTTTTTCCGCTTTCGCGTGGAGCACCGGCTCGATCGTCAGAATCGCGAGTGCCGTGCCGCGATCCGCCACATTCGTCATGCGATCCCAATGGCGCAGGATTTCCCGGGCCTGTTTCAGATCCGGATCGCTGCCCGGATCGAGGGTCACCAGCTTCGCGACCAGATGGGCGACATCCGAGCGCGTGCTGTAGGCGAGATCGAATTTGTACTTTCGGAACCCGGCCGCGGTGATCGCCGGGTCCGTGCCGAAATTCTCCAACGCGCGATACGCGCGGTTGGTCATGTCGGTCTGGATGCCGAGCGTCGGCGAGAAATTTGCCGGCTTCAGATCGTCCGCGGGCGCGGTCGCCTGGAATGGCGTGTTGTTGGAATTGAACACGAAGCCGGATTTCGGATTCCACAATTGCGGAACCCTGTCGAATGGCAGGTAGCCGTGCCAGATCAGATCGGAACGATCGCCCGGCAGCACATGCTTCCAGTCGACGCCTTCCTTCCGCACCGGAAACTGACCGTTATAGACGTAACCGATATTCCCTTTCTCGTCGGCGTAAACGTAATTGATGCTGGGAAGCGCCTGCAGCGCCATCGCGGCGCGCCATTCGGCCAGATCGTTCGCTTTGTTGAGCCGGTAATATTGCAGCATCTGGCGCACTTCGCCCATGCCCGCATAGCGGATCGCAAAGGTGCCGTGATCGGTTTTGAGCACGGGGCCCTGCGCGGAATAATAAACCGTACGATGCACGGTCCAGATCAGCGGGCCGAAGATCTTGACGCGAAGGGCAACGTCGCTCTTCTCGAAATCGTGCCATTTGCCGTCCAGCAGATATTGATTGTCATTGGCAGGGTTGATGGTGAGCTTGTAGACATTCGCAAGATTGGGTGCATTGACCGTGTTCGCCCAGCCGAGATGCTCGTTGTGTCCATGCAGCATGAAGGGCGTGCCGGGAAAGAAGCCGCCCGCGACATGCCAGCCTTCGTCGCTTTGCAGCACCGCCTCATACCAGGACACAGGCCCCACATAGGGCTGATGCGAATTGACCAAGAGGCGCGTGGCGCCGTCGGCCGAGCGCGAAGGCGCGACGGCTGCGCCGTTCGAACCCACTTCAGGTCCGCGCGTGGCCGTCGGCGGGTTGACCACCTCCTTCAATGTCGTATCGAGCCCGTAGAAGAACGGCGTCTTGAACACGAAGCCTGCCGCGATGTCCTTGCCGGTCAGCGGCAAAAATTCGGGCTTCACAAGATCGGGGTGCAGCGCCGCGTAATAATTCACGCCGTCGGCATAGGCTTGCGCCACCGCACGCACATCGGCCGGCAGATCTTTTTCGTAACGCGCGTTGATCGTCTCCCACACGCGCAGCAGATGAACGATGTAATCGGTCGTCGCGGCCTTGGGGCCTTCCGTCGCCGCGAGTTGTCCGCGAGCCGCGAGCGCTGCATCCTGGATGGTCGCGAAATCGTCTTCCGAATGAGCGAAGGCAAATCCGAACGCGACATCGACGTCGCGATGCCCGAACACATGCGCCACGCCGAAATTGTCACGCAAGATGTGAACGTCATATTGGGCTGCCTTGGCGATGAGGATCGCGGGATCCGGCGGCGCCGGCCGCGAAAGCCGGTCCGACACAATGACGAACCCAAGCGCCACCAAGACGATGACGAGAAGCGCGAGCCCCCCGATTTTCAGATAACGCATGAACAACCCCCACACCGAACGGCGCGCAACTTAGGGGGTGCGAGGGACTGGGGCAATTCGGTCGATCCTCTTCCCCCACGGGTGGGGGATAAGGAATGAGGATTGCGCTTCGTTCTACGCCGCAACCCGCGGCATCAAATCTTTCGAGAACTTCGTGCTCACCGGCGTCTCCAGATCGAACGGGCTCTTGAGGCCGAGCTTGTCGCCATACTCGCGAATGGCGGGCACGACTTCCTGGCCCATCAGGCGGATGCAGGTGCGCGCGTCCGCGTCGCTCACTTTGCCGTCATTCGCCCACAGCGCGAGGATGCTCGTCTGCATGTTCTCGAGCACGATCTTGAGCTTCTCGATCACCGTCTTTGGTGTGCCGCAGACGATGCCGAGTTCTGCTACCTGCTGCTCGAACGGTGCGGCGTAACCCGTGGCCCATGCCGCCTCGGGCCGGCCGGCCACCATCTTCACGAACATCTGGCGTTGCGTCGGCGAATAATAGCCTGCCGGGTTTCCCCACACCGGATGCGCGACACCGGTAAATTCGCCAGCCATCCACATAAACTGGCGCGCATTCGCGAGCGCCTTCTCTTCCGTTTCCGCCACATGGCAGCGCAACAGATAGCCGCGCTGCTGCGGACCGGATTGATAACCCACTTCGGCCGCAACCTGGTCGTAGGCGTCCCAAACTTTCCGCGACTGTTCGGCCGAAGTATTGAGCGCGATATAGGGGTAGCGGTGGCGCGCGGCGAATTTGATCGTCTCGGTCGAAACTACGCCCGGGATCCAGATGCGCGGATGCGGCTGCTGCAGCGGCAGAGCCCACGGATTGACCACGCGGTTCTGGTAATGATCGCCTTCCCAGCGGAACGGCCCGCGCTCCGTCCAGGTGCGCACGATCAGGTCGTGTGCCTCTTCGAAACGCTCGCGATTGTAGGCGGGATTGACGCCGGCGGCGAGCTGTTCGGTGCCTCCCCCGCGCACGAATCCCGAAACCAGCCTCCCCTTCGAGATCAGATCGATCATCGCGAGCTCTTCCGCAAGGCGGATCGGATTCTCGGCGAGCGGCAGAGGATTGCCGAGCAGCACGATTTTTACGCGCTTCGTCACCGCGGCGAGCACGGACGCCATGATGTTCGTCTTGGCCTGCATGCAGAACGGCGCGTTGTGATGCTCGTTGAGCATGATGCCGTCGAAGCCGTTGTCCTCGGCCATCACGTAGTGCTCGATATATTCGTTATAGAGCCGGCTCGCCGACTTCTCGTCGAAATGCCTGTTCGGGAACATCAGCGCGGTTGAGCGGAAATTGCGACCCTCCTGCTCTGGATAGGCCGACATCGGCTGTTCGCTGAAATACATGATGTGCATGGCGAATTCCTCCGGTCAGCCGGCGATAAAGGACGTGACGAGCCCGGCCAGCTCGGCGGGTTTCTCGAGTTCGACGAAATGTCCGCAATCCTTCACGACGCTCAAACTCGCGTGCGGCAGCGATTTCGCATAAACCTCGGCCGCACTTTTCGGCACGACGCCGTCGTCGTCGCCCGTCACCACCAGCGCGGGCGTGTGCACGTTCTTGAGCAGATGCGGCAGGGTCTGGCTGTACATATAGGGCTTCCACGCAATGCGAAAACACATCTCGCGATGGATGTCCCATTGTTCGAGCACGTCGAGCTCCGGCTCCGGACCCCAGGTTTTGTCGAAGACGGATTTGTCGTGCAGGCCTGTCTTCACATAGGCGATGTAGCTCAGGAGAGCCTGGTCGGCGATGAAACCTTCGGGCGGCTTGATGCCCATCGCGCCCACGAGCACGAGCTTCTTGATGTCGCGCGGCGCCATCGTCGCCATTTCGGCCGCGATCCAGCCACCGAAACCGAGACCGAGAAAGGAATGTCCGGTAATCTTCAATTCGGCGAGCAACTCCTGATGGATGACCGCCACGTCGCGCACACTGCGCATCCATTGCGGACGCTCGGATTTTCCCCAACCTGGATGGTGCGGCAGGATGATCTCAAAATGCTCAGCGAGACGATCGTAGAAATCGAGCTGGTCCGGCGTGCCGATATCGTGATGCAGCAGGACGAGAGGTGCGCCCCTGCCGCCGTGGGCGACATGCACCTTGCCGCCAGCGACCGTGACCGTGCTTTCGCTCCAGGCAACCATTTTCTCTCCTCGTTGTTTTTTAGAACATTCGTTTTTTTAAGGTTCTGCGCAAGCCGGCCGCGCGCTTAAGCGGACGCAAAGGCCACCTCGCAGGACGCGCGGACGAAGAACTCTTCCGCATCGCAACTTGCACAACTACTGTGCCGTAAGGCCGCCATCCACCGCGAGTTCGGAACCCGTAATAAAACCCGCTTCGTCCGACGCCAGAAACAGCACCGCATTGCCGATATCCGAAGGCTCGCCCAATCGCCCGATGGGATGCGCCTTGATCATCAGATCGATCATTTCGTTCGAGGTGCCTAGCCTGTGGCCGTCCGCGACATGGCCGCGAATCATCGGCGTATCGATCGCGCCCGGATGAATCGAATTGACCCTGATGCGATGCTTCCCCTCGGCGCATTCGAGCGCGACCGCTTTGGTGAGCAGGCGCACGCCTCCCTTTGCCGCGACGTAGTCGGCGCAATGCGAGGCGCCCACGAGACCGAGCGCCGAAGAAATATTCACGATCGCGCAATCGGGTCCGCCCTTCGCAGTGACTTTCTTCATCGCGCGCACACCATGCTTGCAGCCGAGGAACACGCCATCGAGGTCGACTCCCAAGGTGTGGCGCCATTGCGCGAGCGGCATCTCGTCGATGGCGCTTTGCTGCGGCAGCACGCCCGCATTGTTCACGAGAATGTGGAGCGCACCGAAGCGATCTTCCGCAAGCTGCACGATGCGCTGCCAGCTTGCCTCGTCGGACACATCGTGGCGCAAGAACAAAGCCTCGCCGCCCTTGGCACGAATACCGGCCGCGACCCCTTCGCCGAGCGTCTCGTCGATATCACCGCCGATCACGTGCGCGCCTTCGCGCGCGAGAATGCGCATGATGGCGGCGCCCATGCCCTTCGCCGAACCGGTGACGATGGCGACTCTGTTCTGGACGCGCCCCATTCAGCCCGCCTTCTTCTTGAGATCGGTGGAGAATTCGAGGCTCACCGGCGTATTCAGATCGAACGGACTGTCGAGCCCGAATTCCTTGCCCATCTCGCGCACGGCGGGCAGCACCTCCTGGCCCAGCAGGCGGATGCAGGTTTGCGCGTCAGCGTGGCTGATGAAACCGTCATTGGCCCAGAACGACATGATGCCCGGCCGCGTTTCACCGATGAGCTTGCGGAGCTTCGCAACGACGGTCTTCGGCGAGCCCGCGATGATCTCCAGATTCTCGAGCTGCGTCTCATAGGAATTTGGAACATAAGGCGGCATGCGGCCCGCCACGATCTGCACAAAGGTCTTGCGCATCGACGGCGAGTAATAACCCGTCGGATTGGCCCACACGGGATGACCCACGCCGATGAACTCGCCCTGCATCCACATGAAATTGCGGGCGTTCTCTAGCGCCTTCTCGTCCGTCTCGGCGACATGGCAGCGCAACAGATAGCCGT
>Ga0302324_100028144_pt1 | contig 10687 bp, 6 predicted proteins | sample Palsa_T0_1_FD_201949 | JGI IMG/M metagenome (GOLD analysis project Ga0302324, IMG submission 201949) | Peat permafrost microbial communities from Stordalen Mire near Abisko, Sweden - Palsa_T0_1 | ecosystem: Environmental > Terrestrial > Soil > Palsa > Peat permafrost | place: Sweden: Abisko...
CCTGGCGGGGCTGATCCCGGCGCGGCGGGCGGCCTCGATCGATCCTGCACGAGCCCTGCGAACGGAGTAGGCCAAGCCAGCCTCGGCGCGTCCGCATCCGGGCATCGGTGTCCGCTACCGGACAACACTGGGCTCTCCCTCTTCTCTCTGAACCCTCTTTTATAAGGGATTTCACAATCTCGGGAACCTGGCCCCTGACCTGCTCGTACGACTCATCATGCAGACCCTGCGGCAAGACATCTCCTACGCACTTCGCCAGCTGCGCCTCTCCCCTGTCTTCGCTTTGACCGCGATGCTCACGCTAGCCCTCGGCATCGGAGCCACCACTGCCATCTTCTCTCTCATTCACTCGGTCATGCTCAAATCGCTGCCCGTGGTGGATCCGTCAAGCCTCTATCGCATCGGGGACGGCAATGACTGCTGTGATGAAGGCGGACCGCAGGACAATTGGGGCATGTACAGCTATCCGCTCTATCTGCGCCTCAAGGCCGCAACCCCCGAGTTCGAACAGCTGGCAGCGTTTCAGTCCGGCGGCGCCCAGTTCAGCGTACGCCGCGGGCAAAGCGACCATGTCGCCAAGCCTCTCCGCGGCGAATTCGTCACCGGCAACTACTTCGCCACTTTCGGCATTCTTGCCTTTGCCGGTCGCACCATCATGCCCAGCGACGATCAGGGCTCCGCCCCGCCTGTAGCCATGTTGAGCTATCGCGCGTGGCAGCAGCAGTACGGTTCAGACCCGTCGGTGATCGGGTCCACGTTTATCGTGGAAGGTCATCCCGTCACCATCGCCGGCATCGCTCCCGCTGGATTTTTCGGCGAGACGTTGCGCAGCAATCCTCCCGAACTGTGGCTGCCTCTCCAGCAAGAGCCTTTGGTGAATGGACAGAATACGCTGTTGCGGCAATCTATCTCTGCATGGCTGCGCGTCATCGGCAGGCTTAAGCCCGGTGCGAGCACGGCCGGGATCGATTCACGGTTGACGGGCATTTTGCGTCAATGGATGGTGCACGACAGCGGATACCCAGCCGAGTTCATCCCTCTCATCCAGAAGTCGCTGCCCACGCAGAACATCAAAATCGTTCCCGGCGGGGCGGGCGTAGCCGACATGAAAGCGGATTACGGTGACAGCCTTCACATCCTGCTCACAGTCTGCTGCCTGGTGCTGCTCATCGCCTGCGCCAACATCGCTAACCTGCTGCTGGCCCGGAGTGCGGCGCGGCGTTCCCAAACGTCGGTCCGATTGGCTCTTGGAGCGTCTCGCAGGCAACTCATTCGCCAGTCGCTCACGGAAAGTATCGTGCTCTCCGTACTCGGCGGCATCGCCGGGGTCGCCGTCGCCTATCTCGGAGTCAAAATTATTGTCGTTCTCGCTTTTCACAGCGCGCATGATGTGCCGATCGACGCCACTCCGTCGTTACCCGTCCTGGCATTTGCCTTTGGCTTATCGCTACTCACCGGAGTGCTCTTCGGAACCGCGCCGGCGTGGTTCTCATCGCACGGCAACGCGGCCGAGGCTCTGCGCGGCGTCAATCGCAGCACCCGTGACAGTGCCACACTCCCTCAGAAAATCCTTGTCGTCGTGCAGGCCACGCTCTCCATCGTCCTGCTCGCCGGAGCAGGCCTGCTTGCGCGAAGCCTCCATAATCTCGAGCATCAGGGCTTTGGCTTCGAAACCGACCACCGCCTCAGCATTGTGATGAATAGCCCACCGGCCACCTATACCGAACCCCAGCTCGACGCGCTGTACCGTGAATTGCAGGCGCGGCTCGCGCAAATCCCCGGCGTGGCACACGCCGCGCTCGCCGTTTATACCCCCTTCATCAACCAGTGGGGCGAACTGATCGTTCCCGAAGGTCATGGCACGCCACAAATGGACGACAGTGCCTCCTGGGATCGCGTCAGCGCCGGGTACCTTGAAACGATGGGCCAGCCCATCCTGCGAGGCCGGACTATCCTCGACGAGGACAGCGGCAACACGCGCAATGTGGCCGTGGTCAACGAGGCCTTCGCCAAGAAGTTCTTCCACGGCCAGGATCCTATCGGGAAGCACTTCGGCCTGGATATGACGGAGTACAACAAAACCTTCGAAATCGTAGGTGTTGTGGGCGACGCTAAGTATGCGAATCCCCGCCGCCCTGCGCGTCCGATGCTCTTCGCTCCGTTGGCCCAGCACGCTAAGTACGATCAACCGGACATGGCGGCAACCGATCACCGCTCCCACTACATTACCGGTGCCGTGGTCCAGTTTAGCGGAAGCGCCCTTGGGCTTGAGTCGCTCATCCGCAAGGCCTTCAGCGAAATCGATCCCAATCTAACCATCATCAACATTCAAACCATGCAGGAACAGGTCGAAACTGATTTCGATCAAGAGCGTGCTGTGGCCCAGCTGACCGGGCTTTTCGGTTTACTCGCGCTCGTCCTCGCCGCCGTCGGACTCTACGGCGTCACAGCGTACACGGTAGAAAGACGCACGAGTGAGATCGGAGTGCGCATGGCCCTCGGCGCCAACCGGAGCAACGTCGTCCGGCTCGTCCTGCGCGGGGCATTCATGCAGATCCTCATCGGGCTCATGATCGGCATCCCCGTATCCATTGCCTGCGGCCGTCTGATCGCTGCGCAGCTCTACCAGGTGAAAAGCTGGGATCCGCTGGTGCTCACCGCCTCCGTTATCGCGTTGGGAATTTGCGCTCTGGTGGCCAGCATCATCCCCGCGCAACGCGCCGCTTCCATCAATCCGGTCGATGCCCTTCGAACCGAATGAATTGAATCCGGAACCGGGCCCTTTCTGCAAAGGATCTGAGAATTTCGGGAACTGGGCTTTTGCGCAGCGCGTAGATACCACCATGCAAACTCTGCGCCAAGACATCTCGTACGCACTTCGCCAGCTGCGCCTCTCCCCTGTCTTCTCTCTGACAGCGATGCTCACGCTGGCCCTGGGCATCGGAGCCACCACTGCCATCTTCTCTCTCATTCACTCGGTCATGCTCAAATCACTGCCCGTGGTGGATCCGTCGAGTCTCTACCGCATCGGTGATGGAGGGGACTGCTGCGTCGAAGGGAGCCCACAAGACAACTGGGGCATGTTCTCCTATCCCTTTTACCTGCGCATGAAAGAAAACACGCCTGAGTTCGCTGAGTTAGCCGCCTTCCAGGCCGGCGGAGGGGCCATGAGTGCGCGCCGCGGTGAAAGCGACCGGATGGCGAAGCCACTGCAGGGAAAATTCGTCAGCGGCAATTACTTTTCAACGTTTGGAATCGGTCCATTCGCCGGAAGAACCATCATCCCCGCGGATGATCAGCCTTCCGCAGCCCCGGTTGCCATGCTCAGCTATCGCGCCTGGCAGCAGCAATACGGGGCCGATCCAAAGATCGTAGGCTCATCCTTCATTCTCGATGGCCACCCTTTTACGATCATCGGCATCACTCCGCCGGGCTTTTTCGGCGAAACCCTGCGCAGCGATCCACCTGAGGTATGGGTGCCCATCCAGCAGGAACCGCTTTTCCGCGGAACCAATTCCCTGCTGCATAAGTTTCCCGCATGGCTGCGCGTCATCGGACGCCTGCGTCCGGGCGCATCTCCAAATGCCGTTCCTGCGCGCCTCACTGCGCTCGTGCGGCAGTGGCTCGTCAATGAGAGCGGCATGCCTCCGGAATGGATGTCGGGATTGAAGACACTCCTGCCCAAGCAAGTCATCAAGGTCGTTCCCGCCGGCAACGGCGTAGGGGTCATGAAAGCCGACTACGGCGCCAACCTGCGCATTCTTTTCACGGTTTGCTGCCTGGTGCTGTTGATCTCCTGCGCCAACATTGCCAATCTCCTGCTGTCCCGTGGCGCGGCACGGCGGACACAGACTTCCGTCCGTCTTGCCCTCGGCGCATCGCGGAGAAGGCTCATCCGGCAATCACTCACCGAGAGCCTTGTTCTTTCGCTCTTTGGCGGCCTCGCCGGACTGGCTGTGGCCTATCTAGGCGTGAAGGTAATCGTAGGGCTCACCTTTCACGGAGCGAAGTATGTGCCCATAGACGCGGCTCCATCCCTGCCGGTGTTGGCCTTTGCCTTCGGCTTGTCTCTCATCACCGGCGTGCTCTTCGGAACCGCGCCGGCCTGGTTGGCCACGCATGCCGATCCGGCGGAGGCTCTGCGCGGGGCGAATCGCAGCACAAAGGACCGCTCCTCGTTGCCGCAGAAGATTCTTGTCATCATCCAGGCAACGTTGTCGGTCGTCTTGCTGGCAGGCGCTGGACTGTTGACGCGCAGCCTGGTGAAAATGCAGCATCAGGACTTCGGCTATGAGGCAGATCACCGCGTCACCATCAGCCTGACAGCGCCCTTCTCCACTTACTCGCAGCCAAAACTCGACGCTATGTACCGCGAACTGCAGGACCGGCTCTCGCACATTCCCGGCGTCGAACGCGCTGCGCTCGCACTCTATTCACCGCTTCAGGATAACTGGGGCGAAATCGTCATTCGCGAGGGCCACGGAATGCCGAGCATGTCTGAAAATAATATCGGCTCCTCCTGGGACCATGTCAGCGCCGGCTATCTGGAAACCATGGGCCAGCATATTCTGCGCGGACGCTCTCTTAGCGAAGAGGACAATGCCTCGACGCGGAACGTTGCCGTCGTGGATGAAACGTTTGTCCAGAGGTTCTTCAAGCCGGGCGAAGAACCGCTGGGCGCGCATTTCGGTCTTGATTTGCCACAGTATGGCGCCACCTATGAAATTGTGGGCATCGTACGCAATGCAAAGTACAACGACCTGAATGGAAGCGAGCCGCCAAGGCCCATCTTTTTTGTGCCGCTGGCGCAGCGCGCGCACTATGACACCCCATTGATGCAGAGCATCGACGACAGCACGCACTTTATCGAGGGCGCCGTGCTCAAGCTGCACGGAAGCATGGAGGGACTGGAACCCCAGATCCGGCGCACTCTCAGCGAAGTCGATCCCAACCTTACGCTGCTCGGCGTCCATACCATGCAGGAGCAGGTAGACGCGACTCTCGATCAGCAGCGCGCCATTGCCCAGATGACCGGGCTCTTCGGCGTGCTTGCGCTCGTTCTCGCAGCTATCGGCCTCTACGGCGTCACGGCCTACACGGTGGAACGACGCACCAGTGAGATTGGCGTGCGCATGGCCCTCGGAGCCAACCGCGGCAACATCGTTCAGCTCGTGCTACGCGGAGCCTTTCTGCAGATCCTTATCGGGCTCGCCATCGGCATCCCCGTCTCCATCGCGTGCGGGCGCCTGATTGCCGCACAGCTCTACCAGGTCAAGAGCTGGGATCCGCTAGTGCTCGCCGCCTCCGTCGCCGCATTGGGAATTTGCGCCCTGGTGGCCAGCATCATCCCTGCGCAACGCGCCGCTTCTATCAATCCTGTTCAGGCCCTTCGTACCGAATGAGCGCGAGCTAGGCTTAACGCTTGCCGGCGGTCAGCACTGAAGTGGGCAGAATTAACGGAGGGTGCCCCACGTTCGCTTCAGCGTACGTGGGATGAAAATTATGGGGCGAAGCCCCTCCATTGCTTTTTGCTATAGTCACCGCGGGCGTAAGTCTGTTGCGCTCTTCAGGAAAAACAATGGAAACAACCATAATCGTCCCAGGTACCCCGATTTCCTGTCGATGTTGGTGACGCTGTCGAACTGCATGCGGCTTTCCTTAAAGAAAGCCGCACACGCGGTCCTGTCTGGTGCTGCGTAACAGGAAATCGGGGGTACGCTGGTGCGAACCTGGGGCACTCATCGCTTCGGTGAGGCAATGGTCATCTCACTGCGCACGAAGGGTTTCGGCCGGATCGATTCTGGCGATTCTGAAGGTTGGTAGAAAGGCGGCAATCACAGCGACGAGACCCAGTAACGCGGACACCGCGCATAAGGTCAGCGGATCGTACAAAGCGACACCGAAGAGTTGGTTGCGAAGTACTTTCACGGCAGCTGACGACAACAGCAGCCCGGCGGCCAAACCAGCGCCCGTCGCGGCAATGCCAACGCGAGAGGTTTCGAACATGGCTCCTTGCAAGGTGCAGCCCAGAGCCATTCGGATGCCGAGTTCGCGCGTACGTTGATTGACCAGGTTCGAGACCAGCCCGTAGATGCCAACAGAAGAGAGCAAGAGCGCCAAACCGGCAAGCGTTGCCAGCAGGCCTACCTCCATGTGTTGCAAGAGCAGCGTCTCTGACAGCACCTCGTTCATACCGTAGAAACCGGAGATGGGCAGATCGGGATCTACGCTCGCGAGGGCCTGCTGCATTTGCTGAGTTAAGCCGCTGAGCCTTCCTTTCGTGCGAACAATCCAGCTTGGCTGAAACCAGACATGCACCAGGTTGACAAGCTGCGTCGGCATTTGCGCTGCAGGTACATACACGGTTGGTTCGTCGACGATGGGGCCACCGGCAGTAAAACCAGGCGGGGTGACGACGCTTCCGGTTACGCCAACAATTTCAATTGTGTTTCCATCACTCAACAGATGACGCCCAACGCCATTGTCACGGCCCAGGTATTTCCGGGCGAACGCCGTATTGACGACCGCAACATATTGGCTGGTGGATACATCGCTCTCCGCGAAAACGCGTCCCGCTTTGAGAGGTATCTGCAAGGTTTCGAAATAGGACGGCGTCACATAGACGAGATCGGTCATCTTCAGCTCGCCCATTTGCTGGCCATCTGCGACTTTTACAGCGTAGTTGAGAGCGCTTTCATACGGAACGCTGAGCCCCACCGAAGCAGACTCCACTCCCGGAATGTTTTGCATTGCCGCAGTACTTCGATTCAGCAGCTTCAGGAACGAGGCCCGATCGTTGTAGCGGACATCGTCCAGCGACGCTTTCGCGATAACGACATTTTCCGGATTGAACCCCGGTGGCAGTGTTTCGAGATAGACGAGGGTACGTACCAGTAGACCTGCCACTGTAAGCAGAACTACTGTCAGTGCCACTTCCCCAATAATCAGCACATACCGCGTGCGTGTGCCTCCCGACTGCGCAACCGAGCGGCTGCTCCCACTCGCTAAGGCGGACCGCACATCAATGCGGCGCGTGCCCAGTGCCGGCAAGAGGCCAAAGAACAGGCTGGCTCCAATACCGGCAGCCGCGGTAAACAATAAGACCCGAGAGTCCATAGAGATCCCGCCCAGCGGCAGGAAAGTTTCTGGAATTTGCCTGTTCATGAGCTGTAGGGTAAGACTCCCAACCAGCAGCGCCGCTAGTCCACCCATCGCTGTTAGCAGCAGGCTCTCGATCCAGAATTGACGCAGAATGGCCCATCTTGTTGCTCCGAGCGCAAGGCGGGTAGCAATCTCAGATTCTCGGCGGCCAACGCGCACCAGCGCAAGACCCGCCAGGTTGGCACAAGCGACCAAGAGAACAAAACCCACCGCCCACATCAGGATCATCGCGGGCGTACGTGTTTCTTCCGCGAGACTCTGCTGAAGCGGTACCGCGTAGAAAGTAATTCGCGAGCCGGGATCCTTCTGCTCCATGTAACGAGACGTAAACGATCGTAGTTGCCCCAACTGTGCTTCGGCCTGCTGCCAGGTAGCGCCATCCCGTAACCGGACGATCGGCTTAAAGTTATCTCCTCCCCCCTCGTCGGATGTATCAGGGCGAAGGGAAGTCCACAGCTCTACGGCCGCTGGGGTCCGAGCCTTTGCCGGCAGGACGCCGATGACGGTATAGGGAATCCCTTTGAGCCGTATCGCCTGGCCAACAATATTGGCGTCCCCATTGAAAGTCTTCTTCCACAAACCGTAACTCAGAACAACAGCACTCGGTCCTCCTGCCGTGTCTTCTGTATCGCTAAAGTTTCGCCCCAGCATGGGGTGAATACCCAGGACGTCAAAATAGTGTGCGGATACTCGCTGGCCGTGAATATATTGAGCCCGTCGGGCTGCCTCCATGTTCACGCCGCCGGTCTTGCTGGCGACGGCAGCCGTTATGGCGGGAACATTATCCCGAAGCTGCCGCCACGTGTAGCGATCGATCGAGACGGGGTATGTGGTATTCGTCGACCCGGAGATTCTCTGCATCAACGATCCCAGGCGGTCAGGCTCCGGGTAGGGGAGGGGCCGCAAGAGAATCGCGTCGACCACGCTAAAGATCGCCGTGTTCGCTCCGATACTCAGCGCCAGGGTGATGATAACGACTGCGGAAAAACCAGCGTTTTTGTGTAACTGCTTCAACGCGTAACGTACTTCCTGGAGAATTGTCCCCATTGGATACCCTCGCACTTCCCCGTTCCCATCTTGCAGTATGCATCTCGATCGCCAAACGATCCGGTGTCAAATCTTGTATTTTCAAGGGTAAGCGGAGCCAGGTCTGGCTTCTGTGAGCCGCCGATGTTCGATGTTGGTTTTCGATGTCCAAAATCGAACACTAGCCCTAATACGGGATAGCAGCGCGTCTATGGATGTGCCGGAGCGTCAGGCAAGGTTTTCTGACTGCCACTCTTAGGAGCGGCCGGAGATTCAGCTGGAGTAGATCCAGATTGCACGTTGTAGGCTTTTACCAGCTGCTCTGTGATGTCCATGTTGTTGGCGGCGTACCAGACAACCGGGGCGGCGTCGGAACCGCGCTCGATAACAGCTGAATAACCATGCTGCTGTGAATATGCCTGCAGAAAGGCGTAAACCTTCTGCGCAACTCGTTGAAACACCTCTTGCGACTCGCTCTGCGAATCGTTCCTGAAATCTTCGGCCTGGCGTTGAAGCTGCTTCTCTTTATTCTCGAGCGCCTGCTCGCGCGTTGCCATTTCTGTGTCAGTGAGCTTGTCGCTTGTATTGTTTATCGGTTTCCGCAGAGCTTCGACTTCGTCATTGAGCGCCTTGAGCTGCGCCTGCCGGGGAGCAAACTTGGTTTGCAGCGCGGCCATCTCCTTCTGTGCTTCAGCAGTCTGAAGTACGGCCGCATTGAAGCTCACCGCGACAATATTTTGGGTTGTCGGCTGGCTCGGGGGCGACTGGGCCTGGGAAGCAATTGCCCAGGTGGAGACGGACGACAAAAGCAGCACCGTGCTCAATCGCTTCATCGCGAACCCTCTCCTGGCTGTGTCGCATACAGAAGAACCTTCGGCTGAAATGCGGCGACATGGGCTTTGAAGTCCACCTGCCAAGGTTTCCCGTACGCATCCAGATCGAGACTTCCCTGGAAGCTTCGCGTACCGGGCGGTACGAAGGCGATATTCGATCGAAAGTCTGATGGACCCAATGCCCCATGTTCGCTCGCTGCCAGAAAGTGCGGCGCATTGCGTCTGACAATTTCCGCAGCAAAATCTGGGGAAGCTGACAACGGGACAACCTCCGGCAGACTTATGGTTGTCGAGAAAGAAGCATCGCGCACTGCAGCGTTTCGCGAGTACAGAGTGAAGGTAAACTGGCGGACCTGCCGGGCAGTCGGATTAGCCGGGTATACTCGTCTGGGCTCGGTTGCGCGGGAAACCGGCGATGCAGGAAATTGACTCTGCGGATCGAGAACACGACTGGCTCGAACTTCTCCCGGACGCGTATGGTTCGGAATGCTTTGCGAAGAGATTTTTTCCTTATCGAGGGCCACGCCCGTGGCGACAGCAGGTCTCGTGAATGGACCATCCTGGAGGGTTGCTGCCACCAGCAACAGGACCAGCAGCAACACAGTCACCATCCCGAGCGCATGAAAGCCGTTTCCCGCGGATCGAGAACTCAACGGAATTCCTTGGCCGATTGCTCGCGCGGCGAAGCGTTCCTGCATGCCTTTTGGCAGCCGCTTGCTCGGGGTCTTGAACGCTCGCGCGAGAAACAATTGGAACCCTAGTCGGCGCATCTCAACCAGCCGATCACGGCAAAGAACGCAGTGTTCAGAGTGCTCACGCAACTCGACGTGCTCCGTCTTTGTCAGCTGTCCGCTCGCCGCAAGTGCGCACATGACTTCGAAATAGACGTGGTTCGTAGTCATCTCGACCCTCCCTTCGAGAAGGGGCCTGAGGCTCTTTCGCAAAGAGCTTTCCTGAGCTTTTCCAGACCGCGGTATAGATTGTGGCGCACGACCCGTACCGTCTCTCCGGTCCGGATAGAGACCTCTTCCGCAGTGAGGCCTTCGTAGTAGATAAGCTCGAGAGTCCGGCGCTGGCGAAGCTGGAGGTGGCTCAATACCTCCTCGACCAGGACACTCGTCTCAGCCCCCGAATAGCCGAGTGAGCCCCTCGACTGGTGAAGTGGTTCAGGCAGGAGCTCATCGAACGGTTCGGTGTCAAAAAATCGCTTCGCGACCAGAGCACGACGGCAATTGAGAATCCGCTGGTACGCGAACATGAGAAGCCACGTCTTGAACTCTCCTTTTTTCGCATCGAATTGCTGGATAGACCGAAAGACATCAAGAAAGATCTGCTGGACTGCATCTTCGGCGTCCGCGCCATTGCGCAAGATGCGTCTTGCTATTCCGAACAGGCGTGGGCTGTGCCGTTCGAACAACACCGTCAAAGCGTCCGCGTTCCCGCATTGCAATTGCTCCACCAGTGCTTCGTCTGATAGCAGCTTCTGTCGTCGCTGGCTCAGGAGATCCGCGGCGGGCGCAGGGACGGGAACATCCGCTAAACAAGCGTCTCCGAACTCCGCTGCCCGGGCAGGAAGTGCGCCAAAGATCAGCCGCGCAATGCGTGAGCTCATCGTGTTCCTCCGCCCCAGAGCGCTCGCAGGAGCAGGAATCCAGCCAGGCTTTCTA
>Ga0302324_100028145_pt1 | contig 10686 bp, 9 predicted proteins | sample Palsa_T0_1_FD_201949 | JGI IMG/M metagenome (GOLD analysis project Ga0302324, IMG submission 201949) | Peat permafrost microbial communities from Stordalen Mire near Abisko, Sweden - Palsa_T0_1 | ecosystem: Environmental > Terrestrial > Soil > Palsa > Peat permafrost | place: Sweden: Abisko...
GGCAACGTCGCGCCGGTACGCACGATCGTGGGCACGAATACCGGCCTTGCGAACCCGCTTCTGATCGCAATCGGCAGCTAAACGAGCTTCGCGATTTCCTTGCGATCGGCGGGGTCGTCGCTCGCGGCCGTGCCCAGGAACGCGTCGAGGATCTCCAAGCCGATGTCGGGCGAGGTGGCGCGCAGGCTCAGCGCAAGGACGTTGGCGTCGTTCCAGCGCCGCGCCCCGGCGGCCGTCGCCGCGTCGGCGCAGAGCGCCGCGCGGATTCCGGGGACCTTGTTCGCGGCGATCGAGATGCCGGTTCCGGTCCAGCAGCAGACGATGCCCGTATCGGCGCGCCCGGTCGCGACGGCGTCCCCGACGGCGAGACCGATCGACGCCCACTCCCGGTCGCCCGGCCCGAGCGCTCCCAGGCGCTCCAGTTCGGCACCGCGGCGCTCCAGTTCCGCGATTAGGGCGTCGGTGAGCGCCCCCGTGTCGTCCGCGCCGATCGCGACCCGCATGCGGGGACCTTTGGCGTCGTTGGTCCTTGTCTCCGCCCCGGCAACCGTGGTACGCTGCGCCACATCGTGATCGCTTCCATCTGTTGTCCCTGTCGAGTTTGGGTCGCCGGCGTCTTGCCGGAGCGGGCTGATTTTGGCTGAGACACCGCTACGCGCGATGCACGCCGAGCCGCCCCTCCGGGCGGCTTGCTTATTTCTTTTCGAGCACTGAGGACAGCCGACCGTGCCGCAACCATCAAAAGTCGAGCGCATCAAAGCCCAAAGCAACGCCTTGCGTGGTTCGATCGCGGAGGAACTCGCCGAGCCGACCGAACGGTTTGGCGAGGACGACCTTCAACTTCTGAAATTCCACGGCATCTACCAGCAAGAGGATCGCGATCGGCGTAAAGCGATCCGCGAGACCGGCGAGCAGAAGGCCTACTCGTTCATGGTGCGCACGAAGAATCCGGGCGGCTACGCGCCGGGCGCGTTCTACTTGGCCCTGGACGAACTTGCCGACAGCCACGCAAACGGCACCTTGCGGGTGACGACGCGCCAAGGCTTCCAGCTGCACGGCGTGCACAAGAGCGATCTCAAAGAAACGGTTGCGACGATCGGCGAGAGCCTCGGTACGACGCTCGGAGCCTGCGGCGACATCAACCGCAACGTGATGGCGCCGGCCGCTCCGTTCGCCGCGCCCGCCTACCGGATTGCCCGCGAAGCGGCGCACGCGATCGCCGATCTTCTCACCCCGCGCACCGGCGCCTATTACGAAATCTGGCAGGACGGCGAGCTCGTGCACTCGACCGAGGCGAAAGAAGAAGACCCGATCTATCGGGACGTCTACCTGCCGCGCAAGTTCAAAATTGCGGTCGCGGTCGCAGGTGACAACTCCGTCGACATCTACACGAACGACATCGGCATCGTTCCGGTGCTGAGCGACGTCAACGTTCTCGTCGGCTACGACTTGTTCGCGGGCGGGGGCCTGGGTATGACCCATCGCAAGCCGGACACGTTCGCGCGGCTCGCCGACGAACTCGGTTTCGTCGAGCCCGCCGATCTGTTGCCGTTCGTTCGCGCGATCGTCGAGGTGCAGCGCGACTACGGCGACCGTTTGAACCGCAAGCACGCGCGTATGAAGTACACGATCGCCGATCGGGGCATCGAGTGGTTCCGAGCCGAGGTCGAGCGCTACGCGGGCAAAGGGATGAAACCATTTGTGGCTCTGCCTCCGTGGGAGCACCGCGACTATCTCGGTTGGAACGAGCAGGGCGACGGGCGACTCTTTCTCGGGCTCTCGATCGAGAACGGCCGGATCAAAGACGACGCTCGAGCACGCACGAAGAGCGCGCTGCGCGAGGTGCTCGCGCGTTACGATCTTGACGTCGTGATGACGCCGCACCAAAACGTCTTGCTGATCGACGTCCCTCGCGCCGCGCGCGCGAGCATCGAATCCTTGCTCGCGGAGCACGGCGTGCGGCCGGTCGAATCGATCAGCCTGCTCGAACGCCATGCGATGGCGTGCCCCGCGCTGCCGACCTGCGGCCTCGCCCTTGCGGAATCGGAACGCGCCCTTCCGGGCCTCGTCGACGTCCTTGAAGCGCGCTTGGCCGAGCTCGGCCTCGCGGGCGTGCCGATCTCGATCCGCATGACCGGCTGCCCAAACGGCTGCGCGCGCCCCGCGACCGCCGAGATCGGCATCGTCGGCGTCAGCGCCGACCGCTACAACATCTCCCTCGGCGGCAGCGCGAATTCAACGCGCCTGAACCAGCTCTATCGGGAATTGGTTCCGGCGGCAGAGATCGCCGCGGTTCTCGATCCGCTCTTCATCGACTTTGCCCGCGAGCGCGAACCCGGAGAGACCTTCGGAGACTACTGCTTGCGCGCCCCGATCGCAAAAACCGCATCGACGGAAGCCGTCGCCTGACCAAGCGTCGTGCGGCCGTTTGAGTCGCCTGACCTTTGTCACCCTGAGCGCAGCGCCGAAGGCGCGGAGTCGAAGGGCAGACGGTGCAAGGCCAGATCCCGTCGACGCTTCGACAAGCTAAGCGTGACAAAGGCTCCTATCGCCGAGCGATGTACGAGAATTCAGTGGCGCTCTTTACTTTCTTAAGGCGAAGCGATTCAATCGCCGCTCCACCGAGCATGGAACTCATACTTTCGGCGAGATTAGATCGAAGAGGGGCGAATCATTGATCAGATTATCGAAAGCCTACGCCATGCTGTTTGGCAATGTCCTAATGAGTGCTTTTACGGCTTGTAACTACTCGAAACCCGAGTCGTACGGGGCGGTCATATCGTTGTCCTCATCTGCTCAGCAGGACGCGGTACGTCGAGAAATGGTAAAGCTAGCTCGCGCGATCGCGAAGTTTGGCAATGAGGATGTCTCAAACATTGTGTTTACGAATCGGAGTTCTGTAAGCGGTACGAACCTGTGCCGCCTAGCGGGCGCTCCACACGTAGTATGGGTCAATGCGGACGAATACTCCGACTCTTCCGGCGGTGTGCGCGAAGGCGTACAAGCGTTTGTTGGTAGCTGCACATTTTCATTGACGATTAAGCACGCGGTAATTGGGTTCTCACCAGAACATGTTGCCTTTAAAGAGTTCAGCGATTCGAAAGCCTCGCGCGGCTTCTCGGAAGCCTCTGGTCGTGTCGAGGCGCAACTAAACAAGCTCAAGGCCCATTAACGCGGGTATCGCCGTCCGAAGTTCGCGATCGCTCGACCGGAGTCTTTGGATGCGGAAAAGCAGAGGAAGGGGTCTAGCCGGCGGTTCGTAAGCAGAGCGTTCATGGTATTCCCCGGGTCGCTGAGGCTGTTCGCAGTTGCCGTCGCGGCATTGCTCGCGGGCTGCGGCGGGACCCCAGGCACCCCCGCCCCGCCGCCAACGGTACCCAACCGCGCCGCGCCGAGTGCCAAGATCACGCACGTCGTCATCATCGTGCAAGAGAACCGCAGCTTCGACAATCTCTTCCACGGCTTCCCCGGCGCCGATACCGCTTCGACCGGCGTCACGCACAATGGTACGACCGTTGCGCTGACGCCCGTGACGCTTGAGAACGGTCAGGACATCGGTCACTTTCACTATTCCTACGAGGTCGCGTACGACGACGGGAAACTCGACGGGTTCGATCTCGAGCAAGGATATGGATTTTCGGCTACCGGCGCGTACGTCGTCGTGCCGGAGTCGCCGACGTTTCCTTACGCATACGTGCCGCGCGCAGAAGCGCAGCCGTACTTCGACTTGGGGTCGCAGTTTGTGGTCGCGGATCGCATGTTTCAGTCCAATAGCGGTCCGAGCTTCCCGGCGCACCAGTATTTGATCGCCGGTCAGTCCGACGAAGCCGACGAGGTCCCAAGCGTCTCGCCGTGGGGCTGCGATGCGCCCGCGGGGACGCTCGTCCCGCAACTCGCACCCAACGGCACCGATACGCTCGGAGTCTTCCCGTGTTTTAACTACACGACGCTCGGCGATCTGCTCGACGGCGCCGGAATGTCGTGGCACTACTATACGCCGGCGCTTACGACGTCGGCCGGCAGCACATTCGGCGCGGCGTACGACGCGATCCGCCACATTCGCTACGGCACGGACTGGGCGAGCGACGTTATCAACCCTGAGACGCAAATCCTTACCGACATCGCGGGAGGGACGTTGCCGCACGTGTCTTGGGTCGAACCATCGTTCGTTGATTCAGATCACCCGCTCGGCAAGAGCAACCGCGGTCCGAGTTGGGTCGCCTCGATTGCGAATGCAATCGGCGCGAGCCCCTATTGGAACTCGACGGCGATCTTCGTAACCTGGGATGACTGGGGCGGCTGGTACGATCACGTGACGCCGCCGCAAGTCGATGAGATGGGTCTAGGCTTTCGCGTTCCGCTGATCGTTATCTCGCCGTACGCCAAGCACGGCTACGTCTCACACGTGCAACACGAATCGGCCAGCATCGTGAAGTTCACGGAAGAGACGTTCGGCTTGTCGAGCCTGGGCGAGGCCGACGCCCGCTCCGACGATCTCCGCGACTGCTTCGACTTCACGCAGGCGCCACGACCGTACGTCCACGTCAGCACACCCTACATGCCGAGCGATTTCGAAAGAGAAATCCAAACGGGGCAACCACCTGATCCCGCCTGAGGTCCGCCGAACCGCGGCCGGCGCGCTGCTCGGGTTCGCGTTCTTTGCCTTTCCGGCCGCGGCCCGAGCCGACGTGACCCTCGGTATCGCCGCGGCGCCTCTGCTCGGCAGCCACGACGGCGTTGGGGGAACCGTCCAAGGCGGCGGCGTGCCGTTGCCGCTGATCGATCTCGACGCGAGCTCGGGCGCGTTCGAATTTCACGGCGAGGGGCTGCCGTACGTGCAGACGCGTCACTTCGGCAATCCGGAGAACCTGGCGCGCGCGCAAATCGAGAGCGCTGACGCGACCCTGCGCATCTACGAACCCAATCGCCGCATTGCCTTCGGCGTCGGATATGGCGCGCTGTTTGACACAACGCACCTCACCGCGCCCCCAGGCTATACCTCGCAAAGCGCGAGCGGCGCGCGTCTCGAGTTACACGGGCGTTTTCCGACCTCGGCGGCGAGCCGGCTCGAGCTTACCTTCGGCGGAATGCCGCTGATGCACGGCACGCTCCAGACGGCAACCGGCATCGCCGGCGCGGCGATTCTCGCAGATCTCGAATCCGGGACGCAAATCGACGCAACGGCGCGCGAGGTCGTCGCGACCCAGTCGCGACTCTCGTTCAATTACGGCGTCCGTTACATCAACCAGACGATCTTTTTCGAGCACACAAGCGCGGTGGTCGAGCGCAACGCCGGCGTGCTCCCCTTCGTCGAGCTACGCGTGCGTCTTTAGCCCACGGGAGTCCCCGTACCGCCGCGGCGCGCGAACGGCCACAGGGTGAAGATCGCGAAGCTGCCGAGCAGGACGAGGTATGGCGCTTCTCCGGTGCGCCGAAAGGGCGTTACGATGCCGGGGGGCGGCTCGATGACGGCGACTCCGTCGGCGGTCAGCGGCGTGCCGATCCATGCTCCGTCCGCATCGACCGCGCCCGACGGCGGGACCGCGTCCACGCGCACGATTGCGATGCCGCTCTCAATCGCTCGGGCCGCAAGCAGTTGCGCGAGTTGGGCGGGGCCGTCGGTACCGGCGAACCACGTGTCGTTCAGAACGGCGATGAGGAAGCCCGCGCCGGCGTTCGCGGAGTCACGCGTGAGGTCCGGGAAGGCAACCTCGTAACAGATCAACGCTCCGAACGGCGCCGCGTGCCCGATGCCCACCGGGGCGTTGAGTTGTGCAGCGGCCGCCCCGTACGTTGCTCGATGGATCGCGCCGATGGCGAACGGCTGATACTCGCCGAACGGGACCAGCCGGCGCTTGGTGTAGACGCTTGAAACGTTACCTCGCGCGTCGATCGCAAGCACATCGTTGTGGAGCGTGCCCTTCACACGCAGCGTAGCGCCGGCAAGAATCGGACGGCCGAAAGCGCGCGCGGCGCCGCGCACGGCCGCGAGTTGAGCTGCAGCGTCAGGCGCCGTTAAGAACACAACGCCCTCCGGCCAGAGCGCGAAATCAACGTCCTTCGGTAAGCGCTGCGTCGCGGCCGCGTAATCGTTCGCGGTCGCCGCGAACGTTCGGCCGACGTCGATCGGGCCCGCTTCGACGATTCCGATGCGTGCCAGCGGAGCACGGCTGCGCGCAGCAAGCGCGCCGTGCCAAACGAACGCGGCTGCCGCAATTGCCGCGACGGCGACTCCCGCTGCGATCGCCAATCCCCACGCGTCACGCGGCCGGAGCCGGTGCTCGCGTTCGGCCTCGATCGCGAAGACCAGCGACGCCGCAGCGACGAGCGCAACGAATGTCGCGAGCGGAACGCCCCCGATTGCGAGCGTTATGGCGAGGGGTCCGACGGTTTGCGTCGCGCCCAAGGTCGCAAGCGGAAGGCCGAGCGGACCGCCCGCGCGGGCCGCCTCCAGCAACGCGTAGAGGGCAGGTACCCCCAGGCAGAACGCAAGCGGCCCATCCGCGCGCGCAAAGGCCCAGGCTGCGATCGCAATCGGCAGCGCTTCGAGCGCGGCGATCGCGAGTGCGATGAGCGCGAGCAACGGCCCGAGATGAGCGGTCGCAGGCACGATCACCCACGCAAGATCCCCCAAGATGAAAAGCCATCCGAAGAGCCAACCGCGCCGAAACGCAACGCCGGCCGGCACCGGGGGGCGATTTCCCGAAACTAGCGCGATCGCAACGGCAAGCGTCGGAACGAGCAGCCACCACCAGCCGGCGGGCGCCGCAGTACAGCGCAGCGCAAACGCGAGCAGCGCTGCGATCGCCGTTGTCGCGAGGCGATCACGCAGAGGGCCGCTCCAGCAATGAGGCGATGTTCTCGACGTTTGGGACGAACGGTATCGTCTCGACCTCGCGGCCGGAGAAGACGCGCAACGTTCCGTAGCCGAAGAGCATCCCACCGACTCCCTTGGTGAAGCTAACGTCTTGTACCGCGCGCCGGGGGATCGAGTTGGCGGAGAACGGGCCGAGGCGATAGGTCAGGGCTGCGTCGTCGAGTTCGAGGTAGGTGAGCCTCCACCAAGACCAGGCTGCGAGAAAGAACATCAAAGCGACGACGCCGGGTGCCCCGATTGCGACGGCCTTGTGAAGATACAGCGGCTCGTAGATCTCGTAAAGGAGCTGGCCTGAGTGAAGGTGGAGGTTGCGGACGACGAACGTGCGGTTGCTGACGGCAATCGCGATCGCGAGAGTCAGCAGAGCCGCGATAATCCATGTCGGATGGACGAGCGCCATCGGATGCTGCCGCGTTCTAATGGACGGCGTATTCAATCATCTTCCCGCCACGTTTTCGTTTGTCCACGCCTTATGCTGGGCCGCGGCGGCCACCTCTTTAGAACTACTCGACGAGTGCGGGTTCGGCGCCGGCGGCGGCCTTGGGCTTGGTGAGCAAGAACACCATCGGGATCGAGAGCGCGAAGATGATCCCGCAGAGGCGGAAGACGTAGTCGTACGCGATCACGGTCGAGTTCTGCACGACCATACCGGACAGTTTGGCGACGGCTTGCGCCGTGTCGTGCGAGCTCGAGAGCAAGTTGGAAACGGCGGGATTGGACAGGGTCACGTTCGCGGCCAGCATCTGTTGGGCAAAATCCTCGCGCCGCTCTTCGATCAGCAAGAGCAGCGCGATGCCGAGGCTTCCGCCGAGCTGACGCACGAGCGTGTAGATGCCGGTCGCATTGCCCATAGCGCTGCGCGAAATTTCCGCCAGAGCCGTAGTCGTGAGCGGTACGAACAAGAAGCCGAGCGCAAAGCCCTGAAGGGTGCGCGGCCAGAAGATGTCCCAATAGCCGGCGTACTGGTTGAGGTCGCCCATCCACCACGACCCGAGCGCAAACATGGCGAGGCCAATGCCAATTTCGAGCCGCGGATCGAGAACGTTCGTCAAACGTCCCGCAATCGGCATGCTCAGCGCGGTCGCGATCGCGCCCGGCAGCAACGCGTAGCCGGTTTGCAGCGCGTTGAAGCCAAGCACGTTTTGAAAGAAGAGCGGCAGCACGAGGTTCAGTCCGTAGAGGCCAAAGCCGCTGACGATGCCGATGATCGTGGCCCCGGTAAAGGAGCGCGACTTGAAGACGTGCAGATCCACGAAGGGGTGCGGATCGCGCCATTCGCGCACGATGAAGAAGGTGATTCCCACGACCGAGACGATCGATAAAATCACGATCGAACTCGAAGAGAACCAATCTTCCCGCTGGCCGCGCTCGAGCACGTATTGCAGCGATGCGATCCCCGCCGTCATCGCGCCGAGGCCAATCCAATCGGCGCCGCGTTCGGGTCGCACGATGTAGTCCGGGTCGCGGATGAAGAGCATCGTCATCACGAACGCGAGGATGCCGATTGGGATGTTGATGTAGAAGATCAGCGGCCACGAAAAGTTGTCGACGATCGCGCCGCCGAGCGTCGGACCGATCGCCGGGCCGACCATCGCTCCGAGGCCAAAGATCGCCATCGCAGCACCGCGTTTCTCGGGCGGATACGATTCGAACAGAATCGCCTGTGCCGTCGGCTGGAGCGCGCCGCCGCCGATGCCCTGGACGATTCGCCAGATGACGAGCGTGACGACATCGTGCGCCGTACCGCACAAGAACGAGCTGACCGTGAAAATCACAAGCGACGTCGCGTAGAATCGCTTGCGCCCGAGCAGCGCCGTCAGCCAGCCGTTGAGGGGCATAACGACGACGTTGGCAAGGATGTAGCCGGTCGCGACCCACGAGATCTCATCGGTCGCGGCGCCGAGGTTACCCGCCATGTTCGGCAGGGCGACGTTGACGATCGAGGAGTCGATGATCGCCATGATGACGCCGAGCATGACCGTCGCCGTCACGAGCGCGACGGGCGGGTCGGCCCGCTGCGACGCGCGTCTGGGGAGTACGGCGCCGCGTACGGCGACTAGGGACGCGATGACGCTACCTCGGTTTCGTGTCTTCTGTAGAGGGTATAAATTGAATGACGGCTAAGTCATTATACCAAGTTATCGGGGTAAGTGTTGCGCGATGGCACATGAAGTCGTCAAACGGGTGGGGCGCCGGGCGTACCGGTACCGGGTTGAGAGTTATCGCGATCCCCAAACGCAGAAGGTGCGCTCCCATTGGACGTATATCGGCCGGGTTTTGAGTCGAGGCGAATCCCTTGCGCCGGGGGGCGAGTCGCCCGTCGCTCGTCGTGCCCCGCTGCAGACCCGTGAGCGGCTGGTTGCTGCATTCGAGCGACTGGCCGGCCGGCTTTCGTACGCGACCGTGACGGCGGGGATGGTCGCAGCGGAAGCCGGGCTCGCGCATGGCACGTTCTATCGCTACTTCAGCGATAAGCGCGCCGTCTTCACGGCAGCACTCGAGCGCACGCGCGACGAGCTCGAGCGCGCACGGCCGTCTTTCGATCCGCCGCTTGGGACGCTCGCCGAAGAGCGCGCCCGCGTGCGCGCGTGGGTCGAGGCCATCTTGAGGAAACCGTCGCTCAACCCGGGCGTCGTCCGCGCCTACTTCGATGTCTTGGAGGACGACGAGGCGTTGCGGACGGCACGGCGCGAGCGGTTGCGTGAACGCGTTGCGGCCCTTAGCGCCTATTTGGAGAGGCTGAGGGCCTCAAACATCATCGAGCTCGCCGACCCGGCCGCGATCGCGAGCGCACTGCTGGCGCTCGTCGACGCCGTCTTCCGGGATGCCGTCGTCAGCGGCACGGCCGTCGAGGGAGTCACCGTCGCCGGCGTCGTCGCGGTGTTCGACCGCGCGATATTCGCGACGTCCGGGACCGTTACTTAAAGATGCGCAGGGCCGCGACCAGCGACGAGCGGGCCGTGCTCGTTGAAGCGGTCGTCGCCGGAGCAACCGACCGCGCGACGTTCAAGGCGTCGGCCGTCGGCACTTCCGCGACGGAGATGCGTGGGCCGGAATCCATCACGAAGTAGCCGACGTACACGCCGACCAGCTGACCTTGCGCGTTAAATATCCCGCCGCCGGAGTCGCCTTGGTGGCAGGTGTCGCAGCCGAGCGCGTACCGGCCGTTGGCCGGACCGTCGGGCATCTCGGCACCGACCGCCGCGATCGCGCCCGTTTCGAAGGCGGGGCCGCCGTAGCCGCTGCCCCAAATGTGGACGGCTTCGTTGCTGTGGGGAGCAGCAACGGTAGCCGGGTGGAGTTTCGCGGCGCGGGCCGGGTCGACGTTCGCGGCGATGATCGCCAAGTCGTGTCCGGCATTTTGCATGACGACGTGCGCCGGAACGACCGTGCCGTCGTCGAACCGCAGGCTCGGGGAACCGAAGGTTGCCACGTGGTTCGCGGTGAGAACCCGGACCTCGGTGCCGTTGACCGCAAGGATCGTTCCCGAGCCGATGCCGGCGTGGCCGGGGGACGCCACGAGGACAACGACGGCTCCGTCAGAGGCACGGTTCGCAGCCTGCGCGGTCGCCGGCGCCACGAGCGCGAACAGCGCTGCGGCGATCAGGCGGAGGGCGGCCTGGCTGCGGGTCATACATGAGGAATCGGGACCTTTGGCCTATGCCTTTACACTCTCTTTACCGAGTGTTGTTGGGCTCACGCGTTGCGACTTTACCGGGCCGTTGCAAGGTGTTGACAGCGTCACAGAGCCGCGTCTGGGGCCCTCCTGACAGCGATTCGACGTAGCAGCGGCGTTGGGGCTTCGGCGA
>Ga0302324_100028147_pt1 | contig 10686 bp, 8 predicted proteins | sample Palsa_T0_1_FD_201949 | JGI IMG/M metagenome (GOLD analysis project Ga0302324, IMG submission 201949) | Peat permafrost microbial communities from Stordalen Mire near Abisko, Sweden - Palsa_T0_1 | ecosystem: Environmental > Terrestrial > Soil > Palsa > Peat permafrost | place: Sweden: Abisko...
TGCCCAAACATATCGACGAATACCGCCCTTCGCCCTATCTGACATTCTCGATCCATCTGGACGGCAGTCGAAAGCGTCACGACGAGTCGGTATGCCAGGAAGGGGTGTTCGACAAGGCGGTGTTCGCCATCAAGCTTGCGCGCAGCAAGGGTTTTCGAGTCACCATCAATTGCACGCTCTTCAGCGGCGAGAATCCCGACGAGGTAGCGGCATTCTTCGATGAGGCGATGGCGCTGGGCATCGAAGGCATCATGGTCTCGCCCGGCTACAGCTACCACCACGCGCCGCGGCAGGATGTGTTCCTGGGTCGCAGCGCCAGCAAGCGGCTGTTCCGCGAGATCTTCAAACGAGGGCGCAGGGCAGGGGCTGGTCCCAAGGACTCACGCCCGCGTTGGTCCTTCAATCATTCGGGCCTGTTCCTGGATTTCCTGGCCGGTAACCAGGCCTACCAGTGCACGCCGTGGAGCACCCCGACCTACAATATCTTCGGCTGGCAGCGGCCGTGCTATCTGCTCACCGATGAAGGCTACGCGCCGAGCTTCCGTTCGCTCATGGAGGATACCGACTGGGAGCAGTATGGCGTGGGCAGGAATCCCGCCTGCGACAACTGCATGGCGCACTGCGGCTATGAGGGCACGGCTGTGGATGATGCCTTTGCGCATCCCATCAAGGCCCTCAAGACGGCACTGCGCGGTCCACGTCTGACCGGGCCCATGGCGCCCGAGATGCCGATTCTGTACGGGGAGCGCACGCGCCAGTCCGTGGTCACAGTGCCGGTCGAGGCCGTCAAACGAGCCAACCGTGAGCCGGATGGTGGGCAAACCGCTAGGCCGCAGTGATTGCATGGATGAGTCGGTAAAGCGTGCTGCCTTCGCGGCGCAGCTCGAATCCTGGCGCGCGCGCATAGAGTTGGGGCTGGCGGCGCGGCTGCCGAGCGCCGAGGCGGTGCCGACGCGTCTGCATCAGGCGATGCGCTACAGCGTGCTGGGTGGCGGCAAGCGCGTGCGCCCGGGGCTGCTGTTTGCCACCGCGCGCACGGTGGGGCTTGCCGAAGAGCAGGTCGAGGCGGCGGCCTGCGCGATCGAGCTGGTGCATGTGTATTCCCTGGTACACGATGACCTGCCGGCAATGGACGATGACGATCTGCGCCGCGGTCGGCCGACCTGCCACAAGGCCTTTGACGAGGCGACCGCGATCCTGGTCGGGGACGCCTTGCAACCGCTGGCCTTCCAGTTATTGGCCAGCGATCCGGCGCTACCCGCAGCGCCCGCGATACGGCTGCGCCTGATCGAGCTGCTGGCCGAGGCGAGCGGCACCTTTGGCATGGCCGGAGGCCAGGCGATCGATCTCGCCGTGCAGGGCAAACGGCTCGATGTGGCGCAGGTGGAGGAAATGCATGCGCGCAAGACCGGTGCGCTGATTCGCGTCAGCGTGCTCATGGCGGCGGTGTGCGCGCCCTCGCTCGAGCCGCGCCTGTACGATGCGCTGGCCGGTTTCGCGAGCCCGATCGGCCTGGCTTTCCAGATTCAGGACGATCTGCTGGACGTGATCGGCGATGTCTCGACGCTGGGCAAGGCCACGGGCGCCGACAGTGAGCGGGCAAAGCCCACGCATCCGGCAGTCATCGGCATCGAGCCCTCGCAGGAGCGGGTGCGTCTGTTGCACGCCCAGGCGCTCGATGCCCTGGCGCCGTTCGGCTCGCGTGCGGAGCCGCTGCGCTCCATGGCCGACTGGCTGCTCTCGCGACGCTACTGATCCGGCGGCGAGTGCCTAGGCGCCACCGGCCGAGCGCAGCCGCTCCTGTCTCTGCAGCACCCACCAGCGCTCCACGCTGGCGTTCAAGCCGGCTGCATCCAGGCCCGCGGCCACCAGGCAGCTGTCGCGCGAGCCGTGCTCGATGAATCGGTCCGGGATGCCGATCTGCAACAACGGCAGCTGCAGTCCAGCCGATGCCAGCAGCTCGCCCACGGCGGAGCCCGCGCCCCCGGCCACCGCGTTCTCCTCGATCGTGACGATCGCGCGATGGTGCGCCGCCAGCGCGATCACGATGTCCTCGTCCAGCGGCTTGACGAAACGCATGTTGACCAGCGTCGCATCCAGCCGCTCGGCGATCTTCTGCGCCGGCTCGAGCAGCACGCCGAAGACCAGCAGCGCCAGTCCGCTGCGGCCCTCGCGGCGCATCTGCGCGCGTCCTATCGGCAGGGCAGTCATCGGCGCCTGCACGGGCACGCCCGGTCCGGTCCCGCGCGGGTAGCGCACCACGGCGGGTGTGTCGAGCGTGCTGGCTGTGTAGAGCATTTGGCGGCATTCGTTCTCGTCGGACGGCGCCATGATTACCAGGTTGGGGATGCAGCGCAAAAAACTCAGGTCATAGCTGCCCTGATGCGTTGCGCCGTCGCTGCCGACCAGACCGGCGCGATCGACAGCGAACACGACGGGCAGATGCTGCAATGCAACATCGTGAATCAGCTGGTCGTAGGCGCGTTGCAGAAAGGTCGAATAGATTGCCACCACGGGCTTGAACCCCTCGGTCGCCAGACCGGCGGCAAAGGTCACGGCATGCTGTTCGGCGATCGCGACATCGAAATAGCGGTCCGGGAAGCGCTTGGAAAAGCCGACCAGCCCTGAACCCTCGCGCATGGCCGGGGTGATGCCGATGATCTTCGGGTCCATCTCCGCCATGTCGCACAGCCACTGACCGAAGATCTGCGAGTAGCTGGGGCCGGCGCTCTTTTCCTTGAAGATCGTGCCGCTCGCCGGGTCGAACGGACCCGGACCGTGCCAGGTGATCGGGTCGGCCTCCGCGGGGGCATAGCCCTTGCCCTTGCGGGTCAGTACGTGCAGAAACTGCGGCCCGCGCAGCTTGCGCAGATTGCGCAGCGTCGCCACCAGCGCCTTGACGTCATGGCCGTCCACGGGCCCGATGTAATTGAAGCCCATCTCCTCGAACAGCGTTCCGGGCAGCACCATGCCCTTCAGATGCTCTTCCGAGCGGCGCGCCAGTTCGCGCACGGTAGGCATCTGGCTCAGCATCTTCTTGCCGCCCTCGCGCAGATGCGCGTACACGCGGCCCGAAAGTGCGCGCGCGAAGCGGTTGGACAGCGCGCCGACATTCTCGGAGATCGACATGTCGTTGTCGTTCAGAATGACCAGCAGGTCCGTGGGCAGCGAGCCGGCATGATTCAGGGCCTCGAAGGCCATGCCGGCGGTCAGCGCGCCATCACCGATCACCGCCACGACGCGCCGGCTGTCGCCGAGCTGCGCGGCCGCAATGGCCATGCCAAGGGCGGCACTGATCGAGGTGCTCGAGTGGCCGACCCCGAAGGTGTCGTATTCGCTTTCACCGCGGCTCGGGAACGGCGCCAGTCCCCCCGGCTGCTTGATGCTCGCCAGGCGATCGCGCCGGCCGGTGAGCACCTTGTGCGGATAGGCCTGGTGCCCGACATCCCAGACCACGCGGTCGTGGGGCGTGTCGAACACGTAGTGCAGGGCGATGGTCAGCTCGACCGTGCCGAGACCCGCAGCGAAATGGCCGCCGCGGGTACTGACGCTCTGAATCAGGAACTGGCGCAGTTCCTCGGCCAGGGCAGGCAACTTCGCCACCGGCAAGCGGCGTAGGTCTGCTGGGGAATCGAGGCTGGCGAGCAGCGGCTGATTATCGGACGGGCCGGTCATTTTATGCAGTATACCTCTAAGCGTTTGGGGCCCGGCGCGACCCGATGGATTGCGTGTTAGAGTTCTTACCGGCGCTGGTGGCAACCCGCGAAGTGGTGTGATTCTTACAATGTCGCGAGACCCTCTGCAAGTCGATTCCGGCGTTTCCGATGAGGCCTACCAGGACCGGATTCTGCCGCACGTATCGCGCACGTTTGCGCTGACGATCCCGCAATTGCCGGCGGCGCTGCGCACGCCGGTGACCAGCGCTTACCTGTTGTGCCGCATTGCCGACACGATCGAGGACGAGCCGGTGCTGTCGGCCGAGGCAACCCTGGTGCTGCTGCGGCGGTTTGTGGCGGTGCTGTACGGCGGGGAGGACCCGGCGCTGCTGGCACAGGATCTGGCGCCTCAGCTGTCGGAGCAGACCCTGCCGGCCGAACGCGATCTGGCGCTCAATATGGGTCGGGTCGTCAGGGTGACCGAGCGGCTTGGCGAGCCGCAGCGCATCGCGATCCAGCGTTGTGTCGAGGTGATGTGCAGCGGCATGCACCAGTTCCAGTGCACGGCGAGTCTGCGCGGACTGCCGCGCTCGAGCGACCTCGATGACTACTGCTATTACGTCGCCGGCGTCGTGGGTCAAATGCTCACCGAGTTGTTCTGCGACTACTCGCCGGGCGCCGCGCAGCAGCGCAACGCGTTGGATGCGCTCGCCGTGTCGTTCGCGCAGGGTCTGCAGATGACCAACATCCTCAAGGATGTCTGGGAGGATCGCGCTCGCGGCGCCTGCTGGCTGCCGCAGGAAGTGTTCACGCGCCATGGCATCGATCTCGCGCAGCTGGCCCCGGGCCAGCGCGACGCGCGCTTCAATGCCGCAATGAGCGAGCTGGTCGGCGTGGCGCACGCGCATCTGCGCAATGCGCTTTCGTTCACGCTGCTGATTCCAGGCGAGGAGACCGGCATCCGCCGCTTCTGCCTTTGGGCCATTGGTCTGGCGGTACTGACGCTGCGCAGGATCGAAGCCACGCCGGGCTTTGCCAGCGGCGCCGAAGTGAAAGTCTCGCACGCGGCGGTCGCCATGACCCGATTTCTGACCAGTGTCGCGGTCGGCAACGACTGGATGCTCAAGCGTCTTTTCGACTGGGCCGCGAGCGGTCTACCGCTGGCCTCCTCCTCGGCGGTGCGTCGCCCGTCCCGGCCGGCGTTGCACAGCCCCGAGCCGGCGGCCGAATACAGCCAGCCCGCGCGCCGATCTGAAGGAAGATCAGCCCATTGAATTCCCAAGTTCCCATGTTCGATGCAGCGGCGAACCCGGCCGGTGCGCGCCCGGAACGGCGCGCGCGCGCGCGCGATCGGCTCGCCGGGCTGCCATCGCTGGATCGCGCGATCGAGGCGGCGCGCGAGGCGTTGATCCGGTTACAAACTGCCCCGGGCTACTGGCTGTTCGAGCTCGAGGCGGACTGCACGATTCCGGCCGAATACATCTTGATGATGCACTTTCTCGACGAGATCGATCCGGCCCTGGAGCGCAAGATCGCCGTCTACCTGCGCGCCCACCAGGCCGATCATGGCGGCTGGCCGCTCTATCATAACGGTGAGCTCGATATCAGCTGCAGTGTCAAAGTCTACTTTGCGCTCAAGCTCGCAGGTGACAGCCCCGAGGCGCCGCACATGGTGCGCGCGCGCAGCGCCATTCTGCAGCGTGGCGGCGCCGCCCGAGCCAATGTCTTCACACGCATTACCCTGGCCCTGTTCGGGCAGCTTCCGTGGCGCGGCGTGCCTTATATCCCGGTCGAGATCATGTTGCTGCCGCGCTGGTTTCCGTTTCATATCGACAAAGTCTCGTACTGGTCGCGCACGGTCATGGTGCCGTTGTTGGTTCTGTGCACGCACAAGCCGCGCGCCAGAAATCCGCGCGAAGTGCACATCCGCGAGCTGTTCACCACGCCTGCAGAACGGGAACGGCACTATTTTCGATTGCCCCCGGATCGCAATGGCCTGCTGGCCAAGGCGTTTCTGCTGTTGGACCGCATCGCGCGCCGGATCGATCCGCTTATCCCGAAGGCGATGCGCGAGCGCGCAACGCGCCGCGCTGAAGCCTGGGTGCTCGAGCGACTCAACGGCGAGGACGGCCTCGGGGCGATCTTCCCGGCCATGGTCAATGCGCTGGAAGTCATGGTGATTCGCGGCTTTGCGGCCGATGACCCGCGGCGAGTCACGGCCAAGCGCGCACTCCAGAAGCTCGTGGTCGACCAAGGCGCGATGGCCTATTGCCAGCCCTGCGTATCGCCCATTTGGGACACGGCCTTGGCTGCTCTGGCCATGCAGGAGGCGGGCGGGATCGGCGCCACGGCTGCCGCTGCGCGCTCGCTCGATTGGTTGCAGGCGCGCCAGCTGCTCGATGAGAGCGGGGATTGGCAGGTGCGTCGTCCGGGCCTGCCGGGCGGCGGCTGGGCGTTCCAGTTCGCGAACAGCTTCTATCCCGATCTCGACGATACCGCGGTCATCGCCTGGGCGATGCACTGTGCGAGCGATCCGGCCCGTTACGCCCACAATCTGCAGCGGGCGCTGAACTGGCTGGTCGGCATGCAGAGCAGCAACGGCGGTTTTGCGTCCTTCGACGTCGACAACGTTCACTACAATCTCAATCAGATTCCGTTCGCCGATCACGGCGCGCTGCTCGATCCGCCGACCAGCGACGTCACGGCCCGCGTCGTGACCGCGCTGGCCCTGGTCGGCCGAGCCGAGGACAAAGCGGCGCTGGAGCGGGCGATCGGCTTCCTGCGCGCGGAGCAGGCAGCGGATGGCTCGTGGTTCGGGCGGTGGGGAACCAACTACATCTATGGCACCTGGTCGGTTTTGGTTGCCTTCGCCCAGGCCGGTGTGCGCGGCGACGATGAGGCCGTGCAACACGCCGTGAGCTGGCTTGCCGCGCGACAGAACAGCGACGGCGGCTGGGGCGAAAGCAACGACACCTACGCCAAACAGCCCCGGGCATCGGAGCGTACGGCGAGCACTCCGCACCAGAGCGCCTGGGCATTGCTGGGACTGCTGGCGGCAGGGGAGGCCGATTCAGGCGCCGTGCGAGGCGGGATCGAGTACCTGCTGCGTACTCGGCAGGCCGACGGACTGTGGAGCGATCCGAACTTCACCGCGCCGGGCTTTCCGCGTGTGTTCTACCTCAAGTATCACGGCTACTGCGCCTATTTCCCGCTCTGGGCACTGGCCGCATATCGCAATCGCGCACGCTCCCGAGCCGCTCATTGACATTGAATGTGGTCGGCATCGTCTGTGCTCTGGCGAGCGAGGCACACCACCTGGGGCCGGCAACATCGCGGCATGATCCGCTCGCCTGCCTCGCCGACGGCACACTGCTGGCGGTGAGCGGCATGGGCGGCAGCGCCGCGGCACGGGCTGCCGGCGCACTGATCGCCGCCGGCGCCACGGCGCTGAGCAGCTTTGGCCTCGCGGGCGGACTGGATCCGGCGCTCGCCGCCGGTGCCATCTTCCTGCCCAGCGAGGTCATCGGGCCCGATGGCCCGGGCATTGCCACGGCGGGCCATTGGCGCGAGCGGCTCGGCGCCGCGCTGGTCGCACACGGCCCGCTCGCTCACGGCACGCTGCTGAGCAGTCCGCGAGCCATCGGCAGCGTCGCCGAGAAGGCCGCGCTGTTTCGCGCAACCGGTGCCCTGGCCGTGGACATGGAAAGCTATGCGGTGGCGCAATTGGCCGGCGCACATCGATTGCCATTTATTGCCGTACGAGTGATCGTGGACGGCGCCGGCGACGTGCTGCCGCGCGCGGTGGCGGCTGCCGCCGATCAGAGTGGTCATCTGCAGCTCTGGCGCCTGATCGGCGCGCTGGCCCGCTCGCCCGCGCAGCTGCCGCCGCTGCTGCGGCTGGCGCGGCGCTACCGAGTCGCGAGCCGCTCTCTCTCGGCTGTCGCGCGCGCGGGCTCATGGGCGCCGCACGCCTTCCCATGACAGCACTGGTGACCGGCGCGACCGGCTTTGTCGGCTCGGCAGTGGCCAGGGCGCTGCTGCAGGCGGGCTGGCCGGTGCGCGCCCTGGTGCGCCGGGGCTCGGATCTTCGCAATCTGCAGCACCGAGCGGTTGAGATCATAGAGGGTGACCTGGCGGACCGGTCGTCGCTCGATCGCGCCCTGGCTGATTGCACGGCGCTGTTTCATGTTGCGGCAGACTATCGGCTCGGCGCGCGCGCGCCCGAACAACTGTATCGAACCAATGTCGAGGGGACCCGCAGCATCCTGCAGGCCGCGCGCGCTGCCGGGGTGGCACGCGTGGTCTATACCAGCAGTGTCGCCACCATCGGCCTGCCCGCCGACGGCTCGCCCGGGCGAGAGGACACGGCGGTCGCACTCAGCGACATGATCGGCCACTACAAGCGCTCCAAGTACCTCGCGGAGGAGCTGGTACGCGAGGCGGCGCGCACCGGTAGCCCGGTGGTCATCGTCAATCCATCCACGCCGATTGGCCCTGGTGACCTCAAGCCGACGCCGACCGGGCAGATGGTCCTGGACGCCGCGCGCGGTCGCACACCCGCCTATGTGGATACCGGACTCAACATCGTGCACGTCGATGATGTCGCTGCCGGTCACCTGCTGGCATTCCATCGCGGGCGAATCGGCGAGCGGTACATTCTTGGCGGTCAGGACATGACGCTGCGCGCAATTCTCGGCGAGATCGCGCGCATTGTCGGCCGCAAGCCGCCGCGCATCCGCCTGCCCAGGGCGGCGCTGCTGCCGCTGGCCCATGCCGCCGAAGCGCTGGCGCGAATCACCGGCCGCAGCACCCGCGTGACCGTCGAAGGTGTGCGCATGGCGCAAAAGCGCATGTACTTTTCAAGCCAGAAGGCAGTGTGTGAGCTCGGATATCAGTGGCGAGCCCCGACCCAGGCATTCGAGGATGCGGTGCTTTGGCTGCGCGAGCAGGGATTGCTGCCCCGATAAGCGCTACGCCGAAAGTCGCAGCGCGCTAGCCGTTGGCGATCTTGCGTTGCGGTACTCGCGCGGCGTCATGCCAAATTTAGCGCGAAACACGCGGCCGAAGTGGGTCGGGCTGTTGAACCCGTGGTCGAAGGCGATCTCGGTCACGGTGCGGCCGCGCTGCGCCTCGGCGGTCAGCGCGCGCGAACAGGCTTCGAGCCGGCGCCGCAGGATGTAGCGCGCCACGGTCTCTTCCTGGTCGGAGAGGAGGTGATACAGGTAACGCGGTGTCATCTTGCAGGCGGCCGCGATCTTGGTGGGGGTCAGATCCGGATCCTGCAAATGCGCCTCGATGTAATTGATGATGCGAATGCGGTGCGCGGTGGCCAGCGATGAGCGTCCCGAGCGCGTACACGGCACGTCGGCGTAGGCGGCGCCGAGCAGATCCAGGATCGCGGTCGTGACGCGTCCGGCCGCGGTATCGTCCAGGTCGCGGCGACACTCGACCCAGTAGCTGCGCAGAAAGCGCGAAAACAGGCCGCGTACTCCGGCCGAGGCCTGCATCGGGATCGCCACCATGCACTCGGGGCTTGCGATCTGGCGCCGCAGCTGCGCGTCGGGAATGCCCAGCACGAGCATTCGGTTGGTGCCCGGGAACACGATTTCGTAATGGCGAGTGCTGTCGCAGAGCGTGAAATCCCCGGCCTTCAGATACGCCTCGCGGCCGTCCTGGCGACTGATGCTCTCGCCCTCCATCTGCAGGTGCAGGAAGAACAGCGGACTGCGTGTGCGCGCGACGTGCACGCGCGAATGGCGCACGATCTGGGCCTCGGAGTAGACGTCGGCGAGTGTCAGATCCCCGATCGCCGTGCGCGCGATCGAACCGTTGAAGGTGCGAAGGTCGACCGGATCGGACACCAGCGGCGAGAAGCTCTCGCAGGCGCGCTCATTCCAGCACGCCAGCTTGCGGCGCGGATCGAGCCCGGCCGTCGAGAACGACACAATCTGCGTCATCGTGGACCCCCCTTTGGATCACGTGGCTCATCTCGTTCTATGGGCTTTATACGGCACCGAGATTTTGCTGCACCAATATTTTCCACTTATGGCACCCATTTGTCAGGCTGAGGCCCGCATTGTCAAGTTGCCTGTTTGCCGCAACCGAGCATTTTCTCTAATCAACTCAGACGTCTAGCCTAAGCTTCGGTCAGACGCGCGGCGCCCCGGTACACTGCGCGGCGCTTCGGCGTTCGCTATTGGTCGAGTTGCGATGCGGTATTCAGTGGAGGCTCCGTGCCCGCTATGGTGACGCTCTACCACTGGGAACCGAATGCGAATTCGGGCAAGCCGATGCTCGCGCTGGCCGAGAAGGGGGTCGAGTACCAGAGCCACTATCTGGACCTGTTGCGGTTCGATCAGCACCAGCCCGAATATCTGCGCATCAATCCGGACGGCACCATTCCGGCCATGGTGCATGGGGACCGGGTGCTGACCGAGTCGACACCGATGATGGAATACATCGACGAGGCATTCCCGGGGCCGCCGCTGCGGCCCAGCGATCCACGCGAGCGCTGGCGCATGCGCTGGTGGATGCGATTTTTCGATGCCTACTTCGCGCCGTCGCTGAGCATGATCGGCTGGAGCATCTTCATCGGGCCGGCGGCACGCCAGCGCGATCCGGCGGAGTTGCAGGCAGCCATCGAACGCATTCCGCTCGAATCGCGCCGCATCGCCTGGCGCAAGGCGCTCTACAATCAGTTTTCCGAGCAGGAACTCACGGAATCCCGACGCCGCGTGCTGTTCGCGACCGGCGTACTCGAGGAGCACCTGAGCCGGCATACATACATTTGTGGTGATAGCTATTCGCTCGGCGATGTCAACGGCTTCAACCTCGGCTACGCGTTGCCGCTGTCGCAGCCGGATCGCTGTAACGATCAGAAGACCCCGCACATAATGGAATGGTTGCGCAAGATCTACGAGCGGCCGGCCACGCGCGCGACCTGGGCCAAGGGCCGCACGCAGATGGCGTCGCGAGTGAAGATTCTCGAGCGTTCGGGCGCGGCGCAGCGGGACAGTGGCAATGCTTGAGC
>Ga0302324_100028149_pt1 | contig 10686 bp, 10 predicted proteins | sample Palsa_T0_1_FD_201949 | JGI IMG/M metagenome (GOLD analysis project Ga0302324, IMG submission 201949) | Peat permafrost microbial communities from Stordalen Mire near Abisko, Sweden - Palsa_T0_1 | ecosystem: Environmental > Terrestrial > Soil > Palsa > Peat permafrost | place: Sweden: Abisko...
GGCGGAATCATCGCCGACGCCCGTCTTCTGCTCTTCCCGAGGCCTCAACCATGAGCTCTTCACCCCTCATTCACTGCCACACGGCGGAGGCCATTGCCACGCTGACCATCGCACGTCCGCATAAGTTGAACGCGCTCACCGACGGAGTGATGAAGGAACTGGTCGCGGCGCTTGATCATATCGCGACGGATGAGTCTATCCGCGTGGTGGTGTTGACCGGCGAAGGCCGCGCCTTCTCCGCAGGATTCGACGTGAGCACCGACAAGGAGGTGCCCGAGAGGACCCCCGCCGGCTGGGCCGAGCATTTCCGCCTCGCCTATGCCGGTCTCGAACGTCTTAGGTCGCTGCCCCAGCCGGTGGTGGCCAAAATTCGCGGCGCGTGTCTGGGCGGAGGGTTCGCCTTGAGTCTTTCCTGCGATCTGGCCTATGCCAGCGAAGATGCCTTCTTTGGCGAGCCGGAAGTGAAGTTCGGCGGCAGCAGCATGTCTCCGATTCTGGCCTGGGCTTTACCCCCACGCCAGTTCAAAGAGTTGGTACTCACCGGCCGCCGTCTAGATGCGAAACAAGCCGAAGCATGGGGGTTGATCAACGAAGCAGTGAGCGCCGAAGCGCTCGATGCGCGCGTCGATCAGGTAGTGCGCCACATGTGCCTGCTGCCGCCCGGCACACTCACCAGGAACAAGAGCCTTGTCAATCGTTTTTATGACGTGATGGGCTATGCGACCGTTCTCGATATTGCGGAGGACCGCTCGGTCATGGGCCTGAGTGCGGCCCCTGCGAATGAGTTCACTCGCATCGCGAAGGAGCAGGGAGTTTCCGCTGCGCTGGCATGGCAAAAGAAGCGCTTCGCCGAAGTGGGAGCGTTTGCATCGTGAGTGTCCCCGGCTACAGAAAGGCAGCTCGCTTCGGAGCATGGCTGCTGAGCGCAATTCTCCTCGTATGTTTTTGGCAGTGGTACACCAGAAAATTCGAGGTTTCGCCCGCCATCTTCCCCAGTCCTCTCGAAGTTTGGAAATCTCTATGGGCCAATCTCACCGATGGCACCTTCCTGAAAGATCTCGTGGTGACTCTGCGTGAGGTGATGATCGGCTTCTTGGGCGGCAGCTTTGTGGGCTTCTTTCTGGCCCTCGTCATCTCTGAATTTCGGCCCGTGCGCACGATTGTGTATCCGTATGTGATCGGTCTGCAATCGGTGCCCAAGACCGCGCTGGCGCCGATGTTTTTGATCTGGTTTGGTTTTGGCATTGAGTCGAAGGTGGCGCTGGTTGTATCCACGGTGTTCTTTCCTGTTCTGATCAACACCCTGTCCGGGATCGAGCGCACGGATCCCGATCAACTCGAAATGCTGCGCGCTTATTGTGGGCGGCGCTGGCGTGTTTTCCTGCGGGTGAAGCTTCCCAGCGCTTTGCCCGCTTTATTCGCCGGCCTCGAGCTGGCCATCGTGCTCGCGATCATCGCGGCGGTAGTGTCTGAGTTCCTCGGTGCGGTGGGCGGGCTTGGCTACCGCATCCTTACCTACAACACCGATTTGGACATGGCGGGCGAATTCGCCGCCCTGGCAGTGTTATCACTCACAGGATTCGTATTGCACGGCATCGTTCGCCTCGTCGGCCAGCGCCTGGTGTTCTGGGGGCATCATCCCGACGGAGACCCGGATTTCCTGCACGAGGCTCCAAACAGGTTCGCGCGTGCGGCTTTCAGTAAGGAAAGCCGCATAAAGTTCGCCAACGCCAAGAAGCTCGACAGGAAATCCGGGGCACGCGGCGCCTGAGGTGGGCACTTGATGTCTTCATGGGAAAGCGAGGTCGTTCTGTATCCAAATCGCTCATCACGCCGCGGCTTCTTGAGCCGCCTCGGCATCCTCGCTGCATCGTGTGGCTTTGCCCAGGCTGCGCCCCTGTTGGCCTACGATGGCCCGCTGAGAAAAATCACCTATGCCGTCGCCACCGCCGATCTGAATGTCGGTTATCCGTACGCAACCCTCCCCAAGGCCCTCGGCTATTACCAGCAGGAAGGGCTTGACGTCGAGATTGTGCCGGGCCAGTCGTCCGCGGCCGTTGCGCAATTGCTTCTTTCCGGGCGCGCCGATGTGGGGCTGGCGCAGCCGGACCCGATCGTGATTCAGCGCGTTAAGCTCAAAATTCCGCTCGTCTCCTTCTACGCTGTCTGCCGGCGCGGCACCAACCGCATCGTCGTCAACCCGAATTCACCGATTCAATCGGTGCGCGACCTCAAGGGCAAGAGGGTCGGTGTGAATGATCTGGGTAGCGGTAGCGCGACCTATCTGCGGGCCTCCCTCAAACAGGCCGGCATGAGTCTGAACGATGTGCAACTGCTCAGTGTCGGTTACGGAACTCCGTCCTTTGAAGCGTTGAAGAACAAAAGCGTGGACGCGGAAGTCACCTTCACTGGAGGCATCGCGCGCCAGCAGATTGCAGGATACGCAGTGCGCATCCTGCCCGTAACGCCTGCTGAGATGGACCAGTACAGTTACAATTTATTCGCCACGCAATCCTTCCTCGCCAAAAACTCGGATGTGGTCGCGAAGATAGGCCGGGCCACGGCAAAGGCGACCGTCTTTCTCAAGACCAATCCCGAGGCCGCCGTCCGTGTCTTTTGGAAGCAATATCCCGATCGCGCCCCCAAAGACAGGAATGATCCAAAGGCGCTCGCGACCGATCTGGCCATCCTCAAGGCACAGATGGTGGACATGGGGGCGGATCAACTCCCGATAGATTTTGCGTGGGGCAGCCAGCAGGCTGCGATCTTTGAAAAAATCGAGGCCTACCTGGTGAACGCCGGACAGATCTCCGCTCCCATCGCCCCAAGCGACCTGTTCACCAACGCATTCGCTGCCCAGTACAATCAGTTCGACCATTCCATCATCGTGAACCAGGCGCGGAACTGGAAATAACGTGACCACGAGCCCTATCCGCTCTTCGTCTTCCGAAGGCATCACGTTCGTGGATGTCGGGCACCAGTTTGAAACGCGCGATGGGCAGCAGCTCAACGCGTTGGCGGGGGTTCAACTCGACATCATGCCGGGTGAATTCGTCTCGCTGCTGGGCCCGAGCGGCTGCGGCAAGACCACTTTGTTGCGCATGGTCGCGGGCCTGCTAACTCCGAACGCGGGCAAGGTGCTGGTGGGTGGTGCGGAAGTGCGCGCGCCGCGGCCGGACGTCGGGCTGGTATTCCAACAGGCTTTGCTGCTGCCATGGCTCTCGGTCATGCGCAATGTGCTGCTGCCTGTAGACGTGCAGGGGCGGCGGATTGCCGACTATCAGGATCGTGCGCGCGAGCTCATCCGTATGGTGGGACTCGGCGACTTCGAGAAGCAGCTTCCCAGCGAGCTTTCGGGTGGCATGCAGCAGCGTGTCGCGCTCGCGCGGGCCCTGGTACACGATCCAAAAATCCTGTTGATGGACGAACCCTTTGCGGCTTTGGACGCCATGACGCGGGAGACGATGAACATCGAGCTGCAGCGCATCTGGTCCGCGCAGCACAAGACGGTGCTATTTGTAACCCACGGTATTGCTGAATCGGTCTTTCTGAGTGACCGCGTGGTGGTCCTGACGCCGCGTCCCGGCCGTGTCGCGGCGGTCATCGATATTCCCTTCGCCCGTCCCCGATCAGCGCATCTGCTCGGCACTGCGGACTTCGCTGCCCTCGCAGCAAAAATTCGTAGCGTGTTTGATGGTTCCGACTCCCGGACGAAGAAGCCCGCTGTGGCCAAAGAAGAGCAGTCGAATCCCCCGGAAAGGAGTCTTCCGGATGCCTGAGTCACGGGAGAACTACAAGTATTTCCAGCCGGTCCCTACCCGCTGGCGCGACAATGATGTGTACGGTCATGTCAACAACATTGAGTACTATAGCTACTTCGACACCGTCATCAGCACTTATCTGATCAAAGAGGGAGGGCTGGATTTTCTCGCCGGCCCGGTCATCGGCGTATGCGCCGAGTCCCACTGCCGGTTTCTTCGCGAGTTCACATTTCCCGAGACGGTCGAGGCAGGCTTGCGTGTGGAGCATATCGGCAGGTCGAGCGTGCGTTACGGAATAGGTCTGTTTCGCAGCGAGGGCAGCTTAGCGGCAGAGGGTTGGTTTGTGCACGTGTTTGTGGATCGTGCTACGCGGCGGCCAACTTCGCTGCCAGCCCCACTGCGCGCAGCCCTTGAGCTGCTCCTCACCGAGGTTAGACCGTGAAGGTCAAAGCGCTGGTTCTACGCTAGATGGAGCATCCGGCTCTCTCTGCTATCAAAGCCGCTCGATCCAGTAGACTCGTTCGTTTTCTGAATCCATAGGCGTGTGAGAGCACTCAATAAGTTGGTGTTATCCCGACAAAAAGGGAAGGAGCAATCGAAATGAACGTCGTTCTCTATGGAGCCACCGGCAACTCCGGCAGCAGTATTTTGCGAGAACTCGTAAGCCGCGGGCATCGGGTCACCGCAGTCGCCCGTGATACGTCCAAGCTGCCCGCAACCGTGACCGCCGTCCAGGATGACCTGAGCAGCGTTGAAAGGATTGCTTCCATCATTGCCGGAGCGGACGTTGTGATCAGCGCGTATGCGCCTCCGCCAGGAGATACCGACGCGCTCCCCGGTGTCACCGAGCGGGAGATTCAAGCGGTTAAAAGAGCCGGCAAGGCTCGCCTGATCGTCGTTGGAGGCGCTGGACTGCTTGAAGTGGCGCCTGGGGTCAGTCTGATTGCGTCCGGGCATTTGCCCGAGCAATATCTTCCGATCGCCAAGTCGCATCAGAAAGCCCTTGAGATCCTGAAGAAGTCGGATGTGAACTGGACCTATTTCAGCCCTGGCGCCTACTTTGTCCCGGGCGAGCGGACGGGCAAATTTCGCTTAGGCACCACCGGCCTGATCACCGACGCTAAGGGGGACAGCCGCATCTCTTTCGAGGACTATGCCATCGCCCTGGTGGATGAGATAGAGAAGCCAGCGCATGAACGCGGCCAAATGTCCATTGGTTACTAAGCGCGACTCTCTGGGGCGGCTCAGCGTTTGAGCACTTGCTCGATGTAGTCAAGGGCACGTGGATCGTTGGTTTGTCCTAGCCAGAACATCGCTTCCTTGCGGATGGCGAAGTTGGAATTAGTGTCGGCGACGTGGACCAGCTGGGGCACGCTCTCTTCGCGGGGCAATTGGCTGAGGGCAAAGACCGCCTTCTTCTTGACTTCAAAATTGGGATCGTTCTCGATGGAGGCGTTCAAAGTGCCGATGGCTTTCTTGCCCGCCTTCTGCGCCAACCAGAAAAGAGCTTGAGCACGAACCCGGCTGTCGGCGTCCGACTTCGCCAGCTGAATCAAATCGTCAATTGCACCCGGGTCTGCATTGATAGAGAGATCAAAGGTGAGCTTCTCGCGGAGCTTGGCGTCTTGCTCGCTGCGCACAAGCTGACGCAAGGCGAGCAATCCTTCGTGCCCACGTTGCGCGCCCAACCAGAATGCCGCCTTCTCACGCAGGTAGGCACTGCTTTCGCCCGAGGCGAGCGAGACGAGCACTTCGGTTGCGCGGGGCGTCGCATGCGTGCTCAGGGCAGCCAGATTCTCATCGACCGCTCCGCCGTGCCCGGCTGCGCTGTCGCGCAGTGCGGCGGCATTCTGGGCAAGCTTGCCGAGAAAGGCCGCACTGTCTTCCGGCTGCACATCGGTGAGCCACTCAAACGGGACTCCTCCAGCATCAAGGGTGCATCCCGCGGGAACCACGCGCGTCTTCGTAACCTCGCCGTGGTCAAGCCGGAAAAGCACGTCGACGATGGGCGCAGGAGAGGCGGGCTCGGCGGTATTCAGATTGTCTGCTGTGTCCTCGAGTTGAACTTCATTGCAGCATCCAGCTTCCACTCCTGATGATCCCGAGCCAAATGAACACGAAGAATGATGTGTTCGTGGAAGAGCCGGCACCGCATATCCCAGCCAAAGCGGACCATTGGAGTGGCGAAATCGGTCCACCGTCGCGGACAGTCCCAGACTCACCGGTCCGGAGTGAAACTGCGTGTGCGTGACCCGGGGCTCCTGAGCGCTGCTCATCAGCGCGGAGGCGGCGAGTGCCAAGACCATAAGCGCGTTGTTGTTCATGGAGCAATCTCCTTCCAGTTACTTGTTGAGAATTTCGAGCATGTAGTCGGTGGCTTCTTTGTTGCGCATGAGGCTGAGTTGCTTCACCAGCGACTCCTTGACGGCCGGATCCTTTTCGACGCGGGCAAGTTCGACCAGATCGTGGCTATCCCCGGCGAGGAAGAGCGCCTGGGCGACGGCTTTCCTCGTCTCCGGATCCGTATTTTTCTTGTAAATCGCGACCAGCGCAGGCGCCGCGGACATGCCACCAGCTATCCCCAGGTTGCGAATCGCTTTGCGGCGGAGTTCGGGATCCTGCTCTGAGCCGGCGATGCTGCCCAGCGCGTCGGCGCCCTTTTGGCCGGCGGGGATGAACCCGCTGATCACCTCAGACTTGACCTTGGGATCGCTGGTGTCGTGATAAAGAGTGAGCAACTGCGAGGTAGCGCCCATCGCTCCCAGGGTGTGCACGGCAGTGCGCACGAGTTCGGGATCGGATTCATGACGCGCCGCTTCCACCAAGGGATCGGGGGTGCCGATGACGAGATAGGTATGGAGAATGGCGTTCTTAACCTCTTCGTCCTTGGTCTGGCGGTAGATGTTGGCGAGGGTCTCGGCGGCTTGCTTACCGCGGGTAATGGCCAGCATCTCAATGGCCTTCCGCTGCAAGGCCGGGTTGCGCTCGCCGGTTGCCACCTGGCCGAGCAGCGCCTGCGCCTGCGGGGATTGATCCTGCGCCAGAACGAAGAGCGCCCGATCTTTGAGCTTTTCTGATTTGTCGCTGTTCAGAATCTGTTGAATGATCGGCACCGCGCGCGCTTCATCCTGCTGCATGAGCGAGTTGAGGGCGAGCAGCTTGAGCTCTTCATCCTGCTCGGCCTGAGGCGGCATGGGATCGTCGCTCTTGCCATGAACCTCTATTTCCAGCGCGCTGCATTCCTTAACCCAATTTCCTTGCGGATACGTATGCCTGAGCTCAGCGCAGATCTCGAGGGCACGGGCAGCGTTGCCCTGTTTATTCTCGGCATATGCTTCCCAATAGAGAGCTGCTTCCGCGCGGGCCCCATGCTGCGAGGCGAGATTGGCGAAGATGGACTCCGCCTGGGCCCAGTGGGCATCGTTGATAGCGCGCGTGCCTTCCGAGTAGAGCGTCTCTTCCCTCGTTTGGGCGGCTGCGTTGTCAACGAGCAGCGGAAAAGGAGGCTCCGCGCATAGCGCCGAAGGCGCCGACAAGGCAACAAGCAGTGTCGCGAACAGTAGCGATTTCGTATTCATTTAGATGGGAACCCCTTTCGTTGCTGGAGCGCTTTGCTGTTCAGGGCCCGGGGAGCGAACCCATGAGCGCAAGACGCGAATGTCAAAGAGAAGACCGTCGGTATTCATTTCTTGCCTGAGGCGGTTGAGATCGGCCTCGGTGAGGTTGTCCGGCTCGTTGGAAAGCTCCATCAGCAGACGCTCCAGGCGGTCGAGCGAGGCTTCCACATTGAGGTCGCCGGCCTGTACCGCGCTCTGCCGGACCAAGCGGTTGCTGGCCAACAATTCTCTGGCTTCGCTGCGCAGCGGCGAAGCCGACAGATCGTTGCCATCCGCGTGATTGAGCTGGACCAACAGGCGCTCAGAACGATCGAGATGGTCCCCAAGGACAACGATCACCACCCGCTGGCGGGCATGCGGGTCAACTGCGACGGCTACCGATGAGGCCTGTTTGCGCTCCCACCGGCGCCCGGCGACGAAGGTCACAGCAACCAGCAATACGCAGGCGGCTGCCCAACCGAGGGGCCGGTAATATCGGATCCAACTGCGTCTGGGCTTTTCGTATACCGGGAGCGAGGCGCCAATGGATTGCCAGACTTGTTCGATGTAATCCTCCCTGCGCGCCGGTGGCGTTGGAGTGGCTACTCCGTCGAGGTCTCGACACAACTCCGCGTACCGCTTGGCGCACACCGGGCAAGCTTTCAGATGACGCTCGCTGTCGGCCATGTTGGCCGATTCTTCGTAGTAGTGCTCGACTAGTTCTGCTTCTTCCAGATGCTTCATGTGTTTACCCATAGGGGCGCGAGTTGGCGCCTGAGTTTCTGCACCGCGCGAAAGACTGCCTGCTTGGCGGCATTGGGAGCGATGTTGAGAGCAGCTGCAATCTCTTCCGTCGAACGGTCTTCCATATGGCGCAGCACGAAGGCGGTGCGCTCGGTGGGGGTGAGCTCGCTCATCGCCGCCTGCTGTCTGGCCTCGATCTCACGGCTCAATAGCAGCCGGTCGGGGCCTGCTTTTATGTCGGCCAATTGGACCTCGCTCCGTTCCGGATCGTTCTCTTCCGCGATACGGCTCTGGGCTTCCGGCCTTCTTTTGCCCACAACCTCAAGGGCGCAATTGGCTGCGATGCGATAGAACCAGGTCGCCATGCTGGAACGCCCTTGAAAGGTCGCGAGCGCCTGGTACCCGCGCAGGAATACCTCCTGCACGGCCTCTTCGGCATCGGACTCATTGCCGGTAATGCGATAGGCCACGCGGAAGACAATTTGGGTATAGCGCGCCATGAGCACCTTGTAAGCTTCCTTGTCGCCGGAAAGGATCGCCCGGCGTATGGAGTCGTCACTCTCTTCCATCCAGCGCATTAGATAGGAAAATGGTATTCCGGTTAGGTTATGATCTCGATTTTTCGCGATTTAGGTGAGAGCGGACCCAGGATGAAGCAAAATCTCGGGGGAGATGAGGGGAGCTTGCGTGACCGCCTCTATCTAAGTGGTTAGGGGGTTCCAATCATTCCGTTCGACGAATTACGACAAAGCAGCTTAAAATAAAGCCTCCCACAAGCGGCACACCTTTGCTAAATGATCGAGCAAGTCATTTCGCATTACCGCATCATCGAGAAACTTGGCGGTGGCGGCATGGGCATCGTCTACAAGGCCGAGGATGTCAAACTGGATCGCTTTGTAGCGCTCAAATTCCTTCCCCATGATGTCGCTAAAGACCAGCAGGCTCTCAGCCGCTTTCAGCGCGAGGCCAAGGCCGCATCTGCCCTAAACCATCCCAACATCTGCACCATCTATGAGATCGACGATCAGCACGAGCAGACGTTCATCGCCATGGAGTTTCTTGAGGGCATGACGTTGAAGCATCTCATTGCCGGCAAACCTTTGGAGACGGAGGTGCTGCTGAGCATGGCAACTGAGATCGCCGACGCACTCGACGCAGCGCATGCAAAGGGAATCATCCATCGCGACATCAAGCCGGCGAATATCTTCGTCACTGAGCGCGGCCATGCCAAAATTCTGGATTTCGGTTTGGCCAAGGTGACGCTTCGCGATACTGGAGAGGCCCAAGGCGCGAGGGCGACCATCCAGGAGACGTTGCAGAAGGAAGAGCACCTGACCAGTCCCGGCACGACCCTGGGCACGGTTGCTTACATGTCGCCCGAGCAGGTCCGCGGCAAGGACCTGGATATTCGCACCGATGTGTTTTCTTTTGGGGCCGTTCTCTACGAAATGAGCACCGGCGTGCTGCCGTTTCGGGGAGACACGTTTGGAGTCATCTTCGATTCCATCCTGAATCGAACTCCTACGCCCCCAGTCCGGCTCAATCCGAACCTGCCGCCTGAACTCGAACGCATCATCGGTAAAGCTCTGGAACGAGATCGCGAGCTGCGCTACCAGACTGCCTCCGAGCTCCGGGCGGACCTCAAGCGGCTCAAGCGTGATTCCGATTCAGGAAGGGATGTCAGCGGAGATACACATTCGACCGCGCTCTCACCACCTGCGCCGCAGCCGCGGGATCCGGCTCCTTCCTCTAGAGGCGCCGCTAAGGCTTCTTCGTCAGGCGCTGCCGGAGCGAGACCGTCCAGCGAGGTTGTACCGGCAGCAGAGGCGTTCCGCAACAAGGGCAAGGTTGCCGGGATCGCCGGGGCTCTCTTGCTTCTGCTTGCCGCCGGGTACTTTGGATACCATCTCTTCTCTCACCACGCGCCGGATGTGCAGGGCAAGATCACTCAGATCAGTCATTGGCACAAGCCGATCGAGCAGGCGATCATCTCTCCTGACGGGCATACCGTGGCCTTCACCTCGTATGTAGAAGGGTACGACCAGCTTTTCGTAATGCTGAGTTCGGGCGGGGATCCATTGCAGCTGACCAGGGACGAAGGCAGCAAGTTTCTCGATAGCTTCTCCGCGGGCGAAACCCAGATCTACTACGAGCGGCAGTTGGGCGTCCATGAAGTGTGGGCTGTCCCTACGCTGGGAGGTACTCCGGTACGCGTGGTTGAGGGCGCTTCTCTCCAGCCGTCTGCAGACGGCAAGAGCTTGTTCTACATCAATCCTCACACCGGCGAGCTGCTGCAGGTGCCGGCGTCGGGCGGTGTCGGCAAAGTGATCTACAACTTCAAAGAGCTGGGATTCACATATCCGACGCTGCTGGTGTTCCCTGATGGAGCCGACGTTCTGCTTACCGGCCACAAGACCTGGAACGCTAACGCCGCTTCCGAGATGTACAAAGTGAATGTCGCAAGCCGCAAGGCCATTGACCTGGGAGAGCGAGTCGGCGTGGAAGTCGCGAGTTGGGGAGAGCCAGGCAAAACTCTGCTGTTTTCGCGCGAGCTCAACGGGATTTTCAATCTATGGGAATACGAT
>Ga0302324_100028151_pt1 | contig 10686 bp, 9 predicted proteins | sample Palsa_T0_1_FD_201949 | JGI IMG/M metagenome (GOLD analysis project Ga0302324, IMG submission 201949) | Peat permafrost microbial communities from Stordalen Mire near Abisko, Sweden - Palsa_T0_1 | ecosystem: Environmental > Terrestrial > Soil > Palsa > Peat permafrost | place: Sweden: Abisko...
CGACCAGCACGATGTACACGAACAGGCCGAACACGATTGACGGCACGCCAGTGAGCACGTCGACGAAGAAGCGCACCGTCTGCGCGAACCAGCTGCTCTTGCCGTACTCAACGAGCCACACCGCGACGCCGATCCCGATCGGAACAGCGATCGCGGAGGCGAGCGCGACGATCTCGATCGTGCCGAGGATCGCGCTCTTGATGCCGCCGATGCTCGAGCCGCCGAAGAACGTGTTACCGGTCGGGTCAGTGGTGAAGAAGCTCGTGCTCCACGCACCGAGTCCCTTGCGCAACAGGTAGTAGACGATCAGCGCGAGCGGGACAAGCGCGATCGCAGTGGCGGCCAGGACGCCGGCGCGAGCGAAGCGATCCTTGCGCCTGCGAGCCGGACTGAGCGCGAAGCGCGCGAGCCGGTCGCTGGATGTGGCGTTGGCGCTCATGCGCCAGCCGTCGCATCGGCTAGCAGCGTCGTTGGGCCCGATGTTTGCTTGCCGGCAGCGGAGCTGGTCCCGCGCGCCGCCCTGAGCACCAGCAGGCGCGCCGCGCCGTTGACTAGCAGCGTCAGCACGAACAGCACCAGGCCAGCGGCGAACAGCGCGGAGCGGTGCACGCCTTGGGCTTCTCCGAACTCGTTTGCGATGACCGCCGCGAGGCTGTAGCCCTGGGCGAACAGGTGGTCTCCGAGTTTGGGCGCGTCGCCGATCAGGATCGTCACCGCGATCGTCTCGCCGATCGCGCGGCCGAGGCCGAGCATCGCGCCGCCAACGATCCCGGAGCGGCAGTAGGGCAGGACGGCTATTCGGATCATCTCCCAGCGCGTAGCGCCCAATCCCAGCGCGGCCTCCTTGTGATCGGCGGGAACCGTGCTCATCACCTCGCGGCTGATCGCGCTGACGATCGGCAGGATCATGATCGCGAGCACCAGTCCGGTTATGAAGTAGTTGGGAATGGTCACCAGGCCGCCGCCGATGAACGGGATGAACGACAGCCGGTCAGCCACCCACTGCTCGCTGCCCTGCAGCTTTGGTGCGAGAAAGAAGATGCCCCACAGGCCGTATACGACCGACGGCACAGCGGCCAGCAGCTCGACCAGCACCGTCAATGGCGCACGTAGTCGCAGCGGGCACAGCTCGGTGGCGTAGACGGCGGTGGCCACGGCCACGGGCACGCCGATCAGCAGCGCCAGCGCTGAGGTGATGAGCGTTCCCAGCAGCAGCGGCAGCGCGCCAAAGTGTTCGGCGCTGACGTTCCAGTCGTTGCCGAACACGAAGCCGAACACGCCTTCCTTGGCGAACGCAGGGCGGGCCTGGCCCACGAGGCGAACGAAGAAGTAGACGATCAGCGCCAGGATCAGCGCCGCAAGTGCGGTCAGGCCGTACTTGAGTGCTCTGTCTGGTAGACGTGCCAGCGGTGACCGCGAGAGAATCCCGCGGTCACCGCCAGGTAGAGATGCTGCCTCCACGGCCGGTGTTCTATCGAGTAACCGGCCGTGGTGTCATGGTCAACCGCCGAGTGAGGCGCCGTTGCACTGCAGTCCCGCGACCGCTTCCTTGGACTTCGTCAGGATTGCGGCAGGCAGCGCGGCGTAGTCGGCCTTGGCGAGGATCGCCTGTCCTTCTCCGAGTCCGTAGTCGAGGAACTTGACGACGCCCTTGGCAGCAGCTTCGCCGCCCGGAGTCCCGGCTTTGCAGAGGTCCTTGTTGACGACCACGAACGTCTGCGAGGTGATCGGGTAGGCGGTCGGGGCGGAGGGGTCGGAGATTTTGATGCCGAGGTTTGCTGGCACCGTCACGCCTTCTGCCGCCGCGCTGGTCGAGGCGAGTGTCGGCGCCACGAAGTTCCCCGCCTTGTTCTTCACCGACGCGTATGTGAAGTTGTGCTCCAACGCGTAGGCCTGCTCGACGTAGCCGATTGCTCCGGCTGTCTGCTGGACGCCGCCGGCGACGCCGGCGTTGCCCTTCTCGCCTGTGCCGGTCGGCCACTCGACCGTCTTGCCTTCACCGACCTTGCTCTTCCATTCGGGATCCACGCTGGCCAGGAAGCCGGTGAAGCCCGCGCTTGTGCCCGAGGAGTCCGAGCGGTGGATGACGGTAATTGCGGTACTGGGCAGGCTGGCCCCGGGGTTCAGCGCTGCGATCTCGGGGTCGTTCCACGTCTTGACCTTGCCGAGGTAGATGTCGGCGATCGTCTTGCCATCAAGCTTCAGGCCACTTTTGACGCCAGGCAGGTTGTAGGAGACGGTGATCGCACCCAGGAACATCGGGATCTGCACCGCGGGGCTGCCGTTCTTGGCGATTGCTTCTTCGTCTTCGGGCTTCAGTGGCGGGTCGCTCGCGCCAAAGTCGACGGTCTTGCTCTCAAGTGATGTGATCCCTGCGCCCGAACCGACGGCCTGGTAGTTGACGGTAAGGCCAGACAGCGATGAGGCCCACTGTTCATAGACGGGGGCCGCAAATGTCGAGCCTGCCCCGGAGATTGTCGCTGACCCGCTGCTCGAGGCGGTCGTGCTGCTGGCGCTCGAGCTGGTGGAGGAGCTGGAGCTTCCGCATGCGGCGAGGCCCAACGCCAATATCGCGCAACCTGCGAGCGCGCCCATCTTGTTCTTGATCACTACGTCTCCTCTGGGTGGTTTGTCGTTTGACTGCGCACGCGACGCGCGCTCGTCCGCCTAATCGGCGTGCCTACCAAGAGTCTCTTCAACCGCCAGTGGCCTTCATGTGAACATTTCGTGAAGGCTGAGGCTGAAATCTGTAGCCGAAGCCGGGGTGCGTATGGATGAAACGGCGATCGGGCAGCGCGGTCTCGAGCTTGCTGCGTAGCTTGCTCACGTAGACGTCCACAGAGCGGTCCCCGGTCCGCAGCGCTCCGCCCCACACGGTCATGTAGAGCTCCTCGCGCGTGATTATCGCGCCCACGCGCCGGGCCAGCGCGGCCAGCAGTTCGAACTCGCGCACCGATAGCATCAGCGGCTGGCCGGTTGCGAGCACCAGTCCTTCTTCCAAGCGGATCTCGAGCTCCCCCGCGTAGACAACGTCCGCGGGAATGTCTGGACTCTCCGGGAAGGCCGCCACGACGCGAAGCGTCCCACGCGCGTCGTGGAAAGGAGTTGCAAACTCGTGATCTATTCGTGAAAAATCCGTGAAAGGCACGCTCTGGCCACGCGAGTCACGGCGCCGGTCAATATCCTCGCCGGATGAGCTTCCTGCGACCGGGCGTCGACGGCATCCTGATGGACCTCGTCGAAGAGTCTGGCCGGAACGTGCAGCGCTGTGGGTTGCTACTGCACGACCTGCTCAGGGAGTATCCCGAGCGCGCCACACTCGCCCAGGACTTGAAGGTATGCGAGCAGGAAGGCGATCGCATTACGCACGACATCATTCACCGCCTCGCCGGTCGCGGGCGTGTGCGTGCACCGTTTGACGCCGGCGACGGCTACGCGCTGGCGACGGCGTTGGACGACATCATCGATCACTCAGAGCAGGTGGCCGCGCAGCTCGGGCTCTACGGCGTGGAGGCGCCGATGGAGCAGGCTGTGGAGTTCACCCAGGTGCTGGTTGGCGCGGGCGAGCAGATCGCGCAGGCGCTGCGCTGCCTGCGCACGAATACGGAGCTCGGGCCGCATTTGGTGGAGATCCACCGACTGGAGAACGAGGGCGATCGCCTCCAGCGCGATGGCGTCGCCTCACTGTTCGCAGGCGGTATCGATCCGATGGTGGTGATCCGCTGGAAGGACATCTTCGAGTCGCTCGAGGCGGCGGTCGACGCATGCGAGACAGTGGCTCATGTGCTGGAGGGGATTACGCTCAAGCAGCGGCGCAGACCGCGGTGAACTGGAGCTGTGCGCCACGGGGGTCGCCGATGAAGTAGAGCTGGAAGCGGGTTGATGCGCCCGCTGGCACTTGTGGCAGAACGGCGCGCCCGGCAGCCACGGTCCTGCCTGCGCGGCGCGCGAGCGCATAGACCACGACTTCGTGCTGGGCGAGCGTCGAGTGATTGACGACTCTGCCTTCGGCCTCCGGTTCACCTGCGGATTGCCCAGAGAGGCTTGTCGCTTCAACGTTTAGTGTTGGCATCTTCGCAGGGGCTGGCTGGCCTTCGCCGAGCCTCGCGCTGACGCTTCGCGGCTGACCGCCCAGCGGCAGCTGATCGTCGATCCATGTCAGCCGTCCATGCGCTGGCAGCAGTGGCACGGAGACCAACGCGGGCGCGAGGCCTGGCGCATTATTGCTGTAGATCGAGGCACCGCTGGGATCGGTAACGGTGATCTCAATCGGTACGTCGCTCAGCGCGGTGCCCGACAGGTTGCGCAGCTTCACGAGCGCTGCGGCCCCTTCGGGGCTGCTGAGGACCGCAGTTTCGATCACCTTCACCTTGGTGCTCAGCTTCGTGATCGACAGCCCGTGTTGCGCCAGTGCTTTGTGTTGCTTGGCCACTCGTTCGAGCTTGGCGCTCTTTTCCGCGGTCGTCTCGCAGCCGGTGAGCGCCAGCGCGGCGAGCACGAGCGCTGCCCATCTCACCCGAAGGCCCCGCTGATGTAGTCGCGTGTGCGCTGCTGGGAGGGCCGGTCGAAGACCTGGTCGGAGGAGCCGTACTCGACGAGCTCACCCAGATGCATGAACGCGACATGGTCGGCCACGCGGAACGCCTGCTGGAGGTTGTGCGTGACGATCACGATTGCCACGCTCTCGCGCAGTCCCACGATCAGCTCCTCAATCGTCGCCGTCGAGATCGGGTCTAGCGCCGAGCAGGGCTCGTCGAGCAACAGCACCTCCGGTTGGGCGGCTAGCGCCCGCGCGATGCACAGCCGCTGCTGCTGACCTCCGGAGAGTTTCAGCGCGGGGCGGCCCAGATCGCCTCCCACCTCGTCGTGCAGCCCGGCTCGACGCAGCGCATCTTCGACAGCATGCTCGAGCTCGGGCGTGCGCCTGCGTCGCCGCACTGCGCGGACCGCACGTTGCTCAGCGAGCGCATAGGCGACGTTGTCGAAGATACTCATCGGGAACGGGTTAGGCTGCTGGAAGACCATCGAGACGCGGCGACGTAGGTCGTTCACCTCCAGCTCATGGATGTCGATGCCATCGAGCGCGATCCGCCCGCTGCGAGCAGCGCCGGCGGTGATCTCGGTCAGGCGGTTGAGCGAGCGCAGGAGCGTGGTCTTGCCTGATCCCGAGGCGCCAATCAGGGCAAGCACCTCACCCTGGCGTACTGGCAGGGACACGTCGCGCACCACCCAGTTCTCGCCGTAGGCCAGCCAGACCGACTCGATGCTCATCCGCTCGCGCACCTCCGCGGATGTGGGCCCGGGGCCGCGCAACCGCGTGCCCATTGCGATAGCTGGCCCGCCGTTGGGCGCCGATCGCGGCGGGGCGACGTTCGGCTCACGGTCGAGCGCTATCCGCCGCACGGGCGGGGGCATCAGCGGGTCCATGGCATCCACGACAGTGCCGGCCAGCTCCACGCGCGGCTCCGCTCTGTGCCACCGCTTGTTAGTCGTGTCACGAGGGCGTTGAGCACGAGCACGATCATCAGCAGCACGAATGCCGCCGCATAGGCCTTCTGCGGCGCGTTACCTTCACCGGCGGGGGAGTCGTTGTACACGTAGCTGGTCAGGGTCGAGCCGAACCCGCGCAGTGTGCCGAGCACCGGGACGCTGCCGACGCCTTGGTTCCTAAGCGCGCTACCGAGCAGGATCGTGATGATCGCTGTGTCGCCGATGATCCGGCCCATGCCAAGCACGATGCCGCCCGTGATCCCCGGACGGGCGCTCGGCAGCAGTACGCGCCAGATCGTCGTGGCGCGGGTCTTGCCCAACGCATAGGAGGCCTCGCGCATGCGCGCGGGTATCTGCACGAGCGCCTCGCGGGTCGCCGCCACAACGAGCGGCAGCGCCAGCAGCGCCATGACGATGCCGGCTATGAAGAACGACTGTCCTGTGACCTGCCCGTCACTGGCGCTTTGGGAGAGGAACCCGAAGAAGCTGCGGGCGAAGACCAGTAGGCCAAAGATCGCCAGCACCACGCTCGGCGTGCCAGCGATCATTTCGATCGCGGACTCGACGGCGCGCGCCAACCACGACGGACGCCCGTACTCGGACATCCACGTCGCGATCGCCACGCCGGCCGGGGCCGCGATCGCGGTGCCGATCGCAGTGACGATCAGCGTCCCCACGATCGGGTCGAGGAAGCCGCCGGCTTCGCTCTGGTGCAGTGACGGCGCTGGTGATTCGAAGAACAAGCTCGGACGCAGATATGAGATGCCCTTCACGAGCATGAACAGCACGATCGCGAGGGCGATCAGGCACAACGCGACCCCAGTGGCCCAGCACAACCAGTAACAGACGCGGTCGGCGAGCGGCCACGAGGAGATACGTTCTCGCGGCGGCTGGGCCACCGTGGGGGAGGGCTGCCTGGGCGAGAGTGCGCTGGTTGCCATCACACGCCGATCCCGTAACGCTTGAGGGGCTGCTTAGCTGCCCAGCCCGCGAACGAGAGCAGTCCGGCCGACACGAGCAGCACGGCTGCGATCGCATAGATCGTGTGGGCGACCGCGCCGGTCTGCTGCCCGCCGAATTCTTTGATGATGGTCGCCGCCAGCGGCTGCACCGGCTCGAACAGGAACGTGATCCCATCGAGCGGGTTGGCAGCGAATGGGAGCCCGCCGGAGACCATCGAGAGCATGATCGCCTCGCCCAGCGCGCGTGCCGTTGCGAGCACCGCAGCCGCTGCGATCGCAGGTCTTGCCGTGCGCACCGAGACGCGCCACATTGTGCGCCAGCGGTTGACTCCCAATGCGGCCGAGCCCTCGCGCCAGGATGCAGGTACGGCCGCAAGCGCATTGGTGGTGATCGAGATCATGATCGGCAGGATCATCACCGTGAGGATCAGCGTCGCTGTCATCAGGTCGGCACCGTTGAGCTGAACCACGTACGCGACCGATTGCCGGCGCGCGTTGTCAATCAGGTGTTCATTGATCCAGGGAGCGATCGCCAGGATCCCGATCAGCCCGTAGATCACCGACGGCACGCCGGCGAGCAGACGCACGACTGGCTCAAGGATGCGCCGTACCGGCTGTGGCGCGAACTCCGTCAGGAAGATCGCCGCCAGCGTCGAGACGACGATCGCGATCAGCACGGCGAGCGCGGTCGTTATCAGCGTTCCCCAGATCAGTGGCCAAGCCCGGAAGTACAGCAACTGGTGGTTCGGCAGCGGCGTGCCTGCCTGCATGGCCCGAAACTGCGTCACTACGTTGCCGCCTGGGCCGAACCAACTGAGGCCGTTGGCCGAGAAGGACGGCCACGCGTTGATCACCACCGTGACCACCATCAGCCCGATGAGTGCCAGCACAGCGACGGCCAACGCGCCGAGCATGAGCTCGGCGCGTCGATCGGTTCTGATAGCGGCCCGCGGGCGGGTGCGGTGGAGAGCGCCTGCGGGCACTGCTGCTAGTGGATCGTGATCCAGCTGGAGCCGATGATGGATTTAGTCGTCTTGTTGCCGCTGGTGACCCAGCTGAGGAACTTGAGAGCTTCGCCCTTGGGGGCTCCCTTGGTGACCATCCAGAAGTTACGCACACCGGCGTATTGCCCGGACTTGGCATTGCGCAGATTGCATGCGATGCCCTCGTACCCCACCGGGTTGACCCCGGCGGTGTATGCGAAGGACACGAAGCCGATCGCCTGCTTATCGCTGCTCACCGCGCTCTGCTCCAGGCCGTTGGAGGCCTCGGCGGTCGCGCTCGGGGAGACCTTCAGCGTTTCGCCCAGGAAGATGTGCTGGAAGGCGTCCTGGGTACCCGAGGCGCCGTCGCGGTCGAACAGGTCGATCGGACCGCTGACCTTTGCCCCTTCGACTTCACTCCAGTCGCGGATGCTGCCGGTGAAGATCCCTTCGACCGTTTCCTGGGAGAGGTTGGAAAGCGGGTTGGCGGTGTTGGTGATCATGCATACACCGTCCCGGGCGATCTTTGTGAAGACAAGACCGGCGGGGTCCGTGGGCAGCGGATCGCGCGAGGAGTCGCCGATATCGAAGCGGCCGCTGGCGACACCGCTGATCCCGATGTCAGACTGGCCTCCCTGGACCTGCGGGGCAGGGATCTTCGGGAAAGCCTTGTGGTAGGCGGTGGCCAGTTTCTGGGCGAGCGGGAGAACTGAGGTCGAGCCACCGAGGATCAGCCGGCTTGCCATGGCGGCGGTAGGCAGGGCGAGGGCAAGCGCGAGTGTTACTGAAACGAGAAGGGTGCGGTGCGCGCGCAAGTTGTTGCTCCTTTGCATTGGGAGTTGACTTAGGCGTCGTGGACGCTCGGGTGGGGAGACAGCTCAACGTGTTGATCGATGCGGTGGGCGCCATGCACTTCACCCCGCGGGCAAGAGTGTCGATCGCGGGCACGGCTGGTGTTTCGTTTTTGTGAACGTGGCTCTTATGGGGGCGCGAGTTATCCCGTAGAGGCCGCTGTAAACATTTTGTGAATCGATCGGCGCGTGTCGTTGTGAAATTCATGTGAACGTTGGCTCGCCTCATGTGTCGTTTTTGTGAACGGCATTGCTTTTCCGAGCGTCTCGTGTGACGCTGCCGAAAGTCCGATCGGCGCTCACAGCTGTGAAGCGTTGGACGACGGCTGCGTGGTGTGCTGCGGTGACCAATTTCCCAGTCGCCTTATCGAACCTCGAACGCCAGTCGACTCACGGAGTTTCGAGCTAACCCGGATAGGACCACATGACAGACGACCCGATCCCACCCGAGACTTCAACCAGCAATGGCGCCTCGGCCGAGAATGGCGCGGGCTCCGCGCCCGCACGCAAAGCGGCCGTGCGCTCGGGCTTGGCGCAGCGGCGCAACCCAGTGCTTACGAGGCTTGGCGAGATCGCCTCGGGTGCGCGCCGGGTGGCATTTCGGGATCCGCTTTCGCTGTTTCTGCTGCTCGCGTCAATCGGCTTGGCGATCACGTTCGCGATGTTGCTCGGCGCGATACAGCCGAGCAGCTCCGGGACGCAGGTGCCGATCAGCACCGTGCAGACACTCGCCAAGCACCGCGAGATCGCAAACGCGCTGTTACTGGACCACGACAGTCGCGTTGAGCTGACGACGACTGCCACCACTCCCGCCGTGTCCACCGATGGCACCATTGCCGCTACGACAACTGAAGCGACCGGCGGCGGTGCTCAGCACCTATGGGCCGCCTACCCGGCCTCGGGTGCCCAGACCGCACAGTTGGCGGCCGACCTCTACGCCGGTGGCGCGGTGGTGTCCGTCGATCAGCAATCGGGCAAGCCGACCAAGGCGATCATCGTCCAGTTCCTAATTCCGATCCTCCTGCTCGTGTGCCTGTTCTCGCTGTTCACGCGTCTGGGCGCTGATGGTGCCGCCGGCGGGATCGCGGGCTTCTCGCAATTCACTGGCAAGGGCCGCAAGAAGGGCAAGGGGACAAGCGACAGGACTACCTTCGCCGACGTGGCTGGCGCTGGAGAAGCGCTTGCTGAGCTACGAGAGATACGCGACTACCTCGCCGATCCAAGCAAGTATCTGGCCGTCGGCGCCGCTGCGCCGAAGGGTGTGCTCTTGGTGGGCCCGCCAGGCACCGGCAAGACGCTGCTGGCCAAGGCTGTCGCGGGTGAAGCGGATGCAGCCTTCTTCTCGCTGTCTGGCTCGGACTTCGTCGAGTCACTCGTGGGCGTTGGCGCGGCGCGCGTACGCGATCTCTTCCGCAAGGCCCGCAAAGCGTCGCCGGCGATCATCTTCATCGACGAGCTCGACGCCGCCGGGCGTAAGCGCGGCGCCGGCATCGGTCAGGGCAACGACGAGCGCGAGCAGACGCTCAACCAGATACTTGTCGAGATGGACGGCTTCGCTGGCGATGGCGGACTGGTGGTCATGGGTGCGACCAACCGTCCGGACATCCTCGACCCGGCGCTGCTGCGGCCGGGCCGCTTCGACCGCCAAGTGGTGATCGACGTGCCCGACGTGCACGGCCGCCTGGAGATCCTGCGCCTGCATGGAGGCAAGCGGCCGCTGGCGCCAGACGCATCGCTCGAGGAGGTCGCACGCCAGACACCTGGCTTCAGCGGCGCGGAGCTTGCCAACGTGATCAACGAGGCGGCACTGCTGAGCGTGCGAGACGGACGCGGGCAGATCGACGCTGCGACCCTCGACGAGGCGATCGACCGCGTAGTCGCCGGTCCTGCCAAGCACCACATCCTCAGCGAGCACGAGCGCTGGCTGATTGCAATCCACGAGGCCTCCCACGCGGTGGTCACGGACGCTCTCGGGCACACGGCCTCGACGCGCAAGCTCTCGATTGTCGCGCGCGGGCGCCAGCTCGGCACCGCCGCGCACATGCTCTCCGACCGAGATCAGACGATCATGACCAAGCCCGACCTCGAGAGCCAGTTGATCGTGATCACCGCGGGGCTGGCGGGTGAGCGCATCGCGTTCGGTTACACCTCTACGAGCGTCCACGACGATCTGCACGCCGCCACCGCGCTTGCGCGCAGCATGGTCACCTCGTTCGGGATGTCCGATGCGCTCGGTCTGGTGACGATCGGCGAGAAGAGCGGCGAGGTCTTCCTCGGGGCCTCGCTGCAGGATCTCGGCTCGGTTGGTCCAGAGACGCTCAACCTGATCGATAACGAGGTGGAGCGCATGGTTGGCGACGCTGAGGCGCGGGCCGCGGTGGTCCTCGACCGCAACTGGGG
>Ga0302324_100028155_pt1 | contig 10685 bp, 3 predicted proteins | sample Palsa_T0_1_FD_201949 | JGI IMG/M metagenome (GOLD analysis project Ga0302324, IMG submission 201949) | Peat permafrost microbial communities from Stordalen Mire near Abisko, Sweden - Palsa_T0_1 | ecosystem: Environmental > Terrestrial > Soil > Palsa > Peat permafrost | place: Sweden: Abisko...
TTCAGCAGAAATAGCGCCAGACTCGCAAAGATCAGGGGCTTGCGGATTCGCCGCCGGTGGCTGAAGACCCATCCTGCGATGGCATCGAACTCGAAATGTCCGGCCGCCTCTTTGAAGCGGAAGGCGAGCCGCGGAAGAGGCGAGCGGTCGAGCCGCTCAGTTATTCGCGAACGCCAGCCGAGGGCGCCAGGCTGCCGCACGTAGAGCAGACGCAGCGAGTTCATCATCACGAAAAAGGAAGAGAGCTGATGCGTCACCGCGGCGCCGACAGGACCAACCTTTCCGGTCGCCGCCAGCACCACCGCGGTTGCGTTCAGGACGCCAGCAAACAGGATGATGTTCTGCCAGGCGGTTCGTACGGCGTGGCGGCTGATCGTGAATAATTCGGGGAGACTCTCGAGGGAATGCGGGAGGAAAACCACGTCAGCCGCTTCGGCGGTGACGTCGCTGGCGCCGGCGACTGCGATTCCGACCGAAGCGCTGGCCATGGCTGGCGCATCGTTGACACCATCCCCGATCATGGCGGTTTTGCTTCCGGAGGCGGTCAACGCGCGCAGACGCTCCAGTTTTTGTTCGGGAAGCAGTTCCGCCTCCACATCGCCGATTCCCACTTCGCGGGCGACTACTTCGGCGGCACGCCGGCGGTCGCCGGTCAGCATGATCTGGCGTTTCAGGCCCAGTTCGCGAAGCGCCAGGACAGCTGCCCTGGCGCCATCGCGCACACGATCCCGCAACAGAATCGCGCCGGCCAACTCGTCGCCGACGGCTACAAACACCGCGGTGGCGCCCAGCGCGTCGGCTTCTTCGAGCAGCGCATCTGTCTGTCCGATACCCGCTTCGGTAAGGAGAAGCGCATTGCCGACGAGCACAGGCTGGCCCGCGATAGTGCAGCGCGCGCCTCTTCCTGGCAGGACCTCGGCCGATTCAGGCTTTGCTACGGTCAAACCTCGCCGCGTCGCTTCGGCGTGAATCAGGCGCGCGAGAGGATGATGAGAAGCGCATTCAGCGGCAGCCGCCAGGCTCAGCAACTCCGCCTCGGTACGCGCCAGCGGGAGAAGCCGGATAATCTCGAATTGCCCCTCGGTTATGGTGCCGGTCTTATCGAAGACGGCGGTATCGACGCGCGCGGCGTTCTGGAGCACGGCGGCGCCGCGAACCAGGATGCCACGGCGGGCGAGGCCGCCGATAGCAGCCACCATCGCGGTCGGGGTAGCGAGGATCAGGGCACAGGGACACGCCACAATCAGGACGGCAACGGTGCGCGCCCAATCGCGCGTGAAGTAGAAAGTCAACGCGGCGGAGAGCAGCAGCGCGGGAAGGAAGTATTTGGCCACGCGATCGGCAAGGCGTTCCACCGGAGCGCGCTGTAATTGCGCTTCTTTCACCAGTTCGATTACCCGCGAGAGCGTTGTGTTGGGGCCGCTGCGCGTGACCCGGACGCGCAGCATACCGTTCCCGTTTAAGGAACCGGAGAAGACTTCATCGGCGGGCCCCTTCTCTCGCGCGAGGGGTTCGCCGGTAATCGACGCTTCGTTGACGAACGAAAGCCCCTGGTCGACAACGCCGTCGGCGGGGATTCGTTCTCCCGCGCGGACCGCGATCAGATCGCCGGGAATCAGCAACTCCGCACCGATATCCTCCTCGCGGCCGTCGCGCAGCAGTCTTGCCTTGCGGGGAAGCTGCTCGACGAACTTTCCGATGGCGGCGGCGGTGCGGCCGGCGGCAAACGACTCCAGACCTTCCCCGACCAGCACGATGAACATCGCTTCGGCGGCGGCCGTGTACTGGCCCACGGCGATGGCGGCCACCACAGCTACGCAAAGCGCGATATCGGCTGAGATGCGACGCTCCAGCAGCGCCGAAATGGAGTTATAGAACGTCTTGTATCCCGCCAGCAGCGTGATAACGATGGCGGTGTCGATGCCGAAAAACGTCTTGAAAATCCCCAGCCAGTTCAGCGCCAGAAGCACGCCCACGCCAGCCGCGAACACGTAGTACCGGATGCGTTCCTGTGTCTCTTCTTCCATACCCGATCACTTTCCGGTGTAGGTGATCCACATGGGAGAGACCCATACGATCTCGCCGTTATCCTGCTCGCCGCGCACGTAGTAGTAACTGCTCTTGCCCGTGGCGGGCGCGTTGTCGCGCCACGAGAAATCGACCTGAGCCGTGCCCGGCTGGGTGGAGTAAACGTACTTGCCGTCTTTCACGACAACAACTTTGGCGAATTTGGAGGCGCCGGCGAGCTTCACATGCAGCACAGGCTGTTCGACCGTGGAAAAAATGTCGCCCATAATGTGCTGGCCGCTGCGCACGTCCGCGAGAATATTGTCAGTGGCGCCGTACACGTGCCGCTTCTGAAACGCTTCGAGGAGCGATTCGCGGCTGGTGTCTTTCGTCAGCAGGTTGGCGTAACTCATGTGGGTGGATATATGATCCGAACTCGCTTCAAAGCCGAGCTTGTAGCCTTTGTCGAGGGCCAGGCTGACGAAGCCTTTTGGACGCCATAATCCGATCGAGTCCTTTTCGGAATTAGATCGCGGGGCATCGGGCATCTCGTAGTTCTGGCGATCGCCCTGATAGATTTCTACCACCGGCTCGGCCAGCAGATCGTTGTCGCGCCAGTCGGTTCCCATTCCGGTGGCGCTGGTGTGGGATGCGGCGATCCCATTGAAGAACTTGAGATAGCCGTAGAGGGTTTGCGTGTCGGGCGCATGGCCGGGGTCGTTTTCGCCGGTGATCGGCTGCCGCGGAAGCGTGCGGACTCCGCGCTGGGCAAAGATTATGTTGCGGTGGCCTTCCGGATAGGGCACGCTCCGTTCGTAGCTGAACATCGGCGTAAAGGAGCCAAGCGAATAGAACACGTCGGCTAGTTTCTGAGTCAGCCACCACGTATATTCGCGCCCGGCGCCATTGTCATGGTCGCAGCAGCCGACCCAATCGAGCGCTCCCGCGTCCAGCGTGTAGCGGAATTGATCGACGATGGACCCATCCCCACCGCCGTCCATAGAGATTTCGCTATGGCGGTGGAATTCGCCGCGCACGATCTTCAGATCGCCGCTCGCGCTTGCGACCTTGTAATCGCGGATGGCCTTGACCATCGCCAGATCGGTCTTATCGGCGACGGCCTGTGCCCCCGCCACCTGCACAGGCGGAGCAGCCGAGACTGCCAGCGGCTGCGCGGCGGGCGCGAGAATGACTTCACTCGCATAGAGATCGTTGTTATAGGGATCTTCCTTCTGTGCGCGCAGCGGCTCACCCAGATCGAAGCGCCGGCGGCTATCGCTCGAACCGATCACCAGCAGGTGACCGCCCTGAGTAGAGACCAGTGCCGGCCGGTTATCCAGCAGATTGTCGGAGTGGCTGAGGAAGATGGAGTTCGACCAGGTTTTGCCGTCGAATGAGATCAGATGCTCGGTCCAGACGGTGCCGAGAGTGCTCCAGAAAATCGGATGCGCGCTGCGCACGGCGAGCCAGATGCGCCCGGATGCGTCGACCGTCAGGCGCGGGTAGTTATTGCGCGCGTTCTGCATGTTCCGGGCCGTCGTGTCGGGCAACCGGGTTTTGGCGTTTTCGACGTCCGGGTCCAGTTTCTCGAAGTTCTTCTGGACGCCGGCTTTGTCGAAGTGAATGCTGGGCAGTCCGGGGAGCACGCTGCCGATATCGGACGTAGTCTCGACCACGCGGCCGTCGGGCTCAAAACCGCGCAGCCGAATTGCCCGGCCTTGATATACGGAGACGCCCGGCGTGTTGTAAGCACCGAAATCCTTGCCCCATCCTTTGCCGCCCTCCTCATACGCGACCCACAAACGCCCCGTGTTCTCGTAGGCAAGCGAGGGATAAGCCTCATAGCGCGCGCTGGCGGCAACGGGCGTCTCGGGGCCCCATTGCGCCGCCGCGGCGGTTCGCATGTAAACGTCATAGTTCTCGTTACGGTAGGAATCCCAGGCAATCGTGACGCGGCCGTTCGAATCCGCGGCAATGGCCGGATTCCACTCATTGGCCGGAGACTGGCTCACGGGTTGGGCGGCTCCGAAGCGATCGCCGGATTGCGTTGCGGCCAGGATCGCGGCGCGCCCGTTGCGCCACCCCTGCCATGCAATCCAGACGTTTCCCGTGGAGTCGGTGGCGGCGACCGGGGCGACATCGTTGCCTGGGTCGTTCGAGACCTGAACCTGTCTTCCGGGAACCCCGTCCTGAACAACGCGCGCGAAGATTTCGAAATTCGGAGTCTTCGCCGGAAACTGTGTGTTCTGGGACCAGACCACCCACACTCTTCCCTGCCCGTCGACAGCGATCGCCGTTCGGAACAGATCGAGTCCGGCCGGCGTCACCGTGATCGGCGGACCCCAGACGCCCGCGGAATATTTGCGGAGGAACACCTGGTCGCCCCCCGTGCGGGCCCGCCAGCGGGAGAAGTCTTTCGGAGGGCTATCCAGGGCGGCACGGAGCGCATTATGGTCCGGGTTGTGATGGAACTGGATGTAGGCCAGCCAAACCGTTCCGTCCTTCGCAGCGGCCGCGGCGGGGAAATCCTCTTCATCTTTCGTGTTAGTGATCTGTGTCGTCGGCGGGACGCGATCGAGCGCCACCTTGCCCGCCAGACGCGGCACGGGATTGCCGTAGGTCAGTTCACTGAGGCGGAAAGCGAAGTCGCCCTGGGCCGTGGTCACGTTGACCTCGGGATCGCCGCCGGTACTCGAGACGGTCAGGACGATGCCGTTGGCCACGATGTTATTTCCCCCGGGCGCGGCGGGAGTTGTGCCGCTGAACAGCCGTACCGGATGGTTGGAACAGTGCCAGGTGGAACCGGAGATTCCGTCGGAGCCCTCGAATCGCCACGGATCCAGTGAAGCGATGGCGCCGCCCGTCACCCGGACCGTTCCGTCCCAGCGCAAGGGGGCGGTCGCGCCCACGCCGAGCAGGACACGGACCGTGGCCAGGTTCTGAGCCATGGCGGATAGAGAGGAAAGGAGAACTAACGAAAACAGGAAGAGTTTGGTGAGTCGCATGATGCCTCTTTCGGAGTCGAATTAACGGTCTTTCAGTCCGTGCTTAAATCTCTATTGAATGTATCGACAATATAAATATCATGGAGGTTCGATTGGAAATCCTCCGGCCGGTTCCAGGCGATCATATCCATAACATCCTACTGGAAACTGGCCCCGAATGCTTTCGGCTTCAGAACTGGATATGCAAGCCCAGTTGCAGAATCCGCGATTGATTACCGGCAACCAGAGCCGTGACCTGCCCGAAAGTTGCGGCGCCAAATTGGGTATTCGGATTGGCGAAGTTCGGGTGATTGAGGACGTTGAGTGCCTCTACACGGAACTGAGCGACAATCTTTTCAGTAACTGAGAAGTTCTTCAGCAGCGAAGAATCGAGGCTGATGGCTCCCGGGCCGGCCCCGAAGGTGCGGCCGGCGTTTCCGAAAACGTAGGCCGGCGGCGCGGCGAAAGCGGCGGTATTGAACCACTCGGAGATAGTGGGCGAAGAGAGATTCGGATTCCCCACAACATTAGGGCGTTCGCCATCCGAAAACGAGTTGGTGGTGTTCGTCAGCATTACCGGGCTTAGCGGCGTCCCTGTGCGCAGCTCGAGGATTGAGCCGGCCGACCAGCCTCCCGCCACCAGATCCAGCGCCTTGTTGTTGATGTTGAACTGCCGGCCATGGCCGACAGGCGACTCGTAAATGGTGCTGAAGACAAATCGGTGGCGAATGTCGTTGCCCGACCCGCCCCAATCGTTGGCTTGGTTGTAATAGTTCGTGAACGAGTCGGTTCCGGGATAGGCGGCCAGTTCGTTTCGCGAATCGATATTGTCCATCATATGCGACCACGTATAGTTGGCCTTGAACAACAACCCCTTCGAATACCGCTTTTCGATTCCAATGTTGAGCCCGTCGAATTTCGAGGCTCCGATGTCGGCGGCGACAACCTGCACGTTGCTGAATTGCGGGAACGGGCGAAGATTCTGCGTGTTGCCGGCAGCCAGCAGGTTGGTCGGTACCTGATCGATGCTCTGCGCGTCAGGGGCTGCCAGTTTATGCCCGAACGTCCCCAGATAGCCGATGTCGAGCAGGTAATTACCGCCGAACTGCCGCTGGATGTCGACGCTGGTCTGGTAAATGTACCCGTTGTCGCGCTGCGGCTGGAAGAAAGTGACCGCCGTAGTGGGTTTCGTTCCTACCGGCACGGCGCCGTAGCCGGGAGTCAGCTGGGCTGTGGTGGGCGATGAAACCGGAGGAAGTCCGTTCGCAAGGATGAACGCGGGCGTGACACCGTTATCGGGAGAGACGAAACTTCCCTGGGTGCTGAATCCGAGATTGGTCACGATCGGAGTTGCCTGATCGTACTCGCCCGAATAAAGGAGTCCGCCGCCGCCCCGTATCACCCAGTCGTTCTTGATTTTATAGGCGAAGCCGAGGCGCGGACCGAAGTTATGAAGATCCCAGTTGCTCGCGTACTTACCGACTCCATTCAGTCCTGAGAAAGTAACGATGCCCGGCGTCCCGGAAACCGGATTGATGGCGGTTTCGTTGAAGGAGTTCTGGCGGTTGTCCTCCACCCAGCGGGGCTGGTCGATATCCCAGCGGAGGCCCAGATTCACCGTGAGGTTGGGCGTTACCCGCCAGTCGTCCTGAATGAAGGCCGCGTAGGAATCGGCGCGCGAAAGGAGCGGGTAGGTGGCAAGCAGGCTGGCCTGGTCGACCCAGCCCAGTTGGAGTGCGGCGAGCGCGCTGCCGGTGGCTACGTTGTTGAAAGTGAACGATCCGCCCGCCGTCGGCGAATACTTATCGAGATTGGAGGAATAGCGGTATTCCACGCCCAGCTTGATCGTGTGCTTGTTACGCACGATCGTAACGTTATCGTCGGCCGCGTCGCTGCGGATGGGGCCTTGTAAACGCTGCTGCTGCGAGGGAGCACCCAGCGTCTGGAATCCGCTTACCGCCACGGTCGGGAAGAACGCGTTGTTGACGCCGGTCAGCCCCAGCTGCGAATCGACGGGCGCATTCACCCCATCGGAGATTGAAAATGCTTTCCGAAGCGTGTAGGTATAGCGAGCTTCGTTGATGACGGTTGGCGAGAAGTTGCGATAGTAGGTTCCGGAAATATTGTAGTAATAATCCAGCGCCGCCACACCGAAAGGATCCGCGGCCGCCTGCGGGAAAACCGCGCCCGTGATCACCGTGGAAGGCTCGCCAAGGAAGCGTACAAAGAACCTGTTGTTGTCGTTGAACGTATGGTCCACTCGCGCAATATAATCGTTGACAGTTGTCGTAGCCGGATCGTTGGCGTCGAAGTTGCCTTTGCCCGACAGTGCGCCGGGGACATTGGGCGCCGGGTAGAAGAGCGCCAGTCTGGATCCGACGGGGTCCAGCCGGCTCGGGGGAATGACGTTGCCAGGGAAAGGCGTTCCGGTCGTCGGATCTTTCACCACGTAACTGTCGGCGGAGTAGTTCCCCTGGTCTTCCGCGACTGTCGGCACGTTCAGCAGTTCGTTGGTGGAAGCAATCTGGCGCCGGCCTTCATAGTTGAAGAAGAACTGAGTCTTGTTCTTTACGATGGGGCCGCTGCCGCTGCCGCCGAAAAGGTTGTAGCGAAGCGGCGGAATGTTTTTGGAAAAGAAAGTGCGCGTGTTGAGGTCGTCGTTGCGGAAATATTCGTAAAGGGAGCCGTGAAACTGGTTGGTTCCGGACTTAGTAGTCATCTGGACGATTCCGCCACCAGTGCGGCCCAGTTCGGCCGCATAGTTACTGATCGAAACGTTGAACTCCTGCATCGATTCGACCGGAGGGTCGAATTCCAGCGTCGGCACGCCGAGGGTGAGGTTTTGCGCCGTGCCCCCGTCTATTAAGTAGTTGGCGTTGTTGCCGCGGCCTCCCGCGATGGCGAAGGTCGCGGCGGAACCGGTGCCATTGGCCACGACGAACCCGCTTAACCTCTGTAGCTGTGAGGATCGCCGATCCAGCAGCGGCATATTCACGATGGTCTCGTTCTCCACCACCCCGCTTACCGACGAGGCCTCGGACTGCAGAAGGGGAAGGGTCTCGGTGACATCCACGGTCTGCGTTACCGATCCCACCGCCAGTTCCACGTCGACGGTGCTGACTTGTCCGGTTTCCACCGTGATGCCGGTCCGGTTTTGTTTTTGAAATCCATCCTTCGTGACGGCAAGCTCATAAGTTCCCGGGATTAGCAAAGGGAAAGTGTAGTAGCCTTCAGCGCTCGAAAGCGCGCTGCGCCGGGTACCGGTATCGCTCCGGATCAGCGTCACCTGAGCGCCGGTTACCGCAGCTTTAGAAGCGTCGAGCACGCGCCCGGAGATTTCTGAATTTTGCGCCGCGAGGGGAGACAGCGCGATCAGAAACAGCAATATCGCCTGGACGAAATACCATGAGCGTTTCATTTCATTAGGCCTTTCCGCGACCGCACCGGCCTGCGCCGGCGGGCAGTCACCTTGAAATAACAAAAGTCTAGTTTGTGTATAGAGAATAGGGTAATTTAGAACGTGGCGCAAGATCCGCCTGCTTTTTTGGAAAAATTACCCTAATGTCGATGGAGTATCAGGAAGAATCCTAAGAAAAACACCGGAACCGGGCGGTAAAATCCAAAACGGCTCATTACTACGAATCACTGAGGAGTACGCCGGGATAAACTGAGTTGGACTCATCCGCGAATGCCCACAGGCGGTCACCGAAGCCATTGCGCCCGACGGTCGATGGCAATCGGGAATTCGCATGGTCATTACTACGCTGCTGCCCGACTGCCAGGATAATCCGGGACTCATCGAAGATGCATGACCTCCATCTGTTTCGGAGAGTTCAGTCCTGGCAACGCCGCGATCGAAGGCGCCGGAAGCGGGTCGTTCAGCGGATTCCTTGTGAATGGTCCATGGCCTTCGGCCACAACGGGGTATGAAAGGGTCGGGCAATCGCGATGTTTTCCCAGGTTGGGGCGGTGTCTTGAACGCAGAGGGCGCTGAGACGCTGAGATGCGCGGAGGAAGACTTGAGTGCTTCAATGCGATTCCGGGAAGTCGTTGATTCTGCAAGGCGATGTCGGGGACATTCTTCGAAGGAACTCAGTTACCTGCTCATTGGATACACCCGGCTGCGAGGCGAAAACTGCGAGGAGGCAGCCCCGCAGTCTGCCCTGCGGTCAGACGGAGCGGCCCAGCAACCCAAAATGCGGTGCGGCGGCAAGCATGTGCCGATCGTTCGTCCAGATTTCATTAAACCCGAAATCGGAGGCCGTCACAAGATGCAGTGCGTCAAACGTCCGCAGGTAGCACGAGTGCGGAAGTGCGCGAGTGGTCGATTCGACCCTTCGCAGAAGCCGCTCCGTTACCGGTATGGTTGTGATAACTCCGCTATTCAAGTCGTCCAGAAAGAGATCACGCCGGATTCCCGCGTCGACTGGAGTGACAGGCGTTTCGCGCACCTTGCGGTGCGCAAGACAGGCCATTTCGGCAATGCAGATCGCGGACGAATACAAGCCGTTGGCTCGCCGGGCCAGTTCCCGGACTTTTTGTCCGTCTGGCTCATTCCAGTAGCACTTACCGAGGTAAGCGGTATCGAAATAAAGCCTCAGGTCCGATCCTGTTCGAGAATCAGGCCGCTGTCCAGAGTCTCCAGACCACTCATAATCAGCGCCTCCCGATCAGGCATGCGGGGCCGGGGCCGGTCAGAGATGGGTCGAATCTCCGCGACGGGAATGCCGTGCTTTTCAATTATGAAGGACTCACCCGCGACCACCTCGCGGAGGATTTCACTCGTCTTCAAATGCAGTTCGCGAACAGATGAGGACTTCATGTGTCACAATGTAGCACAATTTCGCCCGTTGACGCGGAGACCATCGTGGGTGCTTAACGGTTTTTGGGGATTCAGGCGAAATTTACCGCTCCTTCACAGTCGCGGCTCGGAATGGGTTATTGATTCTAAACAACTTCTGAGCCGCGCGCGCCATCGAGCGGTACTCTACAATAAGTTAGTTCGCAGAAATCTGTCTCGCCCGGGCGCGCGTTCCAGCGGATTACAGACTTCGTCGTCGCCGCGGTTGAAAGCGTTCTCGATTTGTAGTGACTTTTTCAGAGGAAGGTCATCAACCTATGAGAAGCAGCCGCACAGCCTGGCTCATGGCCGGCGCTATTTCACTTTTTCTTTCGATGAGGGTGCCCGCCAATGCGCAGGAGACGCTCGGCGCAATCACGGGAACCGTTAAGGACAGTTCGGGAGCTGTAGTTTCCGACGCAACCGTGAAGGCCCGCAGCCTGGGCACAAATCAGGAGATCACCCAGCATACCGACGGTAATGGTTCGTATTCGGCGCAGAACCTGCCGATCGGCGCGTACGAGGTTTCGTTCTCAAAAGAGGGATTCAAGACCGAAACACACACGCGGGTGCTGGTGAGCGGCAACCGTACCGTGACGGTCGACGGCACCCTCGAACTGGGCGCGGTCAGCACGACCGTGGAGGTGACCGGCACGCCGCTGATGAATCAGACGGACACTACGAACGGCTATGTCGTGGACGCTCTGACGATCCAGGAAACGCCGCTCGGAACCGGCAGCTTCACGCAGCTCGCGATCCTGAGCCCCGGTGTTCACGCCGACTTCCTTGGCGGGGCGGGCACCAATGCCGGCCTGGGTAATCAGGCGATCTTCGCAAATGGCCAGCGCGATACG